>OFFE01000307.1_pt1 | contig 42878 bp, 38 predicted proteins | sample 1521371 | NCBI WGS metagenome assembly OFFE01 (sample SAMEA3504131, study PRJEB24116) | mouse gut metagenome | biome: mouse gut; feature: mouse-associated habitat; material: faeces | place: Denmark | collected 2011 | reverse complement strand
TCCCGGCCGGCGGGGGCGGTCTCTTCCGGGGCGGTCTCTTCCGGGGCGGTCTCCTCCGGGGCGGTCTCCTCCGGGGCGGCTGTGTGCCCCCCGGGGACTTGATCCTCGCTGCCGGACGGGACTTGCGTTACATTGGGCCCCATGCCGTCAGCCATTTCCCGGATCCCTCTTTTCCCAGCTGAACTGTTCCCCGCACAGCCCCACAAAGATCAGCTTTGTTGTGCCGATGGAGATGATGTCATAGTTTTTGATGGCGGCGGCCTGCAAAACCGCGTGGCCGTTGACCTTGATAAGGTTGCGTCCGGCGGAAGGGCCCACAAAGTAGAGATGCTCGCCGCTGTCATAGGCCACCATGGCGTGGTTTTGGCGGGATATCTGCTGGTCGCCGCGGATGCGCACGTCGCCGGATTCCCGCCCGATGTAATTGTACCCGGCATGGAGGCGGTAGTCCGTCCCCCGGGACGGCCCCTCAACACAGACCAGCCAGCCCACCACCGGCTCAGAGATATCGCCGTCAGCCTTGGCTCCGCCGATGACGGTGGGCACGTCGAAGGGGTTTGCCCCGCCGCCTGAAGCAAATTCGCCGCCGCCGGGCGGGGTGGTGGCCCCAAAATCGGCATGATAGCCGCCGCCTGCGCCCATGGGGGCCTCGGTCGGGACAAAGCCGCCGCCCAGCGGCTCCGTGGCGCCGAACCCCCCCGTTCCGCCGGGGGCTTCGGTGGACGCGAATCCCCCGGCGCCGCAGTGGGGGCAGCGGGCGCTTCTGGCGCCGTCATAGGGGCGGCCGCAGCTGGGGCAGGTTACCATTGACGTTTGAACTTCCATCGTGTACTCCTCCTCGGTTGGTTTGGTTTATTGTCTGGATCAGGGCAGGGTGAGCTGGAACAGGCACCGGGTGTCCCCCAGGTAGAACCGGCTGCCTGCGGCCAGCTGGGAAGGATAGCTGGGCGGGAGCTTCCGCCCGTCCCCCATGAAGGTCCCGTAGGTGGAGTTGAGATCCACCAGCACGGGCACGCCCTGCTGCCAGCGGATACAGCAGTGCTGGCGGCTGATGCCCGGCGTCCCGGCGGCGAAGCGGACGGCGCAGGATGGGTCGCACCCGAACCGCAGGCCATCCGGCCCCACGGGATAGGATTGGCCGCGCAAGGGGCCGGACAGGCAGGTGACGTACAGGGTGTTTCCCTGGGCGGGCCGGACGGCGGGGGCCGGGCCGGCAGGGGGTGGGGACGCGCCCTGCCGGGGCCACGCGAAGTCCGATTTTTTGATAAAGATGGCCAGGACAAAGCCGATGGCAATTGGGAGCTGAAGCCCCGGCAGCAGTCCGCCAAAGGTACAGCACAGCATCCCCAGCTTTCCCAGCCCGGGGCGGCTGAGGTAGCGGCCCAGCAGCAATGGCAGCAGGCCCGCCAGCGCCCCGAAAAACATCAGGGCCGCAGCGCCTAATACGAAATAGACAACGGGCATCCCATTGACCTCCCAAACAATTTGATGCAATATATTTTAACAGCCGCTTTTTGTGCCGCGTCCACAGGATTTCCGCGGGCATTTGGCGCTTGGGCCGGCGCTGGCCGGGGCGGCGGGGGGGCGTCCCCGCGGGGGAAGCCCGCCATGCTTTTAAAGTATGGCAAGCGATAGGAACAAGGTATTTTACAAGGAAGGGGATAAGCGGTAAGATAAAGATATAAACCAAAACAAGGAGTGAACGACCCATGAAAAAATTGACGCGCCTTACCGCCGCCCTGCTGGCGCTGATGGTGGGCTTGGCCCTGTCCCTCCCGGCCTGCTCCTCCCAGGAGGCGGAGCCCTCCGCAGCTCCCGCCGCGCCCTCCCAGGTCCCGGTCGGCCTGGCCGCCTCCGCCGGGGGCTTCGCCGATGTGGACGCCGGGGCGTGGTATGCCGGCGCCGTGGATTATGTCCGAAAGCATGAACTGATGAACGGTGTGGACGGGGGCCGGTTCGACCCGGAGGGTACCCTCACCCGGGCCATGCTGGTCACCGTGCTGTGGCGGCAGGCCGGGGAGCCGGTGGTGAACTACCTGATGGACTTCTCCGATGTGGCCGGAGGCCAGTGGTACACGGAGGCCGTCCGCTGGGCGGCCGGTGAGAAACTGGTGGGCGGCTATGGAGACGGCCGCTTCGGAACCAACGACCCCATCACCCAGGAGCATCTGAACTTGATTTTCCAGCGGTATACCGACCGGCCTGTGACCGGGGGCATCCCCGGCTTCGACGGCAGCGCCAGGCCCGCTACCCGGGCCCAGGCCGCCGCCGCGGTGATGAATTACGCCCGGCTTCCCCAGCAGCCCGCCGGGCAGGGCAGGACGCTGGTGGCCTATTTCTCCGCCACCCACAACACGGAGAACGTGGCAAACCACATCGCCGCCATTTTGGACGCGGATCTGTTCGAGATCGTCCCCGAGACCCCCTACACCTCCGCCGACCTGAACTACAACGACAACTCCAGCCGGGCCAACCGGGAGCAGAACGACCCCGCCGCCCGCCCCGCCATCGACGGCGCGGTGGAGGACATGGCCCAGTACGACGTGGTGTTCCTGGGCTACCCCATCTGGCACGGGCAGGCCCCGAAAATCATCAGCACCTTCCTGGAATCCTATGACCTGTCCGGCAAGACCATCGTCCCCTTCTGCACCTCGGGCAGCAGTCCCATGGGCTCCAGCGCGGCGAACCTCCAGGCCCTGGCCCCCGGCGCGGATTGGCTGGAGGGGCGGCGGTTTGGCGGCGGCGCCTCCCGGGAGGATGTGGAGGGCTGGCTGAGCGGTCTGGATCTGCCGGAAAATGAGGACGCCGGCACACCGGAAGGGGGAAAGGATATGCTGAAGATCGCGGTAAACGGGACCGCCCTCACCGCCACGCTGGCGGACAACTCCTCCGCCCAGGCGCTGAAGGAGCTGCTGGCGGAGGGGCCTATCACCATCCAGATGCACGACTACGGCAATTTTGAAAAGGTGGGCCCGCTGGGCCAGAGCCTGCCTACCAACAACGAGCAAATCCACACCCAGGCCGGGGACCTCATCCTGTACCAGGGCGACCAGTTCGTCATCTACTATGACACCAACACCTGGAACTTCACCCGGCTGGGCAGGATCAACCATGTGTCCGCCCAGGAGCTGCGGGAGGTTTTGGGGGACGGAGATGTGAGCGTGACCCTTTCCATAGGATGAAAAAACACTTGACCTGGGGCGTCGTGCTCCAGGTCAAGTGTTTTATCGGGGAACTGGGGGAACGCGCTGCGGTTAATTTGACAGGCGCGGCGGGCTTTGCTAAAATGAGGGCAGCCATAAGGAGGGGACTGCCATGGAACTGCGGGTTTTGCGCTATTTTCTCGCCGTGGCGCGGGAGGAGAGCATTTCCGGCGCGGCGGAACACCTGCACCTGTCCCAGCCCACCCTGTCCCGCCAGCTGATGGATTTGGAGGAGGAGCTGGGCAAAAAGCTGTTTGTCCGGGGCAACCGCCGCATCACGCTGACGGAGGACGGGGTGCTGCTGCGCAAACGGGCGGGGGAGATCCTGGAGCTGGTGGAGAAAACCACCGGGGAGCTGACGGCGGGACAGGAGGCCCTGTCGGGCGACGTATACATCGGCGCGGGGGAGACCCGGGGCGTCCATTTTCTCACCCGGGCGGCCCGGCGGCTCCAGGAGCGGCATCCCCAGCTCCGCTTCCGCATTTCCAGCGGGGACGGGGTGGGGGTGACGGAGGAGCTGGATAAGGGGCTGATTGACTTTGGGCTGCTGTTTGGCCCCGTCAATCAGGCCAAATATAATTGCTGCCAGCTGCCGGTTCATGACATCTGGGGCATATTGATGCGCCGGGACAGCCCGCTGGCACAAAGGCAGTTTGTGCAGCCCGGGGATCTGGCGGACCGGCCCCTGATTGTCTCCCGGAACCTTCGGGAGGGCGGGCCGCTGGACGCATGGCTGGGGCGGGGGCTGTGGGAGCTGAACATCGCGGCCACCTACAGCCTGGCCTACAACGCCTCGCTGATGGTGGAGGACGGCATGGGATATGCCCTGATGCTGGACGGCATCATCAATACCTCGGGGGACAGCCCGCTGTGCTTCCGGCCCCTTTCCCCGACTGTCCGCGCCCATATGAGCGTGGTCTGGAAGAAGTACCAGGTATTTTCCAAGCCGGCCGAAGCGTTTTTGGAGGCGCTGCGGCAGGAGGGGACGGGCGAAAGCGGCGCGGGGTCAGGGCTCGTTTGAAAACGGCCGCTATGCCGCGGACGGCCTGCCCCAGGATTCCTTCCGGCGGCGGTTCGGGGGCGTGTACAAAAACACCGGGCAGGAGGTCAACCCTCCTGCCCGGTGTTCTGTTTGCCGCCGCGAATGGTCCCGCGTCCGGCGCGGTCTGCCTCCCTGCGCCGGACGCGGGCAGGGGCCGTTATGCCTCCTGGTACAATTCCAGAATGGCCCCGTCCTTCCAGACAAAGGCCAGCCGGTCGCCCTTTTCGTTGGCCTCCATGGGGCCGCAGATCACGCTGTCGGCGTCCGCGATGTACTGTTCCAGGTCGTCCACCTTGTAGGCCACGTGGGGGTGGCGGTGGATCTCCTCGGGGAAGGGGGTGCCCTCCTCGAATTTCAGGTACTCGATCTTGTAGTCGTAGTCGTCCACATGGCTTACCCAGAACTTGGCTCCCTCGTTGTAGACCATGTTGGGCTTGCGGTTGGTGATGGGAATTCCAATGTGCATATACTCGGCGGACATGGTGTTTCCTCCTTATTTACAGGCAGAGCCTGTGTATTACTGATTGACGTACTTCTTTTCGTACCAGCCCCGGAAGGTGATGGTGATAAAGCCGAACAGCAGGCCGATGACGCAGTAGATACCCTCGCCGATAAAAGCGTTGACAAAATCAGCGCCGGGGATGTAGCTCATCACGCCGAAGAATACCCCCGCGCCCACAAACACGGCGGGGACGAAATTGACCATCTCGGGGGCGATGTCCAGGTAGAGGATAATGGGCACCAGGATGAGCAGGATGACGGGCATGGCCCAGAAGCCCAGCGCCCCCAGCGCGCCGCCGCCCACCATAATGGCAATGGAAGCCGCCATGCCGATGACATAGCCGATCAGCGCCCGCAAGCCGCCCTTGGGGGTGCAGCCGCCCAGGAAATACATGGCCCAGGCCTGGAAGGAAATCCAGCCCCCTCCGGCGGCCAGGGGCGGGATGTTGGCGCAGACGGCCTGGTCGAGGGCCTGGAGGGCAAAGGCCTGAAGGCCGATGAAAAGAGCGATGGGCAGGTATTTTTTCGCGTTCATGGGATGGACCCCTTTCTCAAAATAAAATGGGCCCCCCGCGTTGCAATTGCGCTCCGGGTGGTGTATAATGTTCCATGCGGGGGACCTCGCTCCCATCCTCGCCCGATGGGAGCGGCTTTGGTCTTTCGCGCTGTGCGGGGGGCCCTTCGGGGCCCTCCCTTTTTCGTTACTTCCGGTGCTTCACTTCCTGGTAGACCTCATAGGCCTGGCCGGGGGTGCAGCCCTCGTGCACCACCTTGCCGATGGCCTGGGCCATGCCGGCGGGGCAGTCGGACTGGAAGATGTTCCGGCCCATGTCCACCCCGTGGGCCCCCTCCTGGATGGCCTTGTAGGCCATTTCCAGCGCCTCCGCCTCGGGCAGCTTCTTGCCCCCGGCGATGACGATGGGGACGGGACAGGCGGCGGCCACCCGCTCAAAGCCCTCGCAGTAGTAGCTCTTCACCACGTTGGCCCCGTTCTCCGCCAGCACCCGGGTGGCCAGCAGGAAGAACTTTTCCGTGCGCTCCATCTGCTTGCCCACAGCCACCACCCCCAGGGTGGGGATGCCGTACCGACTGCCCGCGTCGGCGGTCCGTGCCAGCAGCTCCAGAGAGCGGCTCTCGCCGGGGGCGCCGATGAAGGTCTGCACCGCCATGCAGTCGGCGTTCAGCTCAATGGCGCTGTTGATATCGCAGGCGATGCCGCCGCCGTTGGACATATCGTCGTAGAGGACGGTGGAGTCGTAGGTCACCCGGACGCACTTTGCCGCCTGGGCGGCGGGGGAGACGCAGGAGCGGATCACGCCCCGCGTGCCCATGAGCACGTCCACATAGGGGACCAGGGGCGGTATGACCAGGTCAATGCGCTCCAGCCCGGCGGTGGGGCCCATGATGTAGCCGTGGTCGAAGGCCAGCATGACGGTGTTGCCCGACTGGGGGCGGAACATCCGGGCCAGCCGGTTCTTCATGCCCCAGGAGCAGTGGGCGCTGCCCTTCACGTAAAAGCCCTCCTGGGCGGCGGGGACATCCAGGTGGTAGTCGTGGGCCGCCTTGTTGCCGATGTTGTCCGCCATGGCCTACTCCTTGCTGTAGGCGGGGGTGTGGCAGGGGGTATTCCACAGGCGGATGAACTCCTCGTCCCACTTGGCGATATTCATCTGGAAGCCCCCGGCCTCCTGGACGGTGAGGATCTCGCCCACCATGCTGGCCACAACGTCCACGCCCTTGGCCTTCAGGAATTCCACCGTGTCCTTGAACAGAACCAGCATTTCCATCATGGTGGTGGCGCCGCAGCCGTTAATCATGACAAAGGCCTTGTCCCCGGCGGCCAGCCCCAGCTTTTTGGACAGGGCGTCCGCCACGGTGGCCACGGTGTCCTTGGAGGACATCATAGGCACCCGGACGCCGCCGCCCTCGCCGTGCTGGCCCGCGCCGATCTCCATCAGGTCGGTCTCGCCCAGGTCGCCGAAGGACATGCCGTTCTGGGGGTGGGTGGCGTCGGTGGACTTGACGGTGACGGAGGCCATGCTGTCGGCGTAGCGCTGGGCGATGGCGGCCACCTCGTCCAGGCTCTTGCCCTCCCGGGCCGCCGCCGCGGCGATGTGGTACAGGGCCACCGCGCCCGCCAGCCCCCGCTTGTTGTCCTCGCCGTTGGGGGCGTACTGGATCTCCTCGCCGGTGACCACCTGCCGCACGTTGAGCCCGGCTTTCTGGGCCAGCTTCATGGCCTGCTTGCCCGCCAGCTGGTCCCCGGCGTAGTTCAGGGTGAGCAGCAGCACGCCGTGGCCTTTGTCCGCCAGCTTCATGGCGTCGAACACCAGCTGGCCGTTGGGGGCGGCGAAGATGTCGCCCACCGCCTGTATGTCCAGCATCCCCTTGCCCACAAACCCGGCCTGGGCGGGTTCGTGGCCGGAGCCGCCGTAGGTGACGATGGTGACCCGGTCGGCGTTTGCCAGATCCTTGCTGATGACCAGGTGGCCGTCCACGTCCAGGATGCCGGGGTAGGCCAACCCCAGGCCGGTGAGCTCCTCGTCGGTGATGGATTCGGGCGCGTTGATGAACTTCTTCATTTTCATAGGGAATACCTCTCCTTCATGATCTTGGGATCTCAGGCCTGCGCCAGGCCCTGGAAGAAATAGGACATGGACACCGCCCCGGCATCCGGAGTGCCGATGGTCTGGGCGCCATAGCTCTTGGCGCGTCCGAATTTGGACACAAACTGCTTGCTGTCCTCCGCGCCCTGGGCGGCGGCCTGGGCGGCGGCCTGGAACAGCCCGTCCTCGCCGGTCCCCTCATAGGCGGCGATGGCCTGGCTGGCGGGGATCAGCGCGTCCATCATGGTTTTGTCCCCCACCTTGGCGCCGGACATATCGTCCAGCTCCTCCAGCGCTTTGGCAAAGACGGCCTTCAGCCCTGCCACGCCGATCTCATCCCCCTCAGGGGCCCCCTCCTGCATCCCGTCCAGCCAGGTGTTCCACAGGGGAACCGCGCTGCCGCCGTTCAGCGTCATCACGGCCGTGGCCGCGTCGTCCAGCATGGACCGGATGCCCCCCTGCGCCTGGTCTGCCGCATGGGCGATGGCCCCGGCGATTTTGGCCATGGTCAGGCCGTGGTCGGCGTCGCCGAACCGGGAGTCGATTTCCGTCAGCTCGTCCTGCGCCGACAGCACCGCGGCGCAGGCGTTTTTCAGCCGGGCGGCAAATTCGGCTTTTGTCATCTGCTTCACCTCCCTCCTGCCCGTGATTGTTACGTCCGTGCAAAAACCATATCATACTATGTTACATAAGTCAACATATGAAAGCGATTTTCCCTGTATTCGACATAAACTCCAAGAGAGAATTGTGCAATAAATACAAAAACTGATCCTCCAAACCAAGCTGTCGGTTTGGAGGATCACAAATGTTACTGGGCGTCCAGCAGCGACTTCACCAGCTTCGAGCGGGCTACAAGATGGGTGAACATCCCGGTTTTCAGGGCGCCCTCCAGCGCTTTGGCACTGGTGTTGGCGGAACACACCCCGATGATATTGGGGCACCGCCGCAGGGTGTCGATGGGGATCTGGATGGCGAAATCCTGCTCCGATTGGATTACCGTGCCCGCCTGGTTGAAGTAGTAGACCAGCATCCGCCCGCAGGCCCGCTGGCGCTGGAGCAGGCTGCCATAGCGGACCAGGGAGGCGAAGTCGGGGCTGGAGGGATAGTCCCCGATGTTGACCAGGGCCGTGTCCAGCGCCTCCCACTGCTGGTAAATCTGGCGGTAGACTTCGGTGGAGCAGAGCACCTGCTTCTCCTCCAGGCTGTCGGGCAGGGCGGGGAGGTAGAGGAAATGGGGGACGGCCCCCAGCTGCTGGGCCATGAGCCGGACGTTCTCGTTGGACTGGTAGTTACGTGCGGGGATGCTGGCGTTGCCCACCAGGGGGCAGATGTCGGTGACGGCGCTGTCCGGCCGGGGGTTTTCCTCCAGCCAGGTCACCAGCTGGCCGATGAGGTAACCCCAGCCCACCCCCAGCCGGCGGGCGCCAAGCCGCCCCAGCAGCTCCACAGCCCCTTGGGAGAGCTGGCGGTTGGTGGAATCGTCGTCCCCGCCGTCCTCCACCAGCACCCCGCCCCGGATAGAGCCGGACAGCCGCAGCCGGTCCATCAACCTGGCGGACTGGGCCCCGGGCTCGTGGACCGTGATCTCCACAATGCCCAGCTCCCGGGCCTCGGACAGCATCCGGCTGACCAGCGGGCGGGACACCCCCAGCTCCTGGGCGATGTCGCTCTGTTTCTGGTCGTCCAGATAATACCGCCTGGCCACATAGGCCAGCTTTTTTTGCTTTTCCAGACTTGATTCCACAAAAATGCTCCTCGCACTCAAAATATGTTACATATGTTATGGCTTTATTTATAGCATAAAAAGAAGCGCTATGCAAGTACAAGGGGCGCGCCATTCCAAAATTGGGGCAGGCGGGGGCCCTGGGAGGGGCCCCCGCCTGCTGAATGAGGATAATAGAATCGCCAACGTTACTTGACGTTCTTTTCATAATGGCCGCTACCCTGTTTTCCCGGAGCCCTTGCGCTTTTTCAGGGGGATGGACAGGGTGGGTTTCTCGGAGGCCCCCGGCTCCAGCAGGCCGTTGGGTTCCACCTGGCGGAGGCGACCATGAGGAAGGCCTCATCCTTGACGTAGACAAAACCGTTCAGAATCGCGTCGGCATAGGGCTCAATCTCACCCCAGATCATGGCGCCGGTGCCGCCGCCCTGCCGCTCGATGCCCTGCTGCATCAGCACTACCGGCAGCGTGTCGGTGTTCAGGCCCTTGATGTACTTGAAGGTCTCATAACCGGCGGTCATGCTGGGCAGGAGGGCGTTGGCGGCCTGATCCTTGTAGGAGCGGTTTTCCTTGGTCTCCCGGGTCTGCTGGGTGTAGCCGTCGTTAAAGGTCTCCACAATGGTATCGCCGGAAATGGATGCTTCCTCTGCTTTGATGGCGACATACGAAGAAGAGCCTGTATTGCCAGAAGAACAATATTGTCATCCGCTGCATCGCCGATGGCCGGGGGCTCCGCTTCCTCCAGGACGTGGACATCTATTCCCTGTTGGGCAACCTGCTGGACAACGCCATCCACGCGGTCCAGGGGCTGGAGGAGGACCGCCGGGCGGCGAAAAAGAACAGCGGCAAGAGGAGGGGATCCTCTTGCCGCTGTTCTTTTTGCCGCAGCCCGCCCTGCGGAATGAAGATGAACTTAGGGCTTGTTTGAAAATTGTCAACACGCCCAATCGGCGGGCCTTTTTCCGCCGAGCTGCGTTGCTTTGCCTTGAAATACACAAAGTATTTCTGCGCCAAATCGCCTTGCCCGGCGAAAAAATTCCTTGCCGCTGGGCATATTGCCAATTTTCAAACGGCGCCTAGCCGCCGTCCGGCAGAATGCCGGCGGCGTGAACCGACCAGAAATAGTCGGAACGGTAACGGGAGAGCGCTTCAGGCGGTACATATATGCTGGCGTCCGTGCCGTCCAGCAGTCCCTGGCCCACCCGGCAGCCCGAGGGCTGGCCGGAGCGCATAATGACCCGCTCCAGCGTGGGACAGCCCTCAAACGCGCCGTCGGCGATGGTGTGGACGCTGGGCTGGATGACAATCTCCTGAAGGCGCATCCCGCCGGCGAAGGCGGCGGCGTCAATGGCGGCAACGGGCAGGCCGTCCCAGGAGGCGGGCACTGTGAGCCGCTCCCGGCCCGCCCCCTCCGAGGTGAGGCCGGTCACCGCCGCCCAGCCGCCCCGGTCCTCAAAGACAAAGCAGGGGGCGTCGCTGTCGTCCCCCGCCCAAAGGGCGGCCTGCCCCAGCTCCGGCTGGGCGGGGAGGGGGATGTTCGTGGGGCTGCTGTCCCCCAGCATGGCCTTGATATTGCGGACCAGCAGCCGGGTGTACACGGTTTTCCCGCTGGCGTTCAGGTGGAAGTTGGTGTCATAGAACCATCCGGCGTCCAGCACGCTGGCGTTGGGGTCGCCAATGACAGGAAGGCGCAGTGCCGACTGTACGGCGCCGAAAAACTGGTCCGGGCCCGCCGCCCCCTCCACTGCCAGCGCGTTCATGGGGCAGAAGGCGTACCATACCACGGCCCCGCAGTCCTCCGCGGCCCGGGCGTAGGCGGCCACCCTGCGGACAAACTCCTCTGAGAGCAGCCCGGGGTCAAAACGGATGGGGGTATTGGGGTCATAGCCGCCCTCCATCACGTTCCGGGCGCACAGTGGGGATACCACGTCTCCGGCGGCGTTGAACGCGTCCCGGCGGTACACCCCCGACCCCTGGGGAGGCTGCCCCCGGAGGACGGCGGCGCACTTGTCCGCCGCGAAATAGGGGAATTGCCCGGCCATACGCCCCCAATATTCCCTTGGCAGGGCGCGCAGCAGCCCCCATGCCCCGTCCACCCCCTGCCACATCACCGCCGGGTCAAAGAAGCCGGACAGGGTCTGCTCCTGCTGCTCGGGGATGAGGATGACGATGTCCCCGGGGCGGATCAGCTCCTGGGACAGCTCCAGCATAACCGTGGTGCCCAGGGCCGCGTACATCCCGAAATTCACCACCGTATAGCCGGGCAGCTCCCGCTCCATCAGCGCGCTGTCCACCCCGAAGGCCACGCCGCTGCCCCCCACCAGGACGATGCGGGGACCGGGGGCCTCATCCAGATAGCGTACCTTATGCTTCAGCTCGCCCATGAAAGTCTCCCCGTACTGGGCGGGGAGGAGGAACCCCCAGACCAGCAACATGGCGGGGACGGCCAGCAGCGCCAGGGCGGCGGCCAGCCAGGCCAAAACCGTCTTTTTCATAGCCACAGCACCTAAAACTGAAAATAGATGAAGGCGTTCCCGCCGCCGCCGGACAGGGAACTCCACCAGCCCAGGCCGATGGCCAGCAGGAGGGCTGAGACGGCCAGGGTTTTTCGCCCGGAAGGGGCGGGGGGACAGGCGGGCAAACGCTCCAGGAAGTGCAGGCAGGCCAGGGCGGCGGCCACGAAGGGCAGCTGCCGCGCCGCCGGCAGGTATGCTTCCGCCACGCCCCAGCCCGCCCCCAGGCGGGAGAGCAGCGTCCAGGCGTCCGCCATACTCTCCGCGCGGAAAAACAGCCAGGCGAAGGTGACCAGGGCGAAGGTCGCCCCCCGGCGCAGGACGTCAAGGCTTCGGTCCTGGGGGACGGGCGGCCCGCTCTGCCGGACGGCCAATACGGCGCAAACCTGGTAGAGGCCGTGGATGCCGCCCCACGCCACAAACGTCCAGTCCGCCCCGTGCCACAATCCGCTGAGGAGAAATACCGCCATGATGTTGAGGCATTGGCGGGGCAGGCCTTTCCGGCTCCCCCCCAGGGGGATGTAGACATAGTCGGTGAACCAGGCCGTCAGGCTGATATGCCACCGCCGCCAGAACTCCCGGACAGACCGGGCGGCGTAGGGCGTTTGGAAGTTCTCCATCAGCTCCACGCCCAAAAGCCGCGCCGTCCCCCGGGCGATGTCGGAATAGCCGGAAAAGTCGCAGTATATTTGCAGGCCGAACAGCACGGTGGCGGCGATCACCTCGGGGCCGCCCGCCGTGCCGGGGGCGGCGTATACCCCGTTCACCAGGGGGGCAAGGCCGTTGGCCACCACCACCTTTTTGAAGTATCCGGCCAGCAGCAGCCATCCCCCGGCGGACAGCTGGGCCCGGGACAGGCTCCGCTCCCGGCGCAGCTGGGGCAGCAGGCGGCCGGACCGCTCGATGGGCCCGGCCACCAGTTGGGGAAAGAAGGAGATGAACAGCGCGTAATAGCCGAAGTGCCGCTCGGGGGCGGTTTGGCCGCGGTATACATCCAGCACGTAGGACAGGGACTGGAAGGTATAAAAGGAGATGCCGGCGGGGAGCAGCAGCCGCCACGCGGGGCTTCCCCCCGCCAGCCTGGCGAAAAAGCCCGCGTATTTGAACAGAACCAGGCAGCCCAGGCAGGCCCCCAGCGCCGCGGCCAGACAGGCCGCCCTGGCTGCGGGGGACCTGGCCTGGGCCGCGCCCAGCCCGCACAGCCAGGTAACAAGAATCACGGCCACCAGCAGCAGCCCCGCCACAGGCTCCCACCAGAAGTAAAACAGCCAGCTTGCCGCCAGCAGAAGCATCCAGCGCAGCCGGTGGGGCAGGGCCCAGTGGAGGGCCAGCACTGCCGGGAGGAACAGCAGGTATTCCAGGGTGTTGAAATTCATTCCCCGCCCCCCTTCCGGCAAAGGCCGGCCAAGGCGATGGCCGCCACCGCCAGCGCCAGGGGCAGCGCGTCCTCCAGCGTCCGGCCCTGGAGCAGGGCCAGCAGGACGCCCCCCGCCATACACAGCGCGGACAGCGCCGCCCACAGCGGGGACAGCCTTTTATGAAAGACGGCCAAGGCGGCAAAGGCCGCCGACCCGGCCCCGATCCCCCACCAGAGGGCGGGGGAAAACAACAGCTCAGCCATCACATGCCACCAATCCATCCCGGGCCAGGGCGTCACATTCCGATCTCCTCAAAAATATTGTTGATTCCATTGCATATGTTGGACCACTGGTCGCCAAGGATGTTGTAGTAATTTTTGTCCCGCTTGAGATAGTTTGTGGCCGTCAGGGTTGGTTCATAGCGGCAGGCCATGGAGTAGTTGGTGATGCCGGCATCAATGATAACAGAGAACAATTTGTTCAATATGCCGTCGTATCGCTCCTTGTTATCGAACTGCTGCGGCGGAATAAAATATTGAAGCTGCCCCAGCTCCCGGAATGTTTCGTAAAGCGTATCCAATACGCTCTCCGGGGAGGAGGCATCAAACATAGGCGCCAGATCCTGGATAGATATGTTTTTCTGCCGGTACCGCGCCGCAAAGGCGGCAAACGCAACGCAAATCGTCCTGGCGTTATGGGCAAAGGATATTCTGGCGCTGGCGTTGGGCATGGCGCTGTTTTCCCGGTCAAAGCTGCGCTGGTACACGGTGCGGAAATAATGATCCATGTAGAGCAGTTCCCTGCACAGCTTTGCGATCTGCGATTGATTGCCGTTAAATATCGGCTCATAGTACTTTTCCTGGTAGAGGGAGGAGGGCTTGGCCCGGCTGAGGCAGGGCGCTTGAAAAATACCCGCCAGGCACAGCTTGCCGATTTCCACCAGATCCGAGTTGAGGTAAGGCATCCGATATGCGCGGGGTACTGCTTCGCCCCGTTTGGTTTGGTAGAAAATCCCGGCCTCTCGCATGGCCTGTACAAAGCGGACCTGTTCCGGTGAGTTTGCCTTCAGGTCAACAGGCTTGATGGCTTTTTGGGAATTGGTGGCTTTGGCGATGGACAAGGCGAAGCGGTTTTTGTCGTCTTCCGCATCGCCCGCAATTTTGATAATTTTGCAAGGCAGGTACAGGTCGTTGCCCATGTTTATGCTTGTGCTTTTATGGAGCATATAAGTGGTCTGGCCGCCGTTGACGATGGAAAAATTTTTCAGCCTCACATCCTTGCCGTCAATCTCAAAATCGTCGCAAATCACGGTAATGCCGTTGTTCTTGAGCCAAAATGAGTCCGGGTCGCTGGCAATGGTTTCTTTGATGGCGTTGTCGATGTCGCGCCCGGCCACATGATAGCGCAGGTTGCGGGCAAGCAGGTTTGTGTTATGCCGGGCATACAGCTGCTTTATGGAAAAGGCGGAAACGTTGACAATCGCCGCCCCGTCGCCATAAAGCAGGACGTTACCTCTTTTATCAATTTGGATTTTTCCGGCTTCCACGGCCGGGCGCCTGGACTCGGATTCCTTGATCTCGTCCACAAGGTCATCTGCGAACAAAATGGACACTTCGATGTTGTTGGTTTCTGTGAACTGCTCGCGGAATTTTTTCTCAATTCTGTCCCGGTGGATCCCGGACTGGGGGGCGCTTGTGTAGAATACAAAACGAATCTTTGATTCATCGCCAATATCAGACAGCAGCGTCATAAACCTGCGCTGCACCGTGGGGTTTACCTGTTCATACTGGCCGCGAATCATATCTTTATAAAACAGCGCCATCTTAGTCATGGCGTTCAGGACATCGTCATACTGGATGGACGTATAAAATTTTGACTGCCCGATGACAAGGTCTGCCCCTTCGGTATTGGGATCGCTTAACAGGATGTCAACCCCGCCGTCATACGGCCCGTCGACTATCATGTCTTCAAATCCCGATTCATTGAGGACAAGGGCAGGGTTTTTATAAAAGCTTGATTTGATGCATAGCGCGGAAAATGAATATGCGTCCGATCTGCTGCGCAGGGAGGGGTAAGCGTCTTTGATAGCGCGGATTTTTTCTGTGATAAACTCATATGGGCGTTGAGTTGTCGGCATGTAGAGACCCCCATTGCTGTTTTTTCAAATTTTCCCAGAGAAACTTGAGCGGTCGATTTTTGATGAACGCAGTGTATCATTCCTAATTTATCATATCATTCAGATTTGGATAGTTCAAGACAAATATCGGCATTTTTCACCATCGGCGGTCCATTTGCGCAAGAAACGGTTTTTGCGGAGGGAAAAGCTGAGGTGGAAAAGAACGGTTGTTGAGGAGGGGGGAGGTGTGTACAATAGGGGAGAAAAAACAGGAAGGGGAAAAGGTATGGACAGGTATATCGGGGAAAAGGAGCTGGCGGCGTTTGAAAGGCACCTGCGCAGGGAGGAGCGGGAGGCGGGGACCATTGAGAAATACCTGCGGGACGTGCGGGCGCTGGCGGCGTGGCTGGACGGGCGGGCTGTGGACAAGGGACTGGCGGTGGCGTGGAAGGAACGGTTGGTGGCTGCGGGGTATGCGGCGGCCACGGTGAACTCCATGGTGGTGGCGGCCAACCAGTTTTTCCGGTTCCAGCGGTGGGAGGGGCTGCGGGTAAAGACCATGCGCTTGCAGCGGCGGATGTTCCGCAGCCGGGAGAGGGAGCTGACCAAGCAGGAATATGTGCGGCTGCTGGAGACCGCCCAGGGGCTGGGGAGGGAGCGGCTGGCGCTGCTGATGGAGGCCATGTGCGCCACGGGGATACGGGTTTCCGAGGTGAGGTACATCACGGTGGAGGCGGCGCGGCTGGGGCGGGCGGAGATCGCGCTGAAGGGGAAGATCCGCACCATCCTGCTGCCGGGCAAGCTGTGCAGGAAGCTGCTGAAATACGCGAAAAAACAAAACACCGGATCCGGTGAGATCTTTCTCACCAGGTCCGGGAGGGGGCTGTCGCGGCGGCAGATTTGGGCGGAGATGAAGGCGATCTGCGCAAAGGCGGGGGTGGCGCCCACCAAGGTGTTCCCCCACAACCTGCGCCACCTGTTTGCCCGGACGTTTTACCGGGTATGCCGGGACGTGGTGCAGCTGGCGGACGTGCTGGGGCATTCCAGCGTGGAGACCACCCGGATTTACCTGGCCTCCACCGGGGTGGAGTACGTCCGGCGCATGGACCGGCTGGGTCTTATTTTTTAGCGGAGACAATCACAAAATAAACAGTTGGCCTTTTGAGCGGGGGAAAAGGAGACTTTTCAAGCAAAAAAGCGCCGGCCCTGTGGGCTCCGGCACTGAAAAAGGCATGGCAAAATAAGCTGATTTTTCAATCAGCCATATTCTCATGGGCATTTTGGTCAAAATAGAGATTGCAATCCGACAATATCTGTAGTAAAATAGGAACGCTTGCAGGGAATTTTTATATCCCTGTTTGATTTTCCTTCAATAGACTGCAAACTGTTTATTCTGTGATGAGGGCAGGGAGTGAGCCATGCGGGGACGGGTACAGCGGAGCGGGGCGGCGGGAACGCCGCAGAAAAGCGTCAAAACAATTGAGATGAGGATGCCGCGAAGCCGGAACGCGGTCCCCCTGACGCCGGAGACCATAGGGGGCTATCTGGAGCATTTGCAGGCAAAGGGGCGGGCCCAGGGGACCATAGACAGCTACAGCCGCAAAATAAAGCGGCTGTACCGGGAGCTGCCCGAGGACGGCAAGATGATCCGGCAGGGCACGCTGCGGGTATGGCGGGAGGAGCTGTCCCAGGCCGGGTGCACCCCGGCGGCCATCAACCAGTTTATCGTCGCGGCCAACGGTTACCTGGAGTATATGGGCGCGCGGGAATTCCAGGTGGTGGACAAGCTGGATGCCGTGCCGGACCCGCAGCCCGAGCTGACCCGGGGGGAATACCTGCGGCTGCTGTCCACCGCCCGGTCGCTGGGCCGGGAGCAGGTGTACCTGCTGGTCAAGCTGTTTGGGAACACGGACCTGCCGGTGCAGGAGCTGGGCCATGTGACGGTGGAGGCGGTGCGGGCAGGCATGCTGAGCGTGAGCTACAGCTGCTCAAAGGAGATCATCCGCTTCCCGGGCTGCCTGTGCCGGGAGCTGCTGGACTACGCGCAGTCCAGGGGGATCCGCACCGGCCCCGTTTTTCTCACCCGGAACGGGAAGCCCATCGACCGCACCAACGTGACCGTCTCCATCCGCCGGCTGTGCCGGGCGGCGCAGCTGCCGGAGGAAAAGGGCAGTCCCCGTTGCCTGCGCAAGCTGTACCAGGCCACCCGGGAGGGGATTGAGCGCAATGTCACGCTGCTGGTGGAGCGGGCCCAGGACAGGCTGATGGAGGAGGAGCAGCTCCAGATCGGCTGGGATGGGTGAGGGATGGATATTAAGCTTTTTGTGTGCTGCCACCGGCCCTGCGAGGTTCCGGGCCATCCGCTGCTGGTCCCGCTCCAGGTGGGGGCGGCGCTGGCGGACGGCCATTTTGCGGGGTTCGTCCACGATGATACGGGGGATAACATTTCCCACAAGAACCGGTCCTACTGTGAGCTGACAGGGCAGTACTGGGCATGGAAAAACGCTGAAGCGGACTACTACGGTTTTTTCCATTACCGGCGCTACCTCTACCCGGATCAAACCGCAGGGCGGCCCTACCGCATAGAGGGGGCGCCGTCGGGCAGGACGTTGGACAAGCTGTGCTTTTCGGATTTGGAGGGGCTGGTCCCGGGATATGACCTGATTGTGCCCAAGGGGGAAAATATGCATGTCCCGGTGCGGGAGCACTACGCCCGCGCCCCCTTCCACCACGGCGGGGATCTGGAGCTGGCGGTGCAAATACTGGGCGAGCGCAGCCCTGGGTATTCCCAGGGGGCGGAGCGGTATCTTTCCGGCACAGTCTGCCTCTTCGGCAACATTTTTATTATGAAGAGGGAGCTTTTCCTGGACTATTGCAGCTGGCTTTTCCCGATTCTGGAGGAATTCGACCGCCGGAGGGATGTGTCGGGCTATTCCAGCCAGGAGCGCAGGGTGGACGGCTATCTGGCGGAGCGGCTGCTGGGGGTATATTCCTCCTGCCGCCAAGGGATCAGGACGCTGGAACTTCCCAGGGTGCATTTTGTGCCGGGGGCTGCCGTGCGGTGCGGGAAACGCGCGCTCAACGCGGTTTTGCCGCCGGGGAGTAGAAGAAGGGCGGCCATAAAATCTTTGGGAAATCGGATCGGTTGAAAATGGTATGGATGAGAAACCTGTCGTCAGTGCGCTTTTGATTACGTATAACCAATCCCGGTTTGTTGGTCAGGCACTGGAAAGTATACTGAAGCAGCAGACATCGTTTCCAATTGAAGTGCTGGTGGGAGATGACTGCTCTACAGATGAAACCTACGATATGATTGCCCCATTTGTGGCGGATCCCAGGGTGCGGATGTTTAAGAGGACACACAACTTGGGAGCGACAAGAAACCTCTATGATCTTCAAATGCACGCAGAGGGGCGGTATATTGCCTACCTGGAAGGGGACGACTATTGGAAAGACCCCCGTAAATTGCAGCGGCAGGTGGAGTTTATGGAAAGTCATCCGGCGTTTATCGGCTGCACGCACCGCTGTGAAATTGTGGATGAGAACGGTGATTTATATGGGAGGCAGCGCCTGAATTGGGTCTGCCGAAAGCAGGTCTATACGCTGGGGGATTTCAAGGGCCTCATGCTGCCGGGACACGGAAACGCCCTGATCCATCGGAACATTTTCCGCGAGTCGCGGGGGCGGTATGAGAAAATCATTACATTAAATCCTCTGATCGCAGATCGATCTTTGATCCTATTGCTGGCGTCTATGGGGCCGATTTTCCGCTTTTCCACTTGCATGGGCTGTTACCGCATCGTTCGGACGGGGGAGGGGAAGAACGCTACGGCGCTGGCCTATTCGGAAAATGATAGCTGTGTGTGGGATGATTACAGGTATACCAAGGCGCTGGAAGCCTGCGCCAAAGAGGTTTTGGGCGTGAACGGCGGCTTTGAGTTCCATAAAAAAGACTTGTTTGTCAGCGCGGTCTACCGAGCCCTGCGCAGATCGGACGAGGGGGATCGGAGGGTAGTCAGGGAGATATGGAGCGAGGGGAATCAATTGTCCTACTTGGCCTATTTGCCTGCCGGATTTTTCAAAAAGGCGCTGAGCAAGCTGCTACGGAGGTATGCGTAAATGTGCGAGACGATTCCGGTTACGCGCTCGTCAATGCCGGACTTTGAGGAATACATAGAGGAAATCCGGCCCCTATGGAAGAACCGATGGCTGACCAATATGGGCGAGAAGCATCAGCGGCTGGAGCGGGAGCTCTGTCAGAAGTTGCAAGTTCCCTATATGGCCCTGTTTACCAATGGGCATTTGGCTTTGGAGAGTGCACTCCAGTCGCTGGAGCTGTCCGGCGAGGTGATTACATCGCCGTTTACGTTTGCCTCCACCACCCAAGCTATTGTACGCAGCGGCCTGACGCCCGTGTTCTGCGATGTGACGGAAGAGGACTTGACGCTGGATCCCAGTAAGATTGAGGCGCTTATCACCCCCCGCACCACGGCCATCCTCCCGATCCATGTGTATGGGAACATCTGCCGGGTGGGAGAGATTAGGGAAATCGCCCGAAGGCATCATCTAAAAGTGGTTTATGACGCTGCCCACGCATTTGGCGAGGAACTGGATGGTCAGGGCGTGGGGAATTTTGGGGATCTCGCCATGTTCAGTTTCCACGCAACCAAGGTGTTCCACACAATCGAGGGGGGTGCGGTGGCTTGCCACGATGAACGGGCCAGGCAAAAGCTTTCTGCGCTGAAAAACTTTGGCCAGTACTCCCAAGAGGATGTGGGCGAGATTGGCGGAAACGCCAAAATGAATGAGTTCCAGGCCGCGATGGGGCTGTGTAACCTCCGCCATGTGGACGGGGAGATTGCTTTGCGGAGGCGGGCGGCTATGCGCTACCGGGAACGGCTGGATGGCGTACCGGGGCTTCGGTTGCTACCGGAACAAAAAGGAGTAACAGCAAACTACGCCTACCTGCCCCTTTTGATAGACGGGAAAGTCTTTGGGGAGGATCGGGACGCGCTATGCACACGGCTGAGGGGGAAGGGGATTTTCCTTCGGAAGTATTTTTACCCGCTCACTAGTGACTTCGGGTGCTACGCGGGAAAGTTCGAACGCCAGGAGACGCCGGTGGCCTGGCGCGCCGCGAAAAGCGTAGTTACTCTCCCGCTTTATGCCGGGCTGTCGCAGGAGGATGTGGATCGTGTGTGTGACACGGTGATGGAGAGGCGGGATTGAGGCAGAAACACTTGTGCGGTGGGGAAGGCGCACCCCCTTTTTAGAATTAAGATTGGGAAAAGAGGATGGCAATGGTGTTGGAGGAAACGGAGAGGGTTTGGGCGGTGGATATCGCCAGCTACGGGGTGGAGGCCGCCCGGGAATCAAAGCCGGATCTGGGCGAGGGGATGACGCTGACCGAGCAAAAGGCGGCGGAAAACGACGGCACCCTGGTGACGGTGGTGTGTATCACCTACAAGCATGAGGCGTTTATCGCCCAAGCGCTGGACAGCTTCCTGATGCAAAAAACCGATTTCAAATTCAAGGTGTTTGTGGGTGAGGACTGCGGCACGGACGGCACGGCTGACATCGTGCGGGAATACGCCCGCCGCTATCCCGATGTGATCGTCCCTTTCATTCGGGAGGAGAATATGGGCGCCCAGCGCAACCTCATCGACCTGTGCCAGCGGGCGACCAGCCCCTATATCGCCTTCTGCGAAGGAGACGACTACTGGATCGACAAGTACAAGCTGCAAAAACAGGTGGACTACATGGAGGCGCACCCGGAGGTGCGGGTGTGCGGCATGGAGGCGGAGATCGACGCGCCGGAGGACTGGCATTTGAGGTCGTGGTACCGGCAGATGGACGACGGGAAGCTGCTTCTGCCCAACAGTGTTCCGGGGTTTCGGCTGAAAGGGAAATACCCGCCGGCTTACATCATCAATCTGAATGTCGCCCACACCTCCACGCATTTTTACCGCTGGAATTACGACCTGGAGATCCCGGAATGGTATTACCGGGGAATGATTGGGGATACGCCACTGCTGCTGCTCCAGCTGGGGACCACCCAGCTTGGTTTTCTGCCGGAGGCGGCATCGGTGTATCGGATCAACGAGGGCAGCATTTTTTTTGACAAAGACCGGGAGGACAACTTTCTGCGAACCCGCGTAGATTATGTCCGCTATTTGACCGGGCTGGCGGATTACGCCAGGACGCATTTCAAAAACTACCCTATTACCGCGGCGGAGAACCGGGTCAAGCTGGAGGCGGCAAACTACCTGCGCGTTCTGGTGGACCGGGAGGACACCGACGCAATCGCCCGCTTTTTTGCCGAGTACCCGGAGGGTGGGCGGATCGCGCTGAACGCCTACCTGTCCTTCTACCGGGATCAACGCCTTTTGACCGGCTGCTACGGCTGGGACGGGTATAAAACCGCTGTGCGCGACAAGTACTGCCGCAACCTGATCAAGCCGGTGGTCAGGCGCTATCAAAAGATGAGGCGGTTCAAAAATAAAATCAAGCGGGTCAAAGCAAAGATAAAGGGGAAGCTGAAAAACCTTGCCTCCTGGTTCCTCTACTGGAAGAACACTTTTGTCAAAAAAGACCCCTCCCTGTGGGTGTTTTCCGGTTTCAACAAAAAGGGATACATGGACAACAGCAAATATCTTTACGAATATGTGCTGGAACACTATCCCGAAATACAGGCTGTTTGGCTTACGCTGGACAAGGCTGTTTTTGAGCGGCTCACCGAAGAGGGCAAGCCGGTGATGATGATGCGGACAAAGGAATGCCGCAGGCTGGTTGCCCGGGCGTCCATCGGGGTCACGGACCACTTCAGGATGTCGGATTACGACGCGTTTTCCGGGTTGAACGACCGCTTGAAAATCGTCCAGCTCTGGCATGGGGTGGGTCTGAAAACCATTGGCGACTTGAAAAATACGAATGTGCCGGGCGTAGTGTTCAGCGACGATATCCTGCCCCGGGAGGGCGATGGGAATTTCACCAGAAGGATTAAGAAAATCAAATATTTTCGCCATGCCTATTACCGGGAGCTGTTTGAAAAATATTTCATGCTGGTCTGCCCCGGACAGGAACGGGTGGAGCAGATTGCGAAGCCGTGGAATATCCAGCTGGAGAGCTGTTTTGTCAGCGGCCACCCGCGCAACGTCAACCTTCACCGGGATAGCGCCGTATCTTGCGGGCGGAACATCCTGTATGCACCCACCTACCGCTGGGATGCCTGGAGCGAGAAGAATCTGGTCAGGCAGATTGAAAAGGCGGGGGAGCAGATTGAGGAGGCATTGGAAAGGACGGACGCGAGCCTTATGATTCGGCTGCACCCCCACACCTGGAGGAATTACGGCAAGATTCTGGAGCGGATTGAGGAAAAATTCGAGCGGATCAGCGTGGACCGGGAGAAGGATATCTATCTTTCCCTTGCCCAATATACCATCGTCATCACCGATTATTCCTCCATTGCCTACGACTTTATTCTGCTGGACCGCCCGGTGGTCTTTTTCAACTATGATTTCAAGAGCTTTGCGGACAGGGAGGTCAAGCTGAACTACGATTACGAGGAATATTCCCCAGGAACTAAGACCAAAACCTGGGAAGAGACCATGGACGCGGTGGAGGAATACCTGGAGAACCCGGAGAAGGACGGGGCGTGGCGCAGAAAAATCCGGGACGAGTTCTACGATATGGCAGTGAACGACGAGAACAACTCCCAACGCATTGTGGAAGAAATCAAGCGGCGGCTGGCGGCGGCTGAGACGCAGGCCGGATAGGGGACGGAATATGAATATAGCGGTCATATTTGCCGGGGGAACCGGGCAGAGAATGAGAAATACGGCGCGGCCCAAGCAATTTCTGGAGCTCTATGGGAAACCCATCATCATTTACACTCTTGAGATTTTTCAAAAGCACCCGGAGATCGACCAGATCGTCGTCCCCTGCGTGGCGGGTTGGGAGGAGCGGCTTGGGACTATGGCCGAGAACTTCGGCATCACAAAGCTGACGCGCATCGTGCCGGGCGGACGGACCTCCCAGGATTCCAAGCTTTCGGCGCTGCGTGCGCTGCGGGAGGTGTGTCGGGACGATGACATTGTTCTGATGCACGACGCCGTCCGGCCGTTGATTACCGAACAGGTTATCACGGACAACCTGACCTGTGTGCGGGAATTCGGCAGCGCCATTACCGTCGATCCGTTTACCGAGACAGGGATCGTCAGTGAAGATGGCGAAACAGTGGAGGATACCATCGAGCGGCAAAAGCTGTACATCGCCAAAGCGCCCCAGTGCTTTTATTACAGCGACGCTTTGGAGGCCCACGAGCGGGCTAAATCTATGCCGGACACCACCACCATCGACACCTGCACCATCATGACAGCCCTGGGGAAGCCGCTGCACTTTGTGTCCTGTGAATGCGCCAATATTAAAATCACCACGCCGGAGGACTACTACATATTTAAGGCGATCCACGATCTGCGGGAGAGCCGGGCGGTGCTGGGGTTTTGATGGGGAGAGAGAATATGAAAAAAAGCTACACAGGTGAGTTTGACCTCTGGAAGCTGATTGCCGCTATTGTTATTGTGATCCTTCATTCGGAATATCTGCCGGTGGAGGCTGAGCGGACGTATTTCCACGGCGGCTCCATTATGGTGGAACTCTTTTTCTTGGTTTCCGGGTTCTTCTTGGCTAAAAGCGCGTTGTGTGGCAAAGACTTCCCCAAAAATGGAACGAGGGGGGGTGACACATGGAACTTTTTTGTGAAGAAAATCGGGGGAACCTATCCATATCTGCTGTTTTCAATAATTATAGGCGTGATTGTAAAGACGGCTTTTTACCATCAGGATTTTTTGCAGCTGATCAAAAATGGGGTGCGGGCATTGACTGAGCTGCTTTTCCTGAAGTCTGCCGGTTGGGCCAGCGGCACTTTCGTACCTCAAGGCTGGTACTTGTCCGCCATGATGCTGTCTATTTTGATCCTCTACCCCTGCATCCGGAAATGGGGCCGCAGCTTTGTGCAGCTTTTTTGCCCTGTGGCGGCGGTGCTGATCCTTGGATATCTGTTCCACAAATTTGGGCACTTTAGAAACCCAGACGCATGGTGCACATTCTTTAATAAAGGGCTGCTGCGGGGATTTGCGGAGATTTCCCTGGGCTGTTTCTGCTTCATCATGGCGGAGCGAGTTCAGGAAATCCGTCTAACGCGGTTCGCACGGGTTTTGTGCAGCGTGGTGGAGTATGGTGCGCTGGCGGCGATTATCCTCTATTCCAATACGGAGTCGTGCTGGGACATGGATTGCGAGAGCGTTATCCTGATGGCTGTTGCCGTTATTATTATGGGCAGTAAGGCCAGTATTTTGTCGGAGGTATGGGATAAGGTGCCCGTTATGCCTTGGCTGGGGAAATTCTCCATGATGCTTTATCTGAACCACATGTACTGGGTGTGGATCTTTGCTGTGATCGGTCTGGAAATGGAATATCCCCCGATGCTGGCGCTTTACTATGTGTGTTCCTGTCTGTCTGCCCTAGTGTGCTGGTGGGTGGTGGATTATATACGAACAATGGCGCGGCGGTGCAGGGTGCTGCTGGTTGAGGAGCAAAAGGACTATGTGGCTTGAAAACAAGGTGTTTGCGGAGGATATGGGATTGATTGCCTCGGCGCCGTTTATCTCCTGGGAAAAGCTGAGAGGGAAAACGGTGCTGGTGACCGGCGCTACAGGTCTGATTGGATATGCCTTGGCTAGCGCCCTGCTGTACCGGGGAATTTCGGTGCTGGCGTTGGTGCGGGATAAGGAGCGGGCGAGGATAAAGTTTGCAGCGCAGTTGAGGGAAGGTCGGCCCCTCTCCTTTTCGACAGGTACGGTAGAGGGGTCGGGGGGCATCGATGGGCCGGTGGATTACATTGTCCACTGTGCCGCGCCCACGGGCAGCCAGTATTTTGTAGAGCACCCTGTGGAGACCATAAAAACCGTGGTAAATGGGACAGGAAATATGCTGGAGCTGGCGCGGGAGAAGTGCAGCCTTGGGATGGTATTCCTGTCCAGCATGGAGGTATATGGACAGGTTCCAGATAGGACAGCCCTGACGGAGGCTCGTCTAGGGAGCCTGGATCTGCGATTACCCAGGAGCAGCTACCCAGAGGCCAAACGGCTGGCGGAAAACCTGTGTGTATCCTATGTATCCGAGTACGGCGTGCCCGCCCAGACTGTGCGTCTTGCGCAGACATTTGGGCCCGGAGTAGACCGGGAGGACACAAGAGTGTTTGCCTACGTGGTTCGGTGCGCCCTGGACGGCAGGGACGTTTTGCTGAACACTGATGGGACAAAGGAAAGTATGTATCTGTATACCGCCGACGCCGCAACGGCGATTTTGACGGTGTTGCTGTCGGGGAAACCAGGCGACATCTATAACGCGGCAAACGAGGGGACCTACTCGTCCGTCAGAAAGATGGCACGGACTGGGCTGGACGCGCTGGGACGGTCGGATTTAGCGGTGCGCATAAACGTAGAAGGACAGAGAACAGAAGGCTATCGGCCTCCGGGATGCCTTTACCTGGATGCGTCGGCGTTGAAGGGTTTAGGTTGGGAGGCGAAGTTCAAACTGCCTGATATGTTTGTTAGAATGGCAGAAGGCTTTAGGAAATAACGGAGGGCATGACGTGCAAAAGGTTCGGGTATTGGTTTTCCCATGCGGGTCTGAGGTGGGGCTGGAGTTGCATAACGCGCTGAAGGACATTTCGTTTATCCAGTTGATCGGCGCTTCCAGCGCGGAGGATCACGGGAGGTTTGTCTATCAAAATTATGTAGGGGAGATCCCCTTTATTGATGAGCCAGATTTTCTCGAACGATTCAATGCCATGCTGGAGCGGGAGCGGGTGGACTACATCTATCCGGCGATGGATCAGGTGCTGTATGAGCTGTCCCGAAAAAGAGAGGAGCTGGAGGCAGAGCTCCTTGCTCCTGGCCACGATGCTGTCAGCATCTGTCGGAACAAGGCCCGCACCTATGAGCATCTAAAGGGGCTCCCCTTTGTGCCCAGGAGCTACCAAAGTCCTGAGGAGGTGGGGGAATTCCCGGTCATCATTAAGCCGGAAGAGGGTTATGGGGCTAAGGGGTTTCAGATTATAGGGACGAAGGAGGAGCTTATCCGTTCGCTTGGGGAAAGCCCGGTGTCCAATGTGATCTGTGAATATCTCAGCGGCGAAGAGTATACGGTGGACTGTTTTACCGACCGCCACGGTGCGTTGCGCTATGCCAGCTGCCGGAACAGGAGCCGGATTCGGAACGGGATTAGCGTCAGTTCCACCCTCCAGAGTTCGGACAGGTATATTGATGAGATGGCGGAACAGATATCCAAACGTATTCCCATGCGGGGTGCGTGGTTTTTCCAACTGAAGCGGAACGGACTAGGGGAGTACAAGCTGCTGGAGGCCGCCACGCGGGTGGCGGGGACCATGTGTTTGGAGCGGGCGGTGGGGGTAAATCTGCCGCTGCTTACTGTGTTCGACGCGATGGGATACGACGTAGAAGTTGCCCGTCAATTCGACTGCGCTCAAGTGGATCGGGCTCTTTACAATACATTCCGCATTCCAAAGCGGTTTAGTGAGGTCTATGTGGATTTTGACGATACAATTACTGTTCATGGGAAAGTGAATTGCCAGTTGATGCGTTACCTCTACCAATGTGTCAATGATGACGTCCCAATAAGGCTGGTGACAAAGCACCAGGGAAGTATTTTGGAAGTTCTAGAAAGGTTTCGGATTTCTCCGGGGCTCTTTGAGGAAATTATTTCAGTAGGCCAGACAGAGAGAAAGGCAGACTTTATGAGCCCTAAGTCAGATGCTCTCTTTTTGGATGATTCTTTTTCCGAGCGCAGGGAAATTGCGCGGGCTTTTGGGATTACGGTGCTGGGCACGGACAGCGTAGAAGCGCTGTTAGATTGGCGGCAGTAATTCTTCTCTGGGAGGTTGGCAATGATCCGATGGGGGATTTTCCTCAGCGGCGCTGGGGTGACGGCATGGATACTCTGTGCTTTATGGAAGCTGTCCTGGAGTCGCCAAAGCAATATGCTACGGGCTGTGGGCGCTATGTTGGGAATTTGTGCTATTCTTATTTCTTTTGCCGGCGCAAATATTTTTCCGGTGCCTAAGCGGATAGTGGAGCTTATGGCGCTGAACGAAAAAAATGAAAAGGGAGAGGGGACGGAGATATACCTCATCGGCTTTACCTTGGATGGGAATGATGTGGGGATTCCTCAGGAGCCGGCAGCCGGACAGTGGGTATGGCATAACGGGCGTTATTGCTGGTTTAAGGACGGAGACAAACGGCAACAGGAGGGGATGACGACAAAGGTTGCGTTTGAACTGGATACCGCGTGGGACAGTGAGGTGAAATTTCTCAGCAACAAGTGGAAGGGCCGGCTTCTAATCCAGATGGACGGGCATGTCGTTGAGGTGGATACGTTCTCCGCCCAGGAGGATGGAAAGACCATGGCAGTTTCACTGCCCAGACCATCCGCAGGGATAATAGTGAAAGCAATTTTCTTTCCTGTGATAGGCTATGCCCTGATTTTGACTGCCCTGTGCATACTGTTTTACATACTGGGAAAGCAAGGAAATGGGCTGGGGAAAAAGCTGGCAGTCTGCTTGCCAAAAAACAGCTTGCTCCAAAAGATGTTGGGATATCAGTTCTTGTTTGAGGAACTGGTGAAGCGGGACTTTAAAAAGAAATACAAGCGGACTGTTTTAGGCATGGTGTGGAGTGTGCTGTCGCCTCTTTTGACCTTAATCGTAATGAAGCTGGTATTCACGCAGTTCTTTGGGCGTAATACATCGCACTACACCATCTATCTCTTCTGTGGCAATTTGGTGTTCTCCTATTTCAACGAATCTACCAGCCAGTGCATGACCTCACTAGTGGGGAATGCTGGAATTTTTACCAAGGTAAATGTGCCAAAATACCTGTTTCTGCTCTCCAAAAATGTCCAAACACTCATCAATTTTGCCTTGACACTGTGTGTATTTTTTGTGTTCTGTGTGGTGGACAATATCACCTTTACCTGGAAATTCGTCTGCCTGTTTTATCCGATTTTGATGTTGATGCTCTTTAACATAGGAATGGGCCTGATTCTTTCGGCGCTTTACGTTTTTTTCAAGGATATTCAATATCTTTGGAGCGTGTTTACGATGCTGTTGATGTATATGTCTGCTATCTTTTATACCATCGACAGCTATGGGGTTATAATTCAGAACCTGTTTCTACTCAACCCGGTATACTTGTTTATCCGTTATTTCAGAAAGATTGTTATTGAGGGAACCATTCCCACAGCATATTTCCATTTGTTGATGCTGGCAGATGTGGTAATTGTGCTGGGATTGGGCTGCTGGATATACAAGAAGTATAACCACAAATTTCTTTACTATGTGTAACGGAGGGCAGGCCATGAGTGTTCTGGAAGTACATGATGTGTCCATCCGATATATCACCGGGGATTTCAAAGATATCGGCTTAAAGGAATATGTGATGAAGAGGCTCAAGGGAGAGTACCGCGTTACAGAATTTTGGGCAGATCGAAATGTAACCTTCACGCTGGAGCATGGAGAGATGTTGGGAATTATCGGAACCAACGGGGCAGGTAAATCCACACTGCTGAAGGCGGTAGCCGGGATTATGGAGCCAACCATGGGGCAGGTAAAGCGAACGGGAAGTATTGCCGCGCTGTTGGAGCTAGCCAGCGGATTTGATGGGGATCTGACGGTACGGGAGAATGCATACCTCCGGGGAGCCATGCTGGGATATACCCGTAGGTTTATGGATGAAACCTATAACCGTATTATTGATTTTGCGGAACTGGAGGATTTTCAGGACAGGCCGTTTCGGCAACTTTCCAGCGGAATGAAAAGCCGCCTGGCGTTTTCCATCGCGTCCCTGGTCCAGCCGGACCTCCTGATTTTAGACGAGGTTTTAAGCGTGGGGGACGGTGCGTTCCGAAAGAAGAGCGAGGAAAAAATGCGGGAGATCATATCCAGCGGGGCGGCCACCATTCTGGTAAGCCACTCCGTCCAACAGGTGCGGGAGCTGTGCACAAAGGTGCTTTGGCTGGATAAGGGAAGGCAGATTCTGCTCAGCGGGGACACGGAGGCGGCCTGCGTTCTATACCAGCGGTATTTGGATAAAAAGCTCAAAATAGAGGATGTCCAGCAGCCGCTAGAAAAAACTGACGCGAGGTAAAGCAAATGGGGAAAGCGAGACAATTGTGGGAGGACTATCTGGGGCTTTGGAAGAAGCTGTCCGGATGGAAACTGTTTGTGTTCTACCTGCTGCATTATACCGTATTCTTTTTACTCCTCCAGCGGTGGGTGTTTTCAGATTTTTATGAGACAGGAAAGAGCTTTATCTGGCAGACGGATGGCATATCACAGTATTTTCCCCGAATGGTTTACATCAGCCAGACAATTCGAAATGGAATACAATCCCTGTTGCGAGGCGAAGGATGGACAATTCCGCTGTATGATTTCCGCCTTGGGGCGGTAAAACCCCAATTTAGCGTTGAGCCGATTCAGCTGCTGGCTGCTCTTTGTCCGTGGGACCGAATTGATGAGCTGTATGATATCCTCCTCTTGCTCAGACTCTATTTGGCTGGGGCTGTGTTTTCAGCAATGGGGTTCTACTTTGGGCAGCGTCCTTTGCCGGTTTTGATCGGAGGGACAGCTTACGCTTTCTGTGGGTATTCTCTGTACTTTTGTATACTTCACCCGTTCTTTGCAGGAGCGATGGTGCTTCTCCCCCTGCTGATCATAGGAGCTGAAAAAATATTGAAGGGGGAGCGGAGTTGGGAATTTCCCTGCTGTGTATTCCTCGCTATGCTTGCGGAGCTCTATCTTGCCTGTATGCTTGCGGTTCTCATTATCCTTTACTTTTTTGTTCGATACCTTTGTGCGTATGCAAAAGGTGGGATGGTAGGGTTTGGGAAGCTGGTTGGTAGGATGGCTCTATGGGGTGGATTGGGAATCCTCCTCAGCGGCGTTGTGTTAGCTCCGTCTGCGGTGCAAATGCTTGGGACGGGGCGGATTGGGAGGGACGTGGGCGATCTACTGCGGTATGAGGACGCCTATTACCAAAGGTTTTTAATGAATTTTACGGTGGTTTCCGATGGAGTGCTGAAAGAAGGCTCCCTGGGTTTTTCGGTTTTAGCTGTTCCCTGTATCGTCACACTGTTTTTAAAAGGACGGGGAGAGAGGACCCTGCGAGCGCTGCTGGTACTCTCCACCGGGCTGCTCATGGCGCCGGCGGCAGGCTATGTATTGTCTGGGTTTAACAACATCATTAACCGTTGGTGTTTTGGGTATGCGCTGTGCGTCTGCGCGGTCATCATGGCTCAGGCACCCAAGTTTTTGGAGCTTGACCGGCGGGAGGTGGCGCTGACGCTGGGCGGTTCCCTGGTATATGTCGTTTTATGCCGCTTTGTAATTGAGCGGAAGTATTACTGGGAAGAACCTCTGGTAATGCTGCTTTTGCTGCTTGCGTATATGGTGATTTGTTATGGAGCGGGCCGAAGTGGTCGCCGCTACTTGCTGCCGGCATTTCTCGCCTTTACCTGTCTTTCCGCATACTATGGGGCTTTTTTGAGGTATGATTCTTCCATGGGAAATGTCACAAAAAGCTATGTGGAGAAAAATTTCGGATATGAAACCCTGGGACGTGGGCAATATGCGTCGTTGGGCAGCATGGGGATTATAAAAGAAGATGAAACGTTTTTTCGTGTAGCCGGAAGCAGCCTCGCCCATTATGACAAGATGTGGTCTTTCTACTATGGATTAAATGGCACCTCTTTTTACTCGTCTGCATTTTTTCCCAGTTATATCAATTTACAAAACGAGTTGGAGGTTAAACGGATCGGGGCATTTAATGCTAACTATGGGAACGATGCCCGGGCACCGCTCCTGGCGCTTAACAGCGTGAAGTACTATGCCGCGAGGGAAAGCAACAAAGCGGCAGTACCCTATGGGTTTGAAGAGATTGGACGCATAAAAAACGGAACGAGTACCGATGTTATTTTGAAGAACGTATATGCCCTTCCGGTCGGATATACTTATGATTCCTACTTAAACAAAGAGGAGCTTTCCCAGCTGACTGTTTTAGATCGGCAGAGCGCCATGCTGCAGGGAGTTTTAACGGAGACAGGAAATGCGGGTTTTTTGCCGGAAACAGAGTTTGAAGCGACGGCGAAAAAAATCTCTGTGAAGGGTGCGGAGGGAAACAACCTGAGCTGGAAAGACGGGAAGCTGACGTTTGCTAAGGAAAAGGCGACGATTACCTTGACTTTTCAGGGCCTGCCAAATGCGGAGACGTATTTGCGGATTGTCAGTTTTGATCCCACCGAAGGCAATAACGGCGAAAGCTGGGATTCGTCGGTATGGGATATTTCCGTTATGACGGACAGCACACAGAGTACGGCCCGGTTTGTTGCAGATAATTATGTCTATGCCCACGGCGTCAAAACGCAGCTGGTCTATTTGGGCAACTCGCCGGATGGCTACACCAGCTGTACCATTACATTTCCGAAGAAGGGGACGGCCCTCCTCTCAGGTCTGGAAATCTGGTGCCAGCCCATGGATCATTACACGCAGCAGGTCGAGGCCCTGCGGGCGGAGGCGTTGGAAAACGTGGAGACCAATTGGCGTGGGCTGACCGGCACGATTTCCACCAGCAGGGACAAGTTCCTTTGCTTCTCCATTCCCTATGACGAAGGCTGGACCGCCTATGTGGATGGAGAAAAGGCGGAACTGGTGCGGGCCAACATAGGCTTTATGGGCGTGGAGCTTCCTGCTGGGGATCATGAGATTGAGCTGAAATATTGGCCGCCGGGGATGACAGTGGGTATTATGTCCAGTGGCGTTGGGATAGTATGGGCGGTTATGCTGGTACTTTGGCAGCGGAAGAAAAGGGGGGCGAGTTGAATGTGGCTTTTTAACCTGTATTCCTGGGTGACGAATATTGGCTGGTTTTTGTTGGACATGCTGCCACAACCGCTTCGAAATGTAATATTCAAAATTATATTGGAAGAATATGGATGCGGGGGGGGGGTGACTATAGATTATAAAACATATATTCGTTACCCGAGAAAAGTCTCTATAGGGACCGGGAGTACGATCAACCGCGGCTGTCGGTTTTACGCTTCCCACTATTACAAGGATGTACGGATTCGGATTGGCCGGCATGTGGCGGTAGCGCCGGAGGTGAGTTTCTTTGCGGCTGGGCACGACTATAGGGAGTTGGGGTTACCGGACACGGGGGCCAGTATTACCGTAGGGGATCACGCTTGGATTGGGGCGCGGAGCATAATTCTTCAAGGTGTGACCATTGGCGAGGGGGCAGTGATAGCGGCTGGGTCGGTGGTGACAAAGGATGTTCCGTCCTGGACGGTGGCGGCAGGCGTGCCAGCCCGCATTCTAAAGACAAGGAAATTGTCCGGGAATGTGGAACATGATGTACGGATGGCAGATTAGCTGGCATATGGGTCCGTTTGAAAGGGGCGGGCAAAATGGGAAAGAAAAGGAGTGGCAGTGGATGATTCCGTTTAATATTCCGCCCCATGTGGGAACGGAGGAGAAATACATAGCCCAGGTCATCGCTAACCGCAAAATATGCGGGGACGGAGAATTCACCAAGAAATGCTGCGCATTTCTTTCTGCGTGCTTTGGCACGCAGAAAACGCTGTTAACAACCAGCGGCACAACAGCACTGGATATGGCGGCGCTGTTGTGCGAATTTGAGCCGGGAGACGAGGTGATTCTTCCTTCGTTTACCTTTTCCAGCACAGCCACCGCCTTTGTGATGGCGGGTGCTAAACTGGTGTTTGTGGATATTCGATCGGATACAATGAACATTGACGAAAGCAGGTTGGAGGAGGCAATCACTCCAAGAACAAAGGCGATTGTAGCAGTTCATTATGCCGGGGTGGCCTGTGAAATGGACGCGATTATGGAGCTGGCCCGTCGATACAGGCTGATGGTGGTGGAGGACGCCGCCCAAGGAGTGATGAGTACTTATAAGGGCCGGGCACTGGGGACCATCGGGGATTTTGGCTGTTACTCCTTCCATGAGACGAAAAACTATTCCATGGGGGAGGGCGGCGCTCTGTGCATTAGAGATCAAAAGTACAATGAGCGCGCTGAGATTCTGCGGGAAAAAGGGACCAACCGCTCCAAATTTTACAGGGGGCAGGTGGACAAATACACCTGGGTGGATATTGGGGACAGCTATCTGCCCAGCGAGCTGAATGCGGCATATCTGTGGGCACAGCTGGAAGTGGCGGAACAAATTAACCAGGCCCGCCTGAAAACATGGAATGCGTACTATGAGGGCCTGAAACCTTTGGCAGAGGAAGGGAAGCTGGAACTGCCCCACGTACCCAAGGAATGCGTCCATAACGCGCATATGTTTTATATCAAGCTGCGGGATCTAGAGGAGCGAACCAGGTTCATTTCACACATGAAGGAGAACGGAGTTAACTGTGTATTCCACTACATACCCCTCCACTCCGCCCCGGCAGGGCTGAAATATGGCCGATTTCACGGGGAGGATGCCTATACCACCAGGGAGAGCGAGCGGCTGGTGAGGCTGCCGATGTATTATGGGATGGAAAGTAAGGACATTGATAAAGTATTATCTGCGGTCTGCGACTTTTGGAGAGTAAGGAACCGCTTTCGGGAAGGGGAACAATTTAATGAAAAATCCATTTAAAAACTTGAACAACCAGGGAGGGGAACTCACCGGCCTGGAGCTTATGGGCGACAATTTGCGTAAGACCTTAAAGTTTTGTGGAAAGGATGTTGTTTTATACCCGCTATGCAAAATGATCCGCTCGGAGCATGCGGAGATAGACGACGGCTGCCGCATTTTGGACAATGTGTTCATTGATGCAGGGAAGTCGCTTAAAGTTGGAAAATATTCAATGATCACATGGTTTGTGCTGATTGAAGGCGGTGCAAATACACGCATCGGGGATAGGGTTTTTGTTGGGCCAGGCACAAAAATACTAACAAGTACGTATAAGCTTGACGGAGTTTATGCGGCGGAATTTGTTCCGAACGAATGCCATGAGATTGTTTATGGTGATGTAATCTTGGAAGATGATGCTTACATTGGCGCGAACTGTACGATTATGCCAGGCGTTAAGGTGGGGGAAGGTGCCGTTGCAGGGGCAAATTGCCTCGTTAACAAAGATTTGGAGCCATGGGGAATTTATGTGGGCACACCATGCAGAAAGGTTGGCGTGAGGCAAAAACCGAGCCAAGAGCTCAAGAACAAACTAGATGAAGCAATCAACTGGGAAAGGCACCTATAATGCTTGAGCTTCAAGAATGGGTAGGGAGGAAAACTTGGTGGATATCTCGGTTGTGATTCCGGTCTATGGGTGCCCAGCGGCGCTTTCGGATCTATATAGGAGGTTGACTCGGACTCTACAGGATATGACGCAAAGTTATGAAATTATTTTGGTTAATGATGCCTGTCCCAAAAATTCTTGGGAGATAATTGAGCTTATTTGCAAAGGGGACTCTCATGTAGTCGGACTGGAATTATCCCGCAATTTTGGACAAATCAAGGCGACAACGGCAGGCCTGGATTATAGCAGTGGAGATTGGGTTGTTGTGATGGACTGCGACCTGCAGGATAAGCCAGAGGAAATCCGTGCTATGTATCAGAAAGCACAGGAAGGATACGATGTTGTCTTTGCTCGGCGTAAAAATAGACAGGATTCTAAAATTAAAGTTATGATTTCCAAGTGCTTTTACAAGATATACTCCTATGCAGCCGACACAAAATATGATCCGGCACTATGTAATTTTAGTATCAGTAGCCGCAAAGTGATAGATGGGTACTGTAGCATGCGGGAGTTGCACCGCGCATTCATAATGTATATTATGTGGATGGGCTTTCGCCAGGCTGTAGTTGATGTGGAACATGATGAGCGGTATGAAGGGAAGTCTGGCTATAACCTGAAAAAGCGAATTAAAATGGCAGTCGAAATATTGACTTCACAATCGGACAAAGTGCTGAAGTGGACGGTTTGGATGGGCTTTTTAATCGCCCTGCTTTCCTTGGCATCGGTCATTATCCACATTATAAAATATTTCAGCATGGACATTCAGCCGGGTTACTCTAGCCTGATCTCAGCAGTTTTTTTGATGGGTGGGCTGACCATTATGACAATAGGTGTAGTAGGGATTTATGTGGGAAATATCTTTATGGAAGTCAAACGCCGTCCCCTGTATTTGGTGCGTACAGTATTAAACGGAAAAGGAACTCAGACAAAGGATGTTGCAGTAGAATGTGTGGGAAAAACTTGGCAGTTGTAGGAGCCAGCTACTTACAATTACCTCTAATTGAAAAAGCAAAACGCTTAGGGTGTGTAACCCATGTGTTCGCTTGGGAAACGGGCGACATAGGCGAACAGACTGCGGATTTCTTCTATCCTATCAGCATTGTGGAGAAGGAAGCAATCCTACATAAATGTCGCGAAATTGGAATTGACGGTATTTGCAGCATTGCCTCCGATTTAGCGATGGTTACCGTAAATTATGTGGCGCAGCGGCTTGGGCTTGTGGGAAATTCGCTGGAGTGCACCAAAAAATCCACTAATAAGCATGAAATGCGGCGTTGTTTTGAAGAAAACGGGGATCCGTCCCCTCAGAGTATTTTGCTGGACAGTTTGACGGACTTAAATGGGATTGCACTTTCCTATCCGGTGATTATAAAGCCTACAGACCGCTCTGGAAGCCGTGGAATTACCAAGTTGGAGGACAGCGATGGACTGACAGAGGCATTTACGCGGGCAAAGGATCTGAGCTTGGAGGGATGTGTGCTGGTAGAGGAATTTGCAGAAGGACAAGAATACAGCGTTGAGTGCATTTCTTGGCGGGGAGAGCACCATTTTCTTGCGATTACGCAAAAGTATACGACAGGCGCACCCCTGTTTATTGAGACCGCTCACCTACAGCCCGCGCCGATGGCGGAGGAGTGCCTGAAGCGGGTGAAGGCTGTGGTCTTTCACGCACTGAACAGCTTGGGCATACAAAACGGCGCCTCCCACAGTGAACTGAAAATAGCCCCAGACGGAAGGATTATGCTGATTGAGATCGGCGGACGTATGGGAGGGGATTTTATCGGCAGTGATCTTGTATATCTGTCCACCGGGTTTGATTTTGTCAAGGCGGTCATTCAAATTGCCTTGGGAGAAAGGCTGGAGTGTTCAGTAGGACAGACAGGGGCGGCAGCGGTGCGGTTTGTGCTTGGCCCGGAAGATATTCTGAGTTTTCACAGAATTCGGGAGGAGCATCCGGAGATTATTGTACGGCAGAATATGACAGAGCGTTTTGACCGTCCTGTAGTTGACAGTGCATCTCGATTCGGGTATTACCTTCTCCGCAGTGACAACGCAGATTTGTTATGCGGATATATGCCGAAAAAATGACCGAAGGGGAAGGGCGATGAAAGAAAAAAAGGTTCTGGCAGCATTGCACTTTATGCTGATGTGCTATTCCCTATCGGGCGTTTTCAGCAAGCTAGCATCCTCCCAGCCCTTTCTCAGCCCGAAATTTTGCCTATGCTATGGTGGCATCATCATACTCTTGGGATTGTATGCCCTCGCGTGGCAGCAAATCATGAAAAAGATTCCACTGACCACTGCGTTTGCAAACAAAGCAGTGACTACTGTGTGGGGGCTTATCTGGGGAACGATTATCTTTCGAGAACCGCTCACCGGGGGAAAGTTGGCAGGGGTGGCCTTAGTGGTGACGGGGATAATTCTTTTTTCTCAGGCAGATAGGAGGGTGCTGGAGACATGATTGGCTATGCGAGTGCATTGCTTTTAGGAACATTTCTGGCCTCAATTTCGCAGGTGATGTTAAAAAAAGCGGCCCTCCAGACATACGGAACAAAACTAGGGGAATATTTAAACCCTCTGGTGATATTTGCCTACGCCATTTTGTTTGGAACCACGTTTTTGAGTATTTTCGCCTATAGGGGAATTCCCCTTTCTATGGGGCCGGTGCTGGAGTCCACGAGCTATATCTATGTAACCTTTTTTGGAGTAACCTTTTTCAAGGAAAAGCTGAACGGGCAGAAAGTGTTGGCTCTGCTTCTGATTGTGGGAGGAATTTTGATATACGCGCTGCTCGGCTGAGAAAAAGAGAACAGGTGATATGAATGAAAGGTATTATTTTGGCCGGGGGATCTGGCACACGGCTCTACCCGGTTACAAAAGGGATTTCTAAACAGGCACTAGCTATTTATGACAAGCCCATGATATACTATCCCCTATCGACACTTATGCTGGCAGGGATTCGGGAGGTGCTCATTATCTCTACGCCTAGGGATATCTCCACGTTTGAGAATATCCTGGGGGACGGCAGCCAGTTGGGAATGCGTTTTCAGTACACCGTCCAGACACAGCCCAACGGTCTGGCAGAGGCATTCCTTATCGGAGAGGAGTTTATTGGAAAGGACGCAGTTTGCCTAATTTTGGGAGACAACATTTTTTATTCCAATGGTTTTTCAGAGATGCTGAAATCCGCCAAGCTAAAAATTTTTGATGAAGGTGGAGCAGTGATTTTTGGATATCGTGTCCCAAACCCCAAAGAATTTGGGGTTGTAGAATTTGATAGCAGTGGAAAAGTTCTCTCTATTGAGGAAAAGCCGGAGAATCCGAAATCGAATTACGCTGTGCCAGGCCTATATTTCTATGATAATGACGTAGTTGAAATAGCTAAGAATGTGGAACCGTCTGTCCGAGGAGAGTTGGAGATTACGGCAGTAAATAACATGTACCTAAAAAATGGAAGACTTCGGGTACAGGTTTTTGGGAGAGGCATGGCGTGGCTGGATACCGGGACATGCGAAGGGTTGCAGGAGGCGTCTCAGTTTGTGAGCATTATTCAAAGACGCCAGGGGCTATATGTCTCGTGCATTGAGGAAATTGCATACCGCCGGGGCTTTATCGACCGGGAACAGCTTCAGCGGCTGATTCAGCCGCTGATGAAAACACAGTATGGTGAATACTTGAAAACGGTAGCGGAGGAGGGCGGTATATGAAACGAATCTTAATAACTGGCGGGGCGGGCTTTATTGGATCAAATTTTATCCGATATATAATAAAGAGCCAAAAAAATTTTGAACTGCTTGTGAATTTGGATTTGTTGACCTATGCCGGGAACCTGGAAAACTTGCAGAGCATAGAGTCCGACTCCCGCTATATGTTTGCAAAAGGAGATGTTCGGGACAGGACGTTGGTGGAGAAGCTTTTTGAAACGTATGACTTTGACACGGTGGTCCATTTTGCGGCGGAGAGCCACGTGGATCGGTCTATCATTGAACCTGAACTGTTTTTGACTACTAACATTGTGGGAACACAGACTTTGCTGGATGTGGCAAAGCGGCATTGGAACCTGTCTCCAAAAGATAAATATAGCCAGGAGTACCGCGCTGGTGTGCGGTATCTGCAGGTTTCCACCGATGAAGTCTATGGGGCGCTGGGAACAGCGGGGTTTTTCACTGAAACAACTCCGCTATCCCCCAACAGTCCCTATTCTGCATCAAAGGCCGGTGCAGATATGATTGTGCGGGCCTATTACGAAACATACGGACTGCCCGTGAATATTACGCGGTGTTCTAACAATTATGGGCCTTACCAGTTTCCGGAGAAGCTGATTCCGCTGATGGTCCACCATGCGCAGAGGAATGTGGCCCTGCCAGTCTATGGCGATGGAATGCAGATCCGTGATTGGCTTCATGTGTCGGATCATTGTTCAGCGATTTGGACAGTATTGGAATCTGGCCGAGTGGGTGAGGTCTATAATGTGGGCGGCAATAATGAGAGAACTAACATTGAAATTGTAAAGTGCATTTTGAGAGAATTGGGAAGGCCAGAAAGTTTGATTGAACATGTGAAGGACCGCCCGGGCCACGATAGGCGCTATGCCATCGACAACACAAAAATTACAACACAATTGGGGTGGAAACCGTTCTATACGTTTGAAGTAGGCATCCATGAGACAATCCAATGGTATCTGAATCATCAAACGTGGGTAGAGCGGGTTACTTCCGGAGCGTATCGGAAATACTGCCAGGAAATGTATGGCTAGGCGGTCAGTTTACGGTCAGTTGGGTATGATGACAGTTTCCAAATAAGCCCTAGAGAATATAGCAGCGTTAAAACCTGTTTTGGGAAAGGACGAGGACGATGAAAAAGAAGCTGGTAAGCATGATGGTTGCGGGGGTGCTGGCGCTTGTGCTGGCGGCGCCTGGGTACGCGGCGCGGACGTATACGCCGGCGTGGCTGGAGCGGGAGGCGACGCTGGAGGGGGCGCAGAACGCGGGGACGCCGCTGACGGCGGTGAACAAGGGGGGCAAGTGGGGGTATGTAGACTGGCGGGGCCGTATGGTAGTGGCGGCGGAGTACGAGTACGCGCTGGAGTACAGCGAAGGGCTGGCGGCGGTGGGGAAGGACGGCAGGTCCGGGTACATCGACGGGAGCGGGAAGGTGGCCATAGCGCTGGAGTATGAGGAGGCGGGGAGCTTTTCCGAGGGTCTGGCGGCGGTGGGCCGCGGGGGCAAGTACGGGTTCATCGACAGGTCCGGGACAATGGTGGTGCCCGCGCGGTATGAATATGTGTATGGGTTCAGCGGCGGGTACGCGATGGTGAGCGACGGGAAGAAGTGGGGGTACATCGACAGGACCGGGAAGACGGTGGCGGCGGTGGAGTACGACGGGGGCTACGGGTTCACGGCGGACGGGCTGGCGCTGGTACATAAGGACGGGAAATGGGGCTACATCGACGGGAGCGGGAGGGAGGCCGTGGCGCTGGAGTATGAGCGGGGGCTGAGCTACGCGGAGGGTGTGGCCGCAGTAAAGAAGGACGGGAAATGGGGCGTGATCGACAGGACGGGGGACGTGGTGGCGCCCATGGAATATGAGACAATAGGAACATACCGGGACGGGCTGGCGCGGGTGTGCCGGGACGGGAAATGGGGGTACATCGGGAAGGACGGACGGGAAGCGGTGCCGGCGCGGTATGAGGCGGCGGGGAACTTCTCGGAAGGGCTGGCCGCGGTGAAGGAGAACGGGAAGTGGGGCTACATCGACGGGACGGGGGCCACGGTGGTGGCGGCGAAGTACGCGTCGGCGGGCAGCTTCTCGGAGGGGCTGGCCGCGGTGAAGAGCGGGGGGAAATACGGCTACATCGACAGGACAGGGAAGGAAGCGGTGGCTCCGGCGTATGGGCACGGGGCGGACTTCCGTGAGGGCCTGGCGGCAGTGGAAAAGGACGGGAAGTGGGGGTTTATCGACAAGGGGGGGAAGGAAGTGGTGCCGCTGGAGTACGACCTGGTGACGGAATTCCGCGGGGACACGGCGGTGGTGCGCCGGAACGGGCAGTACGGGATGCTGAACAAGACGGTGGGGGGCTTTGGGGACGTGCTGGCCAGCTCGCCGTACGCGGAGGCGATCGACTGGTCCGTGGGGGAGAAGATCACGAAGGGGACAAGCCCGGGGGTGTTCTCGCCGGACCGGAAGTGCACGACGGCGGAGATCATAACGTTCCTGTGGCGCGCGAAAGGGGAGCCGGAGGCCGGCGGCGGCGCGGGGCAGTACGCGGACGTGAAGGAAGGGGCGTACTACTACAAGGCGGCGGCGTGGGCGAAGGAGCAGGGGCTGGCGGCAGGGGAGCGGCTGGACCCGGACGGGCCGTGCACGCGGGGGACGGCGATGACGTACCTGTGGAAGCTGGCGGGGAGCCCGGCGGCGCAGGGGAGCGGGTTTACGGACGTGGCGGCAGACGCGGCGTACGCGCAGGCGGTGGCGTGGGCGGTGGGCCGCGGGGTGACGAACGGGATGACGGCGAACACGTTCGGGCCGGAAAACATCTGCACGCGGGGGCAGATCATGACATTTTTGTACCGGGACCTGAAGAAATGAGGGGGGTCCTGGGAAAGCCTTGAAAGGAGGTGAGAGCCATGGGCGGGAAGCGGGGATTCCTCAACCGTGCGGGGCTTCTGCGCAGCTTGTTGGTGCGCGGCCCCCCGGGAGGATAGGGCGCACCTGCGGCAAAAGCGCAGCCGCACATGAAACCAAAAAAATGAAACAGTTAGGAGTAATGCAATTATGAAAAAGCAAACCATCGCGAAGCTGCTGGTCCTGGTCATGGTCCTGGCCATGGTGCCCGTGACCATCCTGGCGGCCAGCGCCACCGGCAGCAACGGCGGGTACTACAACGTGTACGAGGACACCACAGTGCGCGTGAACGACACCATCGACGGCGCCATCGAGGCGACTGTGGTGGGCGGCAAGGCGACTGTGGCGCTGAACGCGAAGGCCGTGGAGAGCCTGGCTGACCAGGTGAAGGACGGCGTGATCACCCTGGAGATCAAGGCAGAGGGCGCGACGAAGATCGACGTGAGCTTCCCGGCGCAGGCGCTGACCGCGCTGGCGAAGGAGACGGGCGCGGACCTGACGATCAAGAGCAGCGTGGTTACGATCACCATCCCCAACGAGGTACTGAGCAACGAGTTCGCCAGCTTCGGCAGCGTTCGGATCACCGCGGAGAACAGCGACAACAGCGTGGGCTTCTCCATCCAGGCGGGCGGCAAGGCGCTGAAGAACACCGCGGGCATCAAGGTGGAGTTCTAATTACCTGAAAAGCGCGGCCGGACGGCCCGGAAGGGGCGGCGGGGCGCGCGCAGCAACGGGAAGGAGGGGGCAGGGCCCCCTCCTTTTCCCAAATGCCCGGCGCGGAACGGGGCGGGCAATTGGGAAAGGGAGCAGAAAGAAAGGGAGGCGCGGGAAATGGGCGGGAAAACAGGACGCAGGGCGCAGGCTGGGGGCAGGGCGCGTGGACTGGGGGACGCAGGGTGCGCCCTGGCGTTTTTCATGGCGGTGTGCCTGAGCTCGGCGGGGACGGCGCGGGCCGCAGGAGTGGTGCTGGGGCTGGTGGCGCTGAGCGGGGTGCTGTTCCACTACGGGCGTGTGCGGGGGCGGATTCGGGGCCCGGTGCTGGCGCTGGCGCTGGTGGTGGTGGTGGACGGGCTGAGCTGCTTCTGGGCGGTGTCGGGGAAGTTCGCGCTGTACGAGTACCTGAAGGTGTTCACGGCGTTCTGCGTGACGGTGGCGGTGCTGGCGTTCACGGAAGGGGAGGGCGCCGGGCGGCGGGTGTGCGCGATGGTAGAGGGGTGCGCGGCGCTGGCGGGGCTGGTGAGCATCGACCTGATCTCGACGCGGTGGGTGAGCGGGGCCGTGCTGGGGGTGCTGGGGTGGTTCACGCCGGACTACGCGCAGCTGCAGGCGGTGGAGGAAGGGGTTCGGATCACGTCCATGTTCATGAGCCCCAACGTGTTTGCGGGGTGCATGGGGCTGGGGGTGCTGCTGTCGCTGGGGCTGGCGGTGACGGAGGAGGGGCGGTGGCCGCGGGCGGCGCATACGGCGTGCCTGGCGGTGAACGCGCTGTCCTTCGTGCTGGCGTTCAGCATGGGCGCGTGCGCGATGATCGTGCCTGCGTTTGTGGTGCTGGCGGCGCTGACGGGCCGTGGGAAGCGGACGGGGCTGGTGGTGCTGATGGGGGAGACGCTGGCGGTGACGGCGGCGTGCGCGTTCCCCATATCCACCACGTCCATGACGGCGTGGGAGGGCCCCCGGCCCATCCCGCTGGCGTGCGCGGCGCTGGGGGCGCTGGCGCTGTGCGCGCTGGACATGCTGGCGGGGCAGAGGCTGGCGGGGAAGCTGGCGGGGCACGGGAAGGGCGTGGCGGCGCTGGCGGGGGCGGCGGTGAGC
>OFFE01000303.1_pt1 | contig 43373 bp, 38 predicted proteins | sample 1521371 | NCBI WGS metagenome assembly OFFE01 (sample SAMEA3504131, study PRJEB24116) | mouse gut metagenome | biome: mouse gut; feature: mouse-associated habitat; material: faeces | place: Denmark | collected 2011 | reverse complement strand
GTCAGCGTTATGCAGTCTGGTTTCACGGCAAGTGAAATCGTTAAGCAGTATATTTCATAAAAAGGCGGCCGTTTTGCGGGAAATGGCCGCTTTTGCACGCAGTGATATTCTGTGAGGGACGCAGGGAGGGCATATGATTACAAGTTATTCCAATCCAAAGGCAAAACAGGTGGCGCTGTGGCAGGCCAATGCCAGAGAGCGGCGCAGCGCGGGCATTTTTCTGGCAGAGGGCTTTAAGATGTGCGAAGAGGCCCCCCGGGAGTCCGTGCGGGAGATTTATGTCACGCCCCAGGCGCTGGAGAAGAGCAGAGAGCAGCCACGGATTTCGGCAAAGCTGGAGCGGATTGGATACGAGACAGTGTCCGAGGAAGTGTTCCGGAAGATCTCCGACACCCAGACGCCCCAGGGAATCCTGTGCGTGGTGGAGCGGCCCAAGCATACCCTGGAACAGCTCCTCTCAGTGCCCGATCCCCTGCTGGTGGCGCTGGAGGATTTGCAGGACCCCGGCAACCTGGGCACCATCGTCAGGACAGGGGAGGGCGCGGGAGTCACCGGGATCGTCATGAGCCAGGGGACTGTGGACATCTATAATCCCAAGACGATCCGGGCCACCATGGGATCGATCTACAGAGTGCCCTTCGTCTATACGGAAGATCTGGGCCGGGCCGTGGGGCAGATGCGGGAGAGGGGGATACGCGTCTATGCCGCCCATCTGGCCGGGGAACGTTATTATGACAGCTTTGACTTCAAAACGGGTACAGCCTTCCTGATCGGAAATGAGGCCAGGGGGCTTGGCGGGGAGCTCTCGAGACAGGCGGACGATTTGCTCAAGATTCCCATGGAGGGGCAGGTGGAGTCCCTGAACGCCGCTGTCAGCGCGGCTTTGCTGGTGTATGAGGCCCATCGCCAGAGGATGAAATCCAGGTAAAATCCGGATAAAATGAAAAACTTGACATTTCCCGTAACATCTGTTATGATACTCGTAACAAATTTAATAACTTTGTAATAACTTTATGAAGAAAAAGGAATAATTCAACGCAAAGTATTAAGAATTTGTTTATGGAGGTAAAAAATCATGACAAGATGCAGAAAGCTGTTCACTACAGCGGCGGCAGTATTGATGTCATTATGCCTGGCCTTTGAGACAGGTATAGCCGCCCAGGCCAGCGAGGGGGCCAGCGTGGATAAGACCTGCGGCGGCGTGGCTGCGGTATTCAATCCGGGCTCCGGCAATTCGGTGGATGTGGTGAACGCTACGGCGAAGGAGCTGAACCTTGACCTGACGGCGGAAGAGGAGGAGCCCCGGGAAAGCAATCTGGTAATGGCCAATGTGCAGAACGCGCTGAACGTGAGGAGCGAAGCCAGCGAGGAATCCGACAAGGTGGGAATGCTGTACAAGGATTGCGGAGGCACGGTTTTAGAGCGCAGGGACGGATGGACCAAGCTGCAGTCCGGGAATATCATCGGCTGGGCGTCGGACGAGTTTCTGATTTTTGGTGACGAAGCCCTTGCCCTGGCCAACAGCGTGGGCAAGATGGTGGCGACGGTGGACACGGAGACCCTCCGGGTGAGGATGGAACCCAACACGGAGGCGGGCATCTGGGGCCTGCTGCCGGGAGGCGAGGTAGTTGAGGTGCTGAACCAGTACGATGACGGCTGGGTGTGCATCGATTTCGAGGGAGAGGACGGCTATGTGTCCACGGAATTCCTGGTGATCGACTTCGTCATCGACGCAGGGGAGACCATGGAGGAGATCGATGCCCGCATAGCTGCGGAGAAGGAGGCCTCAAGGCACAAGAACTTTGGCGAATACACCACGGACGCTGATACGACTCTGCTGCTGGCAGCTCTGATCTATTGCGAGGCAGGATCTGAGAGCTATGAGGGCAAGCTGGCGGTGGGCGCAGTGGTCATGAACCGTGTCAGGAGCGGGGCATACCCCAATTCCATTCACGGCGTGATATATGCTTCCGGCCAGTTCACGCCGGCCATGAACGGCAAGCTCAACAGCGTGTACGCGTCGGGCGGCTACAGCGCCGAGTGCGTCCAGGCGGCCCAGGAGGCCCTGGCAGGTGTGTCCAATGTAGGCGACCTGACCCACTTCCGCCGCAACAACGGACGGGAGGGCCTGGTGATTGGAAACCACGTATTCTATTGATGGCTGCCGAGGGTAAATAATTTCATATTTGGGGCAATATGCGCGGGCGGCGGGCTTTAGAGGCTTCGCCGCTCTTTTTTATATGTTAGGCGCAGGTAACGTGCAAAGAAATGGGTTGATAAAAAATGATTTTTATAGTAAACTGAGTTTAGGAACTAGGTGAAAAGGATTTAGAGAAAAAGGACAAGGGGAGGAAAATTGTATGGATATGGTGCTGATTTTCTGGATGGTCATATTGATTCTGTGCATCGTGATCGAAGTTCTGACCCTGGGGCTGACCACTATATGGTTCGCGGCGGGCGCGCTGGTAGCCATTTTCGCGGCTCTATTGTACGCGCCGATTTTTGTGCAGGTGATTCTGTTCCTGCTGGTCTCGCTGACATTATTGTTCTTCACCAGGCCCATCGCGGTGAAATACTTCAACCGGGACAGGGTGAAGACCAATGTGGAGAGCATGGTGGGCCGCCAGGCCATCGTCACCGGCGAGATCGACAATGTACAGGCCACAGGCCAGGTGACGGTGAGCGGCCAGGAGTGGAGCGCCAGGAGCTGGGACGACAAGGTGCGGATTCCGGCGGGGGCCGTGGTGGTCGTGGTAGCCATCAGCGGCGTCAAGCTGATCGTGCGGACAGAGCAGCGGATGGAAGCAGGCGCACCCGTCAAGGAGGAAGCGCCGCAGCCAATGGCAGCGTCTCCGGGAGAGGAGCAGGAAGCGCCGAAGGAGGAGACGCGGATTCCAGGCGGGGAACCACAGGTCTCGGAAGCCGGACCGGAGGAGAAGGAACCTGAAGTGGCGAAAACGGAGGAGTAGTTTTTATCCATCAATAAAATAAGCGCTGGACAAAGCGCGGAAAGAGGTAAAATTATGGGTATGGGAACAATAATGGGTTGGATTATGGGGATTTTGATTTTGGTGATCCTGGCGGTGCTGGTGTCCTGCCTGAAAATCGTGCCCCAGGCACAGGCCTATGTCATCGAGCGGCTGGGCGCTTACCAGGGCACATGGTCGGTGGGATTCCACATCAAGGTGCCTTTCCTGGACAAAGTGGCCAGAAAGGTGAACCTGAAGGAGCAGGTGGCGGACTTCCCGCCCCAGCCGGTGATTACCAAGGACAATGTCACCATGCGGATCGACACGGTGGTGTTCTACCAGATCACGGATCCCAAGCTGTTCACCTACGGCGTGGAGAATCCGATGATGGCCATCGAGAACCTGACGGCCACCACCCTGCGTAACATCATCGGCGACCTGGAGCTGGATCAGACACTGACGTCCCGCGAGACCATCAATACCAAGATGCGGGCGGCTCTGGACATCGCTACGGATCCCTGGGGCATCAAGGTGAACCGCGTGGAGCTGAAGAACATCATCCCTCCCGCCGAGATTCAGAATGCCATGGAGAAGCAGATGAAGGCGGAGCGCGAGAGACGTGAGGCCGTGACCCGGGCGGAAGGCGAGAAGAAAGCGAAGATCCTGGAGGCCGAGGGCGCCAAGGAATCCGCCATCCTGCGTGCGGAGGCCGACAAGCAGTCCGCCATCCTGCGCGCGGAGGCCCAGAAGGAGAAGATGATCCGCGAGGCGGAAGGTGAGGCGGAAGCCATCCTGAAGGTACAGCAGGCCAATGCGGACGGTATCCGGATGCTGAAGGAGGCAGGGGCAGACGAGCCCGTGCTGAAGATCAAGAGCCTGGAGGCCTTCGAGAAGGTGGCGGACGGCCAGGCCACCACAATCCTGCTTCCCGCGGAGCTGCAGGGCATCGCGAGCCTTGCTGCGGCGTGGAAAGAGGGCACGAAGAGCGGATCGTAAGGAATTGCTTTCACGATTCCTGAAAGTGTATATGGGGCGATACGATGCCATAAGACCGGCAGTCGGCTTCCGGAGCAATATCCGGAGGCCGGCTGTTTTGGGGTTGAAAAAGACATGATGTTGCGGTATATTTATTACGGAAGTTAGAAGCTGGAAGCTTTGGAGACGGATATATCGTTTTTACAAATCAGAGAGAAAAGGACAGGTTGAGAAGATGGATTTAAAGGGACGGGACTTTCTGAAGCTGTTGGATTTTACCACGGAGGAGATCGCATACCTGCTGGATTTGGCGGCGGATTTAAAGGAGAAGAAGAAAAAAGGGATTCCGGTGGACACCCTGCGGGGGAAGAATGTGGCGCTGATTTTCGAGAAGACCAGTACCCGCACCAGATGCGCCTTTGAGGTGGCGGCCCACGACTTGGGGATGGGGACGACCTATCTGGATCCTTCGGGCTCCCAGATCGGCAAGAAGGAGAGCATCGCGGACACGGCCAGGGTCCTGGCGGGCATGTTCGAGGGAATCGAATACCGGGGATTCGGGCAGGATATCGTGGAGGAGCTGGCGAAGTATGCCAATGTGCCTGTGTGGAACGGGCTTACCAATGAATTCCATCCTACCCAGATGCTGGCGGATTTCCTGACGATCAGGGAACACTTCGGTCATCTGGAGGGGATACGGCTGACCTATATGGGGGACGCCCGCTACAACATGGGCAATTCCCTGATGGTGGCCTGCGCCAAGATGGGGATGCACTTCACGGCCTGCACCACGGCGAAATACTTCCCGGAGGAGGGACTGGTGGCGCAGTGCAGGGAGATCGCCGCACAGACCGGAGGCAGCATCACGCTGACGGAGGACGTGGCTGCCGGGACGAAAGATAGGGATGTAATCTATACGGACGTATGGGTGTCCATGGGAGAGCCGGATGAAGTCTGGGAGGAGCGCATCAGGGAGCTTTCCCCCTATCAGGTGAACCGTGCCGTCATGGAGAACGCGGGGGAAAAGGCCATATTCATGCACTGCCTGCCCGCTTTCCACGATCTGGACACCAAAATCGGCGCACAGATGGGTGAGCGCTTTGGCATCACGGAGATGGAGGTCACGGACGAGGTGTTCGAGTCCGGGCAGTCGCTGGTGTTCCGGGAGGCGGAGAACCGGATGCATACCATCAAGGCCGTGATGCTGGCCACGATAGGGGAATGAGGAGGCACAGTGCTGACTGGTACGCCGGTGCATGAATTCCCCAGTAATCAGTGCCGGATGTCCGCGCCAGGACAGGGCGGAGGAAACTGACGACAACGCAGGACTGGGGTGGACAGCCAGGGCTGGTTGTTCAGGGGCTCATGCGCTGGGGAATGAGGATACCGGATTGAAGCCGGGAACGGGAATGGATGTTCAGAGATGAAAGCTAAGATATTGGCGTTATTGCGGGAGCGGGAGGACTATGTGTCAGGGCAGGAGCTGTGCCAGCGGTTCGGCGTCTCCCGCACCGCGGTGTGGAAAGCCATGGGACAATTGAAGAAAGAGGGCTATCAGATAGAAGCGGTGCAGAACCGTGGATATCGGCTGGCATCTAACCGTCAGGTCTATGGACGGCATGAGCTGGAGAGCCGCATGGACACCGCATGGGCCGGAAAGCCGGTGTGCTTCTATGAGGAGTTAGCCTCCACAAACCTCCAGGCCAAGCTGGACGCGGAGAACGGGGCCAGAGAGGGCACCCTGATCGTGGCGGATATGCAGACTGCCGGACGGGGGCGCAGGGGCAGATCCTGGAGCAGCCCGCCGGGAACGAATGTGTACTTTACTCTGATATTGAAGCCGGATTTCCGCGTAGAGCTTGCATCCATGGTGACGCTGGTGATGGGGCTGGCAGTGGCGGAGGGGATACGGGAGACCTGCGGCCTGGAGGCCCGCATCAAGTGGCCCAATGACATCGTGGTGAACGGGAAAAAGGTCTGCGGGATATTAGCGGAGATGAGCACGGAGCGGGATTTCATCCACTATGTGGTCATGGGCGTAGGCATCAATGTGGCCAGGCAGGACTTTCCGCCGGAAATCGCCCAGACCGCGTCCTGCCTGGAGCAGGAGTGCGGACGCGCGGTATCCAGGGCGGAAATCATGGTCAACGTGATGAAGGCCTTTGAGACGTATTACGGGATATTCCGCGGGGACGGCAGCCTGGCGGGGCTTCTGGACAGGTATAACGGGATGCTTGCCGGAAAGGACGGCGAGGTGCGCATCCTGGACCCAAAGGGAGAATACCGGGGCATTTCCAGGGGCATCAACCCTGCGGGCGAGCTGCTGGTGGAGCGGGAGGACGGCACGGTGGAGCCTGTGTACGCCGGAGAGGTGTCCGTGCGGGGCATTTACGGGTATGTGTGAAGCGGGGGAAGGACTGCCGCGTCCGTGGGCCAGGGCCGGATTGTGGGGGCGCCCGGACCAGGGAGCCTGTCTCAGGATGCGGAGAGGGAACCGGGATGCAGAGAGGAAACGAAAAGAGGGCGTCCCGGAGGAGGAGACAGATGGAGAGCGGGAATTTGGTGCTGTGCGCAGCCAATGCCTATGAGCAGAAATATTATTTCAATGAGCAGTTTAGCGGGATTCCGGAATCCATTCAGGAGGAGCTGCGCATCCTGTGCGTGCTGTTCACCCAGGAGGTAGGCGGCGTGTTCGCCATAGCCTTTGAGGAGGACGGCAGCGTGGTGCTGGAGACCAATGCCGATGACGACGACATCACCTATGACGAGGTCAGCAGCGGCCTGCTGGTGGGCGAGATGAGGAGGCGGCGGCAGGAGCTGTTCGAATCCCTGCAGCTTTATTACAGGGTGTTCATCCTGAAGGAGGATGTCTCGGGATATTTATCGTAGATTTTGTGGAAAATGGCATAGATAGTGAGAGAAAGCGGGCAGGGTGAAGGAAATGGTGAGAATCGAGAAAGTAAATGGAAAAAATGTCTGGGAGCTCCTGGGGCTTCGCGTCAGGGAGGACCAGAAGAGCTTCGTGGCGGGCAATGACGTGAGCATCATCGAGGCCTACACGGCGATCGCCGGAGGAGGATACGCGTTCCCCTTCGGCATCTATGATGATGACAAAGCCGTAGGCTTCCTCATGGTGGGATATGATACGGACGAGTATTGGGAGAATCCGCCGGAGATTGCCCGGAAGAATTACAATCTGTGGCGGTTCATGATAGATGAGCGCTATCAGCACAGGGGATACGGACGGGAGGCCATGAAGCTTGCCCTGGACTTCATACGGACGCAGCCCTGCGGAGAGGCGCAGTACTGCTGGCTGTCCTACGAGCCGGAGAATGCGGTGGCCAGGGAGCTGTATCACTCCTTCGGATTCCGGGAGACCGGCGAGATGGACGGGGAAGAAGTGGTTGCGGTGATGGAGCTGTAGCTGCGCAGGCCCAACCGGTTTTGACCGCCATGGGCCAAAGCGTGCGCGCATGCAGAGGGACATAAAATGGGGCTCCGCTGGCTGCGGCCTACCGGTGCGGACAGTGGCGGTGTCTGCGAAAAGAGGCAGACAGGGAAGAGGGCATTATGATATTAGTGATAGATGTAGGCAATACGAATATGGCGCTGGGCGTGTACGAGAAGGAGTCGCTGCTTGCCACCTTCCGCATCATGACCAAGATGCCCAGGACTTCCGACGAGTACGGTGTCCTGATCACCCAGATACTGCTGAACCGGGGGATAGAGGCCGCCGACCTGGAGGGCTCCATCGTGGCCAGCGTGGTGCCGGACGTGATGCATTCCCTCATGGGGGCGCTGGTGCGCTATACGAAGACCCGCCCCATGAGCGTGGGGCCGGGCATGAAGACGGGCATCCGCATCGTCACCGAGGATCCCAGGGCCATCGGGGCGGACCGCATCGTGGACGCGGTGGCGGCCTATGAAAAGTACGGCGGTCCGGTGCTGGTGCTGGACTTCGGGACAGCCACCACCTATGACCTGATCACGGAGAAAGGGGAATTCGCCGCGGGCATCACGGCCCCGGGTCTGGGAATCAGCTCCGAGGCACTCTGGACCCAGGCGGCCAAGCTGCCCAAGATAGAGATTCGCAAGCCCAAGTCCATCCTGGCCCAGGAGACCATCAGCAGCATGCAGGCTGGGCTGGTGTACGGCCAGATCGGCCAGACGGAGTATATCATCAGGAAGGTGAAGGAAGAGAGCGGCCTGAAGAAGCTGAAGGTGGTGGCCACCGGAGGCCTGGGACGGCTCATTGCCCAGGAGACGGAGGCGATAGACATCTACGACAGCCACCTGACCATGGAGGGGCTGCGGATTCTCTATGAGAAGAACAGAAAGCCCGCAAGCTGACCGCAGGCAGTGAGCGCGCGTACATGGCATGGCATTGGGCGGCAGAAGTCCCGGAGCGCCTGAAAGCGGGCGATTGAAAACCGTGGATAATCGTGTAAAAGAGTAAAAGAGCCGTTTCTGCTTCGCTGCAACAGAGAACGTATGTTCTGAAAGCCTTGAAGAAATGCGGCAAACGGGAATGGATGCAGGGAGGACAGAGGATAAGGCGATGGGAAAGCTTACAATCGGCGATGTGACGCTGGACAATAACGTGATACTGGCCCCCATGGCAGGGGTGACGGACCTGCCCTTCCGCCTGCTGTGCCGCAGGATGGGAGCAGGGCTGGTGTGCATGGAGATGGTCAGCGCCAAGGCCATTTTTTATAACAACAAAAATACGGAGGAGCTTCTGGAGATCCATCCGGAGGAGGTCCCGGCCTCTCTGCAGCTCTTCGGCTCGGATCCGAAGATACTGGCGGATATGGCAAAGCGCATCCAGGAGCGCCCCTTCTCCATTTTGGACTTCAACATGGGATGCCCGGTGCCCAAGGTGGTGAACAACGGGGAGGGCTCGGCTCTGATGAAGGAGCCGAAGCTGGTGGAGGAGATTCTCTCTGCCTTAGTGCGGGCCGTGGACAAGCCTGTGACGGTGAAGATTCGGAAAGGCTTTGACGAGGCGAACTGCAATGCGGTGGAAATTGCCAGGATCGCGGAAAGCTGCGGCGTGGCGGCCATTGCGGTGCACGGGCGCACCAGGGAGCAGTATTACAGCGGCCGGGCGGACTGGGACGTCATCGCCCAGGTGAAGCAGGCAGTGAGCATCCCGGTAATCGGCAACGGGGACGTGGACAGCCCGGAAGCCGCCGGAAAGCTTCTGGAGCAGACGGGGTGCGACGGTGTCATGATCGGCCGTGCGGCACAGGGGAATCCATGGATATTCCGGGACACCGTCAGCTATCTGGATACCGGGAGGATGCCGGAGCCGCCGGAGGGGCAGGAGAAGAAACGGATGGTGCTGGAGCACGCGGACCTGCAGATGAAGACGAAGGGAGAATACACTGCCGTGCGGGAGATGCGAAAGCATTTAGCCTGGTACACGGCAGGCATGCCCCATTCCGCCCGGTTCCGCCGGACCATCAACTCCATGGAAACCATGGAAGAGCTGATAGCGGGAGTGGAGACTATTTTTCAGTGAGGCCGCATATATTGTGGCATGGACACCATATTGTATTTTTATCGAAAAAGGGGCCTGGAGAGGCCGGAGGCAGAGCCTGTGGGACTGAAGGCCTATCTGCTGATACGGATAGGGATGGACGTGAACGAGGGGCAGTGGTTTGGGAGGAGGCTGGGCCCCAGGCCCTGGGGAGAGGGCATGGAAGGCCAGGCGGACATGCCGGAATGGACAGATCAATCTGCCGGGAATCCAAAGGATTCCAGGCCGGCGGAAGCGGTGGGCCGACATGGCCTGGCTTCTGCCCTGTGCCGTCCATGGAAGGCTGTGCGGCAGAAGCGGGATCTGCGGAAGCGGCAGCGGGAGCTGCGGGCCGGGAGGCTTGCCTGGGAACAGGAGGAGGCCCGGTGGCTGGCCGCCAGGGAAGGGCTGATCGGTGAGATGGAGGCGATGGTGCGCGGGCTTGCCCGGGAGGTGGCAGAGTTTGCGCAGGACATGGACGGCTGCCGCTGCGTGTATGAGGACAGCCTCCGCAAGATTCTGACGGGGCCGCGGGACGGACAGGCAGGGGATAGGGACTGGGAGAGGCCGGAAGGCTTTCTGCCGGAAAACGGACTGCAGACCGGCAGGGGAGGGGAAAGCCGACTGCCGGAAGGACCGCAGACCGGCAGGGGAGGGGAAAGCCATCCGCCGGAAGGATCCCAGACCGGCAGGGAGGGGGATACCCGGATGCAGGAGATTCTGCCTGCCCTGTGGCGCAAGTACCTTCCCCTGGAAGAATTCCAGGGCTATGCGCAGCGGTTCTGGGTGCGGCAGGTGTTTTCCCAGGGGGCGGGGCTCCCGGCATCACCGCCCCATTTCGTGATACTGGGCACGGCTCCCGGTCTGCCGGAGGTGCTGGAGGCCCATGCCAGGCGGATGAAGAGCCTGCGCTGGTTCTTGCTGGAGGCGGAGTGGGGCGAGGAACTGTCCGCCTTTGTGGAGGACTTCTACACGGAGTATGGCCTGGCCATAGAGCTGCGGCTTCTGGAGGACGGGGCGGCTCTGAAGCGGCTGCGGCTGTTCTGCGGGGAGCCTGTGATTGTGGTGGATTTCACAGGGGAATCCTATATGGCGGTGCCGGCGGTGCCGGAGGGAAGCGTGTGGCTGGATATGTTCTCCGTGGAGGAGAAGCGGCGCAGGATTCTGGCAAGGGGGAAAGACATCACTTATTTTTCTATGAAAGAGATATGGAAAAACGCACAAAAACGATGCAACTGCCCTGTACTGCCTTGACACTGCCCCAAAAGGAAGGTATACTGGTCTAGGTGTCGACAACAGGGAAACGACAAAGATAAGACGGGATTGTAATCCGTAAAATAGAAAGAATAGAACAGGAAGGATGTAAAAGAAATGCAGGAGAAGAAAAATATTCTGACCTATGAGGGGCTCAGAAAATATGAGGACGAGTTACATGAGCTGAAGGTGGTGCGCCGCCAGGAGGTGGCCCAGAAGATCAAGGAGGCTAGGGAGCAGGGCGATTTGTCCGAGAATGCGGAGTACGATGCGGCCAAGGACGAGCAGCGCGACATCGAGACCAGGATCGAGGAGCTGGAGAAGATTCTGAAGAACGCCGAGGTGGTGGTAGAGGACGAGGTAGACCTGGACAAAATCAACATCGGCTGCGTGGTGAAGCTCTTGGACATCGAGTACAGCGAGGAGCTGGAGTACAAAATCGTGGGCTCCACCGAGGCGGACAGCTTAAAGGGCAAGATTTCCAACGAAAGCCCTGTGGGCAAGGCGCTGATCGGCTGCAAGGTGGGGGACAACGTGGAGGTGGAGACCGCCGCGGGCACGTTCACCTACAAGGTGCTGGAGATCCAGAGGAGCAGATAGGACAGAGAGAAAGGAACAAGGGGCTGTCGCACGAAGCGATTCGTGTGCAGCTCTCTTTTTACAAGGGGGCTTTTTGCGCTTCTCTCTTAAAACACACGAAAGCTATATTATACATAAACGGCATTTAATTCTTGCCAGCCACATAGCACAGCCGGTCATGCCGTTTATCCGGTTTTTGGCAAGACTTAATCGCTATATATAGACTACATGTCAGGTTATGAGTCGTGAAACAACGGTGAAACAACCCTAAAAAAAGGCTATCATCCCTTGACAATTCTGCAATTTATGGTAGTATATAAATAACATCTCCCTCAGGCCTCTGTGGAAACACATGCACACTTGAGGGCGTTTTGTTTATAAGGAGTTATGCCATGCCAGATAAAAGCTTTAAAACGATTGAGGAACAGTTAGAAATCCTACGTTCTCGTGGCCTCACCATTGATGATGAAGACGTAGCAAAGGAATTTCTGCTCTGGAACAATTATTACCGGGTTAGTGGTTATTCCCTGTCGCTGCGAAAGAATGATATATTTTACAAATCTGCAGTTTTCCAGAACATTATGGATATCTACAATTTCGACCACGAGCTCAGGCACATCCTCCTCCAGTATCTGGAAGTAATCGAAGTCCAGTTGAAATCCGTCTATGCATATGAATTTACGAAAGCCCATGGGTCGACAGGCTACCTCGACGCTTCTTTTTTCGTCAATGAGGCACGGTATGAGGAGATTATCAAAAAAGCGGAATTGCAGAAGTCACAGCGACTCCCCCATGAGGCATATCTGAAGCATTTTGTCAATGATTTGCAGCAGGACATTCCTCTGTGGGCATATGTGGATTTGCTGACTATCTCGGATATCTCATTTTTATATGCGATTTCCGAACAGCCCATTAAGGCTGCTGTTGCCCGTACTTTTGGTCTGACCACGGACAGGGGCGCTTCTATTCTAGGAAGCTATATGCACAGCATGACGATTATCCGCAATCTATGTGCACATGGGAGTAGGCTGTATAACCGTCTTTTTGAACAGAAGCCATCCCTTAACAAAGCAGAAAAAGCCCTCCTGATGAAAAACAGCAGAGGGGAACTGGATAATGCTCATTTATACGGCTTTCTGCTCATCATGCGGCGGATACTTTCCGAATCGGAATTCAACGGGCTGAAAGAATCTATCATCACACTAACGAAAAAATATCCGTTTGTACGGATGGATTATTATGGTTTCCGCAGCGACTGGCAGCAGAAGCTGTAATAATATCGCCATATCCTCATATACTACCTAAGACTTCTCCCACGAGCCGTTTTCGGCGCAATACTGTGGGCGGTCTGAGGGGCTGTCGCCCTGGCGGATGGATGATTTGCCAGAGCAGCAGCCCCGTTTTTATGCACAGGCCTTAAGCCTCTTTTTTCTGAAGCGCCCTGGTGAGGATAAGGCTGGCAACAATCCCCAGGACGCCGGCGGCGAGGGGTTCGAAGGTAATCTTGCAAATGGCGTGCAGCAAAGTCTCGCGGGAGTCCATATATTTCAGCCACTGATCATAATTGATTAACAGGAAGATGCCGGTCATGTTCAGGTTCAGCAGCCAGCCGCAGCTTTTCTCCTGCCGGATGATGGCCCACAGATTACAGCCGAAGAAGATGAGCTGGGCTATGAAGGCCATGATGAGCTGCCGCTCCAGGAAGGGGCCTACCCACATCAGCTCCCTGCCGAACAGCCTTTCGGCATACGAAGCGATGCCGGATGCGGCGTAAAAGAACACAGCGATGAAGTACAGATCCGTCACAAGGGAGGCGGCTCCTAGCAGATACTGGATTTTCCCCGGCCTGTTCTTGGCCTTATAGCCGAAAGAGGCCAGGAGGTTGGCGGCAATGCAGACGACTAGCAGCAGCGTAGTATTGTCGAAGATGGCATAGCCCGCATGGTTGGCAAAGAACACTTCAACGCCACAGTACACCAGGAACACCAGCACCAGATAACAGACCAGATTCTGGTACTTCATATTCGTCCTTATTTTCTTCAATCCATCCATTCCCCGCTGCTCCAGCTTCTCGCCGGAGAGCACATTGGCCTTGTAGGCTTCCAGCATCTGGCGGCAGCCATCGCACTCCTTCGCATGTTCCTCCACATATTCTTTCGCGGCATCGGAGCATATTCCGTCCACATAGGATGGCATCAGGTCTTTTACGATATCACAATCTCTGCTTTTCATAGTAATCTCCTTTGTTCCCGCCCGGGACTGCGCCTGCGGGAGTATTTGATTTTGCCTTTAAGGGTTTCATTCATTCTGGATCAGGGCCAGCTTCGCCCGGTAGAATGTGACCCGGGCCCAGTTCTCGGTCCTTCCCAGGATATCGCCGATCTCCCGGAAGGACAGGTCCCCCAGCACCCGCAGCTCCACGGTCTTCCTGGCATCGGGGGACAGGGCTTTGAGTCTGTCCCACACGTCCGCCAGCTCCACTTTGGCCATGGCGTGCTGCTCTGTGTCCTGGCGGGATTGGAGGGATTCGTCCAGCTCTTCCAGCTGCACCCGGTGGCTCTTGTCCCAGTGCTGGTAGAGCAGGTGCTTGGCAATCTGGCACAGCCAGGTGGAGAGCTTGCAACTGTGGTCATAGCTGTCCAGCCGCTCCAGGGCTTTCAGGAAAGTCTCCTGCATCAGATCCTCCGCCAGGGCGGGGTCTTTGCATTTTTTGTATAGGAAATGGTATACGATCTGTGAGTACTGCCGATAGAGCTCTTCCATACATCCCCTCCTCTCCTGCGGCGGTTTTCCGGGAACCGCTCTTTCCGTGCGTCTACCTGATATATCCGGTTCGGGACGGTTTCGTTACAGATATTTTTTGCGCCGGGCCAATCGGAAATATCGTCCTCTGGCAGACAGATGGATTTCTATACACCAGAACCGATATCGAGGGCAACGACGAGGGCCGGACATTCATGAGATATACTGCATAACGCTGAATGCTGCCTAATGTAATCATGCGAATGAACCAGTCAGCGTTATGCAGTCTGGTTTCACGGCAAGTGAAATCGTTAAGCAGTATAATTATTGGATAAAGTCAGGGAGAAAGCAATATCAAAAGTAAGAACAGGAAAAGAAACTGAACGTTGTTTCGGACGGCCGTAGGCCTTGAAAAGGCATTCCGGTTCCGGCTGTCATTTTTTCAGTGAGTCAGGGATGGAGAGCCCTTCCTCATGGACATCCCGAAATGCGTGGCAGAGGATGGATTCTATTTGCTGGGAGGGTAAGGTATGGGGGCCTGAGCGCGGGCGCGAAAAGGGGATCCCGGATTCAATCTGATTACCTGCGGCTGCAGCCTCTTCGAGTGGGGGACTTTCCTGCGGCGCATGGACAACTTTCTGATGGACATCTATGCGGATCCGGAGGACGTGGAAGCCCTGATAGAGCAGCTGATGGTGCGCCATATGGCCACTCTGGAGAAGGTATGTGCGTCCGTGGGGGATGACGGTTATGGATTCGGCACGCCATGGCATTTCCCATGGCGTTTCCTGGTTGAAAAATGCGGGATGGTTCTTGAAAATGCGGTACATTTATGTATAATGTAGGAAGACCGGGGCGTTTCTGGCAGGGGTCAGCGGCGCCTTTCTTTATGGAAATGGGACATGCTTGCAAAAGGGTTTCTGCTGGATTTGGATACGGCGATGGAAAACGGGCTGAGTACGTGTACGGCGGGCTCTTGGGAGAGAATGGAGGACATGATGATGCATTTTAAGGAAATGCCCTATGAGAGGGTGTGCTATGAGGAGCTGGAGGGGCGCTACCACCAGCTGATGGAGGAGCTCCGGGAGGCCGGGGACGCGGAGGCCTGCATGGCCGTCCTGAGGAAGCGCTATGAGCTGATGGCGGACATGACGGCCATGGATCTGTGCTATGTACGGCATGACATGGACGTGAATGACGCTTTTTACGCGGCGGAGCAGGCATATTATGACGAAATCGGGCCGAAGCTCAGCGACCTTTCCAACCAGTTCGACCGGCTGCTCCTGGATTCGCCCCATCGCAAAGACCTGGAGGAGATCCTGGGCTCCTATGTGTTCGCCCTCATGGAGGCCGGGCAGAGCGGGTTCGACAGCCGCCTGATCGAGCTGGCCCAGGAGGAGAATAAGCTGCTGGCCAGATACAACCAATTGACCTCCAACGGAACCGTGGACTGGGAGGGGGAGAAGCGCAAGCGCAACCTGATGACCCTCATCGCCCAGTCGCCGGACCGGGACGTGAGGAAGCGGGCTTCCCTTGCCATCTCCGATTCCTGGGAGGCCCAGAGGCAGGAGCTGGAGGAGATCTTCGACAAGCTGTTGGACAACCGGCGCAGGCAGGCCAAGGCCATGGGCTTCTCCAGCTATGTGGAGATGAGCTATTTCCGCATGTCGCGCATCGGCTATGGGCCCAAGGAGGTGGCGGCGTTCCGGGAGCTGGTGAAGAAATACCTGGTGCCCCTGTCCCGGAAGCTGGAGGAGCGCCGCAGGAAACGGCTTGGCCTGGAGCATCTCTACATATACGATTCCGGGGTGCATTTCCCGGAGGGGAATCCGGTGCCCGTGTGCGTGGAGTCTGCGCCTGTGGACAGGGCCGGCATGGCCCAGGGCGCTGCGGCGGATGACAGGGCTGACAAAGCCTGCGGTTCCGCTACAGGCCCCTGTGGAGCGGGAGGCGGGGAGAGAGCGGTGGGCAGCGCTGCCGCCTGCCTGGAGGCCACCCGACAGATGTACACGGAGATGTCCCCGGAGACGGCCGAGTTCATCGCATTTCTCCTGGACAATGGCCTGGCGGACGTGGAGATCCGGGACGGCAAGCGGGACGGCGGCTATATGACTACATTTGAGAGATACAGGGCCCCCTTCATCTTCGCCAATTTTGATGGCACTTTTGAGAACGCCTACATCATGTGCCATGAGGGCGGCCATGCCTTCCAGGGATATCTGAAGCGCCACGAGGAGATTCGGGAGCGCTGCTGGAACACTTCGGAGATGGCGGAGACCCATGCCATGGCCATGGAGTTCTTTGCCATGCCCTACATGGAGCTGTTCTTCGGGGAGCGGGCCGGGGACTACCGGGCCATGCATCTGGAGGACGCGGTGCGGCTGATCATCAACCAGTGCCTGCAGGACGAGTTCCAGCAGCTTGTGTACGAGGATCCCGACATGACGGCGGAGGGATGCAACGGGCTCTGGGCCAGGCTGGACAAGGAATATTTCCCGGACAAGGACTATGACTGCAATGTGAACCTGCGGGAGGGCAGGGGCTGGCAGCGCATCCCCCATATCTATCACTGGCCCTTCTATGCCATCGACTATGCCCTGGCGGATATCGGCGCTCTGGGGTACTACCGCTGGATGCATGAGGACAGGGAGGCAAGCTGGGAGAGCTATCTGCGCCTGTGCAGGGAGAGCGGCACCATGGACTTCCCCAGCCTGGTGGAGAGCGCGGGCCTGGGCAGCCCCTTTGAGGAGGAGACCATGATCAGGCTGGCGGAGTGGATGGAGAGGAAGCTGACGGAGACGGAGGGCTGATATCTGCCAGAGCCGGAGAGCGGCTGGCGGGGGCGGCCAATGCTGCACAGAAGCCCCGTAGTATGCAAGTACCGCAAGCTCTGGGGTGAGGCAGAGCGCAGCTGCCCGGAGAGCGGCTGGCGCAGGGGCCGCAGCGCAGCGGCATTGTATGGTTTCCGGTGGGATGCCGGCGGTGGAGATGAGGGGAGTCCCTTTAAGAAAGGCAGATAAATGAGTGATAAAGTTACCATGAAAGAAAAAATCAGCTTTGCGCTGGCGAACCTGGGGAATATCCCCATCCAGACCATACTGGGGTCCTACCTGCTGATATTCTACACCAATGTGATAGGACTGAACCCGGCGGCCTGCGCCACCCTGTTCTTGATTGCCAGGGTGATGGACGCGCTGAAGGATCCCTTTATGGGATTCCTCATCGACAGACTGCCCACCACGAAGCACGGGCATTTCCGCCCCACCCTGATCGTGGGCACGGCGCTGTGCTCCCTGAACTTCCTGCTGATCTGGTTCGCGCCCCTGATGGCCACCTCCGGGAAGCTGGCCATCGCCTATGTGACCTACCTGATGATCGGGGTGCTGTTCCCGGTGATGGACATCTCCCTGAACAGCATGCTGCCGGTGATGACTCTCGATATGGAGGAGCGCAGCGCCTTAAGCGCCCAGAAGGGCTTCGTGTACACCCTGGGCTCCTTTCTGGTGAACCTCAGCGCCCCTGTGATCATCGGGAACGTCTCCGAGAAGGAGGGCTATATCACCCTGGTATTGATCGCCGCGGCGGTGATTGCGGGCTGTTCCATCGCGGGCGCGCTGGGGCTGAAGGAGCGGGTGCAGGCCCAGCCGGGGAAGGACAGCTATCAGATAAAGGATCTGTTCCGCATCCTGGGCCAGAAGCCGGTGGCTATCACCTTTTCCGCCGCGTTGATTTACATGATTGGGAAATATGTGATGAATACCACATTGGCGTATTTCTTTACGTATGTGATTGGGAATCTGAAGCTGATGAGCGTGGTGTCCGTGGTGCAGCTGTGCGCGCTGCTTCCGGCTACGCTGCTGGTGGGCGCTTTGATTCGAAAGATTGGGCGAAAGAAGGCCTATATGCTGAGCCTGACCCTGATTGGCACGGCGCCGCTCCTACGCCTGATTGACGTCACCAGCATCCCCATCCTGCTTGCAGCCATGGCCATCGCCGGGTTCGCGGACGGGCTGTGCATGCCCCTGACCTACGGCATCCAGGCGGACAACACGGATTATGTGGAGCTGGAGCTGGGGTATCGTGCGGACGCGGCCATCGCGGCCCTGTCCGGCTTCATCACCAAGTGCGGCATGGGCGTGGGCGGCGCCATTCCGGGCTATATCCTGGAGGCGGCAGGCTTCCGGGGAGAGGCCCAGACCCAGCCGCCCCAGGTGCGCACGGCCCTGATTGTCTGTACCATCGCCGTGCCCGCGGTCATGTGCGTGGCGGGGGCATTGCTCTTCGGCGCATATCCACTGACCAAGGAGAGGCTGGCGGAGCAGGTGGAACGGGTGAACGCGGCTAAGAAGGGATAAAGCTTTTTTTGAAGACAGGCATATTTCGGCTAAGATACTAAACAATAGATAATAGCCGAGATATGCTTGTTTTTTGTCACGGGTTCGCGAAAATTATATTCAGAGAGATATTAGCCGAAAAAGAGATGCCGGTGTGGATGATTTAGCGTGTGGAATTCTGTGTATATCATGTGGATTTCCTATTGCAATATGTGGAAATAGTTGTTATAATGTGGTATAAGTTGCAGATGTGTGGAAAAGGCAGGCAGGAAGGCCGTTGTTATACTGCATAACGCTGAATGCTGCCTAATGTAATCATGCGAATGAACCAGTCAGCGTTATGCAGTCTGGTTTCACGGCAAGTGAAATCGTTAAGCAGTATATATGAATACGGCACGGCCGGAGGAAGATAAGCAAGATAGGAGAGATGCAGATGTTTGCCACGGAGAGGCAACAGGAAATCATAGAGTTCATAAACGCCAAGGGCGCGGCCAAAATCGGAGAGCTGACGGAGCGGTTTGGCGTGTCTGTGGAGACCATCCGCAGGGATCTGCTGGAGCTGGAAAAGCAGAACAGCCTCCGCCGTGTCCATGGCGGAGCCCTGCGGATTCCGCGCAGCGGGGAATATCTGGACCGGAAGGAGCGCAGCGGAAAGAACCAGGAGAAAAAGGCGGAGCTGGTGCGGTATGCAGCAGAGCTGATTTCCGAATCCGACATCCTCATGGTGGACTGCGGAAGCACGGCGGTGGAATTCGCGGGAATGCTGCGGGAGCGTTTTGAAAGGCTGACGATAATCACTAGCTGTCTGGACGTTTTCGATGCGCTGAAAAACAAAGAGAGCTTCGAACTGTACCTGTGCTCCGGGTTCTATATGGGCAGGGAGAACGCGTTTTACGGCTCCTGGGTGCTGGAGTCCCTGGAGCGGTTCCATGCGGACAAGGCCATCATCTGTCCGTCGGCGGTGTCCATCCAGTACGGGGTCATGGATTATGACCGGGAGTTGTGCACGATACAGAAGAAGATGATGGAGCAGGCGGGTGAGACGATATTCCTGGCAGACAGCGATAAATTCGAGAAGAGCGGCTTCCTGAAGATCGCGGATGTGCGGCAGGACTGCACATTGGTGACGGACTCCGGGCTTGAGGGGGAGATCTACAACCTGTACCTGGAAAACCAGATTCGGGTGCTGAGAGGGAAGAAAAGCTGAACGAAAAAAGGAAGGAAGATTGGGAGAACGATGAAAGAGGAAAAAGAAAGCCGTGGCGGGATGCTGATCGCTCTGTGCACGATATGCTATTTCATAAGCTATCTGACGAGGATCAATTACGGGGCGGTGCTCCTGGAAGTCGAAAGGGCGGAGGGCATCAGCAAGGTTGCGGCGTCCATGGCGGTGACGGGAAGCTTCATCACCTATGGGGCGGGGCAGCTGATCAGTGGCTGGCTAGGAGACCGCCTGAAGCCTGAGAAGATGATTCTGGCAGGGCTTTTGACCACGGCGGGCATGAACCTTCTCGTCCCCATCTTCACGGAGCCGGGAATGATTCTGGTCTTCTGGTGCATCAACGGGTTCGCCCAGGCCATGATCTGGCCGCCCATGGTACGAATCATGTCGGCGTGTCTGGACGGGGATACATATAAAAAGGCCGTAGTCCGGGTGACCTGGGGCTCGTCCGCGGGGACGATTGCCGTCTACCTGCTGGCACCTGCCTGCATTCGGTGGAAGGGGTGGAAAAGTCTGTTCTTCCTGTGCGCGGCAGGCGCCATATGCTTTGCGGTGGTCTGGATAAAAGGGGTTCCGGCAGCGATGAAGCGCGCGGGGGAGGCCCGGAACCGGGCGCGGGACGGCACAGGCAGTACTCCTCGGCCCACTATGGCAGGCACCGGCCGGCCAGGGCGTCTGCTCTCAAAGAGCGCTGTCCTGGTACTGGTGCTGGTGATGCCGGCCATCGTCATGCAGGGTGTCTTGCGTGATGGCATCACCACCTGGATGCCCAGCTATGTGGCCGCGACGTTTTCGCTGGACAGTTCCTCGGCAATCTTAAGCGGAGTGGTGCTACCGATTTTTTCCATCGTCTGTCTGGAGATTACTTCCGTACTGAACCGGAAGCTCATCCGGAACGAACTGCTGTGCGCCGGAGTGGTCTTTTTGACGGGATTTTGCGGCAGCCTGCTCCTTGCTTTCCTGTCCTCTGTCCACGTATTGGTATCGGTAGGCCTTGCCGCCCTGGTCACTGGCTGCATGTACGGCGTGAACGTCATCCTGGTGAGCATGCTTCCCGCCTTTTTTCAGAAAAAGGGGAAGGTGAGCACCATTTCCGGGCTGTTGAATTCCTGCACCTATGTGGGAAGTGCGCTTTCCAGTTATGGAATCGCCTGGGTGGCGCAGGAGAAGGGCTGGCAGAGCGTGTTGTGGCTCTGGGCGCTGGTGGCATTCGTTGGGACGCTGCTTAGCCTTCTGTGTACCAGGCGGTGGAATGTGTTTAAGACAGATGCGTCATAAAAATCCCGCCCCAGGAGGCAAAGCGGATATCCGCTGTCCGGGGCGGGATTTTTGATTCCATCCTTTCCTTGACGCATGTCGCCTAAGCCCCTATGGCAGAACAGGTCAGGTACAGATAGACCGCATATACGCACAGGAGCAGGATGCCCTGCCATTTCTGGAATTTCTGGAACACCATGGCGGGAATCACGGCGATGCATCCCACCAAAAGGCAGGCCGGAAGGTCGTACCTGGCGGAGGTGGCCGCGATGGGCAGCGCTTTCCCGGACACCAGAGAGCACAGGGGCAAGATTAATGTCAGGTCGATGATGTTCGCCCCCAGGATATTGCCCACGGAGAGCGAGGACTGCTTCTTGATGATGGCGGTGACGGTGGTGACCAGCTCCGGCAGGGAGGTCCCCACGGCGATGATGGTCACGCCGATGACCCGCTCCGGCACCCCCACCATGGCGGCCAGAGCGCTGCCGTTGTCCACCAGGAGATCCGCGCCCCAGACGATGCCCACGGCCCCCACCGCGAACTTCACCAGGTTCACGGCGATTTCCTTCTTCCCCTCGATTTTCCTGCGCCCTGCCGCATCCGCGCTGGCTTTCATGGAACGCTTCGCGGAGCTCACGTTCTCCCACAGGAAGAAGAAAAAGATGACCATCATGGCGATGGTGATGGCAGTGCCCATCTCGCCCGCCACGCCGGACAGTACGATCAGGATGGAGGCGGCCAGCATCAGGACTGACTTCATGAGATAATCCGCCCGCTTGATGATGCCCGGCATGCAGATCAGGGAAATCGCCATGATCAGGCCGATGTTGGCGGTGACGCTGCCCACGGCGTTGCCGATGGCCATGTCCACGCTGCCCTTTGCCGCGGCCATGACGGAGACCAGCATCTCCGGCAGGGTAGTGGCCAGGCTGACGATCGTGGCCCCCACGATTAGCTTCGGGATGCCGCTGACCTCCGCAATCCAGGATGCCGCGTCCACGAAGAAGTCCCCGCCCTTTACGATGAATACGATTCCAACGAGAAACAAGAAGATTACCGTTGCCAATTCCATTTTTCCAACCTCTTTCTTTCGTATTTTGAGATTTGCCGGTACTTTTCCTTACAGAGAAAAGACCCATGCATAGCGCAGAAAACATCCTGCAGGACGAACCTGGCATTTTCCGCAGCTATGTATGAGTCTCGTTATTTAAGACAAGCCAGACCTAAAAGGCCGCGTTTGTTGACTTGCCACGCGAATCGCGCTGACTACTCCCTCATAAAGGCATTTCTATTTCTATCGTTCCTGTCAGTGTAGCACAGGACAGGATGGGTGTCAATAGCGGTTTGCTTTTTGTACGTTATTTGCCCGTTTTTGGCATGTTCCTTTCCGCGCAGATGTCGGGGAGGGACGGACTTGAGAAAACGTGAAAGCAATACTTGTAAAATGATATCACGAATACCGTTGCCCCCTAGAATTTTTTTCGGTAAGGCATCAGATGGAACATTGTGCTGCCGGAACAGGCATCTTAAAACCTAAAAATGTACATATTGACAATTCTGAGGTTAGTCAATATAATAAAATGCACAGCTTTCTCCGCGGAAAGCGGAAGATTCGAACAGAATCGGCCCAACAGCGACCCTAATTTTGCCCAATGGAACAGGAGGAAAGACTTATGAGAAATGAACACGATGTGACCCTCGTCCCCGATGCCTTCGTCAAGGCAAACGGGAAAGCCTGGCGCTTCGATGAGGCGCACAGGCCCTGCATCAGGCTGTGCGGCGGAGAGGAAATTCTCTTCGAGAGCGCGGGCAGCATCACCCGGATGCCCCTAAAGACCGGCCTGGGCACAGGCGAGAGCGTCTGCTACAGGGAATTTGAGGGGTACGGGAAACTGGCTTTCGAGACACGCATCATCGTCAATGACACTACCGGCTTCGTGGACTGCACCTTCGTTCCCACCGATATGACAGAGCTGGCCAGGGAAGGAGATTCCGGGGTAAAGGAGGTCTGCTGGCCAGGCCCTCTCGTGGCGGACGAAGCCGGTTCTTACGCGGTGCTGAACACCATGCAGGGACAGCTTCTGCCCACGGACTGGCCGGAAGCGGTGGGAGAGAAGCTTCCCTTTGACGGACAGATGGGCTCCGAGTCGGCCTACATGCCCTGGTGGGGCGAGATTACGCCGCAGGGCGGGTACCTGTGCTATGTGAGGCAGAGCTGGGACAGCGCCTATACCGTAAACCATCCCGCAGGAGGCCCCACCCGGATATCCCTGCGCCATCTCCCTTCCATGGGAAAAATGGACTATGCCCGAACCGTCAGCTACTGCTTTGTGCCCGCGGGCAGCGATTACGTCACGCTCTGCAAGCTTTACCGGGAAATAGCCGATGAAGAGGGGCGTCCCCGCACCTTAAAGGAGAAGGCCGCCCAGAACCCCAATGTGGAAAAGCTCATCGGTTGCTGCGTCATGCATGTGGAGGGCAAGAGCCATGTGACGGAAGGCTCCGCCTATTATGACAAAGAAAATCCGGAAAAAAACGACAGGCTGGTGCCGTTCTCCCACTGGACCGAAAGGGTGAAGCGCCTGAAGGGACTGGGCGTGGACCAGCTCTACCTGCATCTGGACGGCTGGGGGCAGCCCGGATACGACAACCAGCACCCGGATTATCTGCCCCCCTGCAAAGAGGCCGGCGGGTGGGAGGGCCTGAAGGAGCTCTCGGACACCATGCAGGAGCTTGGTTATATGTTCGGCGTGCATGACCAGTATCGGGACTACTATCTGGACGCGCCTACCTATGATGCCGACAATGCGGCCATGAGCGCGGACGGTACCCTGTTCTCCCTGGCAAGATGGGCCGGAGGGCCCCAGAACTACCTCTGCGCGTCCCTTGCGCCGGACTATGTGCGTCGAAATTTCGAGCAGCTTTTTGCCGCGGGGATTCATTTGGAGGGCACCTATCTGGACGTGTTCACCTGTAACGAACTGGACGAATGCGTCAATCCCCACCATCCCATGACCCGCAGGGAGTGCATCGATGCCAGGAACCGGTGCTTTCACTATCTGACGGCCCACGGCGTGGCCCCTTCCTCGGAGGAGGTGAACGACTGGGCTGTGGGCGCGCAGGTATTCTGCCACTGGGCGCCCTACATAAAAGACTGTGCCATTCCCGTGCCTCTCTATAACCTGGTATACCACGACTGCGTAATCATACCATGGATGATGCCCGCCGGCGCCTGGGGCATTCCGGAGGGGACGACAGGCTTCCTTCATGCCCTGCTGAACGGTGGTATGGGCTATATGGGCGAATATCTGGAGGGCGGGGAACTGCGGGAAAACATCCGGCAATGGCAGGTGATTCGGGAGCTTCAGAAACATGTAGCCATGGAGAAAATGATAAACCATGAGTTTCTGAACGAAGAACGGAGCATACAGCGCAGCACCTTTTCTGACGGAACCAAGGTAACCGTGAATTTCGCGGAGAATACCTATGAAATTACGTATCCCCACATTATGGAGCAAAAGAAGGAGGCAATATGAGCACTTTGACCACGACTACCTACACTATGCCCGCCGCATCCCTGGGGAAGGAGAATCCCCTGCCTGATTTGAAATCAGTAGCGGATGCCCACGCACAGATAGAGATTGACGAGGCCACCGTGAGCCCGGAGGAAGCCCGCTACATGGGCTGGGGGCGGGTGAACACCATTCTGCCCTACACCATTCAGGATGGCTATGACCGAATCCGCCGTGACCATGCTTTTAAAGCCTTTGTCCTGGAGAACGAATTCCTGAAGGCCACCTTCCTGCCGGAGCTTGGAGGAAGACTCTGGTCCCTTTACGACAAGGAGGCGGGGCGGGAGCTGCTGCATGTAAACCCTGTCTTCCAGCCCTGTAACCTGGCCCTGCGCAATGCCTGGATCTCCGGCGGCGTGGAGTGGAATATCGGCATCATAGGCCATACGCCTTTTACCGTGGATCACATGGCCTGCCAGGAGCTTGCCTTAAGCGATGGAACCCCTGTGCTGCGCATGTTCCAGTACGAGAGGGTGCGCCATCTCTTTTACAGATTGGAAGCTTTCCTGCCAGACGGTGCAAAAGAACTCTATGTCCGGATCCGCATCGACAACGCCACCGGGGAGGACACTGCCGTCTACTGGTGGAGCAATATGGCGGTAGACGAGGGAGAAGACGTACGCGTAGTGGTTCCGGCGGACAAGGCCTTCCGCTATGGCTACGGCGGCAAGCTGGCTAAGGTACCTGTGCCCTATATGACCGCCGAGGCCCATAAGCTGCGCGGAGAGGCAGCGCGTCTGGCAAGGGAGAACGGAGGGAAACTGGACTGGGATATCACCCGCACCACCACTCTGCCCCAGTCTATGGACTTTTTCTTCGATGTGCCGAAGGATGCCAGGCCCTTTATCGCCGCTCCGGGCAGAGACGGATACGGTATGTGCCAGACTTCCACAGGTGAATTGAGGGGACGGAAGCTGTTCGTCTGGGGCATGGGCACCGGAGGGCGGCACTGGCAGGAATTCCTGGCCCAAAAGGGCTGCGCTTATATCGAACTGCAGGCAGGCCTTGCCAAGACCCAGCTGGAGCACCTGCCCATGAAGGGTGGGGAGACGATCAGCTGGCTGGAATCCTATGGCGCCGTCCAGGCAGACCCGGCTGCGGTCCATGGGAAAGACTATGCTGCTGCGGTAGCTTCCGTAGCAGAAGCGTTGGAAGCGGCCAGGCCTGCCCATGTACTGGAGGAGCTGCATGATCGTCTGAAACGGGAGCTGGACGGTCAAAACGGCGCGGTGCTCCATTCCGGAATGGGATTCGCCCGGGCGGAAATGGCGCTGCTGGGCAAGGGCTTCCATACGGCGGGGCTTTCCATGGATGCCATGAGGATGGGAGAGCAGGAGCAGCCCTGGATGGAACTGGCTGTAGACGGCATCCTTCCCTGCCCGGAGCCGGATGCGGAGCCATTGAGCTACCAGACGGGTCCGGCCTGGGAGGCTGCGCTGGAGGCCTCGATTCAAAATGGCAGAAGCGACCACTGGTACGGACATTATCAGTTGGGGGTAATGTATGCCTCCGCCGGAAAAAATCAGGCCGCCGGAAAGGAATTCCGCCGTTCCCTGGAATGTGCCCGGAATCCCTGGGCCCTTCGCTGTCTGGCGCTTCTGGAGGATAAGGGCGGTGATTCGGCTCGCGCGGCGGATCTTTTATGCGAAGCGGCAGAACGAAAACCCATCCGCCCTCTGGCCGTGGAAGCCCTGGAACTGCTGGCCAAAACGCGTCAGTACCAGCGCATGTACGGTTTTCTGGACAAACTGCCGGCCGAAGTGCGCGGTGAGGGGCGGATCAAGACTTTCGAGATTCTTGCGCTGCTGCGGACGAAACGCTACCAGGAGGCCCAGGCCCTGCTGATGAGCGACATCGTCCTGACAGATGTGCGGGAGGGCGATGTGCTGCTGACGGATTTGTGGTTCGAACTGATGGCCCGCAAGGAAAGGGGCAGCGCGGAGGAGGCTGACATGAACTGGGCACGGGAGAACTTAAAGCCTCCGAAGCACCTGGATTTCCGCATGGTGTGATGCAATTGCATAAACGATAATTTATCCCAAAAGCTCAACTGATATGTCATTTTGACAAGGTTGGGCTTTTTATTGCATGCCACAAAATGTATACTTTTTGGATTATCCCAATTGATTGTACATAACTTATATTTATCATACTTTTATTTTACAAAAAAGTCAAGAAAATATTTGTATTTTTGGTTGTTTTTGCTAAAGGATACTTTAATCCAAAAAGTATACCTTTTGGTTCTGCGAATCACATCTATTATTGAGGAGGTAACCCACATGGCAAAAGTCAATACGGCAAAAACCGCACCAAATGATTCCCGGACGCAGCTTCTGGTGTTCAGGGCATTGCTGGTCGCAGGAGCCCTGCTTCTGATTGGGGGCGGAGTCTGGTATGTCGCGATTACAGGCATCATAGGAATCAAGAAATGGGATTTTGGAAAGTACGGTTTGGCTCCGGCCGTCACGGCGGCAGCGGGCGCGGCGATATTGCTTTTTAACTTGGCCGCCTTCTTTTTCCATCCATGGTTCAGCGGGGCTTCCATGCAATTGAAGCATGACCTGAAGCGGGATAAATATCGCTATATCATGATCTTCCCCGGGCTTCTGGTGGTGTTCGTCTTCAGCTATATACCCATGTATGGCATTATCCTTGCGTTCAAGGATTTCAAAATCAAAAACGGAATCATCTTCTCCCAGTGGTGCGGCATGGACAATTTCGCCAGATTTTTCGGACGTTCCGTGGCAGGGGATGTTATCTGGAATACTTTGTTCATCGGCGTGACCCAGCTGCTCATTACGTTCCCGGTCCCCATTATCCTGGCCCTGCTGCTGAATGAGCTGCGAAGCAAGAAGTTCCGTGGCCTGATTCAGTCCACGATTTATCTTCCCCACTTTGTGAGCTGGGTCATTATGTATTCGCTGCTTTTTGCCCTGTTTTCCGTTACGAGCGGCGTGGTGAACAAAATAATGCTGTCTGCGGGACTCCAGCAGATCAATCTGTTGTCGGAGCCCAAAATGTTCTATGGCATGCTGTACGGTACCAGCATCTGGAAAGAAGCAGGGTGGGGCACCATCATCTATATGGCCGCCATTGCAGGCGTGGATGAGGAGATGCATGAAGCCGCATATCTGGATGGTGCCAACCGGTTTCAGAGATGTATTTACATTACCCTTCCCAGCATCGCTTTCGTGGTGACTACCATGCTGATTCTTAATGTGGGCTCAGTCATGGGCGCCAATTTTGACCAGATTATGAACCTGCGCACCGCCTCCACCCAGACTACAGTGGCACAGGTCATTGATACATATGTGTACGATATGGGCGTGGATAAGGGGCAGTATGATTTTGCTACCGCTATAGGCCTGTTCCAACAGGGAGTGAACTGTGTCCTGCTCTTCCTGAGCAACTTTGTGGTGAAGAAAATGTCCGGTGAGGGCTTCTTCTAGGAAATGTCGCAAGAGGGTTCCTGATTCTTTTTCAGCAGCATCTTTTCAGACCATAGAACATATTAGGAGGTGCCAGGCATGGCAGATAAGAAAGCAAAGATGGCAAAACCGAAAACCAAAGTGAAGCATTCTCTGGGCTCCAGAATTTTTGATGTCTGCAATGTAGCGTTTTTCGTTATAATAGCCCTGATTATGCTGTTTCCGTTCTGGAATATTATTGTGATTTCCCTCACCAGCAATGGGGAATTCATGAGCAAGCCCTTTATCCTGTTTCCTGAAGCGCCGACTCTGGAAGCGTATAAGTATATTTTTTCCACGCCGCTGTTTCCCCGATCCTATGGCATTACCTTAATCATTACAATATCGGGTACCTTTCTGTCTACATTGGTTACATCTATGTTGGCATATGGGCTTTCCAAAAGCACCATACGGGGATACAAGTTTTTCATGATTTATCTGCTGATAACCATGTTCTTCTCCGGGGGCCTGATTCCTTCCTATTATAATATCACGAAGACGCTGAATCTGTCCAATAACCTGTTGGCGCTGATTCTGCCCGGGTCGGTGAGCGTGTTCAACTTTATCGTAATCAGATCCTTTTTTAAGCAGCTGCCGGTTTCCCTGGAAGAGTCGGCCAAGATAGACGGAGCCAATGATTTTGTCATCCTGTTCAAGATTATCTATCCGCTCTCCATCCCGGCGCTGGCCACCATCGCCATGTTCGTGGCGGTCGGTCTGTGGAACAGCTGGTTCTCGGCACAGCTGTATATGAGGAATGAGAAGCTCTATCCTCTGCAGCTGATTATCCGCAACTACGTGGTTCGCTCCGCAAAGCCTGCGGATATGCAGAATATGGAAGGGCTGCGCGATGCAGCGGGCAAAAGGCTCTATCTGAATGAGACGGGCGTAAAGATGGCCTGTGCCATCGCATCTACACTGCCGCTGTTGGTGATTTATCCTTTCATTCAGAAATACTTTGAAAAGGGCGTTACCCTGGGGGCGGTGAAGGGATGATTTATACTGCCTAACGATTTCACTTGCCGTGAAACCAGACTGCATAACGCTGACTGGTTCAATCGCATGATTACATTAGGCAGTATTCAGCGTTATGCAGTATAAGATTGTTCGGCTGAATGGCTTGAATGATAAATACATATTTTAAAGGAGGACTTATGAAAAGAAAACTTATTTCTACGTTACTGGCCATGAGCATGGTGCTCGGCATGGCAGCCTGCGGCAACAATGATGAACCTGCGTCAAACAGTGCGGATGGCTCTGCTTCCGAGGAAGAGAGCCAGGAGAGCACCCCGGCAGATGATGGCGGGGAAGAGTCCCAGTCTGCAGAGGACGAAGGCGAAGACGCTGAAGAATCGGCACAGAAAGGGGGCTTTGAGGATGTGATCACGATAGTCGCGGACAGCGATGGAGACCCTTTCTCATGGGATCCTACCTCTGACAAGATGGCGAAGTACATTGAAGAGAATTTCGGGATTGCCTTCCAGCAGAGCGAGACCAACTATTATAATAATGACTTCTCTGTCCTACAGCTGGCGGCAACCGATGGTGCGCTGCCCAAGGTATTCGCGGCGGATATCCTCTATTATCCGGAGGAGATCACGCAGTTTATCCCGGAGGAATTCGTAGCGGAGATTCCTGAAAGCCTGCTGGAAAAGTATCCTCTGACCAAGGCTTTGCTGGAAAACGATGCGGTGTCGCAGACTGTCCGCGGAATGTATGACGGGTATTATTTCCTTCCCAAGCCCGACTCGGCGGACCCCAATATCTACAAGGCAGAGCGCAAGGGCATTTTCATCCGCACTGACTGGCTGGAGAAGCTGAATCTGGAGGTTCCGACTACCTGGGAAGAGTTCTACAATGTGGCGCATGCGTTTACCCATGATGATCCTGACGGCAATGGTGTGGACGATACCTTTGGCCTGACAGGCGATGGCATGGGCACTCTGCGCTATTTCTTCTCCAGCACGGGAATCTCCAACCGTTACTGGAATAGGGATGCGGACGGCAACTGGTTCTTTGGCGCTATGGATGACAGCAATATCGAAATCCTGGAGTGGCTGCGCAAGATGTATGAGGACGGCTCCATTGATCCTGATTTCGGCGGCATCAAGTGGGAAGACGGTCTGAAGACATTTTCTTCCAACAGGGCCGGAATGTGTCTGCGCAATGCCGACGCTGACTGGATCAACGGCGTGGCTGTCAAGTATTATGGTGCTGCCAACGAGGGTATCAATCCTTTTGACCGTCTGGGACTGATTCCGGCATTAGCACTTAAGGATGGCGACACTCCCCGCATGGATGGCTATACGAGCTGTATGGTGGCTACCATGTTCTCCGAAGACATTACCGAGGAGGAAATGGATCGTTTCCTGAATTTCTATGAGTACTTGCTGTCTGATGAAGGCAAGTATATGCGTATGGGCTTCGAGGGCGAGGACTGGGAGCGCGATGCTGACGGCAATATCAAGCTGATTCGCGATGAGAATGGCAACTCCACTGCAATGTCAGTGAAATATCCCTGCTCTACAGTGACACATTGGCCCAGCTGGGGATTCGAACTTGCCGCTTATGAGAATGTGGAGTATTTCGATGAGTACAATGATGAGACCAAGGCCCTGAATGCAGAGGCATGTGCTATCCGTAACCAGGATCCTGTATGGCCGGAGATTGGCCCCATGCTGATTGATGACACGGTAGTGACCGATATCACTTCCTTCGCATTCGGTTCAGAGTACTGGCAGATCATCACGGGTACGGAGCCTGTGGCCGATATGTTCGCTGATATGAAGCAGCGCGCTATCGACAGCGGATACAATGACGCTGTGGAAGCTATTGCTCAGTATGCTCAGCAGTATGGCTGGTAAATCGAGGAATCGTATTTTATAGGAGCTCCGCTCTCTGTCACGCTGTTTTGGCAGGGAGCGGGGCTTTTTTGCGGATTTCGGATAATGTTGACGAAATTATATTAAAAATAGAATTATAAACCATTCACACTGCCTCTTCGTGGATCTGTTCTACGAGGACGAGTCCGCGTAGAAGAACCTGTAGAGCCTGTACAATGTGCTGTATGGTGCGGCATATCAGGTTGAGAAGAATACCTACAGTGACAGCCAGTTCATGAAAGACTATCTGGAAAAGGAAGAGGCGCACCAGGAGCAGGCAACTGTCGTAGCTGACGGTGCGTACTCAGGAAAAACCAATGAAGGGCTGGCAGCAGGAAAGAACGTGGAGCTGGTGACAACAAACACAAAACGGCGTGCCGAACAGCAGAAATACCGGGGGACAGAGGAATTTAAAGAGCTGTCCAATTTCCGAAACGGAGTAGAGGCTATCCCCTCCATACTGCGCAGGAAATACCGTGTTGACCATATGCCGGTGCGCGGACTGATCTGGAGCAGAGTGTTCTTTGGATGTAAAATTGGTGCCCTGAACTTCGGAAAGTGCTGCAAATATATGCAGGGCTGTAAAAGCCATGCTCCAAATACGGTAATGGCATAAAAGAGCAGGGAGGCAGGTAGTGTATAAAGGCAAAATCATCTGTATAAATCTGGCTTTCTCAGAAATATCGCAAACATATGGCATGGCTTCCATTTTTCTGCATGGCAAACAAGCCTCCCAGAAGGAAGCCTTCGAAGCCATATGATGCCCGACGAATCAGTTCCGCAGCGGAATGGATTTATGGTGTGATACGATACGTCCCCCGCAGTGCCTGCACTTACAGATATCCACGCCCCAGAGCTGCTTTATGATTTCAGGCCCGGTCTTGTCTTTCAGTTGTGAAAGGTAGGCCCTGCAGCCCAGCAGGTTCCGGCACAGGGTGATGAGCCTCTTCAATTCCGCCATGTACTTGCCGCGGAGCTTCCGGGACACAACATGGACGGGGAGGAAAAAACCGTCCCTTTTCCCTTTCCAGTGGTTCTGCGCATCAAGCCCTCCGCCCAGCACGATGGCATGGATATGGGGGTGGAAGTTTATTTCAGACTCCCGGGCATGGAGGATGCAGAGGTAACCAATCTTTGCACCCAGGTATTTGGGGTCTGCACAAAACTCGTCAAGAGTGCCGGAAGCAGCATGATAGAGCGCATCATACAAGAGCTTCTGGTTGCTGCAGATTATGGGGTTTAGTTCAGCCGGGCTGCCTGGACAGGACGGTGTGGAGCTTATGGTCGATACACACATGCGGGGCGTCCTGACATCAGCCCAGAGGATATGCAGGACGTTCCTGTAAAAGAAACGGATGGCTGAATTGTAAAGGTTGAGTGTGGTGGCCTTGAGTCCTTCTTCCTTCTTTGCAAGAAGGAAGTCTCGGACATCCTGGCAGGAAAGCTCCTGCGGGTCTTCGCCCACATAGTTCATATAGTTCAGAAAATAGGATGCATAGTTTCTATAACAGAGAACAGAACGGTTCTTAAGGTTCCTGATTTTTGCTTCTTCTTCGAGAGGCAGCATATATTTTTCGTTCATATCGGTTCCTCCATAAAATCAGACAGTCAGCAGTTACGGAATATCTTTTTATGGAGAGGCATTTGCAAAATAAAAGTGCTTGCCAATACAGCAGGAGGGTGTTATTCTTATCATAAGCAGTGGTCAGGGATATGCCCGTATTCGAAGTATGTTTTGGTCGCACTTAAACAATACTATCTTGGGACGTTCCTGTCCACTGTTTTTAGGAAAAGAAAAGCTGCGCCATAGCCTTGGCCAGCCATCGCGCAGCGATTTTGTTCAATCGGAATTTAGGAGGATGAAGTGTATGGAAGAAACGATAGATAAAATAGTAAATATGCTGAATGAGAGAAAGTACACCTTAAAGGATATCAAAGAATTGGAAAAAGGGGAATTGCCCCATCTTGCCGAGCCGACTGTGAAGAAAGTAGTGGATTTGCTTGCAGAAAGAAAGTACAGTGAAGTCTTTGAGATTGTCGAGATGGCATCATGGCCAGTTGATCCTAATACGGAAGAAATGTCAACATGGTCAGTTGAGGATTTACAGGAAGCGGTGGATGGTTTTCTGGAACTGAATGGACTGCCCTATATGGATAAATTTGGCGTTCCCTGTGATTTTCATCCGCAGTATGAGTATCATCAGCTTTCTTGCATTTTATATAGGGATGGCAGCGAATCAGGTGAACATGCCCTAAAGGACTAATTTGTGTCGCTTGCATGTCTATTTGGAGAGGTTGCGAGATATTTGATTTAGTATAGAGTATAGAAAAAATATATAAGTTATAAGTATGAAAGCCTTGTAAAACCTGTAGGGTGCAAAAGGGCATAGAATCCCCCTCCCCACGAGGATGTAAGGGCTGCTTGACAGAACTGTCAGGTCATACTATGATGGAAACAAGAAGAAAGGAGACGGTGGGGCGATGGGTACTGAGAACCGTGAACACAAGGACAGCCTTTTCGTGGATCTGTTCTACGAGGACGAGTCCGCGAAGAAGAATCTGCTGAGCTTGTACAATGCACTGCATGATACGGCATATCAGGATGAAAGCATCATCCGGAAGGTAAGGGTCGGGGATGTGCTGTACAAGAATTTCAAGAATGACATCTCCTTTGAGGTGGAAGGCAGGGTGCTGGTGCTGGGGGAGCACCAGAGCACCGTGAATCCCAATATGCCCCTGCGCTGCCTGATGTACGTGGGGAGGGCCTATGAGCAGCTGGTGGAGAAAAAGGCCCGGTACAGGACGATGCAGGTAAAGATACCGACTCCGGAGTTCTATACATTTTATAATGGGACGGAGGAGTTCCCGCAGGAGCAGGAGCTGAGGCTGTCTGATGCCTTTCTGGATGCCCCTGGCGGAAACTCCGCGGAGCTGACCGTAAAGGTCATAAACATTAATTCCCACAAGGCGCATATCATCCTGGAGAAATGTGGGATATTAAGAGAATACAGCCTGTTCGTGGATAAGGTGAGGAAGAACTCGATAGAAGAAGATGCGATAAAAAAGGCAATCAATGAGTGTATCCAGCAGGGAATCCTGTCGGACTATCTGAAACGGAAAGGGAGCGAGGTGACGAATATGCTGATAGCGGAATACGACTATGAGGAAGATATTCAGGTAAAGCAGCAGGAGGCGATGCAGAAAGGCTGGGAAAAGGGCCTGGAAAAGGGTCTGATTCTATCGGCGCAGATATTCAAGGCAATACAGCGCAATCCCGGCTTTGCGGACAAACAGATTGCGGAGACCGTAGGCTGCAGTCCCGATGATGTGGAGAACGCCAGGAAAGCCTTTGGGCTGTAAGCCGCATCGAAAGGAATGAAAATGAAAATCAAAATAGCCCGATGGGCAGCCGTCCTGGTAATAGGATAGTTGTCCACCGGGCTATTTATGTGCGCGGCCGGTCACTGGGCGTTTTTGTCTTCTGTTGCCTCTTTTGAGGCCTCTTCTTTTTTGAACTGCTCCAATCCTAAGCGTATCAGCTCTACAGTTGCTTCCGAACGCGTCTGAAAGCGGTGTTCAAAACGAAAATTTTAAATTTGTATAACTAAAATCCTAACTTTCCTTATTTTATGCGGCTTGGCGGTATGCCTTGCCACCCTATATGTATCCTTTTCCCTTGTTTTTGCCCTTATGAGGTATCTACAAGGGAAAGTTTTTGTTATTCGATTTTATTCTCCAGCCACCTTATCAAGTAGTCGGGCGTACAGGATTACAAATATCCAACGGTAGATGCGTTCCTGCAAGACTACAAGCAAGGCAAGTCCGAGTATGAAGCCTATGTCAAAGCGACAAAGGACTGGGAATCAAAGTATGGAGAAAAATCCACCCACAGAAAGCTTGCAGAAAAGCAGGCAGAAGTTCAGAAACGGGAACAGGACAGAGTTTTTAACTATCGTTCGCCAGCAGACAGAGGAGCTAGATAATCTAATTAAATTCAAAAAAGATAAAGACCATCAAATTCTTTATCTTTTTTGAATATTTATGAAAAGTCATCCTACTATTTTGTAAAGCGTCTCATTAGATTTTTAATTGTTTCGACTATCGTTAGAATAACTACGCAACAAAAGGAATAAAACAATGTGGTATTCATCTTCGTGTTCCCAATTTTATAAAACAGCAAAAGCCCAATACTAACAATTACCACAGAAATAAATTTATGTATCCACTTTTGTTTGGCAGATAAACATATTTTATGGCTACTTATAGGTGCAAATAATATACACATAAGGACAAGTATCAAATATCCTAGTACAGTTGGCTTTAAATAGATTATAGCCCACTTATCAAGACAACCGAGAAAAAAGCTGCCTAAGATACATGTTAACTGCGTTGGAGCATGGGCACCTCCGGTATAATGCCGTAACAATGAAAAGGTAATTACCCAAATTAGGGTATAGCCGAGTGTATGTGATAAAACTCCCCATACGAACAATAACACTATGGTTATAAAAATATTCAAGAAACATTCTAAGCCATATATGTATATTTCTAATTGATCCGCAGAAACATCCTCCCCTGATAGTTCTGCTAACTTATTAGCAATAGATGTAGCCCACTTCGTAATCATTCAAAATCCCCGCTTGCATCAAATCTTGTTGTATATTTGGCGAAAGCACTTATCACATCTTTGGAATAAGAACGTGCAATTTGTGTAGTCAGATGATTTGACAATTCAATCGTTCCTGATGTAATACGATAGATATGTGCCATATTTACAATATAAGAACGATGGGTTCGGATAAATTCACTTGGCAAATGGACAATAATCTTATTTAGGGTAGACATTTGTTCATAGCATTTGCCGTCTACAGTCAATATATCAACATAATGTAATCTGCTCGAAAATGTCAATATATCTGTGTAGGGAATACTTACAATTTCTTGCTTGTTTCGGTAAATGTATGTATTATTAGATAACTCTTTCGCAATTTCATCCAAACACAGAAAAAGAGTATTTTCTTTGACGGGTTTAAGCAAGTAGTTTAAAGCTCTGACTTCATATCCTCGGAATACATATTCTCTAAAGGCTGTTAAAAATACAATAATCCCATGATACCCAGATTCCCGAAGGCGTTTAGCGACCTCAATTCCATTCATTTGCCCCATTTGTATGTCAAGGAAAAATGCTGAAGCCTGTATAGTGGTGCATTCGGAGTTTTTTGAAAAATATTCTTCGCCCGATTTGTATTCGTCAATTTCAATATCCCAATCATATTGCTGCCCATATTTTCTTATTCCATTTTTCAGTCGTTCTAATTCAATCACAGAATCTTCCAGTATGGTTATTTTCATTTTCATAGTAGTTTGTCATTCTCCTTATCTGGTATCATAATATGCACGGAAAAAATTTTATTATCAGATGTAATCTGCAATACGCCATCTGCCTTTTCTACAAGCTCTTTTACTCGTCTTATCCCCAGTCCATGTTCTTTTCCTTGTTTGACACTCAAAATGTCTCCATCAATGCTACATTTTATCACACCATCATAATTATTTTCAATGTGGATCAGTATCATATTCTGGTAAGGTTTAATATAAAAATAAATGTACGGATGCTCGGTTGGATTAGAGATTATAAGTCTTTCTCCTGCTTCAATGGAATTATTCCATATATTTCCAAGTATGGATGAAAGTCCAACAGAATCAAGCGGAAAATTTTCAGGAGCCATAATAGAATATTCTGTCTTAATTCCGTGTTTTTCAGCATAATAAAGTTTGGCGGTAAGTATACAGTCAATAGCAATATTTCCCGTTGCTATGGCACTTTGCGTAGTTGTAAGAGTGTTATGGTATTGCTCTGTATATGCTATAAGTTCATCCCATTTCTTGTCTTTTGCTAATACGTTGATTGCATCCACATAAATCTGCATATCGTGTTTCATTTTTCGTAATCGTTCTGCTGTCTCAGATAAGCTATTGAACTCAGTCCTTTCCAGCTCATAAATCTTTTGTTCTTCCAATAATCGTATGTTTTCTTCTTTTGAATATCCTAGCAGATAAATGTATTGCATCAATGCCAAAAACAAAACAATAAAAAATAAGTTAATCAAAGAGAGTCTTGCCGAAAAGGAAGAATCATCAAATTTATCAACAGATTCCAAAGTCAGCCTTAATATGTAGTGTCCGATTGCAAGTCCAGAAATTGCGATACAAATATATGCAACTTTTTGGAAAGAGGAAAGAGATATGTCTTTATTTCCAATATAATGAAATAACAATACAAAAATCGCTATCATTGCCAAGTACAGCATAGTATATGGCTTTCGCAATTCCCCACCTGATAACAATTCCAAAGATGCTCCTTTATAAAGCGTTACTGGAATAAAGAATGTAATCTGTTCTGCAACTAAACATATAATGGAATATGAGAATCCCCAAAAGATACGGAGAATCAAATTATCACGATAAAATAAAATTGCATATACAATATCTAATACACAAGATGATATCAGGGGGACATAGGATGATATTCCCATTTTATTGAGCGTACATAAAACAGCAAACTGAATGGATACGAAAAGAAACATCCAAACTGCTTGATGTTTATAATTTGCTCGAATATGCAATTTTGTATGGATAAATATTAGAAACAAAGCCAGTTCTAAGAAATTAACAATATATTCCCACATTGAATCAATATATAGCATAGTTTCCACTTCCTTAAATTATTTTTCAAATATAATTTTATCATCAATAAAATGGGTACACAACATAATATGCTACCGTTCGTGCATGTTGGGCTACCATTCGTGCATAGAGGGATTGAAAAAATTAAATACTCTGTTATATTAAGCACATACCATGGTAAACAAATAAAGTTGCCTGAAATTGTCAGACAATTAAGGAGGGGGTGAAAACGATGGACAATAAACAAGTGAACAAGGCACCCCAGAAAAGTGCCCATCTCGTACTTCAAGCGGTGACAGCTATTGCTCGAAGTAATGCAAATTCATTGTGTCGTGGTTTGTTGTATGAACCAAAAGTACCAACGCAGTTAAAAAAATAAAATCAGGAGGAAGTTATCATGAAGAGAATCAAGCAAATGGCATTATCATTAATTATGGCTGCAAGTTTATTGGGAAGTATTCCGTTGACAGCCAATGCAGCAACTGTTTCAACTTCAGAATTTGGAACAATGAACTATTCACTGACAAGAAGTGGTTCAACTGTTACAGCTAAAACTTCTGTTACAAAGACAGCTAACAAATTGATTACAGGTGTTGAGATTCAGGTTAATGCAACAGGTGCAACAGTTGCTACAGCAAGTGTTACAAAGAATAATGCAAAGGTCAACGATGTTATCAAAGTAACCAATTACTCAAGCAGTACTAAACTTGCTTGTTTTTCAAGCCATGAGGCTAGGGGAACAGGTAGCGTTGCTAAATATTTAGCAGAAACATTTTAGCCGTAGTGTCAATATTTGGAGAAGTAGCAGCAAGGGAATAATACTCTTGCGACTATTTTTGTTAGGAGGAATGAAATAATGAAACATATTCGATATATAGTAATGGTGTATGTGATGGTAATTTGTATGGTTTTCTATAGCGGGTGTACTAGTAATCATAACTCATCATCAGATTTGAATACAGATAGTGATTCTGAATTATCATCTATAATAAGCAGCGATGATGAACTTATAAAAAAATCAGAAGGAACAATTATGATGGGATTTCAGCCTGCCGATAAGTATGAATATACCTATTCAGGTTCAGAAATGAACGTTCCACTATATGTTGGAACAATGGATAATTCAGAAAATATTGAAGTCGCTGCAATGTTGTTTTTGAATGGAGAGGTTCAGCCATATTCATATACGTTGAATGGAAAAGTAAGTGAAAAACAAATGGTTCATTATTTTACACTAGGTCCAAATGAAACAATTAACTTTACAGCACTTGTCACACCAATATCTGGTGAAAAAGGTGATGTGATAGGTATGCAATTTGCAACTGTTTTTAAATCGGATTATTTACCAGAGCAAGATGGAAATACATCATTCGGAAATTGCGGAAAAATTAATTCTACAATTTGTATCCCTGTAAATATGCAGGCATCAGGCATAAATGAAACAAAAGCAGATATCGTGAAAACTACTATTACTGATATTCCAGAAGAAACGATGGCAATGCTTGAAGGTCTTGTTACAAATGATACCGATAATCCATTGGATTATTCTTCATATCTTAAAATTAAAACAGAAGACAATAGGAATTGCTTGTATTCTGAGAACGGAAAGTTAAACCTTACGTTACAAATATATGGAGGAAAAGAGGTAGCAAAGAAAATTACATTTTTTATAAATAATGAGCCTGTTAAAGTCGACAATTGCGATTATTGTGAAATAAATACTACAACAGATAAAATGACTGTTTTTGATGTGTGTATAGATGTTTCGGAGTATAAGGAACTTTGCTCATTTTATGCAGTTGCTGCGACAAGTGGTGAAGATTATTTGATTCAAGATGATACAACGCAAAGTGAAAGGTGTTTATTAATAAACAAATAGGTGGATTAAGTGAAAAAAATTAGTTTGTTTTTAATATCAATATTTTGCATATGCCTAATTTCCGCTTGTAGTAGCAAAGAGGATTCAATAGAAATTCAGAATACACAAATAAATGATTTTTCTGAAAAGAATACAGAAAATAAGTCAATTGACGATAAAATTTCGTATGTGGATTTAGAATATGACGAGATAAATAAAAACCTAACTCTTTTAGACTTAGGTTTGAATCAGGTATTACAGGAAGTACCAGTTGAAAGTACGGAAACTCTCGACGCATATCAAAAAATTAAAGACGGTTATGCAATAGTCAAATCAACATTTGAAGAAGATGTAGATAATGCAAAACAGGTAAATGGAATTATAATAAGTAAAGGTTCATCTGATTATAAAACTTCCTATGAATTTATTTCATACGATGAAAAATTGCAGGAAAAGAATGTAATTGACTTGAAAAGTATGATTTCAGAGGAACTGATGACAGAAATTCAAGAGAGTCAGCCAGAACCTAAGATTGATCCTTTAGGTCATCATATTGCATGGAGTACAATAAATGGAATATATGTCCTTAATGTTGAAAGTGGAGAACAAAAAGTTCATGAAATTGAAGAGGATGGTTTCTCTGGATATGAGATTGCTTTTATTGATGAAAATAAGGTAGGATTTTATCAACAGAAAGGAGAAACGACAGTAACTACAAGATATGGATATTGGGATTTGAGTACTGATCAGATAGTTTATGAAGAAGAGGACGATTATAGTCCAAGTCAAATTCGTGTGTCGGGAGAGTGTCTTGTGCTAAATGATAGTGAAGATCCGGCAACACATAGTTCAAGTGGAAAGGTAGTTATATATGATTGCCAAAAGAATCAATCTAACGTATTTCTTGTGGACAATACAGAAAGTACATTTGCTACTGTCACAAGTGACGGAGCATATCTGATTGTGTATGTCTGCTTAGACAATGAATTGATGAAGCACAGGGTACGGATATATCAATTGTCAAGTAAAGAGTGCGTAAACGAAATTCCGTTCTCAACAGAGAAAGGTGTTAGGTTTTACGATTTCTGTAATTCTGAAAACGATTATCTGTTGATAGGAAACGGAGATGCTGGAAAGGTGGTTTATCATGTATTTGCAGCTAAATAACATTTCAAAGAAATATGGGAATTTTAATGCACTTAAATCAGTTAATATGACCTTTGAAAATGGAATATATGGTTTGTTGGGGGCAAACGGAGCAGGAAAAACTACATTGATCAATATTTTGATTGGTGCCTTGAATGCCACGGACGGAGAAATATTTTTAGATGGAACTAATATAAAAAGTTTAGGAACTGACTATCTGAAATTAATTGGTTTTATGCCTCAATATCCGAAATTTTATCCCAATTATAAAGTGGATGAATTTTTGGAATATATGTGCTGCATAAAAGAAATTAAGAAGGCCGAGCGAAAACGCAGGATTAAGGAGGTACTTGAAGCAGTTAATCTCGCAGAACAGAAAAAGAAAAAAATAAAAGAATTATCCGGTGGAATGAGACAACGTTTGGGAATTGCACAGGCACTATTAAACGAGCCAAGAATATTGATATTAGACGAGCCTACGGCTGGTCTTGATCCTGGAGAGCGAATTCGATTTCGTAATATCATTACAGAAATTGCAAAAGATCGAATGATCCTTATCGCAACCCATATTGTTTCTGATGTTGAATACATAGCAAATCATATTATTATGCTGCAAAAAGGGAATGTTATTTGTGAGGGAACGGCAGATGCATTGAGAAATGGTATCAAAGGGCAAGTATTTTCACTATGCGTAAGTGAAGAACAATCAAAGGATATACAAAAAGCGTATTTGGTATCAAACATGAAAAGAGAAAATGATGGAGTTTATTTGAGAGTGATTAGTGATCATGCTCCAGAAGGGGCTAAAATAGTTGAACCGCAGTTAGAGGAAGTATTCTTGTCAATTTTTAAGAAAGAAAGTGATATTCATGAAAATACTATACTTTGAGCTTCGAAAAGAATTTATCAGAAAGTCATTTTTTTTCATGATGATCATTCTGGTTATAATCAATTTCTTTTGGTTGGAATGGGATTATCATACAAATGGTGGATTCACAGAAGATTATGTAAAAGTAAATGCGTCAGAAAAAGAAAATAAATATTATGAAGAATTACATCAATATTTGGATGGAAAGTTAAATGCTGAAAAAGTATCCTATGTATCCGAAGAATACCAAAGGTATCATAATTTAGTAAGTGGTGATTATAGCACTGAATATGACTCAAGTATGCATACAGGATATGCATTTGGAGATTACAGCCTCTTAACAGTCCACTTTTATAATCCAATCAAGTATCTTATTACATATAAGGAATTGAATGATGGGTTACTTGAAAAAGCAGAGGAAAATATTCGCTTTTTTTCAGATAAAAATAATAAATACGAAGTTGAAAAAAATTCATTCATTTTGGAACATTATAAAAATAGAAATCCATTATATTTTTATGAGACAAGAGGATGGAAACATTTATTATCTTATGACAAATCCGATCTGTTTATCTTGGTGTTGCTAATTGTAGGAATTATTCCAACCTTTTCCAAAGAGAAAAAGAATGCGATGGAAATTATTCAAATTACATCTGCTTATGGACGGAAACTGTATATTCCAATAAAATTGATAGCACATATCTTTGTGGCTGTCTGGCTTGAATTACTATTTGGGATTATCAATTATGTAGTGATTCATATGCAGTATGGGCTAAGTGGAACAAAAATGATGCTGTATTCTATCAATGAATATAGATATACACCGCTTAATATATCTGTAATTGAATTCTATTTACTAGAGGTCTTGTCTAAGTGTATTGGCTTTGCGATTATAGCAGTCATATTGACAATGATTGCCAGACTGATAAAAAATACTTATGCAGCGTTTATTGCGATGATTGGGTATACATCAGTTTTTCTATATTTTAGTGGATTTAATAGTGGAATCACTTTTGTGGAAAATGTTTTGACATTAATCAGTCCATTTTCACTTCTGAAATTAGGAGAACTGGCAACATCGTTAAAAGAAATAAAATTTTGTGGACATTTTATGACATTTCATAGTTTCTTGTATGGTGTACAAGCTACACTAATAGTGATTCTGCTTTGTACCATGCTTGTAATAGACTATAAATGAGCAAATTTAAAAAATTGCACAATAAGCCTATGCCACTAAAGCTATCACCTGTTCAAAGCCAATGTGCCTTGCCCCACACTGATAGATGAAACGGATCCTCTCTTCCTGGATATGGCTATAAATATAAGCATAGCCATCTTCGAAGGACATGGTTTCATCGCAGCCAGTACAGGCAAGCAGATGGGCCAGCGACATCAACAGCCAATATCTGCGGATTCCCTTCGAGGAACGAACCTGGTACCTGTCAAGTGCCAGTTTGTCTTTGGACTGACGGAAGAATACCTCTATCGGCCACCGTTCCACATATCTGTCCAGTATCTCCCGGGTGTCTAAAGAAACATCCGTACTAATAAAAGCCCGCAGGGCTTTGGGGACATGGAATGCATCCTTTGGGTAGCTGATTAGTACCACTGCATTATCGATGCCGTTGAGGCTTCCTTCATACCGGTAGACGTAATAGCTCCGGCTGCCAACGGTCACGAGGCTGACAGCAGCATCCGTCTTCCGTAAATGAAGGGCGAACTCGCCTACCTTCTGCTTTATGCCGCAGGGGTACAGTACCCGGTTCGTCTTCAATGCGCCAATGGTATAGAAGCCCTTTTTGATAAAGGCATCCAAGATGTCGCCGCATGTATACCAGCTGTCACAAAGGAAATAGGAGACAACTGGCGGCACGGGTAGTTCATCTGCAATCTCCTGTACGATTTTTACCTTTGATTTGGACTTGTCGTACATGACGATGGCATAATTAAGGACGATGCCGTTGCAGGAGAGCATGACGGCCACAGCCTGATGCCCATAGTCCTGCTTCCCCTTGAGATGGGACTGGTGGAAATACGCAT
>OFFE01000293.1_pt1 | contig 44135 bp, 62 predicted proteins | sample 1521371 | NCBI WGS metagenome assembly OFFE01 (sample SAMEA3504131, study PRJEB24116) | mouse gut metagenome | biome: mouse gut; feature: mouse-associated habitat; material: faeces | place: Denmark | collected 2011 | reverse complement strand
GGCGGCGATAGCCGCCCTACGGGGAAAGGAGAGCCAATGGCAAAGGCCGGCATAAAGAGAGGCGATATTTATTTCATCACGGGCATAGAGGCGACAGGCAGCGAGCAAGGAGGAGAACGCCCGGCGGTAATCGTAAGCAACGATACCGGGAACAAATACGCCCCGGTCGTGGAGGCGGTTTACCTCACGACAAAGAGAAAAACGGACATTCCCACGCACGTCTATATTAACTCGGCGGAGCGTCCGTCAATCGCCCTTTGCGAGCAGATTGTAACGGTATGCAAAAGCAGGCTTGAGCGGTATATAGGGAGCGTTACAGTAGCAGAAATGCGCCGGATAGACAGAGCATTATCAACCAGTTTGGGAATACATAGAGCAGGAGGGAACGCAATGGAGATCACCATGAAAACCCCGTTTGGGGAATTGAATTTTAATATGCCGGAGAAACAGGCATTAGACCTTATACAGAACGCTTTTCAGTATGCCTCCCGGAAAGAGCCGGAGGAAATACCGAAGGAAGCCCCCAGCGTGGCGCAGGAGCCGTCGAAAGCAGCGCAGCCTATGAATAAGCCGCAGAGCCGGGTAGAGCGTCTTTTCGGGGATTTCAGAGGCAAGGCGGAGGAGAAAAGCGAGCCGGAAAAGCCGGAGGAACATGAGCCGGAGGAGTACCGGGGCTTTTTGCTTATCAAGTGCAAGCATTGTGGAAAAATCAAGGGATTTTGCGCAAAGACCCCGATCAGCGAATTTACCTGCGGCTGTGGAGGAAAGACGGAGCTTTACGGCCTCAAGCCTGCACACCTGCATTGTAAGTGTGGGAGCAACTGGAAATACAAGACCAACATCACCGACGAAACATTTGACTATAACTGCCTTAACTGTGGCAGTCCGATTGATTTGGAACTTAACAGCCGCCGGAACACCTACGTCACAATTACGGATTAGAGCTATGGCACACGTTGAAACATGGTGGAGCTGTCGCTGCGGAGCGAGATACGGAACACAGAAAGAAACTATTAGTTGCGCCATATCCCATGTACGCTCCGAACAATGGGCCGTCGGAAAAGGCGGCAAGGCGGTAAGGATTTCCGACAACTGTGCGCCGGACGGTATGTATGGATTAAATTGGGCGCTTCGAGAAGCAGACCTTAGCGACTTTGTTGAGGAGCGCAGACGGCAGCTTGCAGAAATGGGGGAAAAGAGTGAAAAAGAAAAAGGCAAAGCGCATACTTCTCAGGCTTCACGAGGCCGGAGGCTGTGACGCACAGGACGACTACTCTAAAGGCTGGGACGAGGCCATAACGGAGGCGATCAAAATAGTCGAGGAGGAAACCGGGATAAGGATAGAGGAGGTGCTGGACTAAATGGGAATGGAGAAAAACAGCGAGGGCTACCCCGATCCAACGGCAGGGACAGCGTGGAACAATATGCGCCGGGAGGAACGGCGGCAGGAGAACGAACGCCTCTCCATGATAAGCAGCCTTATCCCGGTAATGAAACAGACGGCGGAGCTGGCCGGATTTGAGGTAGTAGGCAGGATCACCCTCAAGGACAAAGCCACCGGGAAAGAGTACCGATAGGAGGCAGCGCATGAGGGATATTACAATGGCGGTTGAGGAACTTAGCTTGAGTGGAAGTATTTCTCTCGGAAATTGTTCAGTCAGAACCCTATACCGCTGGGGCAGGGATATAAACAAAAAGCTGGCCGCAGGAAATTACGATTGGCGAGTACAGGTAAACAAAGAGGATAAGTGTTTAGAAGTGATAGACAAAATATATGCACAGGAGGCGAGAGCTTCCGAGAGAATTAAGAGGGGTATCGGCATGAATGCAGAAGCAGAAATTATAAAGAATATGAAAGCTCAAATTGCAGAAATTCTTGATAAGCAAGCGGAAAAGCAAATAGATGAAAGAGTAAAGCGATTTAAGGAAGCACTTGCGAGGGAGAAAGGGAGAGCGATAGCCGACATAATGGAAGCGATAGAAATTTTAGTTTCCCAAACCCCGGCAGACAATTCCTTAAATTTTACCATTCATTATAAACCGGGGAGGAGGACACTATGAACGTAGTTATTTTAACAGGCAGGCTTACGGCGGAGCCGGAGCTGCGATACACCCAGCAGAATGTACCTTGCACCTCGTTTAATTTGGCGGTAGACCGAGCCAGCAAAGGTGACGACGCAGATTTCCCTACGATTGTCGCATGGAGGGAAACGGCTGAATTTGCCTGTAAATACCTTTACAAAGGCAGCCGCATTGTTGTCCGGGGAGAGATCAGAACCCGGACGTACCCCGGCAGCGACGGCAAAAATCACAAGGTAACGGAGGTACAGGCCGACAGGATTGAATTTGCGGACAGCAGACCGCAAGGCCCATTCGCATAAGGAGGCAGAGTATGAGTAAGGCAGAATTTAGACAGTGGATTTATGACAACTACAATGTGCCGGGGAATAATTGCACGTTAGCCCCGGCCATGCTGGACGGTATTCTTGATTATGCCGAGGAAATGGGGGAGCAGGAGCGATTTGAATTTTTCTGCTGCGTTCTCCCGTCGTTGCCGAGCGGCATATTACGGTCAGTTTTTTATTGAGAGGAGGAGCAGTATGGATAGATACAGATACGATCGTACAATTTCCCCGGAGGAATTGCGATTATCACGAATAGACGTGCGAAAAGAGGTTGAGAGGCAGGGAAAACACGAGCTTGCCGAACTTCTTTTGAGTAGCCTTGAAAGTATGGAATTTGGCAAGGTTTATGTCGTCGGATTTGACAAGAAAGAGGAAACGGACTGGCGAACAGGCGGAACGACTTTACAAATGACAGCGCATTTCAAGGAATACGGGGAGCAGGAGGATAGCAGGCATGAAAATTAAGGATTTCAAGCCCGGACAGACAGTATATTCCTTGAGCCGGACAAGAGGCAGGACGACAGAGCATTTCATCAAGAGATACACCGTCCTATCAGTTGGCAGGAAGTATGTCAAGGCAGCCCCGGAGGGAAGTCAGAACCCGGACGAGTTTTTTCTGCATGAGGAAACAGACGATTACCTTACGGAAAATACCACATGGAGAGAACGGACAAAGCTCTTTCTCACGGAGGCGGCAGCAAACGACGACATTGAGAAAGATATGCTTCGCTCTTGGTTGATGAAATCGACGGAGGGCTACAAAATTTTAAATTACACGCTCGGACAGCTCCGGGCAGTCAAAGAGATATTGGAGGGATAAACGGCATGGGAAGAAAGGGGAAGAACAGATACACGGCGGAGGAGAGAGCAATCCATGAGGAGGCCGTAAGGCTCCGCAAAATGACCGATAAGCAGCTCGTCGAGGAATTTCACCGGGCGGCGGACACAGAGATAGCCGTCAGAGTGCCGGACGTGGCGCAGGACAGCCCGGAGGAGGCAGAGCCTAACAAGAATACCTCCGAGGTACAGAAGCTCCTCTCTGCCCTTTCAGAGGGGAAATGCAAAGGCATTAAGGGGGCAACTTCATACAAGATTGCGCAGTTTGCCGCAGAAATGGGGCTGGTATGATGAACGAGGCGCAGCACTATAAGGCAGTAATGAACGGCAGGCGCAGCAAGGCAGCCGGGGAATATTGGGAAAACATGATAGAGGCGGCCTGCCAGCACTACCGCCTCAAGGGAATAGCGGAGATCACCAAAACGCCGGAGCCTATGCGCCCGATTAAATCCCTCGGACAGGGGAAATTCATAGCACACTATGAAAAAATGGCGCAGCCGGACTACAAAGGGACGCTGGCCGGAGGCAAGGCCGTGGTGTTCGAGGCAAAGCACACCGACAGCGACCGCCTGCAGCAGAACGTCATATCCAGCGAGCAGGAGAAGCAGCTCGACCGACATATGAAGCTGGGGGCGGAGTGTTTTGTAATGGTATCGTTCGGATTTGAGCAGTATTTCAAAATCCCGTGGGCGGTGTTCCGGGAAATGAAACAGCACTACGGCAGGAAGTATATTACCCCGGAGGACGTGCAGGAGTACAAGGTCAGATACATAGGCGGCGTTCTCCAATTCCTCAAAGAGGGATAGGCCGGACAGAATGGGAGGTAACTCCCGATTAAGAAATCAAAGGAGGGACTTCACCATGAGCGGAAACGAACTGGACATACAGGAAATTATCGAGGCGGCGGTACTGGCAGCGCACGAGGTCGGAGTAAAGGGTATGGACGAAAAAATCCAGGCAGCCATAAACGTCGCCTTACCGCTTGGAATAAAAATTGGGGCAGAGGTAGGAAGCAAGATCGGCGCTGAAATGGGAGCGGCGGCAGCTATTGAAGCAATGGAGAGGGAGCAGGAGAAGTACAGGCAGAAACAATATGACTGGAAGTACCACAACACAAAGCTCCTGCTGCGCAATTACAGGCGGCTCAAGAAGTATTTTGAAAATGCCGTATTCAGCGAGGAGGACGCAGAGGAGGCAGACGAGAGCTTTGAGGGAATTATGAGAGGGGCGAGCCGGGCCGCCAGCGAAAAAGTGTTCGTCGAGAGTATTCAGAAGAACTACATCACCACAAAAATCATTATGACCCATGTGAACAAAATGCTGGAAGTTTACGAAATCATGTGCAAGCGTTCCAGCAGGAAAGACGACGCAAGGCATTGGAGAGTGTTGGAGGGATTATACATATCCGACGACTACACGACGGCGGAGAAGATTGCCAAAAGGGAGAACATAGACAAGAGGACGGTCTACCGGGACGTGGATATATGCGTAGCGGATTTGACAGCTCTTTTGTTCGGCGTAGGCGGCATTGAGAGCCTATGAGAGAGGCAAATGTCACAAACTCGCCATTTACTTTTCACTTCATAATGTGCTATACTGTAACCTGCGAAATAACGGAGAGAAAACGCCGCTGAATTGGAATTTCCAACGAGCGGCGTATTTTTATACGGATAAATGCCCCGAAAAGGGACGGAAAGGAGAGAATAATGGAAATACGGACGCTGAAAGCGACGGAAATCAAAGCGGCAGACTATAACCCCCGGAAAGATTTACAGCCGGAGGACGCAGAGTACAAGAAGCTGCGCCGGAGCATAGAGGAGTTTGGGTACGTCGAGCCGATTATTTGGAATGAGCGCACCGGGAACGTCGTAGGCGGACATCAACGCCTCAAGGTATTGCTGGAAAAAGGGGCGCAGGAGATCGAGTGTGTTGTGGTAAGCCTCGACGACAAAGACGAGAAAATCCTCAACGTCCTGCTCAACAAGGTAAAGGGCCGCTGGGACATAGGGAAGCTGGCAGACCTTTTACAGGAACTGGACGAGGCCGGGGCTATGGAGGCGACAGGCTTCGAGGATTGGGAGCTGCAGAGCCTCCTCATGCAGTACGACCACATAAAAGACCTCATGGAGGAGGATTTTTCAGACTATTCCTCCGAGAAAGAGCGCAGCACCTTTACTATGACATTCAGCCTCCCGGCAGGAGCGAGGGAAACCGTTGAGAGCTACCTGCAGAACACCGACAACGCCAAAATCGAACTGGCGACGGCGATCATCAACAAGGTAAAGGAGGGAGCGTAATGCAGATTGAACGGAAGAAAATCCGGGACATGGACAGGGCCGCATACAATCCCCGGATAGAGCTGATACCCGGCGACACGGAATATGAAAACCTCCGCCGGAGCATTACCACATACGGGCTGATTATCCCGGTGGTGTGGAATAAGCGGACAAACAGAGTAGTCGGAGGCCACCAGCGGCTCACCGTCCTTGAGAACGAGGGAGAAACAGAGGTAGACGTATCGGTGGTAGACCTCGACGAAACACAGGAGAGGCAGCTCAACGTCGCACTGAATAAAGTAGAGGGCGGCTGGGACGAGGAGAAGCTGGGCGATCTGTTGGCGGAGCTGGGAGAGGACGCAACCCTCACGGGATTTACCCAGCAGGAAATTGACAGCCTCACCAACGACATAGACAGCCTTATCGACGGCGACACCGTGGACGAGGAGCTGAAAGCCATTGAGGAGCTGTTTAACGTAAGCCTCACATTCGACAAGGCAGATCAGGAGGAGCTGAAAGCATACGTCAAGGACTATGGAAAGGAAGCCCTCATACAGGTAATCATACAGAAAGCAAAGGGGGAAATTTGATATGGGCTGCAAATGCGGAACGCAGGTTATTTTATGCAATCTCCCGGTACGGTTTGACACCTATAAAGGGTGCAGCCACGGGTGTAAATACTGCTTCGCCCAAAAGAAGCAGAATATCGCAAAGATACAGAGGGACGAAACCGTAGAGGCCCTGCGCTCATTCATAGAGGGAAAGAGAGGTAGGGAAACGGCATGGTGCGACTGGAATATCCCTATCCATTGGGGAGGCATGAGCGACCCTTTCCAGCCGATTGAGAAGAATATCAGAGCCTCCTATGATTGCCTCAAGCTGTTGGCGGAAACAAGATACCCGTTTGTTGTCAGCACAAAAGGCCGGCTCGTAGCAGACCCGGAGTACCTTGAGCTGCTGGAAAAATGCAACTGCGTCGTACAGGTAAGTATGGTATGTAGCAAATACGACCAGCTTGAGCCGGGAACGCCGCCCTATGAGGAGAGGCTGAAAATCGTGGAAACCCTCGCCGGACGGGTACAGAGGGTAATTGTCCGGGTACAGCCCTATATGCCGGAGGTTTTCAGAGAGGTTATGGCGAACATTCCCCGGCTGGCAACCGCAGGCGTTTATGGCGTAGTGGTAGAGGGCATGAAATTCTACAAGGGCAAGAAAGGCATGGTAAAAATCGGCGGCGACAACTGCTACCCGTTGAATGGACTGCGGCCACACTTCGAGGCAATCAGAGCGGAGTGCCACAGACACGGCATGAAGTTTTACGCCGGGGAGAACAGGCTGCGGAGCATGGGCGACAGTATGACGTGCTGCGGTATTGACGGCCTTGAGGGATTTAAGGGGAACGACTACAACCTATGTATGCTGATGAACGGAAAGAACCCGGAGCCGACGGAGAACATGAAGCAGATCGGCACGGGCGGCTGTTTCCAGTCCCTCAATCAGATTGCAGGTATCAACAAGAAGATAAATAACCAGTCCTTTTACGGCCTCATGCAGGAGGAGCTTGCCGGAAAGACTGATTATTATAAACGCCTCTTTGGGCTGGAAGAATGACGGCGCACGACCTTACACCAGTACAGGAGATCGCCGGAATGTATTTCAAGAGGGACGACCTATACACCCCGTTCGGAGCCGGGGAGGTAAACGGAGGGAAGTTACGCCAGTGTATGCTATTGGTTGAGGCCGCATTAAGACGGCAGCCGGGCATGACTGGCGTAATTACTTATTGCTCGATACACTCCCCACAAGGCCCGATCACCGCAGCGACGGCAAGGCATTTTCGTCTACCTTGCATAGTCGCCCACGGAGGGGCGAGCGACCTCTCAATAGCCACAGGAGATATGCCGAGGCTCGCCATGAGCTACGGAGCCGCCGTCAAGGTAATAGCCAAGAGCGGCAGGCACAACGTACTCAAGGCGAAAGCGGAGGAAATTGCGGATAGAAAACGTATGTTCGTTGTGCAATATGGGATAAACCTCGACGAATACGGGGAAGTCCTATTGAGCGCAGTGGCGGAGCAGGTGCAGAACATTCCCGACGATTTAGACGACCTTTACATCACCTGCGGCAGCGGAATTACGGCGAGCGGCGTTATCGTTGGAATTGAGCGGTATGGGAAGAATGTCAAGAACATTCACCTCATAGCGACCGCATTTGACCGACAGGAGAAAGTGAGGGCCACTCTCCGGCGATTTGGTGTGACAAGGGAGTTTATCTATCACGACCTTTTTCATTCGCCTGGCTTCGTCTATGAGAAGCAGCAGAAAATGAGGATAGGAGGCGTTAAGCTGCACCCACAATACGAGGCAAAGACCATGAAATATTTGGTAGAGCATAACCTCAACACGAGGAATGCTCTTTTTTGGATTGTCGGGGCAGAACCGAGAAAAAGATAAGGAGAGGAGGACAATGCCAAAATGGACTGATAAGCCGTGGGAACGTCAAAAGGGCGAAAGCGATAAGGCATACGAGGCGTTTGTGACCTACCGGGATATGGGTACTGACCGTAGCATACGGGCGGTTGCACAAAAGTTAGGCAAAAGTAGGACGCAGATCGGAAAGTGGAGTAGCGGCTGGGAGTGGACGGAACGTGTCCGGGCTTATGACAATGAGCTGGAAAAAGAGGCACGGGCGCAGGCGGTAAAAGACCGCAAGGACATGACGAGCCGCCACATCAAAATTGCCATGCAGCTCCAAAAGAAAGCCCTGGAAGCACTCACCAGCTTAGAAGTCGAGGCAATGACCCCCAAAGACATAAAGGAATTTATCAAAATGGCTACCGACCTCGAACGGCTGAACCGCACCCTTGAGGAGGACGGCAAGGGCAAAGGCGAAACCACCGCCTCGCTTGCTGATGAAATTATGGCGGCCTACTTAAAGAGGGAGGGGAAAGATAATGCTTAGTGCAGAGGCAATATTGTATTATGCCGATCACCCGGTAGAATTTGTCGAGGACATTATCAGAGCAACTCCCGACCCGGAGCAGGCCAAAATACTCCGCAGCGTAGCGGCAAACCCTATGACGACCGTGCGAAGCGGCCACGGCGTAGGAAAGAGCGCAGTAGAGGCGTGGGTAGTGATTTGGTTTATCTGCACTCACCCATTCCCTAAAATCCCATGCACAGCACCGACGCAGCACCAGCTATTTGACATACTTTGGGCGGAGGTCAGCAAGTGGATAAGAAATAACAGAGCCTTGCGGAATGAGCTGATATGGACGAAAGAAAAGCTCTATATGAGAGGCTACCCGGAGGAATGGTTCGCCGTGGCACGAACGGCCAGCAAGCCGGACGCTCTGCAGGGATTTCACGCCGAACACCTTTTGTATATCATTGACGAGGCCAGCGGCGTAGACGACAAGATATTTGAGCCTGTACTCGGCGCACTTTCAACGCCGGGCGCAAGGCTTCTGATGTGTGGGAACCCGACGCAGCTATCGGGATTTTTTTATGAGAGCCACAATAAGAACAGGGCCAGCTACTCCACATTCCACATAGACGGGCGCAAGAGCGGACGAGTTCGGCAGGATTATGTTGACATGATTATCCGAATGTACGGGGAGGACAGCGACGTATTCAGAGTGCGTGTCGCCGGAGAGTTCCCATTACAGGAGGACGACATATTTATTCCTCTTTCACTCGTCGAAAATTCCATTATGACGGAGTTTTCTCCCCGGAAAAAGCCGGATTTAATTCATATCGCCTGCGACGTTGCCCGTTTTGGCGACGATAAGACGGTAATTGGGTACAAGACCGACGAGAAAGCGGAGTTTTACAAAAAGCGTCAGGGGCAGGACACCATGAAAACGGCGGACGACATTATTCTGCTGGGCGAAATGCTGGTACACAGGTACAGGCTCACGCCGGAAACAGACAGCCCTATCCCGGTCAAGGTAGACGACGGAGGAGTGGGCGGAGGCGTGGTAGACCGCCTAAAGCAGATCAAGCGGAATGACCCGGAGCGGTTTTGGTGGTTGGAGGTTTACCCGGTAATCTTCGGCCAGCGCATAAAGCATAAGTATTACCACGACAGCACCACATATATGATGGCAGTAGTCAAGAAGCTATTGCAGCCATACGACGAGGACACCGGGGAGCGCAAGCCCGTGGAGCTGGTACTCCCGGACGACGACGACCTCGTGGCGCAGCTTTCCGGGCGGAAATATGCGTTGACAGAGGCCAGCAAAATCAAAGTAGAGAGCAAAGAGGCTATTAAAAAGAGAGGGCTGCCGTCCCCGGACGAGGCAGACTGTGTATTGCTTCTTTGCCTGCCAGTAAAGCCACCAAAAAAGAGAGGAGGGAGAAAGAATGGCTAAAGCCAAAGCAAGACAGCAGGTGCGCATAATCAAAGAGCAGCGGCAGGCTCCTATTGAGAAAGCGGACACTTCCGTACAGCTATCAGAGCAGGAAGTCTACAACGCCGGGGACTGGATAACGCCGCCGAACGACCTTAGAGGCCTCCGCAATTTGGTGAAGAACAGCACCATTCTCCCCCAGTGTATCAGAGCGTACAAGAACAATATCGCCGGATTTGGCATAGGCGTGAGGTACATTGAGGACGGAGAGGAAACGCCGGAAAAGGCGGCAGAATACAGCCGGGCGCAGGAGATTATAGAGCTGCTGAACATAGAGCAGGACACAAAAGAGGTATTCGAGGACGTTGTGGAGGCACGGGAAACATACGGTATTGCCTATCTTGAGGTTATACGGAACGTCGCCGGGGAGGTTGTGCAGATTGATTTCATCAAAGACACGCCCTCGGTCAGCAAGACGAGGCCCCTTGAGCCTTACATACCCACGACGTACTATCACCACGGTCAGCAGATCGAGCGCAAGAAACGCTACTGCAAATATAAGCAGATGATAGGCGGCAAGACGGTATATTTCCGGGAGTTTGGCGACCCTCGCATTATGGACAGCAGGGACGGCAAATACCTTGAGGAGGGGGAAACCCTTGAACTGGAATATCAAGCCAACGAAATCATGGAGTTTGCAATCGGCACGGAGCCATACGGGGAAGTGCGCTGGATAGGGCAGGTACTCGGAGTAGACGGCAGCAGGAAAGCGGAAGGCCTCAATAACAACTACTTTGAGAACGGCAGGCATACGCCGCTTATGATTATGATTAAGGGCGGAACGCTTACAGACGACAGCTTTGAGAAATTGCAGAACTACATGAATGAAATCAAGGGGGCAGCCGGGCAACACGCATTTATCATACTGGAAACGGAAAGCACAGACGGGCGCACGGACTTCGACCAGCAGGATAAGCCGGAGATTGAGGTCAAAGACCTTGCGAACATTCTCCAAAAAGACGAGCTTTTTCAGGACTACCTCGACAATAACCGCCGGAAAGTGCAATCTGCTTTTCAGCTCCCCGACCTTTATGTTGGATATACGACGGACTTCAACCGAGCCACGGCGCAGACGGCGCAGGAGGTCACGGAGGAGCAGGTATTTCAGCCGGAGCGAAAGAGCCTCGCCTGGGCGATTAACAACCGCCTGTTGAATGGCTATCAGTTCCAGTACGTCGAGGCATATTTCCTTGAGCCGGACATTAGCAACCCGGACGACCTCTACAAGCTGCTCACCGTCTGCAATAACGCAGGCGGACTAACCCCGAACAAAGCGAAGCAGATCATATTTGAGGCATACGGGGAAACAGCGGAGGACTACGAGGGAGATTGGGGCGACACGCCTCTCGCTTACAGCAAATCGCAGGGCGGCGGCATGGACTTCGACCTCGGCCAGCTTACCATGAGCCTGCAAAAGCAGATTGAAAAGGCGGCAGGCCAGCACGACGATACTGTTGTCGCTGTTATGAAAGAGGTTAAGCGCCTACTGCTCAAGATGGACAAGGCGGCGTAAATCTGCCCCAGCTTGAGGCAGATTTTGAAGCGACGGAAAAGAGGTGATTTTATGTGCTGGAATTGCGGGCCTCTGATAAAGGCTATTGACGCATATATCCAAAAGGCAGACAGCGGCCTTGAGGAAACGCTGGACGCAGAGGGGTATCAGGAGCCGAGGCGGACGCTGGAATATTTGGAGGATTTGGAGGAGAGGATTGCCGAAGCGTTGCTTTTGGAAACGGACTATTTCCTTGCTTCGGTTGAAAAGGCGGTAGACCTTGAGGCGTTTGCGGAACTGGTATGGCCCGGAGTGGTTCTGAATGATGAACTGCGGGAGAAACTGGAGGAGATTTTTTTGGAGTATTTTCAGAACTTCATGCCGGAATTTACCGGGTATTATATCGAGCAGACGGACAAGGGATTGAAGTTGGAGCAGGTATCAAAGCGCACGACCGCATGGGTAAAAACATGGAGCGGTCAACTGGCGGATATAATGCAGCTCAACAGCCACAAAGAAATTGAGAAGATACTTGAAACAGGGCTTAAAAACGGCAGCAGCATAGCCACATTTACCCGTGACATTATGGACAGCGGAATACGGAATGAGTATTACAAGGCCCGGAGAGCCGCATTGACGGAAGTGCTGCGAGCGCACAGTGTAGCGCAGCAGGAGGCATTCATGCAATCCCCGGCAGTAGGCGAGAAGATGTGGAAACACACTGGCTCATACCGAAACGACCCACGGAAAAACCATCAGGACATGAACGGGCAGCGAGTTCCCGTGAATGAGCCGTTTGTTTTGACGGGGATAAAAGGCGGCACACACTACCCTATGTACCCCCGTGACACGAATTTACCCCCGGAGGAAAGCATTAACTGTCACTGCATTTGCCAGCCAGTCGTCAGCGAGGATATTCTCGGCCTCCCATTGGAGGAAAGACAACGCCTGCAGCAGGAGGCTATTGACGCTATGGACGACGATTGGGAGAAAGAGCTGGACAAAAAGAATAAAGCAAAGGCAGGCATAGAGGAAGAATAGCCCTCATGCTGCCCCTCGTGGCGCAGGAGCGTCCGAAAGAGGTTAGGGTATAGATTTACCCATTCAGATAAACAACGGCAAATTCGAGCCGTTCAGAGCGTTTTCGTGGCGACACGAAACAGGACACGGTAAAGAGCAGCGGAAACGCTGCTTTTTATATACCCCAAAATTACAGAGAGGAGGTGAGAAAGGGTATGAGGAAAGGCTTGAAAAAGGCATACGAGATCACGGACGCAAAAATCCAGTTCGTAAGCCTCGTTGACAAGGCGGCCAATAAGCGGCAGTTCCTTTTGAAAAAGGCGGAGGACGGGCAGGCGGCATTTACCACCTACGGCAGGATTGTCAAGGCGGACGCAGATAACCACTACGTCACCGGGATTGTCTACGAGCCTATGGAGGAGGACAGTCACGGTAATTTTATGACAGAGGAGGAGATCACCAAAGCGGCGTACTGGTTTGCCAAAAACGGTGACAAGGTAGACCTGCAACACAGCTTTGAGCCGCTTGACGGCGCAACCGTCGTAGAAAACTGGATTGCCAAAGCGGATTTTGAAATCGACGGGGAGGCAATTCAGAAAGGGACATGGCTTATGACCGTAGAGGTAGCCGACGAGAGCGTGTGGGACGGCATTGAAAAAGGCGAGATCACAGGCTTTAGCATGGGCGGCCTCGGAAATTATAGCGAGGAGGACGTGGAATTGGATAACGTGAGCAAACAGGAAGCCAGCGAGAGGAAAGGGCTTCTGAAACAGTTGGCGGCGGCGTTGGGCTTGAATGTGGTGGAAAAGGGAGCTATGGCGGAGCTTTACGAGGAGCGCAGCAAAGGAACGCTCTTTTGGAACGCTTTTAATTCCCTTGAGGAGATTTTATACAAATACGACCCGATCACAAGCCGCTGGATGTATGAAACCAACGAGGACAAGGTACGGGAGTGCCTTGAGGACTTCAATCAGATCATCACCAGTATTCTCACTGGCAAAGAGAGCATTACCAAAGCCATTCAGAGCGATAGGCCCGTAGAAAAGGCTGGGAAGAAAATGAGTGGCAAGAACAAGGAAACCCTAAACACCATTTATGAGAGTTTAGGGACATTCCTCAAGGAGTTCGACGACCCGGAGGGGGACGACCCGGACAAGAAGAAAAAGGACGGGGAAGAAACCGAGGAGGAGCAGGACGGCGACAAGAAATCCAAAGAAGATAAGGAGGAGAAAGAAGTGACGAAGCAGGAAGTTGAGCAGATTGTTTCTGCCGCTATCGCAAAGGCAGTCGGCGGCGCACAGCAGAGTACCGCACAGGAGCCGCAGAGTGGCGCAGGAGCGGTGGAAAAGGCAGAGGGTAAGGAGAGTACCGCCCCGGCGGAAATCACGCCGGAAAGCGTGGAGAAAATGGTTGAGGCGGCTATCGCAAAGGCTCTTGAGCCGCAGCAGGAGGAACACGTCACCGCAGAACAGGTACAGGATATGATTACCGCAGCGGTGGAAAAGGCGGTTGCCCCGGTGCTGAAAAGCAAGGGATTACCCAGCAACCTCAACGGCAGCGTGGAAAAATCCGCAGGTGAGGAACATTACCTGCACGGCATTCTCTAATACAAGGACAGGAGGAAAAATATATCATGGCAAATAGCAACAGAGCAATCATCAGAAAGGCAGCCATTGAAACTGGCTCCCTTTCTTCCGGTTTACTGAACCCGGAGCAGGCCCGGAAGTTCATTCAGCAGACTTTTGAGGCCACCAATCTCAACAGCCTTATCCGTCACGAAATGCGCACGGCAAAAACGGGCGAAATTGACAAGATCGGTATTGCCCGTCGTATCTTGCGTAAAAAGACGGAGAACCACGACGACGGATACAGAGCAGGCGTAGAAACCAGCCAGATCGAGTACGCTACCACGGCGGTACGGCTCCCGTGGGAAATCACGGAGGAAACCCTGCGTGAGAATATCGAGGGACAGAACCTTGAGCAGATTATTACCGACCTTATGACTACCCAGCTCGGCATTGACCTTGAGGACTTATATCTCAACGGCGACGAGGCCACGGAAAGCACTGACCCGGACTATGATTTCTTGAAGATCAATGACGGCTGGATTAAGCAGATTTCCAACGGCGGCCATGTATACGACGCTTCCAGCGAGAGCAGCATGAGCCTCGACCTGTTTTACAAGACACTGAAAACGCTTCCGAATAAGTATAACAACGGAAAGCTCCGCTGGCTGATGTCCCCTCACAGGGCGCAGGAGTGGGAGCTTTTTTTATTGAATAAAGTTGTAAACGCAGGCGGTGCAGTGCCGGAGAGTGTTTATAATTCCCCCGCCCGTATTCCGGCTGTCGAGTGCCCGTCCCTGGACGACGGCACGATCATTTTGACTGACCCGAAGAACCTCGTCGTAGTCAATACTTACAGCGTGAAAATCCGCAAGACCACCGAGGGCAAGGAAGCCATTATGATGGATAAACGTTTCTATGCTACCCATTTGGACTACGATCCGATTATCGAGGAACTGGACGCTACGGCGATCATCAAGGATCTGAAATAAGAGAGGAGGAGAGCTATGTATCATTTGAAACTGGTGAAAGCACTCTCTTTCACTGGCATTGTGACGGCCACAAAGAAAAACCCGGATGTGTTCGTGGAGGACAAGGCTATTGCAGACGCAGCGGTAGCCACCGGGTATTTCAAGCTCATAGAGGAGGCAGAGGAGCCGACGGAGGGCGGAGAGGATAAAGAGCCGGGCGAGGGCGGAGTCGATAAGGAGCCGGGAAAGAAGCTGGAAGAAATGACAGTGCCGGAGCTGGAAACCTTTGCCGCCTACAATGGAATAAGCCTCAAAGGGATTTCCAAAAAGGCGGACATTATCGCAAAGCTGAAAGAGGAGCTGGGCGTTGCGGAAACTGAAAATGAGGTTGACTACGGCAGCCCCACCATGACGGAGCTGCAGGGGCAGTAGACAGGAGGTGCGATATGGCGGACAGACCGTGGGTAACGCCAGAGGAGGTCAAGGAGTATTCCGAGATACCAGCGGTACAGCAGCGCAGCGACGCGCGGCTCACAGTGGATATTGCGAGGGCGGAGCAGTATGTTATCACATACACGCATAACTCATTCAAAGAGGGAGATTTGCCGCAGGCGGTAAAGACGGCGGTACTGATACTGGCGGAGGCCTACGGTCACAATTCCGCAATCGCAGCGAGGGAAGTCAAGTCGGAAACATTCGACGATTACAGCTATACCGCAGAAACGAGCCAAATCAGCATAGAGGCGTTAGACCTTGCAGCTCTGCTTGATGATTACGTCAAGGCGGAGCCGAGGAACGGGGTAACGCTCCGCATGAGAAAGCTCTAAGGAGGTGCGGCTATGGCTTTTGAAGATTTCCTCGATCACCTTTGCGACATATACCACGACAGGGAGGAGCAGGTTACGCCCGGCTACGGCTTGCCTGCTTCTCCCTCTTTCAGCTACCCGGAGGAGCCGGACATCAGCGAGCAGGCGTGTCATTTTGGGGTAAAGTCGCAGAGCGTCACGATCACGCAGACGGCCCCGGCGAACCTTATGGACGCAAAAATCAAACTCACCTTGCCAGCCGGGACAGACGTGCGCCGCAACGACAGGATTGTGGATTGCATGACCGGGCTTGAGTACACAGCGGAGCAGCCAATCAATATCAGAGGCCACCATGTATTCGTCTACATCAAGAGGACGGGAGGACAAAGGGCGCTATGAGCGGTAGATACGTTGATATTGATATGTCTGAATTTAAGGAGTTTTTCGGGAGTTTGGAACGGGCAGCAAGGGGCGATTTCCGAAAAGAGTTTGAGCTGTTTTTGGAGGGGCTCGGCAACGAGTTCTTGAGGATATTGCAGGACGAGATCGTGCGGCGGAAAGTGATGGACAGCAGGCAGCTCCTCGCCAGCTTTGAAAAGGGCGGCGACGGAAACGTATGGAGCATAGAGGAGGGCGGACTGGTACTGGAAGTCGGGACGAGCGTGGAATATGCAGGATATGTGAATGACGGTCACTGGACGAATACCAAAGGCGTGGAGCGGCGTTTTGTTCCGGGGTATTGGCAGGGCGACCGCTTTATTTATGACCCGGCGGCAAAAGGCGGAATGATGTTGAAGCAGCATTGGGTAGAGGGAAAGCACTATTGGGAGAGCGCACTCCGCATACTCGACAGGATTTACCCGGAGCTTTTGGAGGCGAAGCTGCAAGACTGGATTGACAGATATTTTGGCGGCTGACAAGGAGGTGATACAGGTGCTTGAGCTTGAACAGGAGATAGCAAGCATTATGAAATATGTGATTGACCGGGCAGGAAAGCCGGCCCCGTACTATTGGGAAGTCCCGGCGCATTTCGCTGTCCCGTCGGCTTACTTCCCTATGCCGGAGATCGACACAGGGGGAGAAACATTTCTCACTTACTACATGGACTATGCTTGGTATATCAAGATTTTCCACAGGACAAAAGAGGGAGCTTACGCCCTCGGCCTTGCCGTTGTTACGGCAATACGGGCAGCAAGGAACCTCGTGCCGCTTATTGCAGAGGACGGCAGCGAGGTAGAGGAGAGCTGGGTACGTCTGAATGATCCAAAGCTGAAAATACTGGACGACGGGGCGGCGCAGCTTACTATCACTTGGCGCAGCCGGAGGCCATACAACGACACAGCAGCCGGGGCGCAGCGTTCGCAATCGTTCTATGTGGACGTGTTTATGAAGTCCGGGAAAGAGATTTCGGACGCATACGCCGAGGCATTGGAACGGTATGCTATCCCATTAAATTCAAACGGCGCAAAGCCGGAATGACAGGAGGTAAACTATGGCAACTACAAGTAAAAAGACTGTGGAGGCGGCCCCGGCGCAGGGCAAAGCCGTAAAGAAATACACAGTCGAGAAATTACAGGCGAATTGCCGCCAGCTTTTCGGAGTTTCGACAAGTACATTCGCCGGAGCTACCTATGGAATGACGGGTACTTACACCGTCGAGGAAATGAAAGCCCACATTGAGGCGTGGGGCAAGAAAGGGGTGAAATAACACATGGCCGGAGGACGATTTGACAGGCTCATTGGCAAGGAGAGGCCGGGTACTTATATCAATTTCGAGAGCGGACGGGACACCAACACTATCAATACGGGTACGAGGGGGACTGTGATTATACCGCTTCCCAAAGCAGCATACGGCCCGGCTAAGAAGTTTATCAAGCTGACGACCGACAGCCCGGACGCAGAGGCGGCTACGTTTGGTTACAGCATTTATGACAACGATCCTAACCGTCAGATGTTGCTTATCCGGGAGGCATTCAAGCGGGCGACCACCGTATATGTCTACATTTTGACGGAGGGGAAAAAGGCGCAGGCAGAGATCACCATGACAACGCAGGCGGCAGACGAGGAGACGGCCACGGACGCAGTTACCAATACCTTGACGGCTATGGCAAGGTACGGAGGCAGCCGGGGGAACGCATTTACCGTCACCGTGGACGCTAACCCTCTCGGAGGGTACGACGTGATTATCCACCTTGACGGCAGCAAGGTCACGCAGTATGAGGGACTGAATACCGTTGAGGAGCTGATTGCATTGGATAATCCGTATATCACCTTTACGGGCAAGGGCAGCCTCGGAGAAACCGCAGGCCAGAACCTCGCAGGAGGTAGTGACGAGGAGGCGGCCAATATTGATATTACGGACTTTATCGACGCATGGGAGAACGTGAAGTTCAATACAGTTGCTTTCCCGTTCGACGGGGAGGAGGCAGCAAACGTCAAGCAGGCAGCCCTTACGAAAGTACGGTATATGCGTGACGGCATGGGCCGGGGCGTACAGGTGGTTATTCCGAACGCCGGGAACATGGACTACGAGGGAGTTATCAATGTGACGAACAGCGTGGCTCTCAACGGGGACGTGTTGAGCATGGCGGAGGTTTGCGCATGGGTAGCCGGGGCGACAGCAGGAGCGACCAATAAGCAGAGCCTTACCTACAACCAGTACGCCGGGGCGACGGAGGTGGTCGGCCTCAAGAGCAACGAGGAGGCAATCGCAGCGATCAAGGCCGGGGAGTTTTTCTTCTCCGTCAATGACGACAAAGAGATCGTGGTGGAGTACGACATCAACAGCCTTATTTCCTTTAAGGACAAAAAGGACAAGAGCTACCGTAAGAACCGCATTATCCGTGTTTTCGACACATTCCAGGAGGCGGTGCAGCTCAATTTTCCGCCCAACAAGTTCGACAACAGCTCCGACGGCTGGGAGATCATGGAGGGGATTGGAAAGACCATTTTGCGGCAGTTCGAGGACACGGGAGCAATCACTAATGTTTCCTACGACGAGGATTTCCTTGTTGACCGGGAGGCCAGTGTGGACGACGAAACGTATTTCAATATCGGCCTGCAGGCGGTAGACAGCGCAGAAAAGCTCTACTTCACGATCACCACGAGATAAGAGAGAGGAGGAATATAACATATGGAGTACAATCATGCACCCATTTCCCTGCGAGAGGGACACGTCTTTTTGGACGGCGTAGAGATTGCGGACAGTATCAAGTGCGAGATCAAATTTACGCCGGACGTTTGGACGGGCAGGCAGCTTGGAGAACTGACACCGAGCAGCCGTTGGCTGGGATATGCAATCACTGGAACGATCACACGCCGCCGCTCCTCAAAGTGGCTTGAGGAGAAGATTGCATACTACAAGAACAGCCACGAAACCCCGGAAATGACGATACAGGGCATTATGGAGGACAAGAACAGCGACTACTACAAGACATACGGCACGAACACCGTAACCTGTGTGGGCTGCGTCCTCACCGGGGACTTGCCGCTCACCATGTTGGACAGCGGAGGCCAGGTCGTTGAAGATAGCATTTCATTCAATGCAAAGGACATTTTATAAGACCACGGACAGCCCCTCGGCGGAGGGGCTGCTACTTTTCATGTAAAGGAGAATACAGCTATGGCAAAGAAAGATTTGAAATATTTTATGCGCAGCACAGAGGCAGAAATTGTTACGGCCCCCGGCCCGAAGAACTTCAAGGACGAGGAGGGGAATGTAATCCAGTTTGAGATCAAGAAACTTACGCAGGAGGAGATCACCCGTATAAACGAAGCGTACCGCAGGCGCAGCATGGCGACTGACAAAAAAGGGAATCCGCTTGTTGCAAACGGAGAGGTCATTTGGAAAACGGAGAAAGACGGAGCGAGAGCGTCCAGGCACATGATTGTTGAGGCGTTACAGTACCCGAACCTCAAGGACAAGGAACTCATGGAGTATTACAAGTGCGTTGATATTACCGATATGCCGCTCAAGGTGTTCCCGAATGCAGACGAGTATCAGCATGTTACCCGGATTGTCATGCAGGCGTTGGGGCTGGCGGAAACAATCAGTGACGAGGAGGACTTGGCTGACGCAAAAAACTCGTAAGCACTCCCGGCAGCGACGGCTATTGGGCGAGTGTGCTGTGGCAGCGGCATAATCTCCGCATGGAGGATTTTTACAATATGCCACGGAGATTACAGCTACTCTACATAGCGTCGGAGCTTGAGGAGGATAGGAACCCTGTTAGACACGACACCATTAAAGGAGGTGGTATTTAGTGGCCGATTTACTGGCGAGGTTTAAACTTGTTGATGAAATGTCAGACAGGCTTGGCAACATTGCAGACCGGGGACAGGGCATGGTGGAGCAATGGGAGCGGGCCGGTGAAGCAGCTAACGCAGCCTTTGGTGGAATGTCGGGAGCGGTCACGTCAGTTACCGCTTCGGCTGATGGTGTTGCTTCAAGTATAGACAGCATACAGGCAGCAGCAAACAACGCCTCTGCCTCTGCTGATACTCTCTCTGACAGTTTGGGCGAATATGAAAATGCAGTAAACAGCGCAGCAGAGCAGACGAACCGCTGGACGGATGCGGTCGGAAATTACGATCAGAGCGCACTCGAAGCTATTTATACCATTGAGGAGCTTGTGGAAATGGGGCTAATGTCGGCGGACGCATTGGAGGAGCAGGAGCGAATGCTCGAACTATGCGAACAATCGGCAAACAGTTTAAGCACGGCTATGAACGCTACCGCTGACATTCAAAATGACCTTACGACTGCTATCGAAAAGGCGGACACGGCCATATCGGAATTGGCGGACAATGAAAATGTTTCCGCAGAAACGAAAGCGGAGTTGGCGAACGCAGCGGAACGGGCGCAGGAGGCCATGAGAGAGCTTTCGAGGGCGCAGGAAGAAGCCGACGCAGCTATGGAGGCTTACAATCAGACTATGGCCTCCGGCACTACTGATTTGGCGCAGCTTGAGGCGGCAGCGGAACGGGCAGCCCACGCAGCGGAAGAATTGGCAGAAGCAAACGGAGCGGCGAGCGAGGCTACAGAGGAGTTATCCAGAGCCACGGAGGAGGCCACAGAGGAGGCGGAGAACAGCGAACAAAGCGGCGTAGGAGCGATTGAGGGTATTGCAGGAGCTTTGGCCGCCGCTGGCATTACTGCAAAGGTTTATGAGATTGCCGAGGCGGTTTACGAGCTTGCAGAGAGCTTCACAGAGGCAGAGAAGATCATCATTGCCACAACGGGAGCGACGGGCCGGGAGCTTGATATGTTTATGGAAAGCGCAACGAGGGTATTTTCTTCCTCTCATGCAGACAATTTAACCGACGTTGCGGCCGGAATGTCAGAAGTGAAGAGAGCGACCGGGTTAGCAGGTGAGGAGCTGGAAAATGCAACGTCAGCAAGTATCGCCCTGGAGGACGTTCTCGGCTATGGAGTTTCGGAATCTGCACGAACAGCCAGCGCATTGATGAAAAATTTTGGCGTTACCTCGGAGGAGGCTTACAATCTCATTACGATAGGCGCACAGAGCGGAGCAGACAAAAACGGCGATTTGCTGGACGTGCTGAACGAATATTCAGCCCATTATGCAGCTCTTGGTCTTTCGGCGGAGGAATTTTTGTCAAGCCTAATCGACGGCGCAGAGGCCGGAGTTTTTTCGGTTGATAAGGTTGGTGACGCTGTAAAGGAATTTAACATCAGGGCAAAGGACGGCAGCGAGAGCAGCGCAGAGGCATTTGAAATGTTGGGAATGGACGCTGATGTTATGGCGGCAAGGTTCGCAGCAGGAGGCGAAACGGCCAGCACGGCATTTTTTGATGTTGTAGCTGCTCTCGACAGTTTGGACGACCCCATGCAAAAGAATACGGCGGCGGTAGCTTTGTTCGGAACCATGTACGAGGATTTGGAGGCCGGGATTTTACCTGTACTTTCCAACGTAGAGGGCGGAACAATCAAAATGCAGAACGCATTGGGGAAAGTTACAGACGAGGCAAAGTCTCTTGGGGACGAGTGGAAAGAGGCCGGCAATTCCATATCGACAGCATTTACGGCAGGCATTGAGCCCACGGTTACGGGCATTTCCAGTGCAATGGCTGGCGTTGCAAAAGGATTTGGGGAATTTTTAAATCAACACCCGGCAGTGACAAAAGCAATCACGGCAATCGGTGTAGGATTTGGAGTTATGGTTGTGGCGATTGCGGCAGTTTCCGTGGCCTCTCTTACGGCCATTCCAGCAGTTGCGGCATTAGGGACGGCGATCAGCGCAGCTATTTGGCCGATCACCCTTATTGCGGCAGCCGTGGCAGCGGTAGTTGCTGCTGTTCTTTTCCTTGCTGACGCTTTTAGTGCGGCAGAGGACGAAACCGCAGGCATGACAGCTACCACACGGGCGCAGTATTATGAATTGCAGGAGCTAAATGCAGAGTACGAGGAGGCTTGTGAGAAATACGGCGAAACCTCGGAGGAGGCTTCAAGGCTCAAATATCAAGTGGACGATCTTTCGGCGGCGTTTGAGGCGAACAGGCAGACCGTAGAGGAGTTTACCGCAGAGGTTGACGCTCTTTGTGAGAGTGTTTCGCAGGTAACGAGCGACTTCAACGACAGCATGACGGCCATTAAGAATACCGAAGTCGGCTCCCTTGCCCTTATTCAGAAATACGAGGATTTGGCTTCACAGGCAGACCTCACCGGGGCGCAGGAAAAGGAACTTGAGGCGATCACAAAGAGGCTGTCCGAAACTTACCCGGATTTGGCAGCACAGATGGACGGCGCAACGCTTAGTACCGAGGATTATGTGGAGGCCATGAAGAAAGCCTGTGAGCAGCAGGCAGAGGAGCAGAGGCAGGCGCAAGCACAGGAAACCTATGTTGAGGCATTGCAGAAACGGGCAGAGCTGACAGAGGAGATTGCAAAGGCGCAGGAAAATGTTAATCTTGAGCAGGCTCGAATGGACGATATGAGCGGCTGGACACATTTCTGGACGGCTGGCGAGTGGGACGACCTCGAAGCATATCAAGCAGCCCTGGAAGAACTGAATGCAGCACAGGCAGAAAACGAGGCCACTATTGCACAGATTGAGCAGGGTTGGGAAGATATTTCGGCGGCAGAGCAGGCAGCAGCAGAGGAAACTGTTTCATGGGAGGACGCAGCGGCCACCGCTTATGAGAATGTAAAAGACAGGGTAATTGAGCTGTGTGAGGCTTATGGAGAGGCGTACAACGCCGCTCTTGAGAGTTTTGAGGGGCAGTTTGGGCTATTCGACGAGGCCAGCATGAAATCAGAGGAGTATGTGAACTCAACCGTTGAAAATGCACAGGCCGCTCTTGACAGCCAGCTCGCCTATTGGGACAACTATCTTGCGAATATTGAGGTGCTGAAAAGCACTTCCGCCGAGCAGTTAGGCATTACGCAGGAAAATTATGAGGCTCTTATGGCTTATGCGCAGGACGGCAGCGAACAGGCCGCCGGGCTTGCTGCAAGCATGACCGAAGCAATTCAGAACGGCGACGCAGAGGCAGTGGCGGCTCTTGCGAATACCGTGGGCGAGGTCAATGCAAAGCAGGAGGAGATAGCAGCGACCACGGCAGACTGGATAACCAATTTCTCCTCCCAAATGGACGAAATCGAACAGGAAATGCAGTCTACGGTGGAGGGTATGAACTTAGATACCGAGGCCGCAGCAAGCGCAACGGCGACGATAAACGCCTACGCAAATTCTATCAGAGCCGGAAAAGCCAACGCCGTATCAGCGGCGGAGGAGGTAGCGAACGCAGTTTCGGCGGCGTTTGCCTCCGCAAAGACAAGTGTAAATGTCAGTGTAAATTCCAGCGGCGTTCCCGGTCATGCGAACGGTACGACCAACGCAGAAAGCCTATTCCTTGCCGGAGAAAAAGGCCCGGAGCTGGTGGCACGTCCGGCAGCGGCATACGCAAACGGCACGACAGACAGCACGGACTATTTTATTGCTGGTGAAAACGGGCCAGAGCTGATTGTTGGGGAGCAGGGCAGCACCGTATTCCCGACGCAGGAAACCGACAGGCTCATATCCGCTTTGAACGAGAAGCAGCAGCCGTTACAGGTATTTACTGATACAGGAACAACGGGCAGATCAGAGGGAGGCGGAGCGACAGAACAGGTGAGGCGGATAATGCTTGAGATTGCAGGCAGCGGCGCAATCGAGATAGGAGGCGGAGGGGCGGACAAACAAACAATCCTTGAAGTCCTTTATGAACACCTCAAGCCCGTACTGATGAACATTATCCAGGGCGAAATTTATGAGGAGGGGGAGTATTCGTATGAGTATTAAGTACCAAATGTGGCTGACTTACAATGCAGAGAAAGAGAAAATACAGCTCCCCGTCCTCCCGGAAAGTTTCAAGACGAAGAACGGCAGCAAGAATGACAGCGTGAATATTGCAGGGCTTGGCGAAATTGTTATCATACAGAGCCGCCCGGCTCTGCAATTCAGCTTTTCGAGTTTTTTTCCGGCAACAAAATTTCCCGGCCTGCAGGTCAGCAGCATAAAGAAGCCGCTTTCTCTGATACAGAAAATCAACTCATGGAAAGCCGGGAAGAAACCAGTACATTTCATAGCGACGGCCTGCGGCGTAGACCTCTACTGTACGATTGAGGATTTTTCATACAGCGAGGAGGGCGGCGACCCCGGAACGTACCAGTACAGCATTACGCTCAAGGAATACCGGGAGATCAAGGTACGGCAGGTAAAGGTGGATATACCCAAAGCCGTGGCGACGGTCAAAAAGGAGGAGCCGAGGGTAGATAATACCGTACAGCCGCAGACTTATACCGTCGTAAGTGGCGACTGCCTATGGAATATCGCCAAAAAGTTTTACGGCAACGGCAGCCAGTACACGAAGATTTACGACGCAAACAGGGGAGTAATCGGCGGAAACCCGAATTTGATTTACCCCGGACAGGTTTTAACCATACCATAAGGAGGCGAGGACATGGCGGACGGAATAAGCCTAATCATCATCAAAGGCGACCAGCAGGGCTACGACGTTACCCAGCTCGTCGAACAGATTAAGTGGAGCGGCAGAAAAGGCTCCTCGTCCCGGACACTTTCGGTAACGCTGGTGGACGACGACGGATATAAACACGCCCGGAGCGGGATTGATGTGGAGCAGGGACACCAGTGCCTATTCAATTACAACGGGCAGGAGCTTTTCCGGGGCATTATTATGACGCAGACACAGAACAATCGGAAAAGGCTCACATTCAAGGCATACGACAACGGCATTTATTTGGCGAACAATAAGGACACATTCACCTATGAGAATAAGACAGCCAGCGACGTGTTCCGGGACTGCTGCACCCGCTTTGGCCTGCCTATGGGGGAGGTTGCGGAATGCACCTACAAAATCCCGGAGCTGACAAAACCAAAGACGACAGCATTTGACACGATTGCGGACGCTTTGAGCCTTGATTTTGACGCTACTGGTATAAGGCATTATGTTTCAAGCGCAAAGGGGAAATTGAGCCTCCTCACGAGGCGAGAGAACATCATGCAGTGGGTAATTGAGGTAGGACAGAACCTCTCTAATTACACCTATACGAGGAGCATTGAGAAAATCAAGACACGGGTAAAAATGGTATCAAAAGAGGGAACGACGCTGGCGGAAAAGGCCAATGCCGGACTGGAGGAGAAGATTGGCGTATTTCAAGAGATAGACAAACCGGACGAAAGCCTCACTTCGGCGCAGATCAATGACCTCATTGAGAGCATACTCGACGAAAAGAGTACGCCGGAGCGGACGCTGGACGTGGAGGCAATGGGGATAAGTGATGTTATTTCCGGGATTGGTGTTTATATCATTATCCCGGAGCTGGAACTTTCCAGGACGTTCTATGTAGACAGCGACACACACACATTTAAGGATAATCTGCACACCATGTCGCTGAAGCTCAACTATGCCAACGACCTTGCGAAAGCAGGAAAGGGCGGAGGGGACAGTGGAGGCGGCAAGGATTACAAGGTAGGCGACGTGGTTCAGTTCAATGGCGGTCCCCATTATGTAAGCAGCGTAGCCAGCAACCCGACAGGATCGCCATGCGCAGCAGGCCCGGCAAAGATAACATTGATAGCCAAAGGCGCAAAGCACCCGTGGCACCTTATTCACACGGACAGCAGCACGAGGGTATATGGCTGGGTAGACGACGGTACATTCAGTTAGGAGGAGCGGATATGGCAGAAGAAACCGAAAAAACAAGCCTCAAGCAACTTTTTCAAGGAATGGCAGGGGACGGCGTGGAGGTTTTGCAGGGGATTGTAAAGTCCGCAAGCCCTCTGAAAATACAGATTGTCAATGATGATAAGCTGACAATCGGGCCGAACATTACCTACATTCCGAGGCATTTAACAGATTACACGGCAGACTGCACCATCACAAAGGGAACGGGTAGCGTAGACGGGCCTACATCAGACGGCAGCCGGCTCACAGATTTTACGCTGAACGGTAGCATTACAGTACATAATGCACTGAAAGTCGGGGAGAAAGTTCACGTCCTTTCTTTCAACCACGGCAAACAGTATTATTTGCTGGACAGAACGGAGGGGTAATCATGGCGGAGGTTTTTATTCCTATCCCGATAGATACGGTCACGGAGGCGGAGGAGCAGCCGTCATTGACATACCGCCTCGACCTAGAAAACGGGCGGATTGTTGGCCGGGTAGATAAGTTGGAGGCAGTAAACCAAGCTATCCGCAAGGCGATTATTACGCCACGTTTCAAATGCCTTATTTACGATAACCAGTACGGCAGCGAGGTAGAGGAGGCGATCATAGCAAAGGACGCAAGCAAAGAGTATATTGAGGCCGTGACGGAGGGCTTCATCAAGGACGCACTGCGCCCGGACACACGCATACTGTCAATTTATGATTTCAATTTTGAGTTCAGAGAGGACAGGGCCTATGTGTTTTTCCGGGCGGACACGATATTTGGAGAAACAGAGATTGAGGAGGTGATTTAGAGTGTTTGAGGATTTTACTTATGAGCGGCTTTTGGAGGACGTGCTGAACAATGCGCCGGAGGACATTGACACACGGCAGGGGAGTATTTTTTATGACGCAGTTTCCGGCATTTTACTGAAAGTCGCAAAGCTCTACACCGATCTTGACCTCGTTGTGGAAATGGTAAGCGTGGTTTCAGCCACCGGGGAGGCGCTGGACACGAGAGCCGGGGAATATGGCATTACGAGGCTTGCACCAACACGGGCGAAGTACCTCGTTACCTTTGAGGGAGTTATGCCGCAGACCGGGGAGCGGTTTTACAACGACGGGCGGTATTTCGTCCTCCGGGAGGGGGAGGAGAACGGCCAGCCGATTTATTATCTTGAGGCAGAGGCAGCAGGCAGCGGCAGCAACGATATTTACAAGGGAACGCCAGCCGTCCCGGTAAACAATATTGAGGGGCTGGTTTCGGCGGAGTTTGGTGCGCTTTACGAGAACGGCAGCGACGCAGAGGAGGACGAGAGCCTCCGCACCCGTGTGCAGGAGAAGATTGCAGGCCCGGCGGAGAATGGGAATAAGCAGCATTACAAAACGTGGTGCGAAAGCATTGACGGGGTAGGCCGGGCGAGGATATTTCCACTTTGGAACGGGCCAAATACCGTCAAGGCGGTACTCATAGACGGCACAGGGCAGCCGTGCGGCCCCGGAAAGGTGGAGGAGGTACAAAACTATATTGACCCGGCGACAAGGGGCTACACGGCCACGGTAGACGGCAGGACGTACACGGTAGGGGACGGGCTGGGGGAGGGAGTGGCGAACCTCGGAGCGCATTTCACGGCGACGGGCGCAATCCCTCTCACGGTCAATGTGAGCTTTACGGCAGAACTGGCGAGCGGAGCCACAAAGGACGCAGCGAGGCAGGACGCAGAGGAGGCTATTGAGGAATACTTCAAGGAGCTGGTACTGGACACGGCGGAGGCAACGGATATTGTTGTCAGAGTGTCGGCTGTTGGGGCGATTTTGAGCGGATTGCAGACGATTCTTGATTACAGCGACTTGAGGCTCAACGGAGCGGCGGTAAACATCACACCCGGAGAGGACGGCGTACCTATTATCGGGGAGGTGGATATTTTGTGAAATTCTACGACAAATATTACACCAGCAACTACGAGGAACTGATAACCTATTACCCCCGGTTTTACCGGGACGTGTTTGAAATGGTGGAAATCCTCAAGGCCCACGGCAGGATAGCCGACGGCATGGAGGATAACATTGAGCAGGCGTACCTCAACGGCTTCATAGATTACGCAGACGAGGCGACCATAGCAAAACTGGAAAGATTTTTAGAGATAGGGCTGAACAGAAACCGCACTCTTGAGGAGCGCAGGCGGCTTGTGAAGTCCTATTTTGTTGGCTTTGGGAAGATTTCAGCGACGCTCATTAAACAGATGATTGGAGCCTACACCAATGCCCCGGTGGATTGCAGGTTTGAACCTTTCGACGACGAGGGGAACAATATGCTCTTTATCGACTTCCAGCGCAGCGGCAACGAAACGATCTACATGAGCGATATTTTAATGTTGCTGTCAAAAAAGCTCCCGGCGCATATCGCATACAGGCCGGAGCTGGTTTACCGTTTCCCGGTGGTGGTTGGTCGCAGGAGGAAATATTACAGGTACGGCTATGACCTTTGCGGCACGAAGCCGGACACGGCCCTCCTCGGCATATCTGTTTTGAGGGACATGGTAACGCAGCAGGAACACAGCAATACCCGGATTACCTACAAAAACGCCGACGAGGAGAACGAGCTGGCCGGAACGTACCCGGAAACAACCACGCAGGGGCAGTACCTTACATGGGACGTGGCGACGGCGCAGGAGCATGAGAGCAGTGTGTTCCGATATGAGGAGGCCGGGGAACACCAGCAGACAGGAAAGCACCCCGGCACGGCCTTTTTGGGGGAGGCGGTCAGAGCCGCCCTGGGAGTGGAGGCCGGACACGAAAACAGCGTTACGGACTACGAGATCACCGGGACGAAGCCGGACACGGTTTTACTTGCCGCAGCCCACGCCGGGCCGCTGGCGGTAAAGGAGCGTAGGGAGAACGCATTGACAGAATACGAGGCCACGGGGACAAAGCCGGAGGCGGCTGCCATAGCCCAGAATTTAGGCCAAATGACGGCGATTTCGCAAAAGGTAGAGATTTATACCACCGAATACGAAAAGTCCGCAGAAACAGCCCACACGGGCGCAGAGCCGGGCATTACAACGGCAGGCAATAGCAAAGTGATTGACGCAGGCGCAGGAGCGACAGCTACCGAGTGCAGCGTTGATTATACCCCTTGTGGGACAACATTCACACAAAGTTAGGAGGCAGAGGCGAAAATGAAGTTTTGGAATGAGAATTTCCTTAACAAACGGCGTAGGGAATGGCTGAACAGTATTTACAAAATCCAGTATTCCGCAGGCGACGAGTGGTACGACGCTGTTATCACTGAAAAGAGCATTGAGGGCGACACGCTGAAAATCCTTAGCACCACGACGGACAGCGCAGACCTCACGATCACGAGCGTCCGGCTGCTGGACACCAGCGGAGAAGTGGCCGGGCAGATTTCCGAGAGCATTAAGAAGCTGGCTACGCAGGGAGTAATCACCCTTTGGGAGTTTCCTCTCTACGAGATTGATAGCACAGAGTAAGGAGGTGAAAGGGAAATGTATAGTGTACTTTTTTGGAAAGACCACGCCGTAACGCCGGACAAGACTTTTACCGTAAGGGAGAACGGCGACGGCACGATCACCCTCATACCTGCAGGGAAGATTATCCAGCAGGGAACAAATATGTCGGCGTTCAATTTCAACAACATGGAACAGGGCATACTTGCCGCCAACATTACGGGCATTGAGGCGTTGCGTCTGATTGGCTTTTTGCAGACAAAGACGGAGGCCCTTGAGGGACAGATCATTGAGGCAACACTCACCAACAGCAGGAAATACCCGTTTAACGACAGCGGGGCGACGTTGCCGCTGGACGACAGCAACCCCCGGAACAATAAGGACTACACGATCACCGTGGAGGCGGAGGCGGCAGACGGTTTTGTTGGGGATATTGTTATCACTGACAAAATGCTCAACGGCTTCAAGATTTCCTACACGGGCAGCGCAAGCAGCGTGAAAGTGAAGTGCTATGTGCAGGGAGGGAAGTAATCTATGGCAAACATAATCATCAAATCAGACGAGCGCAGAGCCTACGAGGACAGGGTAATGCGCTCTTTTGGTGTAAACCCGGCCAACAGGGAGCAGAGGGAGGCGGCGGAGATTGTCGCAGCCCGTTCCAGTGAGGCCTACAACAATCTGAAACAAATGGAGGAGAAAAGCAGATGAATGAAGTAATCAAGACACCTGGCAGGCACGTTGAGTACGAAACCACGTCAAAGAGCATTATCTTTGGCGACGACGATCTTTCCGTGAACCTCAAGAACCGGGAGAGGGACGAGAAAGTGCTTATTGATGTATGCACTGACAGCGAGGGCAATCTCACTATGGGGACGGCGGCAGGCCTCAAGTATGTGGCGCAGGTGGAAATCCCGGCAAGACAGTACGACGAGGAGGAGCAGGAGAACCCGGCCTATGACCCGGAGGCAGAGGACACGGGCGAGGGTATGGGAATGGGAGCGACCCAGCGGACGATCATTGTGAGAACGCCCGTACCGTTTGATATTGATAACTGCACAATTTACCTTTGGGGAATGGAGGAGTAAGTGATGAATAATTTTGACGATATGAAACTGGCGGTAGAGGCTCTTTCCGGCGGAAAGAATACGGTGCTTTTTGACGATCTCGGTATGCCGTCGATTATGGTTATCCTGCCGAAAATGATTTCCAATGCTCTTATTTCCGGGGCAGCGGAAACCGTACACCCGGCGTTCATTTTGGACGGCGTGGAAAAGGAAAAGGTAGCGATTTCCAAATACCACAACATCATTGTGAACAGCCGGGCCTACTCCCTGCCCATGCAGGATCCGAAAGCGAGCCTCAACTGGCAGGCGGCGCAGGACGCTTGTAAGCAGAAAGGCGAGGGCTGGGGGCTTATGCCGTTCTCTCTTTGGGGCGCTATTGCCCTTTGGTGCAAGAAAAACGGAACTATGCCCCACGGAAACAACAATTATGGCCGGGACGTTACCTATACCCATGAGAGAGGCGTAGTAACCTACAAATATACCGACAGCGGGAAAGAGTACAACGGACGCACGGCCACGGGCAGCGGCCCGGCTACGTGGTATCACGATCATACGCCCTTTGGGATTGCAGACCTCAACGGGAACGTGTGGGACTGGTGCGCAGGCATGAGGCTTGTAAACGGAGAAATTCAGATTATTCCCTATGCGAACTGCATGAGGGCGACGTGCGACATGAGCAAGGGCAGCAGCGAGTGGAAAGCGATCAAGGCAGACGGTAGCCTCGTAGCACCGGGGACAGCCGGGACGCTCAAGCTGGATTTTGTCGGTAACAAGGTCACGCTGTCTACCTCTGTTACGAACCGGGTAGGGAACGAGAACGAGGGAACAGGCGCAGGCGCAACATTCGAGAGTACCGTGGCGGCCAGCGGCGTAACGGCTCCGCAGATCATCAAGGAACTGGCTCTTTTCCCGGCGGACACAAGCGGCTATGAGGGCGATTATTTTTGGGTAAACAACACGGCGGAGGAGCGTTTCCCGTTTCGTGGTGGCAACTGGCACGACGGTGCGGGTGCTGGGGTGTTCTCTACGAGCCTCGGCCACTCTCGTGCGAGTGTGTACCGCAGCATTGGCTTCCGCTCCGCTTTTTATGGCGAACTGTAAACTGAACGCCGCAGAACTGAGGGGGAGGGCGATAGCCCTCCCTTGCACTTTTTGAAGCGGAGGAGCAGAGGCTATGGCAAACGACGTGAAAAATTATTCCAAAGAAACGACGAGTTTCATACTCAAGGAAAAGATTGCCGACATGATGAAATACGGCAAGCAGGCCGTAGCGAACTTCCCACGCAGAGAACGTCAGACAGCGGACGAGATACGGCGGTCAATGCTCGAAATGTATCGGCTCTCGATTATCATTGAGAAGAAATACTACAAGAAAACGACGCTCCAAGACCTTGACATTGAGCTGGACGTGCTACGGCACTTGATAAGGCTGGCGCAGGACAAGGATTATTACGGGCAGAACGTAGCTCCGCCGTTGCCCTTTAAGAAGTATGAATATTGGAGCGGACTGTTAAGCGAGATCGGCCGCATTATCGGCGGATATATGAAGTACGCAAAGCAATAAAGAAATTTGGGGAGCAGGCCGGATAGCGTTTCCCGATTCGTGGTGGCAACTGGAACAACGGTGCGAATGCTGGGGTGTTCTATACGAACCTCAACAACTCTCGTGCGAATGTGAACCACAACATTGGCTTCCGCTCCGCTCTGCTGCTATGCCGGAGATTGGGCGCATATCTCAAGGGATTGCGCACGGAGCATAGCACCAAAGGGGTCGGCTTCCCTCCTGCGGTCAGGACAGGCCAAAGGAAAAGATTATATTGCCGTGAAAACGTCCCACACAGAAACACGGGGCGAGGCGGAAACGTCACGCACGGCGGAAATGGAGGAGTTTGGTATGAGCGAATTTGTATCAGACGCAGTACCGGGCATGGTGATACTCGACGACGTTTACGACACGATTTGCGAATACGAGGAGCTTTACCAGTCACATATTGAGGCAAGAAAAGGCAAGCGGTACCGGGACGACGTTTTATTGTTCACGGACAGGCTGGAAGAAAACCTTATTGAGCTTCAAAACGAGCTGATTTGGCAGAGCTACAAGGTAGGAGCATACAGGCCGTTTTACGTCAGAGAGCCAAAACTCCGCCTCGTCATGGCGTTGCAGTACCGGGATAGGGTAGTGCAGTGGGCGATATACAAACAGTTATATCCCTTTTATGACAAGACCTTTATCGAGGACAGCTACGCCTGCAGGCGAGGCAAGGGGACACACCGGGCGGCAGACCGATTACAGTATTGGTTACGGCAGGTCAGCCGCAAGCCTGGCAAATGGTATTATCTGAAGCTGGACATCAGCAAATATTTTTACAGGGTAGACCACTCTGTATTGTTGGAGATTTTGGGCCGGAGGATAAAAGACCTCCGGCTCATGCAGCTTCTTTCAGAAATTATAAACAGCGAGGACACTCGCTTCGGGCTTCCGGCAGGATTAAGCCCGGACGAATGTACGGAGGATATGTGGTTATGTGACGTGGGTATGCCGATTGGCAATCTCACGTCACAGCTTTTTGCGAACATATACCTCAACGAATTAGACCAGCTTTGCAAGCACGAGTTACGGCTCCATTACTATATCCGGTACATGGATGACGTGATTATCCTTTCGGACAGCAAGGCGGAGCTGGCAGAGATCAAGACCGTTGTAGAGGAATTTTTGAAAGACTTTCTACACCTCGACCTCAACAAAAAGACAGCCATACGCCCGGTTTATACTGGCGTTGATTTTGTTGGCTTTACCATTTGGGCGACACACCGCAAGCTCAAGAAGCAGACAGCCCGGAGAATGATACGGAACGTCAAGCGGATTTGCGAGGCGGTAGCCGCCGGGAATATGAGCAAGGAGGAGTTGGAAAGGACGGCGGCCTCTTACAACGGGATTTTAGAGCATTGTAACAGCTATGGGCTACGAAAGAAGCTCAATGCTATTTACATTGAATACGCATACGGGAAAGGAGGGCAGGCAGATGGACGGAGCGATCACGAGAGCAGAGCATGAGGCATTCAGCGACTTTATGCAAGCCGAAAACAAACGAATTGAGGAGGAAAATAACAGGCAGAACAAGCGGCTGGAATTGCTGGAAAGTAATATGCAGCAGATTATTTCACAGCAGCTTACCACACTTACGGCGACCATTGAGCGGCTGAATTTGAGTGTCAACAATATCCTCAAGGAGCAGTCGGAGATCAGCGAGAGGCTGAAAAAGCTGGAAAACCGGGACGGCGATATGTGGCGCACGGTTATCAAGTACGCTATCACCGCTATTGTCGGAGGTGTTTTGACTTTCATTTTAACCCGGATAGGAATTTAGGAGGCAGGGCATGGAACATGAATACAGGCGCAGACGCAAGAGGCCCTCCCGGAAAAAGAAAAAGATCGGCGCTATGGACGTGATTTTAGTAATCGTAGGGATTTCCCTTCTGGCGTTCACGGTTGCCATGATACAGATTTTCCAGGAGTACGGCGCAGTGCCGGACACCCTTGTTACCTGTGTGTTTGCTACCCTCGGCGGAGAGTGCGGCATAATGGGCTGGATAAAGACCACGAAAGACCGCAACAAAGAGCGCAAGTGGGAGCAGGAGGACAGGCAGGAAGCGAAGCAGGAGGCGCAGGAGCGGCCTCGTAATGATATGTAAGGAGGTACTATGGGACTTACAGGAAAGAACAATGAGGAGCGCATTTGGAACTTTCTCATTAGTAAAGGAATGAGCAGCGCAGGAGCGGCGGGCCTTATTGGTAATCTTTACGCAGAGAGCGCACTCAATCCGAAGAATTTGCAGAACAGCTATGAGAAAAAGCTGGGACACACAGACGACAGCTATACGGCTGCCGTAGACAATGGCTCTTACAGCAATTTCATCCGGGACAGCGCAGGCTACGGCCTCGCACAGTGGACGTATTGGAGCCGGAAACAGAATATGCTTGAGTTTGCACGGGCGGCAGGCAAGTCCATAGGGGACTTGGAAATGCAGCTCGATTTTTTATTTGAGGAGCTTTCCGAGGGGTACAAGACCGTGCTGGCAGTCCTCAAGACGACGGCCAGCGTAAAGGCAGCCAGCGACAGCGTACTCCTCAATTTTGAACGCCCGGCAGATCAGAGTGAAGCAGTAAAGAAAAAGAGGGCCAGCTACGGCCAGACGTATTATGACAGATACGCCGGAGCCGCCAGCAAGCCAGGAAACGGAGGTAATACTATGACAGGGAATGAACTCCGCCAGCAGGTATGCAATATCATCAATGGGTGGATTGGGGCGACAAAGGGCAGCGCAAAGCACCTTGAAATCCTTTCTACCTACAACGACCATAAGCCGCTGGCAAGGGGATATAAAATGCAGGTCAATGACGCTTATTGCGCCACGACCGTAAGCGCAGCATATATCAAGGCCGGGATTGCCGGGTACACCGGGACAGAGTGCGGCGTTGAGAAGTTTGTGAATGTTGCGCAGGCCAAAGGGATTTTTGAGGAGAACGACGCTCATGCTCCGAAATTAGGAGAGGCTGTTGTATACGATTGGGACGACAACGGAGTGGGCGACAATAGAGGCTACAGCGATCATATCGGCATTGTTACGCAGGTGAATGGAGCCAGCTCTTTTACCGTAACAGAGGGCAATATGAACGGAGGGAAAGTCGGAACCCGAACCATGCAGGTAAACGGCAAGTATATCCGTGGATTTATCTGCCCGGATTTTGACGGTATTGCGAGAAAAATGGGCGGCAGCAGCACAGCAGCCCCGGCTCCGGCACAGCCGCAGCCCTCTACCCCGGCAGCCAGCGGCCTCAAGGTAGGCGACGTGGTGAATTTCACGGGCAGCAGACATTATACCAGCGCAAACGCAGCCAGCGGCCCGGCCTGCAAGCCCGGCCCGGCAAAGATCACGCAGATTTACCAGCCCGGAAAGAGCAAGCACCCTTACCACCTTGTAGCAGTCAGCGGAGGCGGCAGTACCGTATACGGCTGGGTAGACGCTGCCGACATTGGCGGCGGAGCAGCGGCGGACAGCAGGACATACACCGTAAAGGGCGGCGACAGCCTTTGGGCTATCGCACAGAAACAGCTCGGAAACGGAAACAGATACCCGGAGATCAAGAGCCTCAATAACCTTTCCAGTGATACCATTCACCCTGGACAGGTTTTGAAGCTCCCCAACTAAGAGGAGGACGCACATATGAAAGAATTGCTGTTAGATTTGTTACTGGCGGTTATCACCGCAGCCGTCCCGGTACTTACCACCTATGCCGTAGGCTATATCAATAAGGCAAAGGAGCGGGCCATAGCGAATACCGAGGACACCAAGAGGCAGGGCTATATCAAAGAGATCGCAGACGCAATTTCAGACGCAGTATCGGCCACCAGTCAGACCTATGTGGACGCATTAAAGCAGGCAGGTAAATTCACCAAAGAGGCGCAGGAGGAGGCAGCGCAGAAAGCCCTCGCCACTTGTATTGCCTCAATCAGCCCAGCGGCCACGGATTTCATTGAGGACGCATACGGCGACGTAAAGGAATACCTCGCCAATAAGATTGAGGCAGAGGTGCGCAAACAGAAGAACGAGGCCCCGGCTCTTATTTCGCTGCCCGTGCAGGAGAGCGCAACCGACGCAACGGCGGTAGCAGCTTCCACGGCGGCAGCTACGGCGGCCTCTTACCTGCAGACGGCAATTAACCAGCTCGACGCAGGAGCCGGAACAAAGGAAGAACAGGCGGAGTAAAGGCCGCTCAAATATCGGGATATGAATTTATGATTTATGGAAGTCCGCCGGGACAAGGCCACCTAAACGGAGGACGACAGCCCCTCTCATGGAGAAATCTGTGGGAGGGGCTTTATTTTTTTACCCGGAATGGGGTAAAGTCCACAATTTCATGCTTATCTGCTATATGAAGTACAGCACAGTCAACAAAATGCCCCAAAACGTGACGATTTTAGAAAAAACTTTTTGATTTTGGTTGACAATGCCCCAAATAGGGGCTATAATGAAATCACAATCAAGCAAGGAACAAAGCAAATTACCTGAAACGGGGCATGAAAGGAGCCTTATGAAAGTTCAGAAGATTTTAGACAGGGACGGCATGAATGCACAGGTTATGATAAACGGACATGGGCAGGTAGTTGGGACATGGGCGCTGTTTTCGGAAATGAACGACATCACGTTAGCTTACAACTTAGGGGGATTGCCGGAGGAGTGGCTTAACAAAGTTCCGAAATCATTCATTTCACTTTGGGAGAAATGGCAGGACAGGCAGAGCGGAAATAGTTATTGGGAAAATCCGCTTCATTGTTAAAAGGAGGAAATGAGCATGACGACGAAAGAGCAGGAGCGTAAGGCGTTAGAGAAGATCAGAAAAATTGTAGAGGAGCTTGGAGAAAACAGCTACGTCGGGACGGCCTTTGAGGGATGTTTCGAGATTGCGGAGGAGAACATTTACAACGATTTCGCCTGCAGCATGAAACAGAGGGCAGAGGCGGCGCAGAAAGAGGTAGAGGCACTGGAAATTGAGGTAGATAACCGCAAGGCAGTCATTTATGAGCTTACCGTCGAAAGGGACAAGCTCAGGGCAAAGACATTAACTACCGCAGAGGCCGGAGCAATCAAGGCAATTCTTTCCCATAGCAAATTTGAGGCAGCCGATTTGGCGGATAGCTCGGCACAGAGAATTGTAGAGCTGGCAGACAACCCGGATAGCGCAGAGTTCCGGCAGGCAGTGCAGGATAACAGGCAGAGCAAGAAGCGGCTGGCAGAGTGCGATACTCTCATTCAGAGATTGCTCGAAACAATGAAGTAAATTTTTTTACCCTTTAATGACGCAAAATGGGGCAAATACACAACCGGGCCGGGGCGGATTACCCCGGCAGGAGGCGAAAAGTGAGAAAAGAGGGACGGCAGTACGCACGGGAGGATATTGTAAGAATTTTAGACAACCATATCGCAGCGCAGGCAAAGCAATGGGGTGAAGATTACATTTACACCAAATGGGCGAGGGAGGCAAAGGAAAGAAAACTGTCAGATTACGACGCCGGAAAAATTATTGAGGTGGAGCGTGAAGAATACCATGACTGCGGAATGGATTATTGCGACTGTTTCATGTCGGACGGCAGTGTTTCAACACTTAATTTTGGGTATAGCGATTAGATAAGGAGGAGCTTATGAGATATTACAGCACAATGCGCCCGGTACAGCCTGGCGGCTACCCGAACCGGGAGAGCGTAGAGGAAATCCACAACTTTGATACAAAGACCTTTTGCGAGGAGATAGGCCGGGAGGCTTGGGGCTACATAGACTACCGGGATCCGCTCACGAAAGAGCAGGCGGAGGCCTACGAGCTTACGCTGGGAGGCATGAAAACATACTGGTGCGTGACGACTTCGGTAGATAACCGGGGCCGGGTAGTAGCCAATATCACGAACACGGTCGAGGCCGTCTGCAAGCCGGAAAACAGCTCTACGAGTACCAGCCGGAGAGATATATACAATGACTGGTTTGAGAGCGAGCAGGAGGCGCAGGCGTTTGTAGATCAGGCAAAGAGAGCATAGCCGAAACCGGGGAAACCCGGTCGTGCGGAGATTACCTACCGTACCCGACGAGGCAGGTCAGCCCTCATAGCGTTTGGTATTGTTCAACAAGTTTCGTCAGTTTTTAATGTGAAAGCTGGAGGCGGTAAGAGTGGAGAACGCCGGAAAAACACTCAATGACGGTCAACAGGTTTTTGGGTTTTAAGGTGAAACCCGATAAGGCGAGGCAGCTCCCGACAAAACGGCTCCGGCGGAGAGTGTGAGGCCGCTTGATAAGTACATACCCAAACGCTTATTTTATACCCGGCAGACGGGAGAAAGCGAGGATAAAAATGATTGAAAGAAAGTATTTCCACATCAACGAGGGCATGGCAAGGGCGGCCAAAAACGCAAATTCATTCAGCGATTATGTGGAGGGCAGCGCAACGGCGGAGTACAAGTCTTGTGTAGACCGTGTTTATGATGTGGTAGACAGGATTGCAGAGGAAAAGCCGAACCTGCTGGAACGGGCCACGGGCAAGGCGGAGCGTTACAGCCGGAAACTGGCGGAGTATTACAACGACTATTATCGGAATGAGGCGAGCTGCCCCAGCATTCTCATTTCCGGCGGCGGCAACTTCCCGACGAGGAAAAAAGAAAAGCAGAACAGCCGCCGGGACACCCTACACAAGGAATGGCAGTATCTTGAGGGATATGCACAGAAGATCACGCACTTGCTCACTATGGAGCAGCCGATTTTGTCCAGCGATGAAAATGCGATTGAGCTGTTGGAGGAGAAGCTGAAAGACATCACGGAAATGCAGGAGCGCATGAAAGCAGTAAACGCTTACTACCGCAAGGAAAAAACTCTGGACGGCTGCGAGGAGCTTACGGACGACATGCGCCGGGAGATCGAGGGGAACTGGACGAGAGGCTGGTATGTAGGCATACCGTTTCCACCTTACGCTCTTTCCAATAATAACGCCAATATCAAGAGGGTAAAAGGCCGGCTGGAAAACCTCAAAAAGGAAAAGAGCCGGGAAACCACGGAGAACGAGGTAGCAGACCTCCCTGGCATTACTATCAAGGAGAACGTGGAGGAAATGCGGTTACAGCTCTTTTTTGAGGGCAAACCGGAGCCGGAGGTACGGGACATTTTGAAACGGCAGGCGTTTAAGTGGTCGCCTCGTAACGGCTGCTGGCAGCGGCAGCTCACGAATAATGCAAGGTGGGCGGTAAAGCAGGCAATCGAGGAGATCAAAAGATTGCAGGAGGATATTCATGAGTAGATTAGACACAATTCGCAGTATGAACGACGAGGAGCTGATAAAGTTCCTTAGAAAATACAAGCGAGAGAAATCTCCTTGCAGAAGATGTGTGAAAAACGGTTCTCGTTGTAATCCTTACACTGGTGAGGATTGCAACGAGGGAATAACAGATTATTTCAAAGGGGAGGGGGATTTGTAAGTATGGCGCAATATAGATACCTTAGAGGTTCAAAAGACAGCTATGAGGCCGTGGAATTTGATGTAACCAAAGACGGCGGCAACACCTACATAACGACCTGCGTAATCAATGTTTGCCTGCTCCTTGCTGGCGTTACGGCTTTTCCTTGTGGCAACGGGGACGACATAAAGCTCACGCCGGAGCAGCGGCTCGAAGTCCTTGAGTACCTGCAGGCGGAGCGGAAAAAGATCACTGAGGGAGAGGTGGTAAAGACCCTCGACGGCTGGCATAAGAGCGGCCTCCATTCATGGGAGGAATACTGTAAGCCGGGCGAACTTGTGACGGAGGACATTGTGGACGAGTTTGCCAACAGCGTACCGCCTACCTCGTTTCGTAGCGGATATGTGCAGGCAGGAGAGGCATACAACAGCGAGCCGGACGGTGACGGAATTTGGAGAGATACTTACACTACATTTACATACCACGGGAAAGACAGTACAGGACGCTCCCTGTGGCTCCACAATGGCTATTGCTTTAGGAACGGTACGGATAACAAGGCAAGAGCAGAAACGAGCCTTGAGAGGCAAATTGAGGCCGTCAGAGGCGAGATTGAGAAACGGAGGGCAGGGAACAATGGCAACTGATTATAAGGAGAAAATCAAAAAGCTCCTCGCATTGGCAGAAAGCCCGAATGAGCATGAAGCAAAGGCGGCCTTACTCAAGGCCCGCCAGCTCATGGCGGAGCATAAGCTCATGGAGGCGGAGGTTAAAGACGTTGAGAAGCAGGTGGTCAAAGAGGTATGGACAGACATTACCTGCAGCAAGCGGAGAAACCCGTGGGTAGTTCACCTTTCTGCAGCTATCGGAGGAAATTATTGCTGCAAGGGCTGTAGGAGGCACAGGCCCGGAGAGCAGACACAGCAAATTGGGTTCATTGGTTTTGAGGATGATTTAGAGGTATGCGTTGCTATTTTCAAATATGCGGTAGATTGTATACTGTCGGAGATCGAGCGTATCAAGAAAGAAAACCAGTGTTATTACAGCAGCTATGTAAAGCGGCTTTGCGACAGCTACGGATACGGTTTTGTTGTTGGGATTGAGGCGGCATTTGAAGAACAGCAGCAGGAAAATGAGGAGGGCTGGGGGCTTGTGCTGGTAATGCCGCAGGAAGTTTTGGAGGCCGCAGAGCGTATCGGCCATGCGGAATTTAGGTCACGGGCAGAGAAATCCATTTCGGGCGACGCATATGCGCAAGGTTACAGGCATGGCAAGGAGTTTAACCCGACAAAGAGATTGCAGGAGGCATGAAAGGTATGTTTGATTACAATAAGATTATCGCAATGCTTGCAGAGGAGGCGGATAGCTGCAATTATCGTTACCGCGATATGGTCCCGGCCTACTACCAGCATGACATACAGGAGGCGATAGCCGCTCTTATAAAGTGCCAAAACAGCCTCAAGGGGCTGCAGCACCCTCCCACGGGCGCACCGCATGACCCGTACAAGACAGATCAGCTCCTTAAAATGTTGACTTATGAAACGAGAGAGGGAGAGGTGCATTACGGCGCACGGCTCCGCCATGATGATAGCGGCGCAAAAGTCCTCACGATAGACGCAGGAGGTTTGAGGGCTTTAATTACCCACTATGCAACGCATAGAACAGACCTTGAAAATAAGGAGGCGCAGGAATGTACCACATAAACACGATACCTGGAGAGGCGGCCAAAGCAAAGGGACACGCCTCATACCCGGAGGATTTTCCCCACCTCCGTCCCGGCGAGAGCTTCACGGCATGGAAAGCTGGGGAGGATTGGGAAATTGAAACCACGCTGGACGGAGTGGCGCTCCGGGAACGGTTGGAAGAATTTGATAGGACAGGAGGTAGCGATATGAATAAAGGATATGAGAAACTGGCGGCAGCCGTCACAAAGGACTGCGAGGAGAAGGGCGGAACGCTTCACCCGGAGGGCTGCTGTAAATGCGGAGGCAAGTGCGATCACCGCTATTGTGATAAGTTCAAGTGGGTAATCGACCGGGCGAAAGCCTATGGGGAGGCCACGGGGCTGAATTGGGAGGATATTCTCAATAGCTGGGAGCAGGACAGAAACTACTGGTACATGAATTACTATCAGGATTGCAACCAGCCGGAGATCAAGGGCGGCAAGGTGAGAGTATTTGATACGCTGGAAGATTTCAGAGCCGCCATAGGGGAAATGAAATTCCGCTGTCCCTCCTGCGGCAAGGTTACGGCAGACCCGTATGAATGTAAAGCCTGCGGCTGGAAAGTTTACGGACTGTTTGGGGATATGGGAAAAGGCGTATTTGTTTACGTCAAAGACAAGCTCAAGGGCGACAACATATTTATGCCGATTTCATGGGAGGAGGGCAAAGCATGATTTTCACGGACGACAGGCATGCAGAGGAATGGGCGGAGGCAATCGACCGAGCCGGAGCGCACCGGGACAACGACACGGTAAACGCCTACTTCGGCGCAAGCCTTTTCATCATCACTGGCGTACCCGGTCTTTACAGTAGGGTAAAGGAACACATTCACCATAACTGGCTCGATATTGAGCCTATGCTCCACATGGGGCTGTCCTCCGGGGAGAATATACTCGTAGCATTGGCCGGGAACTTTTATAACGGCGGATTTTTCAGAGATTATACCCCCAGCGACATTATTGGACACTGCGACGCAGGCATGGTAGATTTGGTAGCACGAGCTATGAGGCTTCGGAAACAGACGATCAATGTCAATACGATTTTCGATTGATGTTCAGTTGCTTTTCTACTGTCAGCAAATTATAATATAACAAGGCAGACCGCCAAACATATTATACAGGAGGAAAGTATTATGGTACACGAATTTACCGAACGATTGTTCGGGGGGGTAAACGCTCCCTAACTACCCCGAAAAGGCCCGGAACGGGCCGCTGGGCAGGGAGAAAAACGCCCCCTTACAGCCGAACGAGCTTAGAAGTGACGAAAGGGGGCGAAAAACTTGAATAAAAAGGATAAGATTATTTTTATCGCAGCAACCGCTTTTTTGTTTTTGAGTTTGTTTGTGTTTTCGGCATTATTCGACGATAGAATACTCTCAAAAGCGAGTTTTACGGCTACTCTCACGATTGAGTTGCTTTTATATTTAGGCTATATCATCTACCTGTTACGAAAGCATTTTTCAGCAGGAAAGCGGGCAAAAGAACGCCGTATGTTACGACATGGAGCTACAATGACTGCAACCCTCAAGCATATAGAGGGACTTCCGATTGCGCAAGGCGTTCCTGTTGAAGTCTACTACGGCCCGGAGAAAGTCGTATTCAAAAAGGACAAGCAGGAAATTTCAATCGCAAGAAGCAAAATCACGGGCATAGACTGTGTGACAGGGAAAGATATTAAGTCCAGGCAGTTGGCCGGAGCAGCCACGGGGAAGTACCTGCTTGGAGGTATGACCGGAGCCGTTATAGGCTCATTGGCAGCCACAACGACCTATCTTGTCATTTCATACACCAGCGACGGCAGAGACAAATATGTTATGCTTGATACGGCGGCCAGCGGAACATTCGCCCTCAAGTTGCAAAAGGACTTTAAGAAGCACGACACCTCCGCCCCCAGCTCAATAGAGCTTTAAGGGAGGGCGGCCATGATGAACAAAGAACAGGCAGAGGCAGCACTCCGGGCAGCACTTGAGAAGATATCCAGCGGCTTTGTGGATAGCCTCAAAACAGACAGCATGAAGAATGCCCTCGGCGCAGCGCAGGACGTAGACGGCATGAGCGACGAGGATTTCAGCAACCTATTGGCAGGGCGCATGAGCATACTGGACGAGGAGGAGCGCAGGGAGGCCGCCAAAATGGTAGGTCGTAAGATAGCCTGCTGGCATGGCGGGGAGAACGAACCGCTCTCTCTCCGGGAGGAGATTTTGCTCGATCTGCAAACCATGATTAAGAGGCACGACTATTACGCAGACAGATCATAAATATTTCCGTGAGTTTCAGACACGGAAAGAACCGAAAACCGCCGGAATGATACGGAATTAACCCGGATTTATACGGAAACAGCGAAAAATATGCAGAGAATATTCAAAATAATCCGATTTTCACGCTTTTATTTCAGTGGAGGAAAACCACGATAACCGGGCATTTCCGGGGAGAAAACTATATCATTCCGAGGTTTACGGAGTTATTCAGATACATAAAAACACCGACAGCAGGATTTAGAGCAACAGAAAGCCCTAAAGTATAGTATAGTAAAGTAAAGGATAGGAAAGTAGATTAAGAAAACCTGTAAAAGAAAACGGAGAGGAGGTTATCACTATGGCCGACAATTTCTATGCGCAGTGGTTCAGCCGGACGCAGCCCCGACGACTTACCCCGGAGGAACTTTGGCAGAGAGATACAGACCAGCTCCGCAGCATGGCAACGTCTGAATTTGGCGAGTTTTGCAAAGAGCGGTTTAATATCCCGGAAGTCACGGAGGCAGAGAAGATATTCAAGGCGGCGTTGCAGGAGATCACAGACCCGGAGCTGCGGAATAAGATTGACATGGCAGCCGGGAAGATTTCATACGCCTATGAAATACTCGGATTTTGCGCCGGGCATTTCTCGCAGGACAGCCGGAGCAGGGCGGCATTTTTTTGAGCCTATTAGTGATAACT
>OFFE01000289.1_pt1 | contig 44302 bp, 47 predicted proteins | sample 1521371 | NCBI WGS metagenome assembly OFFE01 (sample SAMEA3504131, study PRJEB24116) | mouse gut metagenome | biome: mouse gut; feature: mouse-associated habitat; material: faeces | place: Denmark | collected 2011 | reverse complement strand
CAACGGCGCGGGCCTGACTATACTGTATGATGTTCTGTATGAATGACGGTCGTTAGTTCCCCGCGCCAGTATCCAGAAAGGCAAAGGACACGAAGGAGCCGCCTTCAAATTCCACACGGAAGGGTCGGGTAGACTCCTGACCAGACGCGGTTTTGACAGTGACAGTAGAGTTTACAGTTACCTTGTCGCCGTCCATGCTGTACTGCCAGCCGCTCTTAGAGGGGAATACGGCGGCTTCCGGCACCTCCAGCCGGGCGCGGACCGCATCCAGACAGGCAGAGAGGTACACGTCCCGCTGCGCACCGTCCAGATAAAACTCCGTGACCGGCGTAATCAGATGTCCGCTGAGATAGATGTCGTTTTCCTTATAAGTGATGGCCCTGAGAACCTTGCTGGCGCTATCCACTTCGGCGACAATATCTCCCTCCAGATACCGGATGGTTTCGGTGTCATGGATGATGTAAGTGGTGATTTCATCGTCGTGGGTCAACATCTGCACGTCGCTGATCCTGGTAAAGCCGCACTCCTCGAGAACGGGCAGCATGGCCTCTTCCTGCTCTTTTGTCAGCTGCATCCCGGTGCCCAGTGTGGTATCAGAGATCGGCTTACGGCCGAAAGGAACTTCAAAGGGCGGGGCCACAGGAAAATTGAAAAAGAGGATGGAAACGCTTGTCATCATTAAAAGCAGCAGAACGGCTACCAGAATGACGGGCACAGGAGCACCCTTTTGCTTGGCCGCGCAGTGAGGGCAGATTTTTGCTTTTTTGGGAATCTCCTCATGACAGGCGGAGCATTTTTTCATTTTGGGAGCTTTCTTGTCCTTTTTCTCCTTTGGGGGCTTTTCCTTCTTGACTTTTTCTTTCTTTACTTTTTCTGTTTTGGGCTCCTCGTTGGACTCTTCCATTGCGGACTCTTCCACTTTGGACTCTTCGTTTTGGGTGTTTTCACTCATTATTTGCGCCTCTTTTCTTACTCTGTTTCTGCGGTTTCCGCCGGTGGGCGGGTGGCCGGAGGAAATGCTTCCAAGATGATTATAACAGCTTTCCCGCCCATACGCAAGCAGGAATCCCGCTGCCGCAGTGTTTGACAGGGCAACGCTGCATTCGGGCTTCGTCAATATGCACAAGAACGGGCGGCCAGAGCAGCACCTGACGCTGCCGGCCTGTGCCGCCGGGAGGGCGTCTTGGCAGAGAAATACATGTACTTTTATTGCAATGGATTTATAGACATAAGAGAAAAATGCTGTAAATACAGATCCTGTTTATATTCCTCTGAAATATAAATATAGATAAAATGTGAAAACGGCACCCTGCAATTTGCGTGAGATCGCAATTTACTTTGCCTGTGTGATGCGCTATAATGATGCATACAGCAAAGCAATAATACTGTATGGCATAGGGGTGCAGGATATGAAAACAGATGCAAAGAAAATTGGGATGCGATGGCTTCTGCCGGTTGGCGCGGCGATTCTTCTTCTGGCTGCCGGGCTGTATTTTTTTCCGGCGAGAGGACCGTCGGATTCGCTGGAACTGGACAATAACGCTACGATGGGCATATTGCCGGGGATAGATCTGGCCCAGCGGCAGGCGGAACTCCAGCAGCAGCTGGACGAAAGTATGATTGCCTTTTCCATCAACACCAGTCCGGTGTTTGCGACAGGAGGGAGCGAAGGTAATCTGATGCTGGAAAATCCGGCAAACAATGCAAAGCTGCTGGTTGTGGAGATCTACATGGATGAGACAGAGGAACTGCTGTATCAATCCAAGGCGCTTCCGGTTGGCTCGTATATCGAGAATGTCCGGCTGGATAAAGTGCTGGAGCCGGGAGAATACGCGGCGACGGCCTATTTCAAGGGATACAGGGAGGACGATCATTCCTACATTGGACAGGCCGGCGCGGCGGTCACAATTTATGTCCTGAGCTGATGGTTGGCCATCTTTTACAGATACAGGCATCAGGTGAAAGGAGAAATGCTGAATGAAACGAAGATTGCTGCTCAGTGCGCTGGCGGTCATGCTGGCTGCCGGTCTTCTGATGACCGGTGGTTACGCGGCCTCCAATGACGCAGTCGCTTATGCCGCAGAAGCCACCCAGAACGAGGATATCCCTATCGGCTCTTCCAACGAGGTAATGATGGTCGGTGTTGTGGAGCCCACCATTATGTCTGTTACTATGCCGACTTATGTGCCCTTCCACATCAGCCGCTCTGTACAGGGAGAGAACAAGGTGATTTCTCCCCGTATCACGGTGACTAATAATTCCAGTATCCCGGTGAGTCTGGATGTGGTCTATACCTCTGTTGATCTGAGCCGGCTCCAGGGAACGACCTGGAGCAACGGACCGTATATCGGCGAAAACCAGGTTGCGGTCGGTTTCCAGCCGGAAACGCTGCTGAATCAGATGCCCACTACGCTGGATCAGACCAAGTGGCTCCTGGAAAACACGGCGCAGGACATCAACATCATGACCCTGGGCGCGTACGACTCTTCCGCGATGTACGTTGTGGGTACGCTGGGAGCCGCCGTTCCGGAGAATTATTCCTTCTCCGTTGTTCCTACATTCGTAGTACGCCAGGCATAACTTCCGCTCTTGAGAGCGGGCGTATCTCAAAAAGTAATGAATGAATGCCGTATCTGTAAATGTTGGTAAGCGGCCGGGAGGATGACTCCCGGCCGCTTGAATTATGGAACAATCTGAAAATCAGCAGCACCGGTGAGTAGAAAAGTACAGAACTGCCGGCGGGTTTGCCGTATCCCGTTCCCCTTTGCCAATTCTCAATCTGGATTTGATCATGGCGTAAGCGCCCGGGACCAGACACCGTGATAAGGATATACGCCATGAAAACCGTGGCTGGCGGCAAAGAAGAGGTAGAGGAGTCCTCCGGCTATCAGAAGACCGGTTCGGACCTTGGAAAGATTTCGTCCATCAAAGCAGAGAGCGGCCTCCGGCAGGGCCAGAAGACAGAAAAACGCTGTATAGATAGACAGCCTCTCCAGAATAAAATGGCGGGTGATAAACACCTGAAGCAGAAACATGTAGAAAACGCTGTTGACCAGAATAGAAGAATCAGATGGGCTGTGCACCTCCCGGCGTAGGGATGGCAAGACAAAAAGAAGACAGCCAAGAGGAAGGAGCACATAGAGGAAGCTGTTGCCTTGCCAGTACTTTTCCGTGAAATAATGCTGATATTTGGGAAAAAGCGTCACAGCAATTTGCAGCAGGGGATCCATAAGAAAATATGCGCCCGCCGCAGCCAGAGCAGCCAGTCCATAATGACGCCTTGAAATCCGCAGGCGGAGAAGAAAACAGAGCGGCAGCATGATCAAGGCGGTCCGATGAAAGCACGCAGACAGAAGAATGATGCCGCAGCAGGGGAGAAGCCGGCGTGATTTCAAAAATGGATAAATCCACAAAATGACGGCGGCCGCCAGCGCCTGACGCAAAAAATTCATACTGAGCGCATAATACTGAAGAGTTACAAAGAGGTAGACGCTCAGCCACGGTGCGGGAGAGTACCGTCCGATCCAGGCGAAAACCAGAACGGTGAAGAGAAAGTGAAAGAGAAAGAGGAAGCCTCGGTAGCCGAATCCCAGGCTGGCGGCCAGTAGATTGAGCATAAGAAATCCTGGTTCGATGTCCTGCAGCTCTGCCGGGACATTCAGACCAGCGCTGGAAATGGCTTGAAAGATGGTTTCATAGAACCGGTAATCAAAGCCGGTCACATACCGGAGAGACGCCAGCAGCCAACACAGTACTCCGGTGGTCAACAGAAAGCCGTATCTGTATCGGGGCCGCTGCGGCAGCGCAGCGCCGGTCAAGCCCGCTGCTGCCAAGAAAATGTAGGGAGCCATTGGAAGCCTCCTCTTTTCAGGTGTTTCGGATTCTGTCGCCAGTTTCTCTGAATATGCATCAGTATAACACATTCTGCGGATAAAGGGAAGCGTCTCTTCCAGGTTTTTCCGGCATTTGGGCAGGAGCACACGCCGTCAGACACTCTGCCGCCGGCTTGGACAGAGCCCACCCAAAAACTGAAATCCACCACCATTTCGTATAAAGATACGAAATGGAAGGAATATTCATTCTGCGTCAGGGGGATTGCTTTTCCTGGAAAAACCGTATATAATAACAGGGCGGATAACCCGCACAAATCCAATCACAAAAGGAATATCATGACATTTCAACAATTACACTTACTGCCCCAGTTGCTCCAGGCGGTGGACGAACTGGGGTACGTTCAGCCGTCGCCCATTCAGGCCCAGGCGATTCCGCCGGTATTGAAGGGCCGGGATCTTATCGGCTGCGCCCAGACTGGCACCGGTAAGACTGCGGCTTTTGCCATTCCGATTCTTCAGCGGCTTCATGAGCATGCCGGCAAACGCCGCGCTCCCATCCGCGCACTGGTGCTGACGCCTACCCGGGAGCTGGCTCTGCAAATCGGAGAGAGCTTTGACCAGTACGGTAAATACCTGAAGCTAAGACATACCGTCATTTTCGGCGGCGTGGGACAGGCGCCGCAGGTGGAGGCACTGCAGAAGGGTGTGGACATCCTGGTAGCTACGCCCGGGCGCCTGAACGACTTGTGCGGCCAGGGCTATATTGATCTGTCCGGGATAGAAACCTTCGTTCTGGACGAGGCGGACCGGATGCTGGATATGGGCTTTATTCACGATGTACGAAAGGTGATTGCCCGTCTGCCGGAAAAGCGGCAGACCCTGCTGTTCTCCGCTACAATGCCCCAGGAGATTGCCGAGCTGTCCCGGAGTATTCTCCATGATCCCGTCCGGGTGGAGGTGACGCCCCAATCCACTACGGTGGACGCCATTGAGCAAAGACTTTATAAGGTGGACAAGGGTAACAAGAAGCTCTTGCTGCAGCATGTGCTGCAAGACCAGTCCCTGGACAGCGTGTTGGTGTTCACCAACACCAAGCATGGTGCGGACAGAGTGGTAAAGGAACTGGGCCGGGCCGGGATCGCCGCCATGGCTATCCATGGAAACAAGGGACAAACCGCCCGCATCCGGGCGCTGGACAGCTTCAAAAATGGGGTCATCCGCGTGCTGGTTGCCACTGATATCGCGGCCCGCGGCATTGATGTCAGCGAGCTGGCAGCGGTGGTGAATTACGAGCTGCCCAATGTGCCGGAGACCTACGTGCATCGGATTGGCCGCACCGGCCGGGCTGGCAGGGGCGGGGTGGCCGTCAGCTTCTGCAATGTGGATGAACTGGCTTATCTCAAGGACATTGAGAAGCTGATCAAAAAGACGGTCCCAGTGGTGGAGGACCATCCCTGGCCTATGGAGATCTTTGAGCTTACGCCCAAAAAGCAGAGAGAGCCCAGACCGCCAAGGGCACAGCGGCGGCAGTCTGCTTCATCTTCCGCTGTCAGGAACGAGCCGGTCAGGCCGCCTCTGCCGGTTCAGCCCGCGCTGAAAGCACCCAGGCCGGTACCCCGGCCGCAGCCTCCCAGGCCCAGAGCAGTGGCGAGACCTGCGCCAAAGCCTCCGCGGCAGGATGATGAGCCGGTGATTATCAAAATTGAGCATCTCAAGGCGGTGTATCCGCCGATGCCGCCCAAGCCGGTTCTGCGGAAAATTTCCTCTGAACCGCCCCGTATGGGCCGTCTGGTGGCCTTTGCGGACGGGCGGGGCCGCGGCAGCAAAAGGAGAGGCCAGACCTCCAGTAAAAAAACCGGAAAGGAATAAGAAAATGGAACGTATTGCCAGCTTTCAGGTGGATCACAACAAGCTGGTCCCGGGAATGTATCTTTCCCGCCGGGACGGGGAGACAGTCACTTTTGATCTCCGCTTCAAGAAGCCCAATACCGGAGACCTGTTGACAAACGCGGAAATGCACTCGGTGGAACACATCATTGCCACACTGCTTCGCAACAGCCGGGCCGGGGATGCGGTGATTTATTTCGGGCCAATGGGCTGTCAGACCGGATTCTATTTCCTTTTTGACAGCCGCCGCCTCTCTGAGTCCGGCGCAGTGGAGCTGCTGAAGGAAATTTTTGCCGCCGGAGCGGCCTTTGCAGATGAGATGCCCGGCAAAAGTCCGGCGGAATGCGGCAATTATATCAATCTGGATGTTGCGCTGGCGAAGCGGCAGTGCGCCTGCTACAGCGAAATTATCCGGGATTGGACGACGGAAAAGCTGGCTTATTGAAGATATTGGAAAATCAGCGGAAAAATTGGGAAAAAAGTATTTGACATTCCGGCGTTCTTCCACTATAATACTACTCGTGTCTTTGCGAGGTGTGCTATGCTTTTGAACGTACAGAGGATCATCAACGCCCCCGGAGAGCAGATAGATTTTCAGTTTGAGCTGGATCTTTCTGATGTGGACTTCGGCGGCCTGTATCCCGCACAAAATCCGGTGGTGGTAACTGGCGATGTGCGGAATACGGCGGGGATGCTTCTTTTGTCCTTCGCGGCGGGTACTATCCTCAAGTCTGTCTGTGACCGTTGCCTGAAGGCTTTTGACAATCCTTGTTCCGTCCGGTGTGACTATGCGCTGGCGGAGCGTGTGGAGAGTGAGGACAGCGACGATATTATCGTCCTGGAGGATGGATGTGTCGATGTGGGAGAGCTGGCCAGAACAGCGTTCATTCTGGAGATGGACACGAAGACCCTTTGTTCGGAGGACTGCATGGGTATCTGCCCTGGCTGCGGCGTTGATCTCAACCAAGGGAGCTGCACCTGCAAGAAGCAGGTGGACCCCCGATTGGCGGTGCTGGCCCGGCTTCTGGAGAAGGACAGCGAAAAATGAGAAATAAAAATTCAGATATACAGGAGGTGTCATCATGGCAGTCCCTAAGGGTAAAGTATCCAAGGCAAGGCGCGACAAGCGCCGCAGCTCCGTTTGGAAGCTGAAGGTGCCCGGCCTTACGCCTTGTCCCAAGTGCGGCGCGATGCGCCTGCCCCACAGAATGTGCCCCGAGTGCGGTACCTACAATGGCCGTCAGGTCAAGAGCGCCGCTGCGGAGGACTAATGCGCAAAAAGCGGAGACGGTTGTCTCCGCTTTTTTGTATGTTAAAAAGTGGCTGCGCCACCTTTTTATACATGTGTGCTTGACAATGTCGTGTGATTGTGATATTCTGATAACATGACAATGTCATGTGAATAGGAGTGAGAGAAGATGAAAGGGGAAAAACAGCGCCTGACCAATACCGAGTGGGAGGTCTGCGAGTGCCTGTGGGAGCAGTCGCCGCTGACCATGACACAGATCGCCGCCCGCCTGACGGAGCGCACTGGCTGGACGAAGAGCACCGGCGAAACCCTGGTACGGAGGATGGCGGACAAGGGGCTGCTGCGCTGGGAGCAGGGGAGGAAGGCGAAGCTCTTTTATCCCACCGTGGTCCGGGAGGATGCGGTGGTCCAGGAGACGAGAGGTTTTTTGCGTAAGGTCTTCGGCGGCAGCGTAGGACTGCTGGTAAACACCATGGCCGAGCGGGAGGAGCTGAGCCGGGAGGAGATCGGCCAACTCTATGCCGCGCTGCGGAAGCTGGAGGAAAAAGGTCATGATTGAGTGGTTTGTTACCAGTTCGGCGCTGATTCTGCTGGTTCTGATTCTGCGGCGTCTGGTCAGGGACCGGGTGAACCCCCGGTTGCGGTACGGGCTGTGGGGACTGGTAATGCTGCGGCTGCTGATCCCGGGGACACTCTGGGAGAACCCTGCCAGCGTAATGACGCCGGTGGCCGCTCAGGAGGCGTATCAGGCGGTAGAGCGGGTTCCACGGTATGTGCGGGACCGGCAGGACGGCTGGGTGGAGATCGGACACCCCGGAGGAGAAGGCTGGACGTCAGTCTCGATGGAATCAGCGGTCGTAGTAGCGGACAGGCCCACCCGGTATGGCTGGTTCGATCCTGTGGAGAACGTCACTCTGACAGCCCTGCGGGAGCAGGTGGCCATCCGGAACACCTTCCTGCTGGCGTGGCTGGTAGGGAGCGTTCTGATGGGGGCGTTCCTGCTGGCGGTAAACCTGAGATTCAACCGCAATTTGAAGAAGAATCGCCGTACCATAGGGCAGTACAGGGGCCGCTGGGTGTTTCTGCTGCCGGGGCTGGCAACGCCGTGTCTGTTTGGGTTGTTTCACCCCGGCATCTACCTCGCAGAGGAGCTGCCGGAGGCGGAGCAGGAGCATGTCCTGGCCCACGAATACGCCCATTTCCGCCAGGGAGACCATATCTGGGCGGTTTTGCGGGGAGTATGCCTGGTCCTCCATTGGTACAATCCTCTGGTGTGGCTGGCAGCGTATCTGAGCCGCCGGGATTGCGAACTGAGCTGTGACGAGGGCGCCGTCCGCCTGTTGGGGGAGGAGAACCGGGCAGGCTATGGCCGGACTTTGGTGGGGCTGGTAGCCCGGCGGACCGCGCCCGGGGATCTGGCCTGCTGCGCCACCACTATGACCGGCGGAAAATCTGCCTTGAAGGAGCGCGTCGCTCTGTTGGTGAAGCGTCCCCGGACCACGGCGGTGATGGCGGTACTGGTGGCGGCAGCATGTGTGATGTTTGCGGCCTGTACCTTCACCGGTGCGGCAAAGGAAACGGAGGACACTCCGGAACCGGAAGCTATTGATCTGTCGGAGAACATGGAACCGATTCTGCTGCTGGCGGAGGAGGATATTGCCATTTATTATAAGCACGAATCCGCTTATCCGGGAACGCTGATCCGCTACGGGAACCACCTGCAAAGAGCGGAGGAAGCTGTCAGTGGATGGAGTCCAATGGATCTCTGTTTTGAGGATCTGGACGGCGATGGTGAAAAGGAGCTGGCAGTTCTCTATAATACGGTCCACGGTACGGGAGCGTCTGTATATGAATTGATCGTATACGAATGGGATGGACAAAGTTGGACGGGATACCGGTCAGATGCGGCGAGGAAGGTCATAGATGATTTCAACGCCAGCCGGACGCTGACGGTGTACCAGGATGTAGAGTCTGCCGAGGTAGGCTATCTGGGCAGCTCAGTGGCGGTGGATATGAACGCCGCCTACGGAGAACAGACGTGGCCGTCAGATGTGTCCCAGTCATGTATGCTGGATGCGGATAATTATGGTTACTCCATACACAGGAGCGGCTTATACCTCCATATTTATGGAGCGGTCCAGGCGGACGGCTATCCTGTGGACAAGGACAACATCCTCTGTACCTGCGCTGTGATTTACCACGAGGATGGTACATTCACTGTCAGAGAAGAGCAGCTGAGCAGTATCTATCCGTACTTCGCCTTGACGCCCGCCTTCCGGGAAATTCTGCTGGATTACATCCGTGAGCGTCAGGCGGCCATTGGCGAGGATATCTCCGCGGACCGTTTCGCCGTCTGCGATGTGAATGGAGACGGCAGGGATGAGCTCATCACTCAGACCAATGCCGCCTCTATAGCCGGACAGGTGGAGCGGATTTACGACGGGGACGGCAAAGAGCTGCTGGCGCAGTATCCTGTGGTGACTTACTACGATAATGGTTATGCTAAAGCGGATTGGAGCCATAGTCAGGGAGCGGCGGGCGATAAACTGTGGCCCTATACACTGCTTAAATATGACGCGGACGAGGGCGAATATGTACACGTCGCCGCCGTGGACGGCTGGGATAAAAGCTTACGGGATACCTATCTGTCCCATGACGAGTCGGTCATACCCTTCCCGGAGAACGTGGACAAGGACGGCGACGGCTTCGTCTACTACGTTATTGCGGAAAAGGGAGGTTACGCGCCCATATACGGCGAGCCGATGGACTACGCGGAGTACACGCAATGGGTGACCCGCTGCCTGGGGGCAAATGTTGTGCATCCCGCTTATTTTTCCTTGTCAAAAGAGAATATTGCACTAATCCAATAAGCCGGAACATGCATGATTTCCCTCCCTTTCGCGCAGACTACAGGCGAAAGGGAGGGATCATTTTATGAATCAGGATACCAAAACCACCGCGTCCGGCGGCGGGAGCGAGGACAAAAACGAGAGCGCCCAGCGAATTGTGGACTTCGGTTCCACCGTCAGCCGCAATGAGCGGGGCAACATTTATACTCTTACCATCGTAGGTCAGGTGGAGGGCCACCAGGTCTTGCCGGAGACGGCCAAGAGCACCAAATATGAACACGTCATGCCCCTGCTGGCTAGTCTGGAGCAGGACGGCGAGGTGGACGGAGTCCTGCTGCTGCTGAACACCGTGGGTGGAGATATCGAGGCAGGGCTGGGCATCGCGGAGCTCATCGCCGGGATGCGCAAACCCACCGTCAGTCTGGTATTGGGGGGCGGACACTCCATCGGCGTGCCTCTGGCAGTGGCGCCAAAGGTGAGCATGATTGTGCCCTCTGCCTCCATGACCATCCACCCGGTACGGATGAACGGCACAGTCATCGCTGCGCCCCAGACCTTCAACTATTTTGAGCGCATTCAGGAGAGAATTGTCAGTTTTGTAGCGAAAAACAGCAATATCAGTGAGATGAAGTTCCTGAACCTTATGCTGAAAACCGGGGAGATGGCTGCCGACGTGGGCAGCGTGATCTACGGGGAGGAGGCTGTAAATCTGGGCTTGATTGACCGCATCGGCGGCCTGAGCGACGCTTTGGACTGCCTTTACGAGCAGATTTCTCAGGTCCGGCGGGAAGAGGAAGAGGTCCTGGCGGCGGCCCACTGATTATTTTCCTTTGGGAAGCTCCGCGCCGTCTCTCCTGAAAAAGCGGGCGGCGCGGGGCGTTCTGCGCTGGTTTTCCAGCATCCGGTCAGTCTTCGCTTTCTTCCTTCTGCTTTCGGTATTGGCCCAGCATTCCATCGTACTTTCTTCCGGTGAAGCGGAAATAGATGTCAAAGCCAATGGTCATGACAATGAAGATCAAAAAGAACATGCCGATGAACACGGCCCATGATCCGGCCTGCTCCATGGGAAACCACTTTGCCTTCCAGGCCGTCAGTGTCAGCGTGGGAAGAAACAGCACGATAAACAGCAGACTGCGCCAGGTGTACCGCAGTTTTTTAAAAATCCAGTCAGAGAAGCATACTCCCTGAATCAAAGTGGCCGCGACGCTCACTGCAAACAGGGTCCACAGCATCACAAGAGAAATCTGCTGATGGTTGAATATTGTGGAGAAGAACAGATAGATAAACATTGTACCGGTATAAAGGAAGCATGTTGCTGCCTTCCACTCCATAACGCCCTTTAAAAATTGCTTCATTTGGCAAAACTCCTTTCCAGTTCCCGCAGCTTCTCTTTCATTTCACCGGCGTATTGGCGGGATACATACACCTGCTCCCCGTTATCCATTGTGACCAGCAGGCGCCCGCCCAGCTCCGGCCGGATGGACCGGATTTTTCGGAAATTGACGATGGCGGACCGGCCTACCCGCAGAAAATCAAGTTCTTTCAGATTGTTCTCCAGCTCGTAGAGCCGCAGGGCGGACTCATAAACGGCGGTACCGGTATAAAGAAAGGTTCTCTTGTCCGCCGTGTCGATATAGAGGACGTCCTTCACGTCCAGCAGATGCTGCTCTCCGTCAAGGACTCCCACCAGCTTCCGCTGATAGACCCGGAGCATAGCGATCAGCCGCAGAATGTCCTCGTCCGCCAGAGGGCAATTGACAATGATCTCTGTCTCAGAGAAGGCTGGATCCTGATTCAGGGTGATTTTCATGGCGTTCCCTCCTTTCGGGTTTATTCTAGCAGATTGGAAAGGGATGGCAAGAGATATTTCCTCAGAGGAGGTCTGGGGGAACTGAAGCGCGGCTGACAAAGAGCAAAAGGAATGTTCAGACTCCGCAGCAGATTCCCGGGCGGAAAATAGCTCTTGCCATTGCAGGTATTTTGAAATATAATACCTCCATGGAGACTGCGGTCCGCAGTAGGGAAAAACATTGTCGTGGGCAGATAAATGGCCGGGAGGTATACTGTGGGATTATTTGATCGATTCAAAAAACAGAAGACTGTGGAGGCAAAAAAATCAGGCGCGGCCAGAGAGGAAGAGGAGCTGGAAATTTACTCGGGCATGCGGGTGGAGGTGACGGCTTTTGACGGCAGGCTGCTGTTTGTAGCAAAGCTGATGAGCCCCCGGGGGGACAGAGCGGAGCTGTACCAATACTCCGAAGCGGACATTCCCGAAGATACGGAGCCTATGCATGTAAGGATCCGCGGATACCATGATCATGAACGAAAAGCGATATACATGGAGGGCATCATCTCGCCCCTGCCGCAGCACGTGTGGCGGGTGGAGGAGCTGAACGTTGCCAGAATCGGGAACGACCGGGCTTTTTTCCGCCTGGATACTAATCTGGACGCGGCCATCACCACCTTTGGCGGGCTCGGAGCAGGTGAAAAACCCTGCAAGCTGCTGAATATCAGCGTGGGCGGTGCGCGCATTGCCTCGGAATATCCCTACCGCGAAGGCGATAAATTTCTGCTGAAGGTCAAGCTACTTGACGACAGAGACATGTCGGCCATGTTTTGTCAGGTGCTACGGGTGATTGCCAAAGAGGATTCCGAATTTGAGTACGGATGTCAATTTCTGGAGCTGAATGAATCCGATCAGGAGAAGATTACCCAGAATATCTTTGCCGTTCAGCGCAAGCAGCGGGGCGTTTCCTGATTTTCATAGGATGGGCACAGCAAAAAGCCGGCATTGCTGCCGGCTTTTTGCTGCTTATGAAAGATGGAGGAAAGAAAGAAGAAGATCCAGGGATTTGAAACGAAAGACTGTGCCGTCCGCTTCCCAGCGGACGCCTCCGGCATCCTCGCGGAGCTCCGTGGTGGTAAGCGGCTGCGCGATGGGGGAGAAGAGGACTCCCCACCACATGGGAGAACTGGAGAGCAGCATGGCCAGAAGGCCAGCCATCAGAGAAATCAAAATTTTTGTTCGTAATTTCATAATAAGTACCGTCCATAATGGAGTTGTTGTCTCCATTATGGACGGTTTTTCGCGGCAATATACACCCTATAAAAAATTTTCCGAAAAAGCCTGTACGGGATGGCACAGACGTACCACCGGATACTGTGCGGACAAAGCCTCCGCCGCCTGTGCGGCGGATTCCTGCTCCCGAAAAATACCGAATACCGCCGGCCCGCTGCCGGTCATGGAGGCCGCCATAGCGCCCAGCCCCAACAGATCGCTTTTGATGGAGAATACCTCCGCGTACCGCCGGGGCAAAACGTCCTCAAACACGTTGTAAACCCGGTGGGCGATACCCTCCAGATCCTGCTGCTTCAAAGCGTCCAGCATGCCGGACGTATCCGGGTGGCACCGGAGCTTTTTTACCTGCACCTGGGCAAACAGCTCCGGCGTGGAGATGGAACAGGGGGGCTTGCATACCACCAGCCAGCAGGGAGGAATGGGCGGTAGCGGGGTAAGGCGCTCGCCCCGGTCCTCGGCCAGCGCTGTGCCGCCCCGGATGCAGTAGGGCACATCGCTGCCTACCGCCGCGCCGGCCTCTTCCAGTTTCCCATCCGGCATCTCCGGCGCGTAGATCCGGCGCAGGATCCGGAGCACCGCCGCGCCGTCGCTGCTGCCTCCGGCCATGCCGGCGCAGACGGGAATCCGCTTTCGGATGCCGATGTCCAGTCCCGCAGGAGAAACGCCGGACGTCTCAAAAAATCGCGCCGCCGCTTTGGCGGCGATGTTGCTGCCGTCTCTGGGAAGATAGGGCAGATCTGCTGTCACCCGGCATCCTGCCTCTTCTCTGGGGGAAACTGCCACCTCGTCCGCCAGATCAATGGACTGCATGACCATTCTCAGATCGTGATAGCCGTCTGGACGTTTGCTCAGGATGTCCAAGGTCAGATTCAATTTTGCGTAAGCCGGTTCCGTATAAACCATACCCGCCTCCTGCTTCTCTACAGTTTTTCTCCGCAGTGGGGACACCATAGCCCTGTGGACCGGCCCAGGCGCTTGCCGCAGTGGGGGCAGCGGTACAGGAAAAACCAGATGAAAACCGTCAGAAGAAAGCAGACCAGGGCGACGGATGTCACCGCGTCACTTCTGATGGAGCAGCCGACAGGCAGCAGCACCAGTGCCAGCACGGCCAGAACCACCATCAGGAACCGTATCTGCCCTAATTTCAGCTTCATGGCTTCCGCACCTCTGACCGTCCCGCCAGATATTCCAGAGAAACGCCGAAATGGTCTGCCAGGGCGATAAAGCGTTCTATACCCGGCATGTTTTCACCCAGCTCCAGATTCTGGTAATAACGCACAGAAACGCCGATTGCTTTTGCAACCTGCATCTGTGTTTCTCCGCATTCTCCGCGCAAAACACGGATTTTTGCTTTGAAAAAATCTTTGAAATCCATAGAGACTCCTTCGCACGCAATATACATCATGCAAATAGGAATAATCAGTTTTTCCGGGTTTGAAAGAAATGAACAAAACACGAAGGGGACCGAGTTCATAGAACGGCTGTATGCCGTCTGCATCCGGCCGCAGATGTAAAAAGAAGATTCCACCGGCGGCATCCTCTTCATTGGCAAAGCCATCATATCACATTTACCGGACTCCGTAAAGAGGCGGACGGAATTTTATGCCAGGGATACGCCTGTGGCCCGCTCCTGCTTGACTTTGTGATCGATTACATGCCGGGAGGCCAGTTCCGCCGTCACATCCTCCACGGAGATTCCCATTTCCACCATCAGCACCATCACGTGATACATCAGATCCGCAATTTCATAGACAGTTTCCGGCTTGTCTCCGGCCTTTCCGGCGATAATAACCTCTGTGGACTCCTCGCCCACCTTTTTCAGGATCTTGTCAATACCCTTCTGAAAAAGATAGGTGGTATAGGACCCCTCCGGCAGCGTCTCCTTCCTGCCCTGAAGGAGCTGGTACAGTCCCTCTACAGAGAAGGGGGCGGGTTGCTCACTCTGAAACACCTTGTCGTTGAAGCAGGAGTCCGTCCCCAGGTGGCAGGCGGGGCCTTCCTTATTTACCCTGACCACCAGGGCGTCCCGGTCGCAGTCGGCGGTGATGTCCACGATATGCTGGACATTGCCGCTGGTCTCACCCTTTCGCCACAGCTCCTGCCGGGACCGGGACCAGAAGCAGGTCCGACCCTCTTTCATGGAAATCTCCAGGCTCTCCCGGTTCATATAGGCAAGGGTCAGCACCTTCCCGCTTTCCGCATCCGTCACGACAGCAGGGATCAGACCATGGCGGTCAAATTTCAGTTCGTCGATCATTACCATAGTTATTTCCTCACAATCTCATGTTGATCCCGTCTGCCGCCAGCTCCCGTTTCAAGTCCGGGATGGCGATCTCACCAAAGTGGAAGATGGAGGCTGCCAGTCCTGCGTCCACCTTGGGCAGGGAGTGGAACAGTTTTTTGAAGTGCTCCGCACACCCGGCTCCGCCGGAGGCGATCACCGGTACGTCCACTACCTCGCACACCGCCTGGAGCATTTCCAGATCAAACCCGTTTTTCACGCCGTCGGTATCAATGCTGTTGAGAACAATTTCTCCAGCTCCGTTGGCAATCCCGGACTTGATCCACTCAATGGCGTCCAGCCCCGTGTCCTCCCGGCCACCCTTGGCGAAGACCCGGAACTGTCCGCCTACCCGCTTGGCATCCACGCTGAGCACTACGCACTGGTCCCCATACCGCTTCGCCGCCTCCGGGATGAGGGAGGGATCCCGGAGGGCGCCGGAGTTAACGCTGACCTTGTCCGCGCCGCACTTCAGCACCCGGCCGAAATCGTCCACCGTATTGATGCCTCCGCCCACGGTGAGGGGAATGAAAATAGTGGAGGCCACCTCTGTCAGGATATCCGTGAACAGCGCCCGGCCCTCAGCGGAGGCGGTGATGTCGTAGAACACCAACTCGTCGGCTCCGCAGTCAGAGTAGAACTTTGCCAGCTTCACCGGAGAACTGACGTCTGCCAGTCCCAGGAAGTTGACCCCCTTGACTACCCGCCCGTCCTTCACATCCAGGCAGGGGATGATGCGTTTGGTGATCATTGCGGGCCTCCTTCCCGGACTGCCTGGGCCAGATCGACGGTCCCGGCGTACCACGCCTTACCTACGATGGCAGCGTACAGCCCCCGGTCCCGTAAGGCGGTCAGATCAGCGTTGGAGGATACGCCGCCGGAGGCGGTGATGGAGCAGGAGACCGTTCTTTGCAGTGCCTCCAGCCGCTCAAAGGAGGGGCCGGAGAGCATTCCGTCGGTTTCAATATCTGTAAAGATAATATACTTTATCCCGGTTGATTCCATGCGCTTGGCAAACTCCAGGTAGTCCAATCCGGCGTTCTCCAGCCATCCTGCGGTCCGAACCAGACCGTCCTTGGCGTCAATGCCTGCGGCGATGCGCTCCGAGGTGTATTTCTGTACCGCTTCCCGGACAAAATCCGGGTCAGAGACGGCGGCGGAACCGATCACCGCCCGCCAGATGCCCAGGGCAAATACCTCCTCCAGGTCCGCCATGGACCGGATGCCGCCGCCCAGCTCAATCTTTAATCCGACATCCGCCGCTGCCCGCACAATGGCGGCGTTTTTCCGTGTTCCGCTCCTTGCTCCGTCCAGGTCCACCATATGGAGATACCGGGCTCCGGCTGCGCGGAACTGTTTTGCGGTCTCCACCGGGTCGTTCGCTACCTGGTGGACGGTGTCGAAGTCACCCTTGCAGAGACGGACCACCTGGCCGTCCTTCAGGTCGATTGCGGGGAATATCAGCATACTTTTTCCTCCTCACTTCTCACAGAAGGCTCGCAGGATGTTCAGCCCCACGTTTCCGCTTTTCTCCGGGTGGAACTGAACACCGTATATGCTGCCCCTGGCTACGGCTGCCGTCAGCATCCCGCCGTATTCCGCCGAGGCGACGACGCTCTCTCCGCACTCCACGCCGCAGAAGGAGTGGACAAAGTATACGCACTCCCCCTCACGGATGTGCCGGAATAGAGGGCTCACCGGCTTTCCAGCAGGGAAGCGGAGGGCGTTCCAGCCAATGTGGGGAACCTTGTATCCCGCCGGGATATAGTCCGCGATGGGCCGGACAGAGCCTGGAATCAGTCCCAGTCCCTGATGGCGGCCGTACTCCAGTCCATAGTCAAACAGCAGCTGCATGCCCAGGCAGATGCCCAGCAGCGGCTTGCCGTCCTCCGCCTCCTGGCGGACTACTTGGTCCAGACCGTTCCGGCGCAGCAGCGCCGCCGCGTCGCCAAACGCACCCACGCCGGGGAGGATCAGGCGGTCCGCCCGCCGGATGGCCTCCGGATCTCCGGTAACGGCCGTTTCCACCCCGATAGCGGCGAAGGAGCTCTTCAGGGAAAACAAGTTGCCCACGCCATAGTCGATGATGGCGATCATCCTACAGCACCCCCTTGGTGGAGGGGATTTCCCTGGGAAACCGGGGGTCGACGGACACCGCCTCCCTCAGGGAGCGGGCCAGGCTCTTGAAGGCTCCCTCAATGATGTGGTGGCTGTTGTTTCCGGCCAGCTGCCGGATATGGACGGTCATATCTCCCCGGCGGGCCAGGGCGATGAAAAATTCTTCCGCCAGCTCCGTGTCGAAGGTCCCCACCTTCTGGGCGGGGATCTGGAGGCCGAAGCACAGCAGTCCCCGGCCGGACAGGTCCACGGATGTGAGAATCAGCGCCTCGTCCATGGGCAGCAGCATGGAGCCGTACCGGGTTACGCCGCGCTTGTCTCCCAAGGCTTGGGCGAAGGCATCTCCCAGACAGATTCCCACATCCTCCACCGTGTGGTGGTCATCCACATAGGTATCGCCTTTGCACTGGACGGACAGGTCGAACCGCCCATGGCGGGCAAAAAGGGTCAGCATATGGTCCAGGAAGCCGCAGCCGGTGGCAATCTGGCTCAGTCCGGTACCGTCCAGTTCCAGACGCAGGCAAACGTTGGTTTCCGCCGTGGTCCGGTTGATTTCTGCTGTGCGCATCAGCTCACCTCCTCCAGAATCTCCCGGACTTTTTCTAAAAAGACGTCCATCTGCTCTCTGGACCCGATGGTGACGCGGCACCAATTGGCAATTGCTTCCCTGTCCCAGTGCCGGACCAGCACGCCCTTGGACTTCAGTGCGCGATACAGCGCTCCGCCGTCTAATCCGGAGCAGCGGGTGAAGATGAAATTTGCCTTGCTGGGCAAGGTTTCAAAGCCCAGTTTATCCAGCTCCTTCACAGTGTAGGACCGGTTTTCCTGAATCCGCCTGCTGTTGGCTGCATAGTATTCATGATGGTCGATGGTGGCGATGGCGGCAGCCATGGTCAGGCGGTTGATGTTGTAGGAGTTGGTGGAGTATTTCATTTTATCCAGATCCTCGATGAGTCCCGGACTTCCGACGGCAAAACCCAGCCGCCCTCCCGCCAGGGAGCGGAACTTGGAGAAGGTCTGGCACACCAGTAGGTTCTCGTACTTTCCAACCAGGGGCAGGCAGCTCTCCCCGCCGAAGTCGATATAAGCCTCGTCGATCATGACCACATGGTCCGGATTGCTGCGGACGATTCTCTCGATATCCTCCACACCGATGATCCGGCCTGTGGGCGCATTGGGATTGGCGATGACAATATTTTTCCCGATGCCGCAGTAATCCGAGGGCTCCAGACGGAAGTCCTCCCTTAAAGGGATCTCCTCTGCGGGAAGCTGGTACAGGCTGGCGTAAACGGGATAAAACCCATAGCTGACGGAGGGGAAGGCCACGCCCCGCTCTCCGTCGCAGAAGGCCATGAAGAAAAAATTCAGCAGCTCATCGGAACCGTTGGCGAGAAAAATATTCTCCGCATTCACTTCGTAGTGCTCCGCCAGCTTCTGCCGCAGAGCTCTGCCCTCCGGGTCAGGGTAGAGGTTCAGACGGCTGATTTCCGCCGCATTCACTGCCTCCAGCACTGCCGGGGCAGGAGGAAAAGGAGACTCGTTGGTGTTCAGCTTCACATATTGCATGTCCTGTGGCTGCTCTCCGGGGACGTATGCTTCCAGATTCGTAAATCTGGCGCTCAAAAATCTGCTCATTTCGTCTCTCCTTCTCTCCGGGTCAATGCGCTCCGAGCGTGGGCCTCCAGACCCTCCTGCCGGGCAAACAGGGCGATTTTCTCCGCCGCACCGGCCAGAGCCTCCTCGCTGTAGTAAGTGAATTGGGATTTCTTCACAAAGTCCTCCACCGACAACGCACTGGAAAACCGGGCGGTACCGTAGGTGGGGAGGGTATGGTTGGTTCCTCCGAAGTAGTCTCCCACCGCTTCCGGGCAGGAGCGGCCCAGAAAGATGGACCCGGCGTTTTTCACCTGGCCGAGATAGGTGAAAGGTTCGTCCACGCACAGCTCAAGATGCTCGGGGGCTAGGGCGTTAGCGATGCGGACAGCCTCCGGGATGTTCCGCACGAGGATGATCTTTCCGCTTTTCTCCAGGGACGCCTGGGCTGTTTCTCTGGTAGGCAGTTCCAACAGCTGCCGCTCTACTTCCCGCGCAGTATCCTGGGCCAGGGCGGGCGAGTCGGTGATCAGGACGGCGCGGCCGTTGTCATGTTCTGCCTGGCTGAGAAGGTCGGCGGCCACATGACGGGGATTGCTGTCTTTGTCAGCGATGACTAGGATATCGCTGGGCCCGGCGATCATGTCGATGCCCACCCGACCGAAAACCTGCCGCTTCGCCTCCTGAACAAAGGGATTGCCCGGCCCCACGATTTTGTCCACCTGGGGAACGCTCTCCGTTCCATAGGCCAGGGCGGCGACGGCCTGCGCCCCGCCGCACCGGAACACCCGGTCCACTCCGGAGATCCGGGCTGCCGCCAGAATAATGGGGGCGATGTCTCCCTTGCAGGTGGGGGGAGAAACTATGATGACCGACCGGCATCCGGCGATTTTGGCAGGGATGCAGTCCATGAGCACCGTAGAGGGCAGAGGAGCGGTGCCTCCTGGGATGTAGACGCCCACTTTCTCAATGGGCGTCACCTTCTGTCCCAGTACTATGCCGGGCTTCTCACTGATGACGAATCCGTTTTGCACCTGCCGGCAGTGGAAGGCGCGGATGTTCTCTGCCGCCTCTTCCAGAACAGAGCGCAGGACTGGGTCCAGATCCGCCAGCGACCGGTCCAGCTGCTCCCGGGGAACCTCCAACGCGACCGGTTCCACTTTGTCAAACTCTCGGGAGTAGCTCAGCAGCGCGGTGTCTCCGTACCGCCGTACGTTGTCAATAATTCCGGTTACGATGCCGGAAATGTCCCGTTGATCCTCTGTAGAAGACAGGAGCTCCGAAAGGGGTACCTGCTCCGCGTCCAAAATTTTTATCATGGCCATTTATCCTTTCTCTGAAAGCGATTCCACCCGGCGGCAGAGCTCCGCAATTTGCTGGTATTTGAACTTGTAGCTGACCTTGCTGGCTATGAGCCGGGCGGAGATGGGAACGATATCGGCCTTTGGCTCCAGATTGTTCTCCAGCAGGGTCTTTCCCGTCTCCACGATGTCCACAATGACGTCGCTGAGGCCCAGAATGGGGGCGATCTCTATGGATCCATTCAGATGAATGATGTCGATATCCCGGCTTATGGAGGCGTAATATCTTCTGGCGATCCGGGGAAATTTGGTGGCGACCCGTAGCACTCGGTCCGTCCTGTCCCGGAAATCCTTCCTGGCTGCCACACACATTCTGCACTTGCCCAATCCCAGATCCGCCAGCTCGTACACGTCGGGGTCATACTCCAACAAGATGTCCTTTCCGGCGACGCCGATATCCGCCGCGCCCCGTTCCACATAGATGGCTACATCCGAAGGCTTCACCCAGAAATACCGGATGCCGGCTTCCGGATTCTCAAAAATCAGCTTCCGGTTTTCCTCTTCAATGGAGGGGCAGGGATACCCGGCGGCTTTGAACCGGGCGTAAACCTTCTCCCCCAGCCGGCCCTTTGGTAAGGCTACGCTGATCCAGTTCGTCATGGCCGGCCTCCTTCAGAAAATCGCACCAGATTCCGCCAGCGCAGTCCCTGGGGCTGCGTCCGCTCTGTACGCACGCAGCCGCTTTCTCCGGCCAGCGCGGCGGCCCTGGCCGCCACTGCGGCGGGATCGTCCTCCGGACCGTAGAGCAGCAGGGTGTCCACGTCGTACTCGCCGTCCTCCTCCAGCCGCTCCAGTTGATCCAGATATACCGCAAAGCCGATGGCCTGACCGGTCTTTCCCATGCGCCGGAGCAGATTGTCATACCGGCCTCCCGCCAGGACGCCGCTGCCCAGTCCCGGCAGATAGCCCCGGAAAATAATGCCGTTGTAATAGCGCATATCATTGGCGATGGAGAAATCCAGACGAAGCCCCTCCAGAAGCCCCAGGCGCTCCATGATCCGGCACAGCCCCTTCAGCTCTGCCAGGGCCTCTCCGGCCCGGCCTCCTTCCGCCAGGGACTCCAGCTGGGGCAATGCCTGAACGGGAGGTCCGTACAGCCGGGCCAGCCGGCCCAGCCGGTCTGCCAGATCCCGCTCCAATCCTGCCTGGGCGCAGAGACGGTCCAGAGCGGCGGTATTTTTCCTCCCCAGCTCCCGGAGGAGCTCCTTCTTCACGTCCTCCTCCCGGACCTGCTCCAGCAGTCCGGATACCAGACCCGTGTGGCCCAAGTCCAGCAGGTATCCGCCTTCGCCCAGCATGCGCAGGCTCTCCGCCGCCAGGGCCAGCACCTCGCCCATAGCCGTCAGATCCAGTTCGCCGATGCACTCCAGCCCGGTCTGCATGATTTCCCGGAATCCCAGTCCAGCTGAGGTAGTGCGGTAGACGTTTTCGTGATAGTACACTTTTTCCAGTCCTCCTGCCGGAGGCTGGGCGTTTTTGACAATGGAGAGGGTGACGTCCGGCTTCAGGGCCATCAGTCTCCCGTCCGTGTCGGTAAAGGTCAGGATGTTCTCGCTGACCAGAAAGCTCTTGTTTCTGACGTATAAGTCATACGGTTCAAATTTGCTCATGCGGTAGGGGAGGTAGCCGTGACGCCGGTAAAGCTCCCGCAGCTTCAGCCCGCCCCGTTCATCGGCTCGCCGGATGGAGGATTGCTTCATGATACTGCCTCCTGCGATTCAGAAAATGACGGATTTCCGCCGTCCTCCAGCCGGTCCAGAGCCAGCTGATATCCCCCCGTTCCATACGCGCAGCATCGGTTGACGCGGCTGATGGTGGCGGTGCTGGCGCCGGTGCGCTGGGCGATGTGGCTGTATACCAGCTTCTCCCGGAGCAGTTTTGCCACCAGAATTCGCTGGGAACAGTCCTGAATTTCCTTTCCGGTCATCAGATCCTCCAAAAAGGCCCGGCATTCCTTTTCTGTTTGCAGCGACAGAATGGCCTGAATCAGCAGCTCCGCGCCCTCTCCATGAAAAACATCCATGGCCTCTCACCTTCCTTTTAAGCTTTTATACTTTAGCATGATATCACGGTAAAATACAGAAGTCAAGAGAGGGATAACTGGGAAATGTTCTGATTTTGAGGAATCAAAAACAGTCGCTTTGTGGCAAATTTCACAAAAGAATGAGAAATTGTTAGGTAAAATAGACGATTTCTTGTTTTTGCGGGAAAAAAGCATCTCAAGTGTGGACAAGCTTGCATGGTTTCATGTATAATGAAATCACGGGAGGCGCCCCTAACGGCCTCCCTCTGCCCGTCAGCCCGGGCAGGCAAGCTGAGAGGAGGGGGGATGTCATCATGAAAGAAACCACAAGCAGTCTCTACAAACATTCCATGAAGCTGGAACGCCGCACGGCATCGCTCTATGTCCAGAATACGGGCTGTCAACAATGTGCCCCTGGCTGCGGCTGGGGTCCGGGGGTACGGGACCATTTTCTGCTCCACTGCGTGGTGAGCGGAAAGGGGATTTATGAGTGCAGGGACAAGCGCTATGAGTTGAGCAGGGGAGACGCATTTCTGGTCTACCCGGACACCAGCGTCCGGTATTACGCCGACGAGATCGACCCATGGGAGTATGTTTGGGTGGGCTTTAGCGGACTGGATGCGGGCGGCTACATGGAGCAGACCGACTTCACCCCGGAGAAGCCTGTGCTGCAGGGGGTGGAGGAGGAGCTGTGCCGGAGAGTGGAGGCGGTTTATGGCAGCTACGGAACCTCCGCCTGGGAGGGACTGGAGATGACGGCGCATCTGTATCGCCTGCTGTCCCATCTGGTGCACTCGTCCCGGCGGCAGGAGAAGGAAGGCGGCGCGGTACCGGACTGTGCCCAGCTGGCGGCGGAGTACATCATCAATCACTACGAGGAGCCCATTACAGTGGAGGGCCTGGCGGCCCTGGCCTCCGTCAGCCATTCCAGTCTTTACCGCCGCTTTGTCAAGCGCTTCCAGATCTCACCCAAGCGCTTCCTGCTGGAATACCGCATTGAGCGGGCTTGCGCCCTGTTGCTGGACAGCGGGTATTCCATTCAGGAGATATCCAACTCCGTAGGATTTGAAGACCCCTTCTACTTTTCCCGGGCTTTCAAGGATGTGAAGGGAGTCTCTCCCCGGCAGTACGCGGCCCGGCACCGGGCGATCGGAAAAGAGCCGGTGGGAGAGTGAAAACGTTGTCCATATTCAGCGATTCCTGAAGAGGCTGTCCCGCAGGACCGTCAGGGCGGAATTTTGCGAAAACGCGGGAATTGTATGGCAGTAGGACATGAAGCGGCGGAGCTTACCCGCATTTCGGCCGGGTAGGGCAAAAATGGCGACGGTTCAGACTGCCTGAGGGGCCGCTGTATTATGCGGAATAGAAACCCGGCATGAGCCTCGGCGGGAGCCGGGGCTCATATTGATTAAAAATTGGCGGAATGCGCAGAAAAAATCCATGTTCAAATGGGAAGCTGAATTCTATAATAAAAGAACTAAAGGGTTCGGAAGAAACTATTTTGATGGAGGCTGCTATGGAGTACACATTTTCACCCCTGACTGATTTCCCAAAATTGGAGGAGGCCATCGCCCGGCTTTACGGAGATGCCGCCCCAATGCAGACCAAACGCTTCCGTGGGCTTCTGCGGGGACTGGAGGAGACCTTCGGCCCCAGCGAAAAAATTGCGGTGTTTTCCGCCCCTGGACGGACGGAGATTGGCGGCAATCATACCGACCATCAACACGGCCGTGTGCTGGCGGGGAGCGTCAATCTGGATATCATCGCCGCCGCAGCGCCTAACGGGGAGCGGGTGATCCGCCTTCAGAGCGAGGGCTTCCCCATGGATGTGGTGGATCTGGACGACCTGGAAATTCATCCGGAGGAGGTGAACCGATCTGCTTCCATTCTCCGGGGGATTGCGGCATGGTTTGTCCGTCAGGGATGCAGGCTGGAGGGGTTCAATGCGTATACCACCTCCAGTGTGTTCAAAGGCAGCGGCCTGTCCTCCAGCGCCGCGCTGGAGGTGCTCATTGGAAATATCATCAACGAGCTCTTCTACGAGGGTAAATGCACTCCTGTCCAACTGGCTCAGATCGGGCAGTACGCCGAAAACGTCTACTTTGGCAAACCCAGCGGCCTGCTGGATCAGATGGGGTCCTCCATGGGCGGCATGGTGACAATTGACTTTGCCGACAACGACCGCCCGGTCGTGGAAAAGCTGGATTTCGACTTCGCCTCCGCCGGGCATGCGCTGTGTATTATTGACAGCGGCGCGGACCATGCGGACCTGACGGACGAGTATGCCGCCGTCCCCGGCGAGCTGAAGAAGGTCTGCGCTCACTTTGGAAAATCCGTCCTCCGGGAGGTTCCGGAGGAGGACTTCATGGCCGCGCTGCCGGAGCTGCGCCGGACCTGCGGAGACAGGGCTGTTTTGCGGGCCATTCATATTTATGATGACAACCGCCGGGTGGAGGAGCAGGTTGCAGCTCTCCGCCGGAATGACTTCCATGCGTTTCTGGCTCAGGTTCGCGCTTCCGGCCTCTCCAGCTGGCGCTGCCTGCAAAACGTGGTTCCCGCAGGGTACATAGAGCATCAGGAGGTGGCGGTGGCGCTGACTGTCTGCGAGCGGCTGCTGAACGGCCGGGGGGCCTGCCGTGTCCACGGCGGAGGTTTTGCCGGAACCATTCAGGCATTTGTGCCCCTGGATATGCTGGAGGGATTCAAGGCCGGGATGGAACAAGCCCTGGGAGAAGGAAAGTGCCATGTGCTGACTGTCCGTCCTGTGGGCGGCGTCCGGCTGGCTTAAGAAAGGGGAAGTACAGATGGTGGATTATGAAATTGCTGCCCTGGTGCGGTATGCTGTGGACAAGAAGCTGATAGAGCCTGCGGACAGAACGTGGGCGGTGAACCAGATTCTCACGGTGCTGGAGCTGGACTCCTTTGAGGAGCCGAAGGAAGCGCCCGCCGGGATAGAGCTGGAAACCATTCTGGCCCGCATTCTGGACAGCGCGGCGGCCCGGGGGCTGATTGACAATGATGTCACCAGCCGGGATCTCTTGGATACTAAACTCATGGGCGTCCTGACGCCCCGTCCCAGCTGGGTGATCGACCATTTCCGCAGGCTGGAGGCGGCGGACAGGAGAGCGGCCACGGACTGGTACTATGCCTTCAGTCAGGACACAGATTATATCCGCCGGTACCGTATTGCCAAGGATGTGAAATGGGTGACTGAAACGGAATACGGGGACCTGGATATCACCATCAATCTCTCCAAACCGGAGAAGGATCCCAAGGCCATTGCCGCCGCCAGATCGGCACCTCAGGGCGGGTATCCCAAGTGCCAGCTCTGCAAAGAAAATGAGGGCTACGCGGGCCGGATCAATCACCCTGCCCGGGGCAATCACCGCGTCATTCCGGTCACGATCGATGGCAACGAATGGTTCCTTCAGTACTCCCCGTATGTCTATTATAATGAGCACTGCATTGTGTTCAACGGCCGGCATACGCCTATGAAAATTGACCGGTCTGCCTTTCGGAAGCTGCTGGATTTTGTCATTCAGTATCCCCACTATTTTGTGGGGTCCAATGCTGATCTGCCCATTGTGGGCGGCTCTATTCTCAGCCATGATCATTTCCAGGGCGGACGCTACACCTTCGCCATGGAGCGGGCTCCGGTGGAGCGGGAAGTGCGCTTCTCCGGCTTCGAGGACGTCTCTGTCGGCATCGTCCATTGGCCCCTGTCTGTTCTGCGGCTGCGCTGTGCCGATGATACCCGGCTGGTGGATCTGGCAGAGAAGATACTGACCGCGTGGCGAAGTTACACGGATGAGGCCGCTTTCGTCTATGCCGAAACCGATGGAGAGCCCCACAATACCATTACCCCCATTGCCCGGATGCGGAATGGTCAGTACGAGCTGGACCTGGTGCTCCGCAACAATATTACCACTCCGGAGCACCCCATGGGCGTCTACCATCCCCACGCCGAGCTTCACCACATCAAAAAGGAGAACATTGGGCTGATTGAGGTCATGGGGCTTGCGGTCCTGCCCGCCCGCTTGAAAGGGGAGCTTTCCCGGCTGGGAGAAGTGCTGGTTTCCGGCGGCGACCCGGCGGCAGATGAAGAGCTGGCCAAGCACGCCCCCTGGGCTTCGGAACTGCGGGAGCGGTACGCTTTCACGGCGGAAAATGTGGATGGTATTCTCCGGGACGAGGTTGGGCGCGTTTTTGCCCGGGTTCTGGAACACGCCGGGGTATTCAAGTGCGATGCGCAGGGGAGGGAAGCCTTCCTGCGGTTTGCGGCGTCGGTAAAATAAGGGCTGTACCAGCGATACGGGGGAGAATGGTTCAATGGCGCTGGCGGCCCGCCGCCTGATGGAAAAGGAGATTTGCCCTCAGTGAGAGTGCCGCGCAGATAATATCGTGTTTGCAGCTCTTGCTGAATCTATCGGGTATAGGGGATATGGAGAGACCTATATTTTTGCGGAATGGGACAGATAAATAGTTCCGTATGGCTGGCAGGACGGGAGGGGCTCCTGTGTGGCCTCCAATACTGATTTGTATACTGCCGGGAGGAATTTCAATTGTGTCTATGCAGATTTTTAATACTGGCATGGCCGTTTGGCCGATCTCTCTGAAAATGGAACTCCCCTTTTCGGAATTGTGTATCCAGAGAAATCATTATGAAAAGATATGAATTGAATGACAATGATAAAGTGCTGATAGATATTGCCCTTACGGTGTTGAAAGAAAATTTTGACGATGAAATATACAATCATACTGTTGGGTGTGCAACTCTATGCAAAAATGGCAGCATCTATAGGGGTGTAAATTGTGACGGAATACATGGCTCTTGTGCAGAATACATAACAATTGGAGCTGCTATTTCGGCAGGTGAAAGAGATTTTGATACGATTGTCGCGGTTCACGATAAACACTTGAACTATGTTATCCCGCCATGCGGGAACTGTAGGCAAATGCTATTTGAGTATTGTCCTGATATAAAAGTGATTGTGAACGACGAAAATGGAAATTTGATTAAAGTGAAGGCAAAAGATTTACTGCCTTTTGCATGGCAATCGGTAGTATGTTAAATCATGTTATTTTTCTGGAAATAAGCTTGATATTTTAAAGCTTATGCAGTGGAAACACTTTTCTGAAAAAAGGGGGATGGAATAAGGAAAGAAGAATTCTGTGATGCAGAATATCTTGAGAGATATGAAAAAAGCGGACATGCTGTGGTATCTTCTATTCGCCCCTCTTTGCATCATGGCATCGACTTTTTTCGCCATGTCTTTGCAGCCCGTCATTGACGCTGGGCTGTCCGGAGGATCTGTCCGCTTTTGTCCGCGCCTCTGCCTGGGCGGCTGCGCTGGTCCTTGCGGATGTGCTGGCCGCTTATCTGGAAAATGTGCAGAGGCTGAAGATCAAAACGGCATGTACCAGACAACTGCGCTTTCAATATTTCAGCAGCTTCTTCCGGCAGCGTGTTCAGCAGTTTCTGAAAACCGGCAGCACCGGGCGGCTCTCGAAGCTCACCGTGGACGCGGAAGCTGTTCCAGGCTAACGCAGCGCAGATGCGTGAGATTTCTGCGGAGGAGGGGGCCGCCGTTCTGCCGCCAGTTCGGCGGACAGACCGCGTTGTGCTGGATCACGTATCCTTTGCCTACCGGGAGGGTGCGCAGATTCTGAGTGATATCGGCCTTGCTCTGGAGTGGGGCAGGAAATATGCGTTGGTGGGGCCCAGCGGATCGGGCTGGCCCGGTGCTTGGCGATGCGGCCCCGCTTTATGATCTGTGATGAGATTGCGGCATCCCTGGACAACCGAAATGCTCTGGAGATAGAAAAGGTCATTTTTTCCCTGGAAAATGTTGGGATATTGACGATTACCCACCGGATCTATAAGGAAAATATGCAGCGTTACAACAAAATCTTCCTCCTGCAGGGCGGAGAGATTGTGGAACAAGGCACATGGGAGGAGCTGATTGGCCGAAAAGGTGCTTTTTTCCAATTGGCCGCCGCCTTTCAGAAAGTTAGCGCATATACCGAACCTGATTAACCTGTTTTGGGCGTATCCCTCATACCCCTTGGGGGATATGCCGTTTTTTTTGTACAGAATTTCCAATAAACCATATTGACAAAACTTTAACAATATAGTATACTGCCCACAGTAAGATCGTTAAATGATTAACAACCAATCCGACGGATTGCAGACAATTTGAATGGAGGACATTGAAATGGCTGACAACAACATCCCTGCTGTCATTGACACCGCCGAGGCCCTCACCGCCAAACTTACCGCCATGCGGCAGGCCCAGCGGACCTTTGCGACCTACTCCCAGGAGCAGGTGGACCGCATTTTCTTTGAGGCCGCCAAGGCCGCCAACATGCAGCGTATCCCTCTGGCCAAGATGGCCGTGGAGGAGACGGGCATGGGCGTGGTGGAGGACAAGGTCATCAAGAACCACTACGCCGCTGAGTACATCTACAACGCCTATAAAAATATGAAGACCTGCGGCGTCATCGAGGAAGACAAGGCATTCGGGTTCAAGAAGATTGCGGAGCCCGTGGGCCTCATCGCCGCCGTTATTCCCACCACTAACCCGACTTCTACCGCCATCTTCAAGGCACTCATCGCCTTGAAAACCCGCAACGCCATCATTTTCTCCCCCCATCCCCGGGCCAAGGCCTGCACCATTGCCGCTGCCAAGGTGGTTCTGGACGCCGCTGTCAAGGCGGGGGCTCCCGAAGGGATCATCGGCTGGATTGACGTGCCTTCTCTGGAGCTGACCAACCAGGTCATGCAGGAGGCGGACCTGATTCTGGCTACCGGTGGCCCCGGCATGGTAAAGGCCGCTTACTCCTCCGGCAAGCCCGCTGTGGGTGTGGGCGCGGGCAACGTGCCTGTGGTCATTGATGACAGTGCCGACATCAAGATGGCCGTCAGTTCCATTATCCATTCCAAGACCTTCGATAACGGCATGATCTGCGCCAGCGAGCAGTCTGTTACCGTCATGGACTCCATCTATGATGCGGTAAAGCAGGAGTTTGCCGCCCGGGGCTGCTATTTCCTTAAAGGCGATGAGCTGGATAAGCTCCGCAGCACCATTCTCATCAATGGCGCACTGAACGCCAAAATTGTGGGTCAGCCCGCCCCTAGAATTGCCGAAATGGCTGGTGTAACGGTCCCCGCTACTGCCAAGATCCTCATTGGCGAGGTGGAGAGCGTGGATATCTCCGAGCCCTTCGCCCATGAGAAGCTGTCTCCTGTGCTGGCCATGTATCGCGCCGAGACCTTTGAGCAGGCGGTTGCCAACGCGGAGCAGCTGGTGGAAGACGGCGGCATCGGCCATACCGCCTCTCTGTACATCAACCCCAGCCGTACCGACCGCTATGACCAGTTCGTGAACGCCATGAAGGCCTGCCGCGTGGTGGTCAATACTCCCTCCAGCCACGGCGGCATTGGCGATCTGTACAACTTCAAGCTGCGTCCCTCCCTGACTTTGGGCTGCGGCTCCTGGGGCAACAACTCCGTCAGTGAAAATGTAGGTCCTATGCACCTTATCAATATCAAATCTGTGGCTGAGAGGAGAGAGAATATGCTCTGGTTCCGCACCCCCCAGAAGGTTTACTTCAAGAAGGGATCCATGCCCGTTGCCCTCAATGAGCTGCGGGACGTGATGGGGAAGAAGAAAGCGTTTCTGGTCACAGATTCCTTCCTCTATCAGAACGGCTATACCAAGCCTATCACCGACAAGCTGGATGAGCTGGGCATCACCTATACTGTGTTCTCCAATGTTCAGCCCGATCCTACCCTGGCCAATGCCCAGGAGGGCGCCAAGGCCATGGCGGCCTTCCAGCCGGATGTGATCATCGCCCTGGGCGGCGGCTCCGCCATGGATGCGGGTAAAATCATGTGGGTTATGTATGAGCACCCCGAGGTGGACTTCCAGGATCTGGCAATGCGCTTCGTAGATATCCGCAAGCGTGTTTATACCTTCCCCAAGATGGGGGAGAAGGCTTACTTCGTTGCCATCCCCACCTCCTCTGGTACCGGCAGCGAAGTGACACCCTTCGCCGTCATCACCGACCAGGAAACCGGGGTGAAGTATCCCTTGGCAGACTACGAGTTGCTGCCCAACATGGCTATCGTGGATGTTGACAATATGATGAGTCAGCCCAAGGGCCTGACCTCCGCCAGCGGCGTGGACGTGCTGACCCATGCGCTGGAGGCATACGCATCTATCATGGCTACCGATTATACTGACGGACTGGCCCTGAAGGCCATGAAGAGCGTCTTCGAGTACCTGCCCCGGGCCTATAACGACGGCACCGATCTGGAAGCCCGGCAGAAGATGGCCGACGCTTCCTGCATGGCGGGCATGGCCTTTGCCAACGCTTTCCTGGGGGTGTGTCACTCCATGGCCCATAAGCTGGGGGCGTTCCACCATCTGCCCCACGGCATCGCCAACGCCCTGATGATCTCCCTGGTAGTGGAGTTCAACTCTGCCGAGGTTCCCCCGAAAATGGGCACCTTCTCCCAGTATCAGTACCCCCACACCATGGCCCGGTACGCCGAGTGCGCCCGCTTCTGCGGTATCAGTGCCAAGAGCGACGAGGACGCGGTGAAGAAGCTCATTGAGAAGATCGAGGAGCTGAAAAAGGCCGTAGGCGTCAAGGCCACCATCAAAGACTACGGCGTGGATGAAAAATACTTCCTGGATACGCTGGACGCCATGGTGGAGCAGGCATTCGACGACCAGTGCACCGGCGCGAACCCCCGCTACCCGCTGATGAGCGAGATCAAGGAGATGTATCTGAAGGCTTATTACGGCAAGTAAGCGCTATAAGTGGACCGAGGCTCCCTGGCATTCGTGCCGGAGAGCCTCGGCTCATATTGGAGAGCGGCAGGGACGGATTGGCTGACAGCGTCGGTATCAAGGACAATAACAGCAGTATCAATATCGCTCTGTTGGGGGTCTGTAATAGTCGCCGCTAAGGGATTCGGCAACATACAGCGCAAAATATTCTGACTGATCTGCAATATGTCAGTAAGGAATTCCTGTACGATCTCAAATGCTTTTTCACTGCAAGTGGAGAATCACCTTGTCCGCTTTAATGTCCACGGAGCGGACAACTCCGGTGGTGTTGCTTTATTCTGGGATCCACGGGCTTTGAAACGACTGGGGAAAATTTTCGTGAGAGTTCCCTAAGTGTTTACAAACTATTTCTTGACGAAACTGCTCGTAAGCGGTAGGATAGGTACATTATGGTAAAAGCCGCCCCAAAGGCGGCAGGGAGGATGGAAATGGAACTTTCCAAAACGACGATGAAGCGGATCATGCTGTTGATCGTATTCACGGTGCTGCTGCTGGTCGGAGTACAGAGGCTGGATGTAGTGATCGGCGCGTTGCGGTTTTTGTGGGGAATTGTCTCCCCGCTGTTTGTGGGCGCAGCCATCGCCTTTATTCTGAATGTGCCCATGAGTTTTTTGGAGCGGAAGCTGTTCTCTCGTTCCTCCGAGAGGAAGGGGAAAAAGAACCGGAAGGGCCTGTCTCCCATGCTGACGCGGGCTTTGAGCCTGCTGCTGACCATTGTGCTGCTGGCGGCAGTTGTGCTGTTGCTGGTACTGGTGGTTGTGCCGCAATTGGCAGAGAGCATCGGCAGTCTGGGCGGCTATGCCGCCAATGCGTTCAATCGTCTGGCGGCTTGGGCGGAGGAACAGTTTGCAGCTTATCCGGAGATCACAAGCCGGCTGGAGAATCTGTCGGTGGACTGGGCCGGACTGGCGAAAAATCTGTGGGATTTTCTCACTACCGGAGTGGGCAGTGTGGTTTCCACCACTATTTCTGCCACCATGCGGGTATTTAGCGCGGTAAGCGCCGGATTCATTTCTCTGATTTTTGCGCTTTATCTGCTGCTGCAAAAGGAGAAACTGGGTACGCAGTGCCGCAAAGCGCTGTACGCGCTGATGCCGGAAAAAGGAGCGGACCAGGTGGTAAGAGTCTGCTCGCTCAGCCATAAGGTGTTCTCCAGCTTCATTACCGGTCAGTGCGTGGAGGCGGTGATCCTGGGGGCTATGTTTTTCCTGTCCATGACGCTGCTGCAGATGCCTTACGCTCTGCTGGTGGGATGTCTTATTGCCGTGACGGCGCTGATTCCAATCGTAGGCGCATTCATTGGCTGTATTGTAGGCGCGTTCCTTCTGTTAATGGTGTCGCCGATGCAGGCGCTGATCTTTGTGATCCTGTTCCTGACGCTCCAGCAGGTGGAGGGAAATCTGATCTATCCCCATGTGGTCGGCTCCTCTGTGGGCCTGCCCTCCATCTGGGTGCTGGCGGCGGTCAGCATTGGCGGCAGCCTCATGGGTGTGGTGGGCATGCTGGTATCCATTCCGCTGGCTTCGGTGGCGTATACGCTTTTCCGAGAATTTGTCTACCGGCGGCTGAAGGAGCGGGGACTGAGAATCAGATAGAGCAGATGTGTTTCAGCCCGCTTTGGAAAAAGCGTCGGGAGAGCCATACCGCAGGAACGGCGCTGGGAAGCGCCATTTTGTCCTTGCGGGAATCTGTCGGATATGGTATACTGACAAAAAGGAAAAATATAATAAGATATCCGGACGGGTTCCCGGTGCGATGCAGAAGGGAAGATGCGGGACGGACTTTTAGGGAAAAGGGAAGGCGGCTTGAGGGATGAAACGAATGTTGCTTCTATTGCTGGCGTGTCTGTTGCTGTGCAGCGGAGCCGGGGCGGCGAATGTTGCAGAGGAATGGGAGGAACCGGAAGAGGGCGTTGACATTGTGATCAGCTTTGCAGGCGATGTGATGCTGGCCTCCTACAGGAACGAAACCATTGCCGGAAATTTCAGCGCTTACGCCCAAAAGAGCGATCCATCCTACTTTCTTCAGAACGTTGCGCCGATCTTCTTGTCGGACGACCTGACAGTGGTCAATCTGGAGAACGTTCTGACAGACCGGGCGCTGGCGGAGAAGGAGAAGGACCATGACCCCGCTTACTGGTACCGGGGACCATCCTCCAACGCGGAAATTCTGACCTCCTCCGGTGTGGAGGCGGTATCTTTGGCCAACAACCACACAGGCGATTATGGCCCTGAGGGCACCAAGGACACCATTGCGGCCGTAGAGGCTGCCGGGCTGCTGTATGGCAGCAACAGCAGGACCTTTTATTTTGAGAAGGAGGGCTATCGGATTGCTGTGATCTGCCATGGCCTGTGGAACGAGGGACAGGCGAACGAGATTGTCCGCCGGATTCAAAAAGCGGAGGAGGAATCTGATTTTCAGATTGTCTTCTACCATGGCGGGAAGGAGAAGGCCCATGCGCCCGAGGACTGGCGGCAGCGGGCTTCCCGCAGGCTGGTGGATGCAGGAGCGGATCTGGTGATAGGAAACCATCCTCATGTGCTTCAGCCCAGAGAAACGTATCAGGGAACGGATATTGTCTATTCCATGGGAAATTTTTGCTATGGAGGCAGCAAATACCCGGAGAATCGGACAATCATCTATCAGCTGAAGCTGCATATCGACGGAGATGGACAGCTGGAGAGCAAGACCGGCGAGATCATTCCCTGTTATGTTTACACTGGCAGTACCGGGAACAACTATTGTCCCGCTGTGATTACGGATGAGGATGAGGTGCGGCAGGTTCTGGAGTTCATGGATGGAAAAACCGCAAGTCCGCTGGAATCCCTCCAGTAGTGCAGAAAGCCTCATGAGCAGATGCTCACGGGGCTTTCTGGCTCCTCTGCCATTTGAAAAGACTTCAGATATTAATCAACTCGTACTCTCTGCTGCCCAGGCCAATCTTTTCCGCATGTTCCAGACAGGAGCGCCACTCGGACTCCGGCGTGGAGTTGACAAAGTGGTCGTGATGGTCCTGGAAGCCCGGTGCGGCAAGATTTTTTGCCAGCTGGCTGCCGGGAATAGGTGTTGCGGCAAGGCAGGCATCCACACAGGCCTGATCCAGCGCCAGAGGATCGAAGGAGGCGAACATGCCCAGATTGGGCAGGATAGGCACGTCGTTTTCCGCGTGACAGTCGCAGTTGGGGGATACGTCCACCACCAGAGAGATATGGAACTGAGGCCGTCCATCCACTACGGCCTTGGTATATTCCGCCATACGGCAGTTGAGAACCTTTACCGCATTGCCGGAGGCGAAGCTGATGGCGTCAAAGTTGCAGGAGCCCAGACAGCGGCCGCAGCCCACGCAGTGCTGGAGATCCACGGTCATCTTCCTGGTCTCTTCATCAAAGACCAGACCGCTGTTGGCGCACTCCCGCTGGCAGCGCCTGCATCCCCGGCAGAGGGCGGGATCAATCTGGGGCTGGCCGTTATTGTGCTGTTCGCACTTGCCTGCCCGGGAACCGCAGCCCATGCCAATGTTCTTGATGGTTCCGCCAAAACCGGTCATTTCGTGGCCTTTGAAATGGGTCAGGCTGATAAAGACATCCGCGTCCATGATGGCGCGGCCAATCTTGGCCTCTTTGATGTATTCTCCACCCTGGACCGGTACCAGCACGTCGTCGGTACCCTTCAGTCCATCACCGATGAGAATGGGGCATCCCACGGTCAGCGGGGTGAATCCGTTCTGCCAGGCGCATTCCAGATGCTCCAGAGCATTCTTACGGCTGCCGGGATACATGGTGTTGCAATCAGTGAGAAAGGGCTTGCCGCCCAGCTCCTTCACCACGTCCACAACCGCCCGGGCATAGTTGGGGCGGAGAAAACTGATATTGCCCAGCTCTCCGAAATGCATCTTGATGGCCACAAATTTTCCGTTCAGATCCAGCTGGCCGATACCGGCTTTTTTCACCAGCTTTTTCAGCTTTGTGGGCAGGCCGTCGCCATAGGCCTGGGTGTGAAAATCAGTAAAATAAACTTGAGAAACGGACATAATCGGCTCCTTTCCAGTGGGGAAGGCAAACCGCGGCGCTGCGGCGGCCTGTCCCATATAAATACCATTATACCGGCCTGAAGCCGGGGTGTCAAATGGAAAAGAGGTAAAATCAGGCAAATCCATCTCCGCCCGCAGCCATCTGCCGGATGTACTCCGGCGTGGTGCCGCAGCAGCCGCCCACAATTCCCGCTCCAGCCTTGGCCAGCGTTCTCATATGGCGGGCAAAATCCTCCGGTCCCATGCTGTAGTGGGCTTGGCCCAGCGCATCCATTACCGGCAGACCGGCGTTAGGCTTGGCGATCACAGGAATTTGTACCGCATCCCGGACAGAACGAATCACGGCTTCCAGCTGATCCGGTCCCACGGAGCAATTGACACCCACGGCCGCCGCGCCCAGCTCCTGAGCCATGACCGCCGCCTCCCAGACGGTCCCACCGAACATAACTCCGCCGTCAGCTTCCACAGAAAAGGAAACCATCACCGGCAGCGTCAGATCTGCCGCCGCGTCCAGCGCCGCCGCCGCCTCGTCCGCTCCCATCAGCGTTTCTACCGCCAGCAGATCCGCTCCGACTTTTGCCAGAGCTTCCATCTGCTCCCGATAGATCCCATAGGCCTCAGCATAGGGCAGATCTCCCGCCGGTTCCAGCGGACGGCCCATGGTGGACAAATCTCCCGCCACCAGAGCGCGGTTCCCGACAGCTTCCCGGGACAGGGCGGTCAGGGCGGCATTCAGCTCTTCCACCCGGTCCTCCAGGCCGAAGTATTTCAGGCTCAGCCGGTTTGCGGAAAAGGTGGGAGCCATGATGATCCGGCTGCCCGCTTCCACGTAGCGGCGCTGGAGGTTCAGCAGGATCTCTCGATTCGCTAAAATCCACTCCTCCGGCGAAACGCCTGCCGGCATTCCCGCTGCCCGGAGATTGCTGCCTGTGGCCCCGTCCAGCAGGACCGTCCCTCGGGCGGTCAGCTTTGAAAATTCCTGTTTGGTCATGGGAAACTGCCTCCTTCTTACCGTACCGCAGACTGATAAAACGTTAAAATACTCTCCATGAATCCATCATCCAGCTCTCTGGCGCGGAACTTGTCAATAGTGGAGAAATACTCCCGCAGGACCTCCTCTGGTATGTCTCCGCCATACTGCTCCTCCAGTTTGCTGCCGGTTTTATCCATCACATCGGCGTAGTCGTGCGCGTCCTGAGAATAAAAGAGGCTGTTATGACCGTTCCGGCGGTCCTCTCCGCAGACAATGTACCGCACGTTGGGGTTGGTAATCCGGTCCTTCTGAGATATGATGCTCACGGTATCATATCCAACGGTAGCGTCCTGATCCCCGTGAAGGATCAAAACAGGGGTATCCGTACGGTTGACAGCGTCTACTGCCGTCAGGCCAAAGACATCCCCGAAGGTCAGCTTCTGGTTGAGCCAGATGAAAGGGTACTCCAGATAGATCAGCGGCCCTGCCATGTCCCTGCCCCATGAGAGAATCATGGGCATGGCCTCATCAAACCCCGCCACGCTGGCGGAGGCGGCAATTTGATGGTCAAAATGAAAAATGGCCGTCACGGCGTAGCCGCCCCAGCTGTGGCCGAACAGGAACACAGGCAGGCCGTCAAACCGTCCCTCGCCCTCCACCCACGTCAGGGCCGCGTCCAGATCCAGTACTGACTGGTTCAAGCCCACGCAGTTTTTCCCTTCGCTGTCCCAGCAGCCGGTGTTGCTGTAGCACAGCACCTGGTAGCCGTGGTCCGCAAAGTACATCATTTCCGGCAGATAGCTGCCCTCGCCTCCGCCCAGGCCGTGGGAGATGACCACCAGGCCCTCGGGATTGTTCCCGCAGTAGAGGTGGCCTGTCAGACGGTTTTCTCCGGAGGAAAAGCTCACTGGTTCCCGGTCATAGCGGTCTGCAATGTCCTCGTAGAGGATACTGGACGTGAGTCCCGGCTCCGGCGGAGTTGTGCGGGCGAAGGTGTCGTTAAACAGCATTTGCACAATAATCAGGGAGGCGATTGAGAATACCACGGCCGCTGCCAGCAGAATTACACCTGCAATTTTCCATGCTTTTTTTCTGGTTTTCACGTCATGATCCTTTCCGGGAATTTATCCCCTGCCTTAGCCGCCACCTTAACCCGCTGTAACGCCGCTGCTGCTTGTCGTTTTCCGCCATGCGGCCCAGGGCGGCGTCGTCTCCCACCACCACCAGCAGCTCCCGAGCCCTGGTAATGCCGGTATACAGCACGCCCCGAACCATCAGCGCCGGGGCCGACGGCAGCGCAACCAGGACCACTGCCCTGTACTCGCTGCCCTGGCTTTTATGTACCGTTACCGCATAGGCCAGCTCCAGCTCGCCCAGCATGTCCGCGGTATAAGTGGCCGTACGGTCGTCGAAGCGGATGGTCAGAAGCTCTCCGCCGGGGTCGATTTCCTCCACCACGCCTACGTCGCCATTGAAGATTCCCGCCCCAGTAACGCCATCGGAACGCAGCCACAGCACGTCGTAGTTATTGCGGACCTGCATCACCCGGTCTCCGGTCCGAAAGATGGTTTCACCCCAGATTTTCTGCCGCTTGTCCGGATCAGAGGGGTTGAGGGCTTTTTGCAGGGCGCGGTTCAGCGCCGCGGTGCCCCATTCACCCTTTCGGGTAGGGCAGAGCACCTGAATCTGACCGGATTCCACGCCCATATTGTCGGGCAGGCGCTTCTGGCACAGGTCCACCACAAGGTCCACCGCCGTCAGAGGGTCCCGGCGGCGCATGAAGAAAAAGTCGCTGTCAGAGGAGTTCCGCAGCTCCGGCAGCTGGCCCTGATTCACCGCGTGAGCCGCTCGGATGATGGCGGAGGCTTGGGCCTGCCGGAAAATTTCCGTCAGGTTTACCGTTTCCACCCGGCCGGAGCGGATCAGGTCGCCGAACACGTTTCCCGGTCCTACTGAGGGCAGCTGATCCGGATCTCCCACCATGATCAGACGGCAGTCATCCCTGACTGCCGAGAGCAGGGCGGCCATCAGAGGCAGGTCCACCATGCTCATTTCATCCACGATCAATGCTTCCGCCGCCAGCGGCTCTTTTTCGTTTTTCTGAAATGTTACCTCGCCGGTGTCCTCCTTCCAGGTCATGCCCAGACAACGGTGAATGGTCTGCGCTTCCCGGCCGCAGAGCTCTCCCAGCCGCTTGGCCGCCCGGCCCGTGGGGGCCATCAGCAATGTGGTGCAGCCCATCCGGTCCAGCATGGCCACAATGCCCCGGACGGAGGTGGTTTTTCCGGTACCGGGGCCGCCGGTCAGCAGGACCACGCCCTGTCTGGCTGCCAGCTCCACTGCCCGCCGCTGGGCGGGGGCGTAGGTCAGGCCCTGCTCCTGCTCGATCTGGGCGATAGTGCCGTCCAGGCGGCTCGCCGCGTAATCCGTCCGGTCCGTCTGGCAGTGGAGCATCCGCTCCAGCTTTTCCGTCACCGCGATTTCCGCGCCGTACAGCCGCCGGAGATAGCATGCTTCCACCTTTGCCACCTTTTCCCACCGGACGGCGCCCCGGCCGATGAGATCGTCCAGAGCCGTTTCCACCAGCTCAATAGGGCAGCTGATCAGCTGGGACGCGGCGGCGATCAGCTTGTCCCGGGGCAGAAAGACATGACCGTTATTCAGGTTATAGGTCAGTTCAAACAGGACGGAAGCCTCCACCCGCCTGCGGCTGTCTCCCGCCATCCCCATGGACAGGGCGATTTCATCCATAATGGCGAAGTCCACGCCATACAGCTCGTCCACCAGCAGATAGGGGTTTTCCCGCACTGCCTCCAGAGCCTCGCCGCCATAGCGGCGGTACAGCCGCAGCGCCAGGGAGAGAGGCAGATCGTTGACATTGAGAAAATCCATCAGCCGCCGCATTCCGGTCTGATACCGGTAGCTCTCACAGATTTCCTCGGCCTTCCTCGGCGTGATGCCTTTGATTTGTGTCAGCTGGTCCGGGTCTTCCTCCAGCACTGTTAGAGTGTTGCCGCCAAAGCGCTGGACCAGCCGGGCGGCGGTGACCGCGCCGATGCCCTTGATCACGCCTGAGGAGAGATAGCGGAGAATTTCATCCTCGGCAGTGGGAAGGTGGCGCTCTACCCGCTCTGCCTGCACCTGGTCGCCGTGGACGGGATGGCTGACCCAGTGCCCGGTGACGATCAAGTCCTCTCCCGGTGCGGCGCAGGGAATGGATCCTACCACTGTCACCGCTTCTCCATCCGTCGTGACCAGACGCAGGACAGTGTAGCCGTTTTCTTCATTCTGATAAACCACGCCGGCAATGGTTCCGTCGATGACGCAATGCTCGTTCATGGCGGCCGTCTCCTCCTCGTATGCCTGAAATATGGGGAAATGCCGGAACAGAAGGGCAGGGGCGGAGGCTGCCGCCCGCCCCTGCGCAATCATCGTATCATCCTCAGGGGTCCCTGCCCGGCAGATAGCTGCCAACCTCGTCTTTTCCGCACAGCACAACCCACCGGCGCTCCCGGGCCAGCGCTTCCGCCAGACGGCGGCCCTCTTCGCTCAGACCACAGTCCACCAGCAGCGTCCGGCCGAACAAGCCCTGCTCCCGCCGCAATGCCTGAAGGACGCGAAGCTGTTCCTCCAGCCGTTCCCCATCCCCCTGGGCGGGCAGGAGTGCCGCCACCTCCCGGCGGCGCTCCGGTCCGGCGAACAGTATTGCCCGCGCTGCCGTCCAAAAAATGGACGCCAGTCCTACTGCCGCCAGCAGCGCCACAATTCCATCCTGCCAAAGCTGCACAGACATTCCCCCCATCGCCGCGTCAGCGGCTTTGCTTTATGCCAGTCTATGCGGTTGGAGGGAAAATGGTTAAAACAGGCTGGCTACGCCGAAGGTCAGAATGCTGACGGCTGCGCCTGCGACCAGCACCCCGGCAAAAATGGAGGGCAGCGCTTTCCTCAGAGGCATGTTCAGGAAGGCGGCGGCCAGAGCGCCCGTCCAGGCTCCTGTCCCCGGCAGGGGAACCGCCACAAACAGCAGCAAGCCCAGATATTTGTATTTCGTTACAGTCCGCCCCTTCAGGTGCGCCTTTTTTTCCAGACTGTCCACCACCCGGTTCAGCTTCGGCAGTTTCCGCCTCATCCACTGGAAAATCCGCCGGATATATACCAGAATAAAGGGTACAGGCAGGATATTGCCAATTATGGCGGCCAGATATGCCGCCCATACGGGCAACCCAAGTGCCACTCCGAAGGGGATTCCTCCCCTCAGCTCCACAATCGGAACCATGGAAACCAGAATCGTAAAGCAGAACTCTCCCACCGGGCCCTCAGTAAGCCAACGCATGATATCCATTGTAAATTCGTTCCTTTCCGGTTCTCCGCCTCAGCGGATCAAACCATGGGAAGAGGCCCCGGCCCTGAGAGCCGGGACCTCTTTCTTTTATATTTTACCATATTTTCTTCAGGGCCGCAAGAGGGTTGCCCCGCAGATTTTTTCCACCGCAGAATTGCATTTTTTCCGTTCCTATGGCATAATGGGAAAAACGCCGGTCCGCCCGGCAGAAAAAGAGAGGACGTGAGCGAAATGGCCGACAGGCCCATCCTTCAAATCCGTATGCTGGGAGGCTGTTCCCTGACCTATGGCGACAAGACGATTTCAGACGTCAACTACCACCAGAAAAAACCCTGGATGCTGCTGGCTTATCTGATCACTTTCCGCAGCCAGGAGATTCCGGTGGACGAGCTGATCAATCTGCTGTACCCGGGGGAACAGGGGAGCCGGCCCACCGGCGCGCTGAAGACCCTGGTCTACCGGGTGCGGGAAATGCTGGAGGAGCTGGGCCTGCCGGACAGCAGGGATATGATCCTGGTGACGCGGGGAACCTATGCCTGGAACGCCGGGGCACCCATTCAATTGGATACGGACCTCTTTGAGCTGGCCTGCCAGCGGTCGGGGGCGGTCTGGCTGCCGCCGGAAGAGCGGTTGGAGCTCTGCCTGAGCGCTCTGGCGCTGTACCGGGGAGATTTTCTGTCCAAGGCGGCGGGGGAGCGTTGGGTGGCGAAGCTGTCGCCTTGCTATCACTCCATGTATACCCGTCTGGTGCAGACCACTTCCGGTCTTCTGTCGGCGCAGGAGCGCTGGGAGGAAGTGATCCAGATTTGCGGCCGGGCCATCCAGATTGACGGATACGAGGAGAGCTTTTACTACAGCCTGATCCGCGGCCTGATCCATACAGGGCAGACCCGGCAGGCGCTGGAGCGCTACAAGCGGATGTACAGCATTTTCTATACGGAGCTGGGCGCCGCGCCATCGGCAGAAATGATGGAACTCTACCAGGAGATCACTCGGGAAAGCAGCCGGGATGTGAGAAGAGAGAGCGAGGATCTGGCTGCTGTCAGCCGCTTCCTGCTCCGGGAGGACAGGCTGGCCGGAGCGTTCTTCTGTGAGCTGGAAGTGTTCACGGATATCTACAATCTGGAGGCCCGATCTGCGGCCCGGTCCGGCCGTACGGTCTATCTGGCCATGGTGTCCGCTTCCATGCGGGACGCTACCGTACCGCCGCTGCGGATGCTGAACAACTATATGGAAAAGCTGTCCGACTGCATCCGGAACACGCTCCGCCGGGGGGATGTGGCGGCTCAGTACAGCGTATCCCAGTATATCCTGCTGCTGCCGGTTCCCTCCGCCGAAAAAGGGCAGGTGGCGCTGGACCGTATCATCAGCCGGTTTACAGAAAAATATCCCCGCTGCCCGCTGCTTCTGCGGACGAGCATACGGGAAATTGACGCCATTCTGGCGTAGAAGGACGCAAAGGAGAGTCATCATGGAACTGTCATTCATTACCGCCGGACAGATTGTCAACACCCACGGTATCCGGGGAGAGGTCAAGGTGCTGCCTCAGGGAGTGGAGCCGGAGCTGCTGGCAGAGTGCAGTACGCTGTATATTGGGGAGAAGCCCTGCCGCCTTATGGCGGGGAGGGTGCACAAGGGCTGTCTGCTGGCAAAGCTGGAAGGAGTGGACAGCATGGATGCCGCGCTGGCGCTCAAAGGGAGGAGCGTTTCCATCCGCCGCCTGGACGTGCAGCTGCCGGAGGGGGAGTACTTTGACCAGGAGCTGGTGGGACTTACCGCCCGGGACGCGGATACCGGCGAAGAGCTGGGGAAGGTGGAGGAGGTTCTGACCTATCCCGCCCATAAAATCTACGTTGTCCGGGGCGGGAGGGACGAGTATCTGGTTCCCGCCGTTCCAGCCTTCATTGCCCGGATTGACGTGCCCGGGGAAACCATGGATATTCACATGATGGAGGGGCTGGGTACACATGCGGATTGACATCATGACGCTGTTCCCCGAGACGGTGGGGGATATGATGAACGAGTCTATTCTGGGCCGGGCCCAGGAGCGGGGCTTCATCCGTATCCGGGCCCACCAGATCCGGGACTTCACCGTCAACAAGCAGAAACAGGTGGACGATTACCCATACGGCGGCGGCAGGGGGGCCGTGATGCAGGCGGACCCTTTGTACCGCTGCTGGGCCTACATCCGGGCCAACTTCGGTACGGGGCGGACCCGGACCATCTACCTCTCCCCCTGCGGGACTACCTTTTGTCAGGCCAAGGCCCGGCAGCTGTTGGCGGACTACGATCACCTGATTCTGGTCTGCGGACACTATGAAGGCGTGGACGAGCGTTTTCTTGAGGAATGTGTGGACGAGGAGATTTCCATGGGGGACTTTGTTCTCACCGGTGGGGAGATTCCTGCCATGGCGGTGGCGGACGCGGTATGCCGTATGGTTCCCGGAGTGCTACCGGAGGCGGCCTGCTACGAGGACGAGAGCCACTGGAACGGACTGCTGGAATACCCACAGTACAGCCGGCCGGAGGAGTGGCATGGGAGAAAGGTGCCGGAGGTCCTCCTCAGCGGTCACCATGCCAATGTGGCCCTCTGGCGGAAACGCCAGTCCATGCTCCGTACCCTGCGGCGGCGGCCGGACATGTTCCGAGAATCCGACTTCCAGGACAGCAAGGCTAGCCGGCGGCTGCTCTCGGAGGTGTACGAGGAGCTGAAGCGGGAAGGCGGTGGAGAAAAGAAGCCATGATCCTGGCCTGCGCTTACGCCTACTGGAAAAGCCGGTGCAATACGTCCTTGATCTGATCCGTGGGACGGAAGGGATCCAAAGGTCTGCCTGTGCTATATTGAGGGCAATACCGCAGCGCGGACGTCTTGACGGTGGATTTTCCGCTCAGGTTTTGTTAAAAGTCTTTGTAGTTCCCATACATTGAGGTGCAAAATAGGCTCTTAGATAAATAATTGTATCAACAAGGAGCTATTATGAGAAAATATCTTTTCATCAAGCCGGCACAATTTGTGATTTGCGCAGTTTCCGGGGCCGTATCTGCGCTTTTGGGAATGTGTATGGGCTTTGTTGATGGGGCCTTTGTGAATCTGGCTGTGGATGGCTCTGTGGACCGGCTGGCCCGTGTGTTCTTTCTGTCCATGGTCTGGCTTGTGTTTTATCTGTTTTTTCAAAGTTTCTATGGCTTTGTGAAAAACAGATATATCTGGCACGTCAAGTCCAGACTCCGCCAGGACCTCTTTGAGAAGATTATGGACCAGAGCGTTCCGGAGTTCAATTCCAAGAACAGCTCCACCTACATAGCGGATTTGAATACCAATAGAGTGGTCCGCGCGTCTAAGCTGGAAGAGGTTATCAGTGCGCTTCCCATGGGTCTTGAGACCCAAATCACGGAGAAGGGTGCCAATCTGTCTGCCGGCCAGCGGCAGAGATTTGCTTTGGCCAGGGCTATGATTAACGATCCCCCGGTGTATCTCCTGGATGAGTTTACTTCCAACCTGGATATGCAAACAGGGACAGAGATTGAGAGTACGCTTCTAAAAGAAACGGACAAACTTATGATCTCCACATCACCCACAAGCTTATCCCTGAGATGCTGGAACAGTATGATGAGATATTGGTAATGAAGAACGGAAGAATTGAGGAGAAGGGCACCTTTCAGGAGTTGATGGAACGCAGGGAATACTTTTATCCTCTCTATACAGTATCCAAGTGGACTTAGAACCTGTATTCACAACTGCTGCACGCCGCCTAGCCGGCCTTTTTTCCACCATACTGCGTCGATTTCCCTTGCCATGCGTCAGTATAGCTGGCCCGCCTGCGGC
>OFFE01000288.1_pt1 | contig 44307 bp, 37 predicted proteins | sample 1521371 | NCBI WGS metagenome assembly OFFE01 (sample SAMEA3504131, study PRJEB24116) | mouse gut metagenome | biome: mouse gut; feature: mouse-associated habitat; material: faeces | place: Denmark | collected 2011 | reverse complement strand
GTCCGCAGAGAAGGTTGGGGCGGAAACCGCTCCGGTCCTTTTCTGTTTTCCCTTCGCCTTGGAGCGGTCGTTTTTTTGTCCCGCCCTTGCCGCACACATAGCATTTGCAGACCGCCGGGGAATATGCTATTCCGCCGCGCGGTAATTTTTTGCAAAAATACGACGGACGGCCTCCGCCCCGCCTCCAGTCCGCTTTCCGGTAAAGAGGCAGGTTTTTCTCCCAAAACCGTCCAAAAACGCTGGCAGTCTCCCGCTTTCCCGGCAGTTCCGCTACTGTTTGCATCTGCAGACGGCGGCGCGGCGGCTCCGCTTTGGGCATTCCGCCGAATTTTCAAAACCCGCCGGAAAACCCGAAAAAAAGTCCCCTATGGGGGGATTTTACACTTGCATTTTGCCCGCGGTTTTGCTATGATAAAAGCACTGTATTGTGAAAAATGTGACAATACGACCATAGCCTTATTTCATCTGGAAAGAAAGGAGCAACGGGAAGCGCGGCAAGCGCTTTCCAAATTCCGACTATGAAACTGATCACTGTCGAGCAAATGGAAGCTGCCACCGAACGGCTGCTGGAAAATGGCCGTCAGGTGGGAGCGGACTCCTGGCAGCAGCGCGTCAAGAACCAGACCCCCCATTGTAAATTCGGCGAGGAGGGCATCTGCTGCCGTATCTGCTCCATGGGCCCCTGCCGCATCACCCCCAAGGCACCCAGAGGCATCTGCGGCTGCGACGTCCACGGCATCGTAGCCCGCAACTATCTGCGCTTTACTGCCGGCGGCGCGGCCACCCACTCCGACCACGGCCGCAGCATCTGCCACACCTTGTATCAGTCCAGGGAAGGCGGCAATTACACCGTCAAGGACCCTGAAAAGCTCAAGAGAATCGCCGGTGAGTGGGGCATTGCCACCGAGGGCAAGGATATCTATGATCTGGCCCACGAGGTCGCCGAAACCGCTCTGATGGAGTACGGCAAACCCTTCGGAAACTGCCGTTTCCTCTCCCGGGCTCCCGAGCACACTCGCGAGCTGTGGCACAATGCGGGCATTGAGCCTCGGGCCATCGACCGCGAGGTCTCCCAGTCCCTGCATATGACCCACATGGGCTGCTCCTCCCTGCCGGAGGCTCTGATCCGTCAGGCTCTGAGAGCCGGTCTGTGTGACGGCTGGGGCGGCTCCATGTGCGGCACCGAGTTCTCCGACGTGCTCTTCGGCACCCCCAAGCCCATCGATACCACCGCCAACCTGGGCGTCATGGAGAAAGACATGGTAAACATCGTGGTCCACGGCCATGATCCCTCCCTGTCCGAAATGATCGTATTCTATGCTCAGGACCCCGAAATGATTGCTCTGGCCAAGGAGAATGGCGCAAAGGGCATCAATATCTGCGGCGTGTGCTGTACCGCCAACGAGGTAGCCATGCGTCACGGCATCCCCATGGCCGGAAACTTCCTCCAGCAGGAGAACGTGGTCCTCACCGGCGCCTGCGAGGCCATCGTGGTGGATGTGCAGTGCATCTTCCCCGCCTTGGGGCCCCTGTCGAAGTGCTTCCACACCAAGTTTATCACCACCTCCGATATCGCCCGGATGCCGGACAGCGAGTTCATTCACTTCAGCGAGGAGACCGCTGGTGACAATGCCAAGGCTATTGTCCGTATGGCGGTGGAGAACTTCAAAAACCGCAACCAGGAGCTGGTCCATATCCCCGACCTGAAGACCAACGCTACCGTGGGCTACTCCGTGGAGGCCATCAAGAAGTGCCTGGACGGCGTGACCAACACGCAGGTGGACATGGCCGGTACTATGAAGCCCCTTGTGGAGTGCGTCAACTCCGGCGTGCTCCGCGGCGCGGTCGCCATGGTCGGCTGCAACAACCCCAAGGTCCGTCCCGACACCGCCCATATCAGCCTGATGAAGAAGCTGCTGGCCAATGATATCATCATCGTGGTTTCCGGCTGCTCCGCACAGGCCGCCGCCAAGGCCGGCCTGCTGGACAAGGAAGCCAAGGAACTCTGCGGCGACGGTCTTAAGCGTGTATGCGAGCTGGTGGGCATTCCCCCGGTGCTCCACATGGGTTCCTGCGTGGACATCTCCCGTATGATGGTTCTGGCAAGCGATATCTCCAAGGATTCCGGCTGGAACATCGCTCAGATTCCTCTGGTGGGCTGCGCCCCCGAGTGGATGAGCGAGAAGGCCGTGTCCATCGGCAACTACGTCGTGGCCACCGGCATCGACACCTTCCTGGGCGTTGATCCCTACACCAAGGGCTCCACTGAGGTCACTGAGCTGCTCCAGGGCGAGCATGGCATCAAGGACTGGGTCGAGGCCAAATACACCGTGGAGCTGGATATTGAGAAGCTGGGTGACAAGATGATCGAGGCCATCGAGGCCAAGCGCGCGGCACTGGGCATCTGAGATACATACTGTTTCTCCTGAAGGAGGAGATCCGATGAAAAGCAAGCTGCTGAAAGCCAGGCTGTGGCTGGTGAAACATCAGCTGCAAACCGGTATTGCATTTATCCTCCTGGGTATTCTGTTGCAAAGTGCAGGTTGGGACCGGATCACACTCTCTGGCACCGTCGAAATAAATGCCGATCTGATGTGCATTTCAATAGGGACGATTTGTGCCATTAGGGGATTTCTCCAGAAGATGAAACAGTAATTCATGAGCAAAAGAGGATTTCCTATGAAAGTAGCCATCACCGGCAAGGGTGGGGTGGGTAAGACCACCTTCGCCTCCACCCTCTGCCGTCTCTACGCCGCCGAGGGCCGCAACGTTCTCGCCGCCGATGTGGACCCGGATGCGAACCTTGGACTGGCGCTGGGTCTGACAGAGGAGGAGGTCAACGCCATTGTCCCCATCTCCAAAATGAAGGAGCTGGCCAAGGAGCGCACCGCCGCTAATGAGAGCAACACTTTTTATAAGCTCAATCCTGAGGTCTCGGATCTGCCCGATGAGCTCAGCCGGGATGTCAACGGCGTGAAGCTGCTGGTTATGGGCACCGTGGATACCGGCGGCAGCGGCTGCGTATGTCCGGAGCATGTGATGCTCAAGGCCATATTGTCCAACCTGGTTTTCCGAAAGGACGACGTGGTGGTCATGGATATGGAGGCGGGACTGGAGCATCTGGGTAGGGGAACGGCCTCCGTGATGGATCAGTTCATCGTGGTCATTGAACCCGGTGCGCGGAGCATCCAGACCTACCAGAGGATCAAGCAGCTGGCAGCAGACATCGGGGTGCACCGGGTCCGGGTGGTGGCCAACAAGGTCCGGGATGAGCGGGACGAGGAATTTTTTCGCCAGCGGATCCTGGAGGAGGACCTGCTGGGGTTCATCCACTACAATGCCGCCGTCATTGAGGCCGACCGCAACGGACAGTCCCCCTTTGACTACAGCGACAAGGCCGTGGAGGAAATCCGGGCCATCAAAGACAAAATGGATTGTGAGAAATAAATAACTTCTGATCATATCGTGAGGAGTGAATTAACAACGTGAAAACATTATTTGAACGCGTTTTCTCCGGCAACGACGAGATGTACGCTCTGGCCGTCAAGGCTGTGGACGAGGCCATGGCCAAGCTGGGGCCCAACGCCCCCGCCGCCTTCGGCGACACTGCCTACTCCCTGCCCTGCTTCTATGCCATGACTGGTAAGAAGATCGCCACCGTGGGCGAGGCCAAGGCCGCTCTGGAGAACGAGATCAAGGGCTTCATGACCCGCAACAGCCGCACCAAGGATATTTTCACCTCCGGCGTGGCTACCGCTCTGTCCGCCGAGATCATTGAGCTGATGAAGTACGCCATGGCCGGCGGTTCCCCCTACGAGGATCCCGTCATGGGCCACTTTACTGATGCTCAGGTCCGCGAGTTGGGCGTGCCCCTGGTCACCCGGGACATCCCAGGCGTGGCGGTCATCATCGGCGCGGCTCCCACCGCCGAGGAGGGCGTGGAGCTGGTCAAGGAGTACCAGTCCCAGGGTATCTTTGTCACCCTGGTGGGCGGCATCATCGATCAGTGCGTGGAAAAGGGCGTGAAGCTGGGCTTTAACGTCCGCAACGTGGCCTTGGGCCATGACCTCTCCAGCGTGGCTCACGTGGTCAGCGTGGCGCTCCGCGCCGCCTTCATTTTCGGAAGCGTACAGGCGGGCGACTACGAGGGTATGTGGCGGTATACCATGGACCGCGTCTTCGCTTTTGTCAACGCCTACGCCCCCGTGGACGATATGACCGTGGCCTGCGGCGCCGGCGCCATCCAGCTGGGCTTCCCTGTTGTCACCAACGACACCGAGGAGAACAACATGTTCCGGGTGCCCAAGAGCCTGATCATCCAGCCCGATATCTCCAAGTTCAACGCCACCAGCCTGGAGGCCCGGGACATCAAGATCAAGATCACCAAGATCGACATCCCCGTGGCCTTCTCCTCCGCCTTTGAAGGTGAGATCGTCCGCCGGGGAGACATGCAGTTGGAGTTCGACGGCTCCCGTAAAACCGGCCTGGAGCTGGTCCGCGCCAAGGAGCTCAGCGAGGTGGAAGATCACCGCTTCACCCTCATCGGAAACGACTTTGACACTTTTGAGGCCGGCAGCAAAGTGGATTTCTGCATGGTGGCCGATGTGGCCGGCAAGAACATGAACAGCGATTTCGAGTCTGTGTTTGAGCGGAAGTTCCACGCCTACATCAACTGCATGGAAGGCGTGATGCATACCGGCCAGCGGGATGTCATCCGTGTTCGTATCAGCAAGGCCGCCTTTGAGGCCGGCGTGCGGGCCAAGGATTTTGCCGAGGTGCTCTATGCCAAGCTCAAGAGTGACTATGACGCTGTTATCGACAAGTGCGAGGTCACCATTATTACTGATCCGGCTGAGTGTGAAAAGTTCCGTCATGAAGTGGCTATCCCTGCTTATGAGAAGCGCGATGAGCGTCTGGGCAGCCTCACTGACGAGAATGTGGACCAGTTCTACACCTGCATCATGTGCCAATCCTTCTCACCCAGCCACGTGTGTATTGTCACCCCCGAGCGTCTGGGACTGTGCGGTGCGGTGAGCTGGCTGGATGCCAAAGCCACCAACGAGCTGGACCCCTCCGGTCCCTGCCAGATCGTGCCTAAGGACCACATCATTGACGAGAACATCGGCCGGTGGGAAGAGGTCAATGATGCTGTGAAGAAGTACAGCCAGGGTGCGCTGGAGAGCGTGACGCTTTATTCTATCATGGAAGATCCCATGACCTCCTGCGGCTGTTTCGAGTGCATCTGCGGCATTGAGCCCTTCTCCAACGGCGTAGTCATCGTCAACCGCGAGCATGCGGGTATGACGCCTCTGGGTATGACCTTCTCTGAGATGGCTTCCATGACCGGCGGCGGCGTGCAGACCCCAGGCTTCATGGGTCACGGTAAGCACTTCATTGCCTCCAAGAAGTTCATGAAGGCCGAGGGCGGTCTGGGTCGCATTGTGTGGATGCCCAAAGCGCTGAAGGATCAGGTTGCTGAAAAGGTCAACCAGTCCGCCAAGGAACTCTACGGTGTGGACAATTTCTGCGACATGATTGGTGATGAAACCATTACGGAGGATGCCGAAGCGTTGATGAATTATCTGACTGAGAAGGGCCACCCTGTATTGGGTATGGACCCCTTGATGTAAGTTAAGACGGTTTTGTGGGGGACGCTGCCTGGAATCAGGCAGCGTCCAGGGCAAGGAGCTGGTGACGGTGCCCGGGACCCAGATTCAGAGCGATGAGACGGAAGAGTTTGACGAGATCCTGCGCCATCAGAAACCGGGCTGCCCCAGCATTCTGGAGAAGCTCCGGGAGAAGCTTGGGGGTGTGGAGATTGGGTACGCCTATGGGTATGCCATCGCGGGAAACGATTTCTCCCATATGGAAGAGGCCCTGAGGCTGGCAGAAGAGGCGGATGTCATCCTGATGACCCTTGGGGGCAAGCACGGCTCCTGCTCTGTGGCATCCATGGGTGAGGGCGTGGACGCCACGGACATCAATCTGCCGGAGTGCCAGGAGGAGTTCATCAGGAGGGCGGCGCAGCTGGGAAAGCCTATGGTGGGAATTCATCTGAACGGCAGGCCCATATCAAGCGATGCGGCAGACCGATACCTGGATGCGATTCTGGAGGCATGGAACCCTTCCGAAATGGGTGCGGAAGCCATCGTGCAGGTGCTGACGGGAGAGTACAATCCCGGCGGAAAGCTTCCGGTGTGCGTGGCCAGGAACGCAGGACAGATTCCCATTTATTACAACCATCCCAATGGCTCCGCATGGCACCAGGGGGAAAGCATCGGCTTTGCGGAGTATGTGGATATGCCCCACACCCCCAGATATTTCTTCGGCCACGGTCTGTCTTACACGGAGTTTGCGTACAGCGGCCTGCATGTCGCCCCGGAATCCGCAGATCCGGAGGGTACCGTGGAAATCACGGTGGAGATAGAGAATATGGGGAAAGTAAAAGGGGACGAGGTCGTCCAACTGTATCTGCGGGATGTATATGCCGAAATGACCCGTCCGGTAAAGGAGCTGTCAGGGTTTAAACGCGTTACCCTGGAGCCGGGGGAGAAAAGAAAAGTTGTCTTCCGTCTGCAGTGCAGCCAGACCGCGTTTTTGGACTCCCGTATGCAGTGGAAGGTGGAAAAGGGAGAGTTTGAGGTTCAGATAGGAAGCTCTTCGGAGGATATCAGGCAGAGGGGAAGCTTCCGCATTGTGGAGGATAAGATTGTAGAAGGGAAATCCAGAGGGATGTATGCGGAGGCAGAAGTAAGATAGAGATTTATACAAAATAGTTCCTTTCCGGCAAAAGATGCTCTTTTTTGCCGGAATTTTTTAGTAAAGCGTTTTTGCATTCAAATATGGATAGATTAGGGATGCAGAAGGCAGACAGGATATGGATGCTGACATGCTGGCCGTGCAGCGGAAGCCTGAATAGGACAAATAGCAGGCTGCATATGGTTTGATATGGGATAAAGGGGAAGCGCATGAGCTGCAAAAGTACATTATGTGATTGAAATCAAACAATCCTTATACAGGAAAGAGGTGGATGCAGATTGATGACAATAGAGGAGCTGCAGCGTATGAAGCAGGCCGACATCATGCAGGCGGACAGGGAGCAGCTGGCAGACATAGACAGCATTGAGATAGACAGAAGCAAGTCGGTGCCAGCCAGGATAAGAAGCTACCTGGAACAGGTGAAGAACCCATTCCTTGTGAAATCAGGCGAATACATACTGAAATTCAGCTATGCCGACTGCGACAAGGACATGGATGACCGGATGGTGGAATATGTATCAAGAATGTCGAAAATCCGCTGTTAAAGCTCTTTACAGAAAGCGGTTTTTTGGCAGCCTGGAGTCAGGACGAATCAGCGAAAATCCTGGCAAGGCGTCAGCAAGCCTTTTGTGGGAATCCCCGGAAAAGGCTTTATGCCCCATAGGACGGGCCCTGCTAACATTCTAATACTGGAGGAGCGCAGATGAAAGCAAAAGAATTTTATAGCGCAGGTCTCTATCTCCGTCTGTCACGGGACGACAGCGCAATGGACGCAGACAGCGGGAGGACGGAAAGCATCAGCATCGGCAGCCAGAGGGAGCTGCTCCGGTCATTCGTCCGCAGCCGCAGGGACATGGAGATTTATGATACCTATGTGGACGATGGGTATTCGGGAATTAATTTTGACCGCCCTGGATTCAAGCGGATGATGGAAGATGTCCGGGCCGGGAAAGTTGACTGCATTATTGTAAAGGATTTGTCCAGATTTGGACGAGATTATATAGAAGCCGGGCGGTTGATACAAAAGGACCTTCCGGCTTTAAATGTGCGTTTTATTGCGGTGACGGACCATTTCGATTCCCTGACGGCGGACTATCATGAGACATCCCTTGTCCTTCCCGTAAAAAACTTCGTAAATGACAGCTATTGCCGGGACATCTCTGGGAAGGTCAGGAGCCACCAGAAAGTGAAGCGGGAGAAAGGGGAGTTCATCGGCGCTTTCGCAGTCTACGGCTACTGTAAGGACGGGAAGGACAAGAACAGGCTGGTTCCGGATTCCTATGCGGCCCAGATTGTGAAGAACATCTTTGACTGGAAGCTGGACGGGATGAGCTGTGCCGCGATAGCGGGGAAACTGAACGGGCTGGGCATCCTTTCCCCATTGGAATACAAGAAGTCGAAAGGGGAGAGATTTGCTACAGGCTTTCCGACGAAGGTGAAGGCAGGATGGTCATCCCAGGCGGTAAAGCGCATCCTGTCAAACGAAATCTACACAGGTACCATGGTACAGGGCCGCAGGGAGAAGATAAGCTATAAGCTGGACAAATGCCGGGAGAAGCCGAAGGAGGAGTGGATCCGGGTGGAAGGCACCCATGTGCCCGTGGTCGCCAGGGAGGCGTTCGACAGTGTGCAGAAGTTCCTCCCCGTCGACAGCAGGACATCCGGGCGGGAAGGGAAGCCCCACCTGTTCTGCGGGCTGCTGTTCTGCGGGGACTGCATGGAGCCCATGACCCGCCGGGTAAACCGCTACAAGGGTGCGGAGAAGGTATCCTTTATCTGTCCCACCAGGAACAGCGGCCTTGGATGTACCCGGCACACGATTCCGGAGGATGAGCTGCGCAGGGCCCTGCTGAAAGGGCTGCAGTCCCAGGCGGCATTGTTCCTGGACGAGTCGAGAGTGCTTTCCCGCATAGAGGGGATGGAGATGGACTTCGGGGAGCTGTCCCGCTATGACCAGGAGATTGCCAGGCTCCGGGGCGAGGAGCAGAAGTACCTTGCCCTGCGCAGCGGCCTGTATGAGGATATGAAAGCAGGCATCATCACACAGGAGGATTTATATTCGTTCCGCGGCATTTATGAAGAGCAGTACGCGAGGATTCAGGATGCCATCGGAAAACAGGAGGAGATGGTACGCGCCCTGTTCAAGGCTGGAGTTGCATCCGGCATACGACTGGAGCGGTTCCGGGAGGCGCTGGAGCTGACGGAGCTGAACCGTGACGTGCTGGTCGCCTTTGTTGACCGGATACTGGTGTATGAGGATAAACGGATATGCCTGGAGCTGAAGAACCGGGAGCTGTACAGCAAGGTCATGATGCTTGCCGGATATATGGAGCGGAGAGAAGCCGAAGCCGCCAGGGCCGGAAAGCCGGCGCACAGAGGAAGAACCGTCCCTACCGCTGGGGGCATGGGAGCGGGGAAGGCAGAAACAGGCGATGTTGGGAAAACGGGATGCAGGGAGACGACGGCTGTCCCTGCCGGGGATATAAGGAGGGGAGAGATGGGGGCTGCGGGGTATGCGGTAAATGGAAGGGAGGCGGTTTAAATGGCCAGAACTTCCAGAAGAGAGAGGCTGGGGCTGACCCGGGGAAAAGACATGGAGCAAGTCAGCAAGCCGGCTTACGGAATGATAGAGAACCATTCCGCAGGAAATAAAGGCGCCACAGGGCAGAAAACCTATTCCGTGGGCATTTACGCAAGGCTTTCCGTGGACAGCCACAATGAGAAGAATGAGTCCATCGACAACCAGATTGAGATGGCGAAATCCTACATGGAGCTGCAGCCGGATATGGTTCTTTTTGGCTGCTACAGCGATTTGGGGAAGACAGGCACTAACTTCGAGCGGGAAGGGTTCAACCGGCTCATGGCGGATGTCCGCTCCCGGAAAGTGGACTGCATCATTGTCAAGGATTTTTCCAGGTTCGGCCGTAATTACATAGAGGCGGGAAATTACATCCAGAAGATTTTCCCGTTTCTGGGAGTCCGCTTTATCTCCGTCACAGACCGCTTCGACAGCCTGTATGAGAATGGGGACGATCTGGGGGTGAATCTGAAGAACCTGGCAAACGAGATGTATGCAAAAGATATCGCAGTAAAGGTAAAGGCTGCAAGGAAGGCCCAGTGGGAGAAAGGGAGCTATACTGGGAGCATTCCGGCTTATGGATACCGGGTGGAGTGGAATGATGGGAAGAAACGGCTTTTTATGGAAGAGGAGACTTCGGACATCGTAAGGGAAATCTACCGCCTCTACGATGAGGGGAAGAACCTGAAAGAGATTGTGGCATGGCTCTATGGAAAGAAAGTCCACCGCCCGAAAGATTATCGCAGCTGTGGCCATGTCTACTGCAGGGAAGGGGAAACGCTTCAGGAGTGGTCCAGGGGAACGGTAAGGGCGGTGCTTGCCAATCCTGTGTATGTAGGCTGGCTGGTCCAGGCCAGAACCTGCGGTAAGGATGATAAAATAAAGAAGAGGCACGACATTTCATCCGGTGACTGGGACATCAGAGAGGGTACCCATGAGGGCATTGTCTCCGAAGCGCTTTTTTCACGTATAGCGGAAAGGTTCCGGAAGCAGTCGGTATACAGCAACCTGGACGGATTCTCCAAAGCGGTGCCGGAAGAGGAGGATATTTTTGAGGGAGTCCTCTTCTGCGGCCAGTGCGGGAGCCGGATGGGACGTACCAGCCATGTCAAGGAGTTCGGCTCTGGGGACAAGATAAAGCTGTACGGCTATTTATGCAGGAATGCCTGCCGTATTGACGGCAGAGCCTGTGAAAGGAAGTACATCACCTGCCATAGGCTGGAGGAACTGGTGAAGGCAGCGCTCCGGCAGGAGTTTGCCCTGGGCAGCCTGCGGCCAAAGAATCTTGTGGAGCAGAATAATGCCGCCGCAGTGGAAAAGAAGCGGGAACTGGAAAAGGAACTGGGCAGGATCCAGACGGAAGCGGAAGCGGAAAAGCGCAGAGGCAGCGAGCTGTACCTGAAGTACCGCAGCGGGGAGTTGGACAAGGAGGCTTTTCAGGGTTGGAAGGCGCAGGAGGAGAGACAGGGACAGCAGAGGAGGGCCAGGCAGGAAGAGACGAACCGCCGGATCAGGGAGGTGGACGCCCTTACAGCCGCCCAGAACCATTTCCTGCGGACATTGCTGAAGTTCCGTGAGAAATCCGGTCTGGACAGCGAGATGCTGCATACGCTGGTGGAAAGGATTAACGTGTTCCCGGGAAAGCGGGTGGAGATTGTATTCCGCTTTAAGAGCAGGGGCTTTGGGCAGGCCGCAGGCCAGCCGGAGGGCAGGGAAGCGGGGTGGCATGCATGAACAGACAGCTGAAGGTCGCGCTTTATATGCGCCTCTCCAAAGAGGACGAAGACATCATGGAAAAGGGGAATTCCGCGGAGGAACGGCAGTCCATAGGAGAACGGCATTTCATGGAAGAACGGCATTCCATGGAAGAACGGCATTCCATGGAAAATGAGTGTTTTAAGGAGGAGAGCATCAGTATCCGGACACAGCGTATCCTGCTCCGGAATTTTGCGGAAGAACATTTCAGGGACAGTAAAATCTTGGAATTCAAGGACGACGGCTATTCCGGCGTCACACTGGAGCGGCCGGGCGTTTCCGCCATGCTGGGGCTTGTGAAGGAATCGGCTCTCGACTGCATCATTGTAAAGGATTTTTCCAGGTTCTCCAGGGACTATATTGAACTTGGAACCTATCTGGAGCAGATATTCCCGTTTATGGGGGTCAGGTTCATCTCCGTGAACGACAACTATGACAGTGAAGCCGGCAGCGGGCGAGCGGGGGAGATGGACATCTCTTTCCGGAACCTGATGTATGACCTCTACAGCAAGGATCTTTCTGTCAAGGTAAAGTCCTCCCTGGCAGCCAAAAAGGAACGGGGACAATTCGTCGGGGCGAATTGCCCTTTCGGGTACGAGAAGGCGCCTGGCGACAAACACAGCCTTGTGGTCGTGGAGGATGAAGCAGAGATTGTAAGAAGGATTTTCCGGATGACTGCGGAAGGGATGACATCCAGCCAGATAGCAAAGGCATTCAATAAGGAAGGAGTAAAGACGCCCATAGAATTCAGACTGGAAAAGGGCAAGACCAGCCGAAGAGCCAAAGGAGGCAGGTTCGCATGGCAGGGCAGTACAATCTGCGCCATCCTCAGAAATGAATCGTACACCGGCGATATGGTGCACGGGAAGACCTATAAGGAATATCTGGGAGGCAGAAACCGCGTCAAACCCAGGAGCGAGTGGAGGATTTTCCGAAACCACCATGCTCCCATTATCAGCAGGGAGCTGTTCGAGGAGGTCCAAAAAGGCCGTGGCGGAGGAAAGCCCCGGCGTACTGGGCAGAGGCATCCCTTAAGCGGCAGGCTGGTATGTGGCTGCTGCGGGAGGAATCTGCATATCCGCAAGGGGCTGAATCCTTATTTCTGCTGTCCCAGCCTGTACGACAACCCCAGAGACGGATGTATCAGAAAGGCAAACGCCATGTTCTTAGAGGAGTTGTGCCTGTATGAGCTGCAGAATCATCTGGAGCAGCTGTCAGACAAGAGTGCCATCTGGGAGGAACGCAGGAGGGAATCGGGGCAGCATCTGGAAGAACTGAAAAGGGAACGGCGGAGACTACGACTAAGACTGCAATCGCTCAAAAAGCAGAAGATAGAAATTTATGAGTGCTATGCGGAAAAATGGAAGAAGAGCATTTCATGGGAGAAAAATATTCCAGGGAAGAAAAGCATTCCGAAGAAGGCGGGCGTTTCAGAGCTGAACGGAGAGGATGCCGATAAAGAGGGCGGAGAAGATAGTCTTGCTGTTATGAACGGCAAGATAGCAGAAACAGAAGCCAGGCTGTCGGAAATGGACGGCCGGATAGATTCCATAGAGGCAGAGCTTGCCCGGAAGCAGGGCGCAGAAGAGCTGGGGGCCTATTTGGAGATTCCTGAATTGACAGGGGAGGCGGTGCAGAGGTTCATTCGGCAGATTGTTGTGAAGGATGAGCAGGATGCGGCGATTAGCTGGCGTGACTGAAAGCAGAAAAGGCTGCGGAGGATATCGGATGTCTTGTTGCGCAGGCGGGTGTTTTCCGGTGATTTTGCAGTTATTACCCATGGACAGGGCGATTTATGGCAGAGGCTTCACACAAAGCCAGTATCCATGGCAGAAAACCTTGAATTTATGGGGAAAAATTTCAAAAAAATGCTTGCAGACTATTGACACCAGAGGGAATGGGCGACCATCCAGATTTGCGGGGCAGGGCAGTGTGCTTTCGGGATTTCGTGGGGCGGAGGCGGTTCCTGTATGACGACAGCGGGCACGGCACCCATGTGTGCGGAATCCTGTGCGGGAGCGGACGCTTATCGGGAGGCCGGCTGCGGGGGATGGCTCCGGGGGTGCGGCTGGTGCTGGGGAAGGTATTGGACAGAAATGGGGACGGCTCCACGGAGGCCATGCTGGAGGGGCTGGACTGGGTACTGGAGCTGCGGGAGGAATACGGCATACGGATTGTGAACATCTCCGTGGGAATCGGAAGCCTACGGGAGCGGAGGAAGGAAGACCTTCTGCAGGAGCGGATAGAGAGGCTGTGGAGGAAGGGAATCCTCGTGGTGTGCGCGGCCGGGAACAAGGGGCCCCGGGAGGGCAGCATCTCCGCGGTGGGCGGCAAATGCGTGGTGACGGTGGGCTGCTACGACGGCAGCTTTGCCGTGGGCAATCCCAGAAGCTGCGAGCTGTATTCGGGCCGGGGTTTTGCGGGGAGCCCTGTCCGCAAACCGGATCTGGTGGCGCCGGGCACGGACATCCTCTCCTGCGGCCTGATGTCCCAAGGCGGACAGGACAGGGGCACGGGGCCCTATGTGGCCAAGAGCGGCACATCTATGGCCACGCCCATCGTGGCGGGAGCCGCGGCGCTGGCCTTCCAGACATATCCCGGCATGACCAATGAGGAATGCAAGCGCAGGCTCCAGTTTTCCGCCACGGACTTAGGCCTGCCCTGGAACCGGCAGGGATGGGGCCTGCTGAATGTAGGGAGGCTGCTGGACTGAATCAAATACCCTGCTGCAAGCAACGGGGTATCAAGCTTGCAACGGGGTATTTGACCCTCGCGGCATTCGCCAAGTGGCCGTGCAAGCACGGCCGCTTGACTCGTTGCTCGCGGGAATAAAAGGGGCCGGAATATTAATTTTTACGAAAAACCATTGACAGTGCCCATGCGATTGTATACAATAATACGAGTCTGGGATTTATGCCGCACATTGTATGGAGCTGCCGCCATGCGGCAAAACGAGAGACCGCCAGTCAGTCCGGGACGGATTGATATACTGCATAACGCTGAATGCTGCCTAATGTAATCATGCGATTGAATCAGTCAGCGTTATGCAGTCTGGTTTCACGGCAAGTGAAATCGTTAAGCAGTATAAATCCTGGCGGTCTTGAGTATACGAAAAGAGGGAAGATTTATGAGAGACAATGAGACGTTCCAGAATCGCCCGATTACCATGAACCACCACAACAACCTGCTGGAAATAGAGGAGCATATGTACATTCTGGACGATGTGCAGAAGCCCAATGTATTCCGCAACATGTTCCCCTATTCCGAGATTCCGAAGATTCCCTTTAACGACAGGATTGTGCCCCACAACATGCCTAAGGAGATCTGGATCACGGACACCACCTTCCGGGACGGGCAGCAGTCCAGGGCGCCCTACACCACGGAACAGATAGTCACCATATATGACTATCTGCACCGGCTGGGCGGGCCGAACGGCATGATCCGGGCCAGCGAGTTCTTCCTCTACAGCAGGAAGGACAGGGACGCGGTCTATAAATGCATGGAGAAGGGCTACGAATTCCCGGAGGTCACCAGCTGGATCCGGGCCAGCAAGGAGGACTTCAAGCTGGTGAAGGAGATTGGCATGAAGGAGACGGGCATCCTGGTGAGCTGTTCCGATTACCATATCTTCCTGAAGCTGAAGATGACCAGGCGGCAGGCCATGGAGCACTACCTGAGCGTGATCCGGGAGTGCCTGGAAGAGGGTATCAGCCCCAGATGCCACCTGGAGGACATCACCAGGGCGGACATCTACGGGTATGTGGTGCCTTTCTGCCTGGAGCTGATGAAGCTCATGGAGGAATACCGGATTCCCATCAAGATTCGGGCCTGCGACACCATGGGCTATGGGGTCAACTACCCCGGGGCGGTCATCCCCAGGAGCGTCCAGGGCATCATCTACGCTATCCACACCCATGCGGGGGTGCCCCATGACCTGATCGAGTGGCACGGGCACAATGATTTCTATAAGGCGGTGTCCAATTCCACCACGGCATGGCTCTACGGCTGTGCGGGCATCAACACCTCCCTGTTCGGCATCGGGGAGCGGACGGGGAATACGCCGTTAGAGGCCATGGTGTTCGAGTACGCCCAGCTCAAGGGCCACCTGAACGGCATGGACACCACAGTGATCACGGAGCTGGCGGAGTATTATGAGAAGGAGATCGGCTACCAGATTCCGCCCAGGACGCCTTTCGTGGGCAAGAACTTCAATGTGACCCGGGCGGGGATTCACGCGGACGGGCTGCTGAAGAACGAGGAGATCTACAATATCTTCGACACGGAGAAGTTCCTGAACAGGCCGGTGCTCTGCGCCGTATCCAACACCTCGGGCCTGGCGGGCATCGCCCACTGGATCAATACATATTATAAATTGAAGGACGGAGCCCAGGTGGAGAAGAATTCCCGGCTGGTGGCCGAGGTGAAGAAGTGGGTGGACGAGGAGTACGCGGGCGGCCGGGTCACGGTGATGACCGACGAGGAAATCGTGGCCTGCGTGGAGCGGGTCTGCAGGGAACAGAATCTTTCCCTGGGCGGCTGAGCCGGAACCGGGATCTGTCTATGCCATGTCGGGAGCGGATAGCCGGAAGCCGGTGGGCTGAAGCCGTTCTTATGTGGTGAGCGGCGGATTGTCCTGGCCTTTGCCCTGGCGGAGCGGTATGGGGGCAGGGCTGCCGGAACAGAAAGGGTGGAAAGCAGTGTCTTAGATGGAAGGCCCGGACAGAAGAGGGGCTTTCCGGGGAGGTTAGAGCAAGAGGAAATGGGAAGTTATGACGTAAGGCAGGAGGTCACTGACAAGTACTCCCTGCGGGGCCGCGTGTTCAACAAGCTGCGGGACGATATCCTCAGCGGGAAATACGCGGAGCATGAGGAGCTGAAGGAGGTGGCGATCGGCGAGGAGATGGGGGTCAGCCGCACGCCGGTGCGGGAGGCATTCCGGCAGCTGGAGCTGGAGGGACTGATCCAGATCATCCCCAACAAGGGCGCCTATGTTACAGGCATCACGGAGAAGGATGTGAAGGACATCTACATGATCCGCTCCCGCCTGGAGGGGCTGTGCGCCCGCTGGGCTACGGAGCACATCACCGAGGAGCAGATGGATGAGATGGAGGAGAATGTCTACCTGGCGGAGTTCCACGCTAAAAAAGGGCATCTGGAGCAGCTGGCGGAGCTGGACAACCGTTTCCATGACATCATGTATGAGGCCTGCGACAGCAAGATTCTGGAGCATGAGCTGAAAGCCTTTCACGAGTATGTGCTCCGGGTGCGGAAGAAGACCCTGGCCAATGTGAACAGGGGGCCGAAATCCAATGCGGAGCACAAGGGGATCATGGAGGCCATTAAGGCGGGGGACGGGGAGCTGGCAGAGCAGCTGGCCCATCAGCATATGATAAATGCCTACGAGAACATGGTCAAAAATGGATTGCGGGAGGCCTATGCCAAAGAAGAACGAAAATAGCCAGTAAAGCGACTTTACTCTTTAGTGCCGTCGCGCAGCGACTTAAATAGAAACAGCCCATGAGTTTGAGGCGCCCATAGGATTTACGGACGCATAGCTAAGCGGCCGGAAAATCCTATGCGGGGAAGGTGCCGAGAGCGCATGGGCGGAACTGGAATGGAGGTAATTTTTAGATGAAGAAGATAGAGATGACCACACCGCTGGTGGAGATGGACGGGGACGAGATGACCAGAATCCTCTGGCAGATGATTAAAGACGAGCTGCTGCTCCCCTATATCGACTTAAAGACCGAGTACTATGACCTAGGGCTGGAGCACCGCAATGCCACGGACGACCAGGTCACGGTGGACTCCGCCAACGCCACGTTGAAGTATGGAGTGGCCGTGAAATGCGCCACCATCACCCCCAATGGGGCCAGGATGAAGGAATATGACCTGAAGGAGATGTGGAAGAGCCCCAACGGCACCATCCGCGCCATCCTGGACGGCACGGTATTCCGCGCCCCCATCCTGATCAACGGCATCGTGCCCTATGTGAAGAACTGGACCAAGCCTATCACCATCGCCCGCCATGCATACGGCGATGTGTACAAGAATACGGAAATCAAGGTGCCCGGGCCGGGCAAGGCTGAGCTGGTGTTCACCGGGGCGGACGGGACCCAGATCAGGGAGCTGATCCATGAGTTCACCGGAGCGGGCATCCTCCAGGGCATCCACAATACGGAGAAGTCCATCGAAAGCTTTGCCAGGGCTTGCTTCGCCTATGCAATAGACACAAAGCAGGATCTGTGGTTCTCCACTAAGGACACCATTTCCAAGAAATATGATCATACGTTCAAGGATATCTTTCAGGAGATTTATGAGGCGGAGTACAAGGAGAAATTCGAGGAGCTGGGCATCGAGTATTTCTATACCCTGATAGACGATGCGGTGGCCAGGGTAATCCGCTCCGAGGGAGGCTTCATCTGGGCCTGCAAGAATTATGACGGGGATGTCATGTCCGACATGGTGGCCACGGCCTACGGCGACCTGTCCATGATGACCTCCGTGCTGGTGTCGCCCTCCGGCGTCTACGAGTACGAGGCTGCCCACGGCACGGTGCAGCGCCATTATTACAAGCATCTGAAGGGGGAAGAGACCTCCACCAACTCCATCGCCACCATCTTTGCCTGGACGGGAGCGCTGCGCAAGCGCGGGGAGCTGGACGGCAACAGGGAACTCATGGCCTTTGCCGACAGGCTGGAGCTGGCCTGCGTGAAGACCGTGGAGGACGGGAAGATGACCAAGAGCCTGTCCCTGATCTCCACCTGTGAGAATCCGGTCATCCTCAACAGCCTGGACTTCATCAAGGCCATCCGGGAGACCTTGGACAGCCTGCTGTAAAACGAAGAACCTGTTGTTTGGTATAGAATAACCGGCCCGGTGGCTGTAGGCGGCACTGGGCCGGTAGGCTGTGCCTTAGAGAGAGCAGGGGCTGTTGTGGAACGACTTGGAAGAGACATCCTGCAGATTAAAATGCTCATTCAGGGTTTGGAAATAATCAGAGTTCAGACTGGCGTAAGGACAGGCAAGGAATATCGTCTTCCCTAGTATTCTGCTCTTCCCGATATGTATGTCCATCTGGGACAGGAGATCCATGCCAATGAGGATATTGCCGCTTCTGTCGTAGCTGATTTTTACGAAGTCCTTTTTTAGACAGATGCCATCGAACTCGATTTCAAGATCTTTATGCTGGAATGTCACCGACTGAAGTTCCATATATTTGCCTGTTCTAAACTTTTCTTTGTCCGACTCCCGCTTTTCTTTTGAATCATTGACCCCGAAAGATATCTCTTTTCTGATTAAGGGATTGAGGCAATCTATCTGTTTCATTAAACTTGCTTTCTCATTTGAGATACCAAGCTTCCTGACGGGTATGGAGGTATAGGGACATCCTGTATCGATTTTTACGTTAATGTGGTCGATTTTTGTAATATCCAGGCTCTTAATCGCCATATTCACATCGGCTCTTATTTCATTTCGGTGGTTCAGTTCAAGCAGGATAAAATTATTCTTCATAGTAGATATCCCCCTCTAGTTCCAGGCTGTCATTATAGACAGGACATACGATGTTTCCCTGAGAGAATAATCTATCAGATTCGGCATTTGTTTCCTTGCCGATAAATTGTATCGTATAGGTTCCGGAATTCTCGTTTTTTACCAGTAGAATCCAGGTGTCATATATGTCGCTGAGCTGATTCTTGTCTCTGATTTCCATACCAATATATAAATCGTCTATCCCGAATTTATCGTCCCTTGCTGTCATGGACAATCTCCTTTCTTTTTTGTTTAGGCCTATGCATTTCTGCAATGTGAAATCTGGATTTATTCCGCCAGGACCTCCCACTCCGCGTACAGTTTTTCCAGCGTCTCCTGGAGTCCGGCCTGCTCGGTGGTAAGCTCCTGGAGCCGGGACACCTGGGTGCCGATGGCAGGGTCGGAGAGCAGGGCATCGATTTCGGCGTTCCTTTCCTCCAGGGCGGCGATTTTCTCCTCGCATTTTTTCAAATCGTTCTCTTTCTTGCGGATCCGCGCCTGTTCCTCCTTTTTGGCCAGCCAGTCCTGCTTCGCGTCAGGCTCCGCGGATTTGGCGGAGCCGGCGGAAGCGGCCGTGCCCGCGGAAGGACTGTCAGGGAGGGCGGCGGAAGCCGTCCCGGTCTGCGGAGCCCCCACAGCCGCCATCACTGTGTCGTGCTTTTCCAGATAGTAATCATAATTGCCGATATAGTTCACGAACCTCTGGGCCGTCAGGTCCAGAATCCGGTGGGCCGTCCTGTTGATGAAGTATCTGTCATGGGATACATACAGCACCGTGCCATCATAGTTGTTCAGCGCGTCCTCCAGGATCTCCTTGGAGGCGATGTCCAGATGGTTGGTGGGCTCGTCCAGAATCAGGAAATTGGCATTGCCCAGCATGAGCTTGGCCAGGGAGACCCTGCCCCGTTCCCCGCCGCTCAAATCCCCGATGTGCTTGAACACATCGTCTCCGGTGAACAGGAAAGCGGCCAGAATATTTCGTATTTCCGTATTGTTCAGATAGGGATAGTCGTCGGAAATCTCCTCGAACAACGTCTTCTCCCCGTGGAGCACATGGTGCTCCTGGTCGTAATAGCCGATCTCCACGTTCATGCCCAGGCGGAAGCTTCCGCTGTCCGGCGGCAGCACCCGGTTGAGGATCTTCAATAGCGTGGTCTTCCCGGTGCCGTTGTCGCCGATGACGGCCACATGCTCCCCCCGCTTGATTTCGAAGTCCACATTTTCGAACAGGAGCTGGCGGCCGAAGGCCTTGCCCAGCTTTTCAACGGTGAGCACATCGTTGCCGCTCTGTTTCCTGGGGGTGAGGCGGATGCGCATGTCCGTCCGGACCTCCGTGGGCTTTTCCAGCACGTCCATCTTCTCCAAGAGCTTCGCCCTGCTCTCGGCCCGGCGGACGGACTTCTCCGTGTTGTAGGAGCGGAGCTTCTCGATGACCTCCTCCTGGTGCCGGATCTCCCGCTGCTGGTTCAGATAGGCGGTTATGGCGGCGGCCCGCAGCTGCTCCTTCTTCACGGCATAGTCCGAATAATTTCCGGAGAAGACCGTGGATCTGGTCTGATCGATTTCGATGACCTTGGTGGCAATCCGGTCCAGGAAATAGCGGTCGTGGGAGACGATGATGACTGCCCCCTTGTAGTTCATCAGGTAGGTCTCCAGCCAGGCGATGGAGTTCATGTCCAGGTGGTTGGTGGGCTCGTCCAGGACGATCAGGTCGGGCCTGCGCAGCAGGAGCTTGCCCAGGGCCACCCGGGTCTTCTGGCCGCCGGAGAGGGTGGACACGGATTTCCCGAATTCTTCCTCCGCAAAGCCCAGGCCTTTCAGCACGCCTGTGATCTCGCTCTTATAGGAATATCCGCCTCCCGTCTCAAAAGCGTGGGTCAGGGAACCGTACTGCTTCATCAGGGCCTCCAGGGCGCTGCCCTCTTTTGCCTGCATGGCCAGCTCGCACTCCCGGATGCGGCGCTCTAAATCGATCAGCTCCTGCTTCACTGACAGCACCTCCTCATAGATGGTGTTGGCAGTGTCCACGGCCCCGTCCTGGGCCAGATACCCCAGGGTCTTGCCCCTGGAGAGGGTCACGGCCCCTGCGTCCGGCTCCATCTCCCCCACCAGGATGCGCAGCAGCGTGGTCTTCCCGGCGCCGTTGATGCCCACGATGGCCGCTTTTTCGTAATCTTCTATATGGAAGCCGACATTTTCCAGAACCCTGTTCTCCAGGAACGCTTTGCTTATGTTGTGGCAAGACAGTACCATTGCTCTATCCTTTCTCCTGCGAAACCTATGATTTCCGATACATTGCTGTGGATATATTTTACTGTGGAAAAAGAGAACTGTCAATGCGGATGAAAAAGGATTTGCGCGAAAGGGGAAATTGTTGTAAAATGGCAACAACGACAAAAAGTTTTCTGATTTTCTGAGAATGACAGATGAGAGAAGAGAGAAGAGGGTGCTGATGGAAGAGAACACGTATCTCCATGTAGATAAAGAGACATTGAAGCAGATTGACGAGAAGATGCCGCCCCAGGAGGAGCTGCTGGATCTGGCGGAGTTCTTCAAGGTGTTCGGGGACGGCACGCGGCTGAAGATTCTGTACGTGCTGCTGGCCGCGGAGATGTGCGTCTACGACATCGCCATGGTGCTGGGCATGTCCCAGTCGGCGATCTCCCACCAGCTGCGGGTGCTGAAGCAGATGGATTTGGTGAAGAACCGCCGGGAGGGCAAGACCATATTCTACTCCCTGGCGGATTCCCATATCGTCACGATTTTAAGCCAGGGGCTGGATCACATCGAGGAGTGAAGTGAGCGGCAGCGGCGCATATCAGTCCTGCGCCGCCGCGTCCTTCGCCCCCTGGAACACTTCGTAGGTGCTGCTCCCCAAAGCCGAGTGGTAGATGGTGGTGTCGTCCTGGAATTCCTGGAAGTACACATACCGGGAGGTCATGTTGATGTTGTGGTAGATGCCCTCGGCAATCACTGTAGGGTTGCTGCCGTCCGTCCCCATGCATTTCAGGGCGGCGTCCTGCCCGTTGGTCTGGTAGTAGACATAGCCGCCGCCCACATTGAAGCATTCGATGCGCTCATCGGCCAGCACCTGGATCACGTCCTGGGAACGGGAGTAGCGGCAGAGCCTGTAGTCGTTGGCTACGTCCATGTAGTACACGTAATCCCCCTCCAGCACGGGGTTCCACAGATTGCCCCTCCAGATTTCCCTGGGGGCATCGGTGGCGGTGTCCAGGGCGTAGAGGAAATGGTTGCCCTGGGTGCCGTTGTAGTAGATGATGCCGTTCTCGGCGCAGGCGGGGTTGATCTGGTAGTCGGCCAGCTTCACTTCATCGGAATTGTCTATCTTCATCTTGGAGAAGGAGATGTCGTCATTGTAGGCGGTGAGGAAGTACAGGTAATTATTCACAAGCTGGGCGGTGACCACTACCTTGGTGGTCAGGGAGGTGGCGTTGCTGCCGTTGAGCTTGCAGCGCTGGAAGGTCCGCAGGCCCAGGGCGCCCGAGAACCCCGAGTCCTCGTAGGAGATGCCCGTGTGGTAGTAGTAGAGATATTTGCCGCCGGCCAGGATGTTGCGCACCTCCAGGGAGTTGAGCCTGCGGAAATCGGTCTCGTCCGGGTTCATGGCGAAGAGGCCGCCCTCGGGGAAGGAGTTCAGGAAATAGACGGTGCCGTCATATTCGCAGAAGCGCCCGTCGTTGTTCAGGTTGCCGGCAGTGTTGCCCACGGTTCCGTCAGGGTTCATCCGGACCCGCTGGGACAGGGCAAGGATGGCCGCTATGCCTGCCAGCAGAACGACGATGATAATGCCCAGTACGATTTTTACGGATTTTTTCAATCTCATTTTGATATCCTCCATCTGTTGCCTTCTTTCATTCTTTCTTATTTTACACCCCTTTTTGCTTGCTATCAAGATTGTTTTGGTATAAGATAGAAAATAAGATGGAAATTAAGAAAGAAAAAGGATAAAAAGCCTAAGACAAAGGAGTCGCAGATATGGATTTGACAGAATTGAGACAGCGCATCGATGCCATAGACGCGCAGATGGTGGAATTGTTCGAGCAGCGCATGGACATCTGCAGGCAGGTGGCGGAGTACAAGATAGCCGCGGGGAAGAATGTCCTGGACAAGAGCAGGGAGGCCCAGAAGCTGGAGAAGGTGCGCTCCCTGGCCAGCGATGAGTTCAATGGCTTCTGCGTGGTGGAGCTGTTCGAGCAGATTATGTCCATGAGCAGGAAGCTCCAATATAGGCTTCTCATGGAGAACGGGCGGCTGGAGAAGCTGCCGTTCATCAGCGTGGACGCGCTGGATGCGGGAAAGGCCAGGGTGGTGTTCCAGGGGGCGGAGGGAGCCTACTCCCAGGCGGCCATGACGCAGTATTTCGGGGAGGGCATCGACAGCTTCCATGTGGACAGCTTCCGGGATGCCATGGATGCCATCGATGAGGGCAGCGCGGACTTTGCTGTGCTTCCCATCGAGAATTCCACGGCAGGGATCGTCAGCGAGATATATGACCTGCTCCAGGAGTATGAGAATTATATCGTGGGGGAGCAGATCATCAAGATCGAGCACTGCCTGTTGGGGGTGCCGGGGGCGAAGATAGAGGACATCAGGACGGTGTACTCCCATCCCCAGTCCCTGATGCAGAGCGCAAAGTACTTAAGCGTCCAGGACTGGCGGCAGATCAGCATGCAGAATAATGCTTTCGCGGCCAAAAAGGTGGCGGATGACGGGGACAAGTCCCAGGCGGCCATCGCCAGCGAGCATGCGGGCGCGGTCTATGGGCTGGAGGTGCTGCAGCGGAAGGTGAACCACTCCGGCACCAATTCCACCAGATTCATCATCGTCAGCGGCCAGAAGATATTCCGCAGGGATGCGGGGAAGATTGCAATCTGTTTCGAGGTGCCCCATGAGAGCGGCTCCCTCTACCATATGCTGTCCCATTTCATCTACAACCATCTGAACATGACCAAGATTGAGAGCCGGCCTATCGAGGACAGGAACTGGGAGTACCGTTTCTTCATCGATTTCGAGGGGAACCTGGCGGACAGCGCTGTGAAGAATGCCCTGCGGGGGCTTCGGGAAGAGGCGCGGAACATGAAGATACTGGGGAATTATTAGGAGAGGAAAGGACGGAAAGGACAGCGCTCCGGCCAGACAGGCCGGAGTAGGCGCAGAGGACATATGAGAGAGAAGGAACTGATCGTATACAGGACATTTCAGGAGGGAGAGCTGCTGCGGGACATGGCATGGCTCATGGATCACTATGAGGAGGCGGGCCTGGGGGAAAACTACGTGTCAGGCAGGCCCTGCACGGTGGAAGCGGTGACGGAGCTGTTTTACGGCTGTATCCACAGGCTGATCGAGCTGGCGGGGACTTACGGCTTCCACGGCAACCTGTGGCACTGCTATCTGGCCAACCTCCTGGTGAACAATGAGAACAGCTACAGCCGGGGCTGCGAAATCCGGGGAGAAATCAAGGGGACGATTAACCGTGCTGTATTGCATGATATCATGATATTCAAGGAATTCTATGACTATGATTTCCAGCCCATGTGCCACAGGCTCCATGTGCCGGAATTTTCCCTGATTGAAGAATACGAGAGCAGCAGCCTGGAGAGCAGGGTCTACAATACCAGAATCTGTGCCCGCATCTGTGAGCTGGCAGAGGACTTCTGCCGGGACGGCTCGCCGGAGGAGATGAAGGACACCCTCACCCATTTCTATCGGGAATACGGGGTGGGGAAGTTCGGGCTGCACAAATCCTTCCGCATCGCGCGTGGAGCGCTGCGCGGGGATACAGGGGCGGAGGGGCATCCCGGGCCGGAGCGGGCAGGGATGGGGAACGGCGCGTCCGGGGGCATGCGGATCGAGCCTATCCTGAACATCGCCCACGTGAAGCTGGACGACCTGGTGGGCTATGAGCAGCAGAAGAAGAAGCTGCGGGACAACACGGAGGCCTTCGTCTCCGGGAGGAAGGCCAACAACTGTCTGCTCTTCGGCGATGCAGGCACGGGGAAATCCTCCTGCATCAAGGCCATCGCCAACGAGTATTACCACAGAGGGCTGCGGGTCATAGAGGTGTACAAGCACCAGTTCCAGGACTTGAATGAGGTCATCGGCCAGATAAAAGGCCGCAACTATAAATTCATCATTTTCATGGATGATCTGAGCTTCGAGGACTTCGAGATTGAATATAAATATCTAAAGGCAGTGATTGAGGGCGGGCTGGAGAAGAAGCCGGAGAACGTGCTGATTTACGCCACCTCCAACCGCCGCCATCTGATCCGGGAGAACTACGGCGACAAGACAGAGGACGGACATCTGCCGGAGATCCGCCAGGACATGCACACCAGCGACACGGTGCAGGAGAAGCTGTCCTTGGTGTACCGCTTCGGCATCACAATTTATTTCGGCGCGCCGGACAAGAGGCGCTTCCAGGAGATCGTGGGGGCGCTGGCGGACAGACACGGGATTGAAATGCCTCGGGAGGAGCTGCTGGCGGAGGCCAATAAATGGGAGCTGTCCCACGGAGGCCTCTCCGGCCGGACGGCCCAGCAGTTTATCGATTATATATTGGGGATGCGGAACTGGAATAAATAAAAATTTGGAGGTGATTTGTGGATGGGCATCAGGACTTTCGCTGCCATCGATGTGGGCAGCTATGAGCTGACGCTGAAGATATTCGAATTTTCCGGCAAACATAACATGCGGGAGATTGACTGCGTCAGCAAGCGCCTGGATCTGGGCTCCGATACCTACGCCACGGGCAAGATCGGCAACGAGAAGATGGATGAGCTCTGCCGGACGCTGAAGGATTTCTCCGACATCATGAAGGCCTACAAGGTGGAGAACTACAGGGCTTACGGCACCAGCGCCATCCGTGAGACGGAGAACACCACCATCGTGCAGGACAGGATAGCCCAGCGCACGGGGATCAAGGTGGAGATTCTGAACAATTCCGAACAGCGGTTCATGGACTACAAGTCTGTCGCATCCAAGGGCGAGAGCTTCCGGAAGATCATCGAGGAGAAGACGGCCATTCTGGACATAGGCGGGGGCAGCATCCAGCTGTCGCTGTTCGACAACGACACGCTGGTCTCCACCCAGAACGTGCGCCTGGGGGTGCTGCGGATCCAGGACTATCTGAACCGATTCGATGTAAAGGGCTCCCAGATGGAGGAAGTCATCTATGAGATGGCCATGGCCAGGCTGGATACATATGAGAAGCTTTATCTGAAGGACAGGGGGATACAGAACCTGATTATCGTGGACGACTATCTTTCGCCCTGGGCGGTGAAGAAAAACGGCGGCGACAGCGCCAGGGCGGTTCTGGACGCGGAGAGCTTCGGCAGGGTCTTCGAGGTGCTGCGCAGCCAGAACCCGGTGAAGATCGCCACCGCCATGGACATCCCCCAAGAGAGGATTCCACTGGTGTTCATCAGCGCCGTCCTGATCAAGTGCATCGCGGAGCTGATGGGGGTGAAGCGGATTTGGACGCCGGGGGTGACGCTCTGCGACGGCATCGCCTATGAATACGCGGAAAAAATAAGGATGTTCCGGGGGGAGCATGACTTTGAGGAGGATATCATCGCATGCGCTTTCAATATCAGCAAGCGGTACATGGTGAGCAGGAAGCGCTCCGAGACATTGGACAATATCACTACCACGATTTTCGACAGCTTAAGGAGGGTGCACGGCCTGGGCAAGCGGGAACGGCTCTGCCTGCGGCTGGCGGCGATCCTCCATGACTGCGGGAAATACATCAGCCTGGTGGACACGGGGGAGACCTCCTATCAGATCATCATGGCGACGGAGATCATCGGCCTGTCCCAGCAGGAGAGGGAGATCGTGGCGAATGTGGTGCGGTTCAACCACAGCAGGTTCGTCTATGACGTGCAGCGAATAGGCAGCCTGGAGCGGGAGGCCTTTCTGGTGGTGGCGAAGCTGACGGCCATCCTGCGCCTGGCAAGCTGCCTGGACAGGAGCCACAAGCAGAAGCTGAAAGGTCTGCGGGCGACGTTTAAGGACAGCCAGCTGATCCTCACGGTGGATACCCAGGCGGACATCGTTCTGGAGAAGGGCTTCGTGGAGGCCAATGCGGAATTCTTCGAAGAGGTGTTCAGCGTGGAGCCGGTTCTGAAGCAGAGAAAAATATTTTGATACAGGTTATGGGGGTGTATAGTTATGGAAGATATGCGTTCCATGGAACAGGAGCATTCCGCAGGAGGAATCGATTTTTATAATCCAGAGTTTTATACGAACAGGGAACTGAGCTGGATTCTGTTCAACCACAGGGTGCTGAACGAGGCCAGGGACAAATCCACGCTTTTGTTTGAGCGGCTGAAGTTCTTGAGCATCACCGCCTCCAACCTGGATGAATTCTTTATGATCCGGGTGGCTTCCCTGCGGGACATGGTGCACGCCAAGTACCAGAAGCCGGACATAGCGGGGCTGACGCCGGGGAGGCAGCTTGAGCTTTTGAGCGTGGCGATTCACCAACTGGTGGAGCTGCAGTACTCCACCTACAACCGTTCGCTGGTGCCGAAGCTGAAACAGAATGGCCTACAGATTGTGGGCAGGCATGAGGACCTGACGAAGAAGGAAACGGTCTTCGTGGACAAATATTTCGAGGAGAATGTGTATCCGGTGCTGACGCCCATGGCGGTGGACTCCTCCAGGCCTTTTCCGCTGATTCGGAACAAGACCCTGAACATCGCCGCCCTGGTGCGCAAGAAGGAGATAGGCGAGGAGCTGGAGTTCGCCACAGTGCAGGTGCCGAGCGTCCTGAGCCGGGTGGTGGAGCTGCCCGCCGATGGGAAGATGCGCAAGGTGATCTTCCTGGAGGAGATCATCGAGCGGAACATGCATAAGTTGTTCCTGAACTATGACATTGTGTGCGCTTATCCGTTTAGAATAATGCGCAATGCAGACCTCACCATCGAGGAGGACGAGGCGGCAGACCTTTTGAAGGAAATCGAGAAGCAGCTGAAGAAGCGCCAGTGGGGCGAGGCCATTCGGCTGGAGGTGGCGGCCCACTGCGACAGGAGGCTGCTGCGGATTCTGGAGGATGAGCTCCATATCGAGGAAGACAATCTGTACGTCATAGACGGGCCCCTGGATCTGACCGTATTGATGAAGATGTACGGCCTGGAGGGTTTTGACCATCTGAAGGCTGCGAAGTATACGCCCCAGCCGGTGCCCCAGCTGCCGCCGGGCTGCAGGATCTTCGACGAAATCCGCAAGGGGGACATCCTCCTGCACCATCCCTACCAGACCTTTGCACCGGTGGTGGAGTTCATCCGCCAGGCGGCCAAGGATCCGGAGGTGTTGGCCATCAAGCAGACACTGTACCGGGTCAGCGGCAATTCCCCGATTATCGCGGCGCTGGCCCTGGCGGCGGAGAACGGCAAGCAGGTGTCCGTGCTGGTGGAGCTGAAGGCCCGCTTCGACGAGGAGAACAATATCGTCTGGGCCAGGATGCTGGAGAAGGCGGGATGCCATGTCATCTACGGGCTGGTGGGGCTGAAGACCCACAGCAAGATCACGCTGGTGGTGCGCCGGGAGGAGGACGGCATCCGGCGCTATGTGCATCTGGGCACGGGGAACTACAATGACGCCACGGCCAAGCTATATACGGACATCGGGCTGTTCACCTGCTCCGAGGCTATCGGGGAGGATGCCACGGCCGTCTTCAACATGCTGTCCGGCTACTCGGAGCCCCTGGTGTGGAACAAGCTGTCCCTGGCGCCGCTGTGGCTGAAGAACCGGTTCCTCTATCTCATCGACAGGGAGAAGAAGGCGGCCCAGGCAGGGAGGCCGGCCCGCATCATCGCCAAGATGAATTCCCTCTGTGACCAGGATGTGATTGCGGCGCTGTACGGCGCTGCGGCGGCGGGGGTGAAGATAGACCTGATCGTGCGGGGCATCTGCTGTCTGAAGACTGGCATCAAGGGGGTCAGCGAGAATATCACGGTGCGCTCCATCGTGGGGAATTTCCTGGAGCACGGCAGAATATTTTATTTTGAGAACGACCAGAACTATGAAATCTACTGCGGCAGCGCGGACTGGATGCCCAGGAACCTGGAGCGCCGGGTGGAGATCCTGTTCCCGGTGGACCGGCCGGAGCTGAAGGAGAGGCTGCTCCACATCCTGCAGAGCCAGCTGGCCGACAATATCAAGGCATCCGTGCTGAAGCCCGATGGCACCTACACAAGGGCCAGCAAGAGGGGCCGGCAGGCGTACTGCTCCCAGGAGGTTTTCTGTGAGGAGGCCATGGCCGAGGCGAAACGGATGTACAGAGAGGAAGAGCAGATGACCAGGACATTCATACCGGAGACCGGTCATGGAGAATAATGGGAAGGGCTTTGCATGCCCCGGAGCGGGCGGATAGGAGTTATCATGAGAATCATACTGGCATCGGCTTCACCCCGCAGGAGAGAACTGCTTTCGCAGATCGGGCTGGACTTTGAGGTGATAGTCAGCGAGGTGGAGGAAAAAGTGGGCGCCATGCTGCCGGAGCAGGTGGTGGAGGAGCTGTCGGCCCGGAAGGCGGAGGCTGTGCTTGGGGCCATTGGGGACAGCGCGGAGGACGTGCTGGTGATCGGCGCAGATACGGTGGTGGCGCTGGACGGGCAGATTCTGGGAAAGCCTGGCAGCCCTCAGGAGGCCGCGGAGATGCTGCGGCGGCTGTCGGGGAGAAACCACGGCGTGTATACCGGCGTGGCGCTTCTGTACCGTCCCGGCAGCGCGGGCTCCCGGGATGTCCCGGGGCCGTCCGTGTCCACAGAGGGTTCCGTGGACAGCGGCGCCCTGCAGCGCAAGATTTTCCACGAGAGGACGGATGTGGCGTTCTTCTCCCTGGCGGAGGAGGAGATTGCCTTTTATGTGGCCACCGGCGACTGTATGGACAAGGCGGGGGCTTATGGCATCCAGGGAATGTTTGCCAGATACGTGAAGGGCATCGCGGGAGATTACAATAATGTAGTAGGGCTGCCGGTGGGCAGGCTTTACCAGGAGGCAAAGGAATGGCTGAGATGATGAAAAAGGCAGTGATTTTTGATTTGGACGGGACGCTTTCCGACTCTATCCACAGCATAAAATACAGCGGCGACAGGACGATGGAGAGATTCGGATACGGTCCCTTTTCCGAGGAACAGTATAAGTATTTCGTGGGGGACGGCGCGGCGAATCTGGTCAGGCGGGCGCTGAGCGCCGGAGGGGATACGGAGCTGATTCATTTCGAGGAGGCTTATGCCCTGTACAGAGAGATATTCCGGGAGAACTGCATGTACCGCGTGCGCCCCTATGACGGCATACCGGAGCTGCTGGCCGCCCTGAAGGCCCAGCATGTGAAGATAGCAGTTCTGTCCAACAAGCCCCACGCGGAGACGGTCAATGTCATAGAGACGCTGTTCGGCGCGGGATATTTCGACGTGATAGAAGGCCAGAGGGAAGGCATGGCAATCAAGCCCAGCCCGGAGGGCGTGTTCCGGATTCTGGGGCAGATAGGCCTGGGGGCGGAGGATCTGCTCTATCTGGGGGACACTGCCACGGACATGAAGACAGGGAAAGGCGCGGGAGCCTTTACCGTAGGCGCTCTCTGGGGGTTCCGGGACAGGGCGGAGCTGGAGGAGGGCGGGGCGGATGCCGTCATTGAGTACCCGCTGGAGCTGCTCCGGTTCACTTAAAGAGTCCCGTATGTCGAAAACTTATACAAAACAGAGAATTTCAGGGCGTATTTTTGGTAATATTTTGGAAAAATCATAGGAATTATAGAAAATATTGACAGAGACACCCGATTGTATTATCATGTGGATAAGATTTTCATTAATTCATAGGAGGGAAAAAAATGCAGCAATTTGACGATGACGTATTGGAGTGCTTTTTGGAAAACCAGCTACAGCTCTTCCCCGAAAAGGTGGCAGGGACGCTGGAGGAGGCGGAAGATTTTCTGGAAGACTGCATGGCTGTGGTAGTCGATTCCGTCGAAGAAGTGATCGAGTACTTCGAGGAGGAAGGCATTGATACGGAAGGCGTCATGGACGAGGAGATTCTGGACGCGGACGAAGTGTTCGACATCGGCGATGGCAGATATCTGATAGTGGAAGGCTGAAGAGCGTAGATTGGGGACGAAAAGGGGCTGTCTTAGGGGACAGCCTCTTTTTTGTCTTTCTCTCTCCGGATCCGTTTCAGATCCTCCAGCAGGCAGGCGGGGACGTACAGGCCCCCATAGCCTGTGCCCAGATCCAGCCCCGGTTTGTTGGCGCCGTGGAAATCGCTGCCGCCGCTGACCGCCAGCCCGTATTTTTTCGCCAGCCCCCGCATCCGGCGCTCGTCGGCGGCAGTGTAGGTGCTGTAGACCGCCTCCAGACCGATCAGCCCGGCCTCCTTCAGACAGGCGGTGAGGACGTCCAGCTCTCCGTCGCTCATGTTGTAGAGCACGGGATGGGCCAGGATGGGGATGCCCCCGGCGGACAGGACCAGCTTCACTGCGTCCACGGGGGTCACCTTTTCCCGGGGGAGGAAACAGGGGCAGCCATCGCCGATATAGCGGTCGAAGGCCTCGGACATGTTCTTCACATAGCCCTGCTCCAGCATGTATCTGGCATAGTGGGCCCTGGTGATGACCGCGTCCGGGAACATGGCCGTCAACTCCTCATAGGTGACAGGCATCCCGGCCTCTGTCAGGAGGCGGCACATCTTCCGGTTCCTGGTGGTGCGGGAGTCCACGAAGTCCCGTAGCTTTTGGACAAAGGCGGGATTGCGGTAATCGATGTACAGGCCCAGGACATGCACGTCCTGTCCCCGGTATTCCGTGGAGAACTCGATGCCCGGGATGACCTCGGGGACAAGCCCCCGGTCGGCATATCCCTCTGCGGGGCCCTTTATGTCCTGTGGAGGCCGGCTGGGGGACATGGCTCCAAAAGCCCCGTCCGTATCCGCCGTTCCTGCGACGGCCTGTCTGTCCTTTGCACAGGGGGAGCCATCCGCGCCCCGGCCCTTCCCTGCCGCAGCCCCGGGGGAATGCTCCGCCTGGGCTGCGGCGATGCTGTCCGCCTGCCCGGCCGCCAGGCGCTCCGCGTATTGAAGCGCCTCGTCCAGCCCGTCAATGGTATCGTGGTCCGTGAGGGCGAAGGCCGCCAGCCCTTTTTCACGGGCGTAATCCACCAGCTGTGCGGGGGAGAAGCTTCCATCGGAACGGTTGGAATGTACGTGTAAGTCTACTGCAAGCATGGGATTCCACTGCCTTTCTGCCTGATGGGCCATGCGCACCCTGGATCTCGCCGGGGCGGCGCGTGAACTTAATTATCGCCCTCTTCCTTCTGGGCGGTGAAGACTGTGCGCTTCCTGGCCATCTCATCGTTGGCCAGATACTCGTCGTAGGTAGTGATCTTGTCGATCATATGTCCGTCGGGCAGCAGCTCAATGATGCGGTTGGCCGTGGTCTGGACGAACTGATGGTCATGGCAGGAGAACAGGGCCACCCCGGGGAACTTGATCAGGCCGTTGTTCAGGGAGGTGATGGACTCCATGTCCAGATGGTTGGTGGGCTCGTCCAGCACCAGGCAGTTGGCCCCGCTGATCATCATCTTGGACAGCAGACAGCGCACCTTCTCGCCGCCGGAGAGCACCTTCACCTTTTTCACCCCGTCCTCCCCTGCGAAGAGCATCCGGCCCAGGAAGCCCCGCACATAGGTCACGTCCTTTACGGGAGAGTAGCCCGTGAGCCATTCCGCGATGGTCAGGTCGTTGTCGAATTCCGTTGTGCTGTCCTTGGGGAAATAGGCCTGGGAGGTGGTCACGCCCCATTTATAATGCCCCTCGTCCGGCTCCAGCTCGCCCATGAGGATCTGGAACAGGGTGGTCTTGGCCAGCTCCTGGCCGCCTACGAAGGCAATCTTGTCGTCATGCCCTGCCACGAAGGAGATGTCGTCCAGCACCTTTTCCCCGTTGACGGTCTTGGACAGATGCTCCACCGTAAGGACTTCGTTCCCAATCTCCCGGTCGGGGCGGAAGTCGATATAGGGGTATTTGCGGCTGGAGGGCCTGATATCGTCCAGCTCGATCTTCTCCAGGGCGCGCTTTCTGGAGGTAGCCTGCTTGGACTTGGAGGCGTTGGCGGAGAAGCGGGAGATGAATTCCTGCAGCTCCTTGATCTTCTCCTCCTTCTTCTTGTTGGCCTCCTTCATCTGGCGCACCAGCAGCTGGCTGGACTCGTACCAGAAGTCGTAGTTGCCGGCGTAGAGCTGTATCTTGTTGTAGTCGATGTCTGCGGTGTGGGTGCACACCTTGTTCAGGAAATACCGGTCATGGGACACCACGATGACCGTATTCTCAAAGTCGATCAGGAAGTCCTCCAGCCAGGCGATGGCGTCCAGATCCAGGTGGTTGGTGGGCTCGTCCAGGAGCAGGATGTCCGGATTGCCGAACAGGGCCTTGGCCAGCAGCACCTTCACCTTCAGGCTGCCGTCCAGATCCTTCATGGTGGTGTAGTGGAAGTCTGTGTCTATCCCCAGGCCGTTGAGCAGCATGGCGGCATTGGACTCCGCCTCCCAGCCGTCCATCTCCGCGAACTCCGCCTCCAGGTCGCTGACCCGGATGCCGTCCTCATCGGAGAAATCCTCCTTGGCATAGATGGCATCCTTCTCCTTCATGATCTCATACAGGCGGGCGTTGCCCATGATGACCGTGTCCATGACGGAATAATCGTCGTATTTGAAGTGGTCCTGCTCCAGCACGGAGAGGCGCTGCCCGGGGGTGATGACGATGGTTCCGCTGGTAGTCTCCAGGTCGCCGGAGAGAATCCGCAGGAAGGTGGATTTCCCTGCGCCGTTGGCGCCGATGACGCCGTAGCAGTTGCCCTCCGTAAATTTGATGTTCACATCCTCGAATAATGCTTTTTTGCCGATCCGCAAGGTTACATTGTTTACACTGATCATTTTAAATCCTCATTTCCTGAAATTAGCTTCTTATTTTAAAAGAACGCAGGTTTTTCTTACCCTTATCATTATACACAAAACGCCTGATTAATCAAGGGAAATCGACAGCACGGCAAGCTTGATATTCACTTGTCCGTCAGAAGATGTCCGTTTGTGCAAGTTGCCGCAGGCGGAATAGGGCAGATGGACAGATTGCACGAAATTACCGGATATGTCCAAATTAGGCATATTTTGGCTTGCTATTCCATTGACGAATTGTTAAAATAAGAAAAGACAGACTAGCTTTATGATTTTTTGTCAGGAGACAGCCAGATTTTTTTGACTGTCTAAAACCAATTAAGAAAGGGAGAGATTGCGATGAGAAAATGGGTGTACTTGTTCACGGAAGGCAATGCCGACATGCGTGAGCTTCTGGGCGGCAAGGGCGCGAACCTGGCCGAGATGACAGGGCTGGGCCTTCCGGTGCCGCAGGGCTTTACGATTACCACGGAGGCCTGTACACAATATTACGAGGACGGAAGAGAAATCAACGATGAGATTCAGGGCCAGATCAATGAATACATCGTCAAGATGGAGGAGATTACCGGCAAAAAGTTCGGCGACAAGGAGAATCCTCTGCTGGTGTCCGTCCGTTCCGGCGCAAGGGCTTCCATGCCCGGCATGATGGATACCATCCTGAACCTGGGCCTGAACGAGGACGTTGTGGACGTCATCGCCGAGAAATCCGGCAATCCCCGCTGGGCATGGGACTGCTACAGAAGGTTCATCCAGATGTACTCCGATGTGGTCATGGAGGTGGGCAAGAAGTACTTCGAGCAGCTCATCGACGCCATGAAGGAGAAGAAGGGCGTGAAGCAGGATGTAGAGCTCACCGCTGACGACCTGAAGGAACTGGCGGGACAGTTCAAGGCCGAGTACAAGGGTAAAATCGGCAGCGCTTTCCCGGACGATCCTAAAGAGCAGCTCATGGGCGCTATTAAGGCCGTGTTCCGTTCCTGGGACAACCCCCGCGCCAATGTATACCGCCGCGACAACGACATCCCTTATTCCTGGGGCACTGCCGTAAACGTGCAGTCCATGGCCTTCGGAAACATGGGCGATGACTGCGGCACCGGCGTTGCGTTCACCCGCGATCCGGCTACCGGCGAGAAGGGCCTGTTCGGCGAGTTCCTGACCAACGCACAGGGCGAGGACGTGGTGGCAGGCGTCCGCACCCCTATGAAGATTACCGAGATGGCGGACAAGTTCCCCGAGGCTTTTGAGCAGTTCAAGGATGTCTGCAAGACCCTGGAGAACCATTACAGGGATATGCAGGACATGGAGTTCACCGTGGAGCACGGCAAGCTGTACATGCTCCAGACCAGGAACGGCAAGAGGACGGCCCAGGCTGCCCTGAAGATTGCCTGCGACCTGGTGGACGAGGGCATGCGTTCCGAGCAGGAAGCGGTGGCCATGATCGATCCCCGCAACCTTGACACCCTGCTCCATCCTCAGTTCGATGCGGCTGCCCTGAAAGCCGCCACACCTGCCGGCAGAGGCCTTGGCGCATCACCCGGCGCTGCCTGCGGCAAAATCGTATTCACGGCGGAGGATGCAGAAAGCTGGCATGCAAGAGGCGAGAAGGTGGTTCTGGTGCGCCTGGAGACCTCTCCCGAGGATATCACCGGAATGAAGGCTGCCCAGGGCATCCTGACAGTCCGCGGCGGCATGACCTCCCATGCGGCAGTGGTCGCCCGCGGTATGGGGACCTGCTGCGTATCCGGCTGCGGCGACATCGCCATGGACGAGGAGAACAAGAGATTCACGCTGGCAGGCAAGGAGTACCATGAAGGGGACTATCTCTCCATCGACGGTACCACAGGAAACATCTATGACGGCCAGATTCCTACCGTGGACGCTACAATCGCGGGCGAGTTCGGCAGGGTCATGGCCTGGGCCGACAAGTACAGAAAGCTGAAGGTGCGCACCAATGCCGACACTCCCGCCGATGCCAGGAAGGCCAGGGAGCTGGGGGCGGAAGGCATCGGCCTGTGCCGGACGGAACATATGTTCTTCGATGAAGACAGGATTGCCGCCTTCCGTGAGATGATATGCTCCGATACCGCAGAGGAGAGGGAGGCTGCCCTGGAGAAAATCCTTCCTTACCAGCAGGGCGACTTTGAGAAGCTGTACGAGGCTCTGGAGGGATATCCGGTCACCATCCGCTTCTTGGATCCTCCTCTGCACGAGTTCGTGCCCACGGAGGAAGCCGACATCGAGAAGCTGGCTGCCGCTCAGGGCAAGACCGTGGAGGAGATCAAGAACATCATCGCAGGCCTGCATGAGTTCAATCCCATGATGGGCCACAGAGGATGCCGTCTGGCCGTGACTTATCCTGAAATCGCCAGGATGCAGACCAAGGCTGTCATCCGCGCTGCAATCAATGTGCAGAAGGAGCATCCTGGCTGGAAGGTGAAGCCCGAGATCATGATTCCTCTGATCTGCGATGTGAAGGAACTGAAATATGTGAAGAAGATTGTAGTAGAGACCGCTGACGCGGAAATCAAGGCTTCCGGGATTGAGCTGTACTATGAAGTGGGTACCATGATCGAGATTCCCAGGGCTGCCCTTACGGCGGACGAGATTGCGGCGGAGGCTGACTTCTTCTGCTTCGGCACCAATGACCTGACCCAGATGACCTTTGGCTTCTCTCGTGACGATGCGGGCAAGTTCCTGACTGCGTATTATGATTCCAAGATTCTGGAGAACGATCCGTTCGCGAAGCTGGACCAGAACGGCGTGGGCAAGCTGATGGACATGTCCATCAAGCTGGGCAAGCCGGTGAATCCGAAGATGCATGTGGGTATCTGCGGCGAGCATGGCGGAGATCCTTCTTCCGTGGAGTTCTGCCATAAGATTGGGCTGGATTATGTTTCCTGCTCACCGTTCAGGGTGCCTATTGCGAGGCTGGCGGCGGCGCAGGCGGCGATAAATCAAAAGTGATGCACCATAAAGCTGTGAGAAATGGTTGATTGAAGTATCTATAACAATGAAAAGGAAATCCCCTGTCACTGATTAAAAATGTCAGGGGATTTTTTCGATTTCTGAAATCGCAAGCAACTCCTGCTTGTCAGCGGAAGGTATTGGGATAAAAAGCAATCATATATAATATTTATGATAACTATGGGAGCAGAGCCTTTAAACGGTTTTGGTCCTTATTTTTTTGCGATACGGAAGGGAGAGCTTATGTATTCAGAAAGGCAAGAGAAATTAAAGGTATTTTTACAGCAAATGCAGCAATCTGTAGAAGAAAGAACAGGGGAGAAGGTGGAGATTCATTCGGTGACAAAAGCGGACGGAAAGAAATTTCTTGAGATTGTCATAGAGGAGAATCCTTTGTTTTCGCCTATTGTTTGGGTGGAGGAATCCAATGCAGGTTACGGAAAGAATATTTTTCTGATGGGAAATTCCGATATATGAACAGTGACGGAACGCCTAGACAGGACATGAGGTAGAAGATACAGTTGATTATATGAGTAAGAATATTGGTGGAAAAGAGTTAAAAGATATGTATGCAAGTGATGACAGGGAATATTATGCTAAAATGCTGATTCTGCCTTATGTAGAGCAAAAGATATTACAGAGGGAGCATATAAAGGATATTACGGCAGAAGGGCTTCAAGAAGGTCTGCGTATGGCTTTGGAAAATATAGGAGACAGTGAAAAATATGAAAATAGTTTTGGAAATGGCGAGTTAAGTAAATATGCGGTTATGGATTGTTAAAGGGGGAGTTTTGTGCTAAAATGGCTGTAAAGGGAGTGAAATGCTATGGATAGGAAATTAAAAGTGTATTTAGACACATCCGTTATAATGCATGAGGGCAATCACAAATCTTGAGGGGTATAAGCAGATAGAGATTTTAAGCCCGTCAGCATTATTGGAAAGTGAGGGATGATTATGAAAAAGCCGGTTTTAAGCCCAAATTTTACGATTGAGGATATTCATAAACTGCGTGAGTATAATTATGAGATAACAAAAGATATGACTGACAAGGAACGAATGGACTATTACAATAACAGGGGACGGGAAGTTCAGAGGAAATTGGAGCGGATGAAAGCCGCCAATGTTTAACAGACAAAGAAAAATTGTATAGATGGAAAACGGCGTTTCAATTATTTTTTTCTGCATTGGCAGAAAGATTAGCCTATAATGATTGAAAATGGGGCATTACAAGATTGTAGTGAGCGGTATATCGCCTTGGGTGCGCACAGCACAGGCGGCGATAAACAATGTAGGAAAGTAGATTGTAACTGTAACAGGGCAAAAAGCATTAGCCCTGTCCCATAGAAAAAAACGACCTTCCACTGGCTCTACGGAGCTGGCCCGGGTCGTTTTTTGTCCTACGGACTATCCTCGCCCCGCATGGATACATTCTATCAGGATTGCTTCCCGTATGTGCGTTGGTGGTTCATAACGGAGCCTGGCGTGGATGATAAGGTTGTAGCAGACTATATGATTTTTACAATTGAAGCAATTCATGTGGTGCAGTATTTTGGGCAGAAGGAGGTTACGTGAGATGGTCGCAACAAGAACAGAAGTGCAGGAAGTTCAACCGATTTCCTCACATAAAAATAATTATGATCTTAACTTTATACGACAAAAGATTTTTGCCTATGAAAAAACGATAAAAGATGACTTTAATATTTTTAAAGGAGATCTGCTTGAACGGGAGGCCTGCTCATTTGTAACAAGTAACATGAATGCATTTCTGTTCGGATTAATTTCAGACTCGTCGGTCAAAGCAGAAATTGCATGGTCATTGCCATATCGTTTAAAAGAGCGACTTCATCATTTTGACTTAAACAAAATTGCAAATATGGATATTGATGAATTAACTGGCATAATAAAGGAAAAACCTGCTTTGCATAGATACCCTTTAAATATTGCAAAATATTTGAAGGCAGCAGCTGAACTGCTTATATCAAAATATGAATCAAATGCATCCAACATTTGGGCAAATGGCGCAAGTGCAGCAGAGATTGTATCCCGCTTAGAAGAATTTAAAGGAATTAGCCATAAAAAGGCGGCATTAGGTTCGCTCCTGTTAGTAAGAGATTTGGGCATAGATATAAAAGATAAAGAAAATATTAATATTGCCTATGATATACATATCCGTCGCATATGCCTTAGAGCTGGCTTTTGTTCTCAAGATACTATTGAAGATGTGACCATGGCCGGAAAGCGTCTCTTGCCAGAATTCCCCGGGCGCTTAACATCTTCATTTTGGGCCATAGGGCGGGATATATGTAGGCCTACCAACCCATTATGTAGCGAATGCCCATTGGACGATGTATGTGAACATAATCTTTCGTTAGGAGAAGATATACATGCATAAAAGCATTATTTCTTCCATTGTAAATTAAGTATGTCATATTTACAAAAGTGTGCAACGAACAGATAGCGATTCATGGCAGGTCACAGAAAGCAGTGTTGGAAACAATCCGTATCTGTAAGGACAGGAATGTGTTGGCTGAGTATCTGGGAAGTAAAGAGAAGGAGGTTGTGGATATCATGATGGTATTGTACGATGAGCAGGAAGTGATGAGGTCTTATGTTGAAAGCGAAGTATATGAAGCAACACAGGAAGCAACACAAAATGCGAAGATTGAAATAGCCAAGAGGTTTTTGCGTATGAATAAATTATCATATGAGGAAATTGCAGCTGGTTCTGAACTTACAATAGAGGAAGTTGAAAAACTGGCAGGATTGGAGTCATATTAACCAGGATATGTTGTAAATAGCAGTGATGAGCTGGGGATTTGTAGATGTGGTTCCTGGCTCTTTTTTTATCCTGTGATGTAAGCAGTATGATGGTTCAGATAAGTAATTGAAAAGTGCTTTGGACGTTGCAGACGGTGATTTCAAAGTAATACTCGATATCTTGTGAGGTAGTGTAAAAAAGTTTGTGTCTTTGGTAAAAAATGACTCCTTTTTGGTAAGAATCTAGATATGGAAAATCTTATCGAAAAGGAGTATTTATATGCCGGTAGCAAAGGAACAGATTCGACAGATTATTGCAGACAACAACATCAGTAGTGTGGCAGATGTCTACACCCTCCTGAGGGATGGCTTCAAGGACATCCTACAGGAGCTCATGGAGGCAGAGCTGGACGCAACGCTGGGTTACGAAAAGAACCAGAAAGGCGATATGGACACCGCCAACAAACGCAATGGCTATTCACCAAAGAAACTCAAGAGCCAGTATGGGGAATTCCAGATTGATGTTCCCCGGGACAGGAACGGCGAGTTCGAGCCAAAGATTATCCCCAAGTACCAGCGGGACGTCTCCGGGATTGAGGAAAAGGTCATCTCGCTCTACGGCAGGGGGATGAGCACCAGGGACATCCATGACCAGCTTCAGGATCTCTATGGGATAGAGATGTCTGCCGAGATGGTGAGCAAAATCACGGACAAGATTCTTCCGGAGATCAGGGAATGGCAGTCCCGGCCCCTGAACCCGGTCTACCCATTCGTGTTCATGGACTGCATCCACTACAAGGTCAGGGAAGACGGGCGGATACTCAGCCGTGCGGCCTATGTGGTGCTGGGCGTCACGACGGAGGGGTACAAGGAGATCCTCAGCATCACGGTAGGTGCCAACGAGAGCTCGAAGTTCTGGCTGGGGATGCTGAACGACCTGAAGAACCGGGGAGTGCAGGATGCGCTGTTCTTTTGCGTGGATGGTCTCCCTGGATTCAAGGAGGCGATTAACGCCGTGTTTCCCCAGTCCGAAATCCAGAGGTGCGTCATCCACATGTTGCGCAACTCGTTCCAGTATGTAAACTACAGTGACCTACGGTATACAATGCCCCGAATGAAAAGGCTGGGCTGGAAGCGTTGGCGGATGTCAGGGAGAAATGGGGAAAGAAGTACCCCTATGCGGTCAGCAACTGGGAAGATGTCCGCCGTTTCTTCCAGTTTCCGGACGAAGTGCGCCACATCATGTACACGACAAATATAATTGAGGGGTTGAACCGTCAGTACAGGAAAGTCACCAAGACAAAGAGCGTATTCCCAAGTGACAGTTCTCTGGAAAAGATGCTTTATCTGGCCAGCCTGAATGTGGCGAAGAAGTGGACCCAGAGGTATCGGAACTGGGATCAGGTACTCAACCAGCTCACTGTCCTCTATGGAGAACGGCTGACCCAGTATCTGTAAAAAGGAAAGGCTGGGGCAGCGCATCCTGATAGGAATGCCGCTGTCCCCATCCTTATCCCGTCGGCATCTATAGTATTGCCAGGAAACCCCATTCTTATTCCAGAGCCCACGGAAAGAAGCAGCCGGGATGTTTTATTTTGGTGCAAAAAATTAGAAAAATCTGTATAAAAACATGCAGAGTGGTAATACTATAATCAGTAACATAAATCGGCAACAAAATCAAACCCAGGATTCGACACAGTATTGTACATATCTAAATCTTATCGGAAGGACTTTTCCTCCATAGACACAGAAAAATTTACAGCCTCATATGGTATTTTTCATTCCATTGTAAGATGATGTATTATTCTTTGAACCAATCTTATATAAAAAGCCAACTTAATGATTGAACCGCTCTGACGTTTCAAAATACATTTGCCTGATATTGCTTCACAATAAAATACAATAAATTACTCTGGGCGCATATTGCATTCCGGTTTCGCATATGCTATAATGCCAGTAGGCATAAGGATGACAGCATCCATGAGATGCACAAAAGGACGAACCCCCGGAAGTATTCCCAGTACTTTCGGGGGTTCTCCTTCTTTTACGGAGAAGTCAAACCGTTCGGGCCTGGCTACCGTCTATTCATCCCCGTCAAGCCACTTGCACAGGTAGTAGGCAACTACGCTGGCCAACACGGAAATAATGAAGGATGACAACATTTCCATCAGATGCACCCCCTTCCTGTACCAGTCTAGGGGCGGTAACAAAGCAATTATATCATACCAGTTACGATATCGCAACTCCAGAACCATGACAACATAATATGTTTACCAGGGGAGCCGATAGGGTGTGAATACCTCCGTTCCGAGCCTTGAATGGAAGGAGGCGTTTTCTATGAGTACATATGAAGAGTTCATGGTATTGCTTACTTTTGCAATTTTTGTTGTAGCCATTTTGGAATATGTCAACTGTCCATGCCTTGTTTTCAGGCTTCTGGTCCAGCTTCAGCAGTATCTGCGCATGTTTTATGCGGTAACCCTTTCCGCCTTTTTGTATTAATGCTTTCAGTTTCTGTATTTCATCGTTTGTCAGCATGGCAATGTAACGTGGCATATCTGCATCCTCCAATACCGATTTTAATGGAGTATAGCTAATTTTTCCAGCACTGTGTTACTAACCGGATAAAGCAATAGACCATTACAAAAATTATACAGCTACCCAAATCAAGGGCGGCAGAGGGCGGTTCCCACAGCCTATAAAGGCATTTTATGTCCCTGCCCCCACTCCCAACGCCCCCATTTCCCCCATGGTACACCCCAAAACAGCAAAAAAATAGACTTTTTAACGAATGACCGTTAAAAAGTCTACATGTAATGAGACATTGGGGATTCGAACCCCAGACAACTTGATTAAAAGGCAATTCAGAGTCACCTGAAAACCCCATAAAATCAACCTTTTTCCCACTCCCTCCATTCAGAGGCATTTTTTAAGGGCACTTTTATTTTCCATATCCTATCACAATAAGCTAAAAAAAGCAACTGTTGCTTTTATTCCAACAGTTGCCTTTTTAGTTTATTGTGCTTTCTGTTTTAACTTATCCCTTAATCTTCTTCATCATTGCTTCAGCCCCTAAGCTTACACGTTTGTGGTCTTCTATTGTCTGCGATGCATAAAACTTCATCGTAATCGATATATCACTATGCCCCAATACCTCTGACACCACCTCCAACGGCACCTCATTCTTCATAAGCGAAGCGAATGTATGGCGCAACATGTGAAGCCTTACCCTGCTGTTCTGGGGCATATTCCTTTCAAGATACCCTACCATGCTATGGTACAGGGTTCTCTTATTATGAATACATCCATTCTTATTGACAAAGATATATTTCTCTGTATCATGTTCTTTTCTCATCTCCACAAGGCAGGCATCTTCCATGCTTCCCCTGTAGTAATCCCTTACCATATCATAGATTTCTTTCGGGATGCTTATGTATCTTGCCCTTTCCCCATGCTTAAGCCTGTCAATGATACCGTAGTTATTTGAAGATAGTTCCACCACTACCTTACTCACATATATCTGATATAATCCATTATTTACCACGATATCATCAATTGTCAAGGCGAGCGCTTCTTCCTGTCTCAATCCGCTTGACAATATCAGGTTTACCAATGTATGGTAAAACATATTCCCCTTTATGCAGTCCAACAGCACAATCAAGGTTTCCTTTTCAATAAACCTTGAATCCTTATCCGCTTCGCGCAGATTCTTATTCAGCACAAGCTTTCCTATCTGTCTGTCAATGTAACCATTTTCAAAGGCATAGTCCATGACATTTTTAAACTTACGCATTGCCTTTTCCACATGGCTCTTGCTTCTGAAATTCTCTCCATTATCTAATGAAATTTCGTTTATCATCTCTTGTGCGACCTCTTTGGTTATGTCTCTTATGTCCTTTTCCCCTATGACCTTATTGATTGTCTTAAGGGAATATTTTGCGCTTTCTATGTTTGCATAGCTGTTCCCTCTGCTCTCATTGTCGCGCTTGAATTCCTTATACCACATTTCCGACACTGTACGGAATGTGACTGTTTTAGGCTCTTCCACGACGACAGGCTGTTGCACTTCTGCGGCACCATTCTTTTCTGCCCTGTACTCTGCCAGTACCTCCAGAATCTTTTGCTGCTTTTTCTGCGCAACTTCTTCTTCACTGGTGCCGCGTATCTTTACAGCACGCCTGACACCGTCATCAAACGTGATGAAGAACCTCATCTCATATGGATTTTTACTGCTTTTCACAGGATAAATACTTCCCTCGGTGACTTTCATTATGTCAACCTCTCTTTCTTCCATGACAGGACTGGGAGTACCCATTGGCATACCTGTAACATCCAACTCAAACTTGGCAAGATGTACTGACTTGACCATACAGATTCCTGCAACTGCCACGGAGTCTATTTCCCCGATTGCCACAAGAGCCTCCACTGTTGGCAGGTCAAGACCGAGGTATTCTGCCACCGCATTCAGTGACAGCAGTTTTCCATACCTCTTTTCAATTGCCGTTGCCCGTTTCATCATTTCATGCATCATCATAGAAAATTTCTCCTTTACAAAATTAAAATTTTCTATTTCTACCTAAATGCATATTTTACGGTATACCCTTTACTTCCCACCTCTCATATTAAACTTTTTTTGAAACGGTTATATTGTAACGCTTCACTCCCAACAAGGTGTGAACTGGCAGTGAATTTTAAAAATCGGCCGTCTTTTAATTAAAATGAAACAACTCCAGAAAATGTCAACCTGATTTATCAACTGATACTCGATTTACACATATCCTTGTGCTTTTCTTTTTCACTTGAATTTTTTATTGTTATTATGCTGGCTTAGCCTGCAACCCATGTATTACACCTTGTTTTCTGTGTTCAATAATAAGTATGGGTTTTTAGTCGAAGTTAAAAAAGCGATGTATCTATCATTGTCATTCGGAACCACCCTTTTTTCTTTTAGAAATTTGTACCAGATTTCCAAATCTACAATTTAATATAATTTTATCAAT
>OFFE01000282.1_pt1 | contig 44552 bp, 47 predicted proteins | sample 1521371 | NCBI WGS metagenome assembly OFFE01 (sample SAMEA3504131, study PRJEB24116) | mouse gut metagenome | biome: mouse gut; feature: mouse-associated habitat; material: faeces | place: Denmark | collected 2011 | reverse complement strand
TGTTGAAATAAGAAAATAAAGGGTACCATTTGGGTACGCTTTCCCGAAAAGAGATATTTTATTTGGATAAGACTTTTAATCTTAAACCCAATGGCATCATGAAAATGTGACACTGACAGCAACCATCGTCAAACTACCACTTTGAATATAGTGTCATGGAAAACAGGTATCAGGGAAGCAGATGTGACCCCCGCAGCAATAACAATTGGTTAAACACTCGTTTAGAACGAATGCAGGGCGGTTCAATTCCGTATAAGGGGTCATGGAAAGGAACAGGAAATGAGTTTTGCAGACGCATTGAGAACGGCGGGGAGTTTCACCCACACGGAGAACGGGGCGGTGGCGCTGAACACTACAGGCAGCGCCTGTCTGGACTTTTTCAGCACCGCAGGATCCCTCAGAGAAGCCTCGGAGGAGAGGATTCAGGCTCTGTTTGGGGAAGCATTCAGGGAAGACCCTCTGTGTGCCGTAAAGACAGTCTTTTATGCCAGGGACATCCGGGAAGGCCTGGGGGAGCGGCGCACGTTCCGGACGCTGCTTAAGTATATGGCCCTGCATCATCCGGGGGCGCTTCGACCCAATCTGGATCTGGTGGGAGTGTTCGGCCGCTACGACGATCTGTACTGCCTGGTGGGCACTCCTCTGGAGGAGGACATGTGGGCGGCCATGAAGAGGCAGTTCCTGGAGGATCTGGAGAATCTGGAAAAGGGCAATGCCATATCCCTGCTGGCCAAGTGGATCAAGACCGCAGACGCCAGTTCCAGGGAGACCCGCAGGATGGGAATTCTCACCGCCGGGAAGCTGGGGTATCAGGTCTATGACTTTAAGCGGATGATCCGCCGCATGAGAAAGCATATTGGTGTGGTGGAGGGGCTTATGTCCGCAGGCCGCTGGGAGGAGATCAAGTATTCCCAGGTTCCCAGCAGGGCCATGATGATTTACCGCAGGGCGTTTCTTCGGCATGATGAGGAGCGTTTTTCAGAATTTGTGAACAAGGCCGCTGCGGGGGAAGAGAAAATACACTCCGACGCCCTGTTTCCCTATGATATTGTGGAGAAGATTCTCTACAGAGGGGAGGATTCCCGGGTACTGGAGGCCCAGTGGAACCAGCTGCCGGACTATGTGGAGAAGGGCACCAATGCCATTGTCATGGCGGATGTGTCGGGGTCCATGTACGGCAGGCCCATGTCCACCTCTGTGGGTCTGGCTGTGTATTTTGCGGAGAGGAATCAGGGAGCATACCACAATCTCTTTATGACCTTCAGCTCTAATCCCCAGGTGGTGGTGCTGAGAGGGGAGGATCTGGGACAGAAGATCCGCAATGTTTCCAAGGCGGAGTGGGGCATGACCACGAATCTGAAGGCCGCATTTGACAAGGTGCTGGAGATCGCGCTGGAAAGCCATATTTCCATGCAGGATATGCCCAGGGCCATCATCGTCATCTCAGACATGGAAATAGACAGGTGCGGGGACAGGGAGTGGACTTTCTACGACAAGATGGCGTCCCGGTTCCGGAAATATGGCTATGACATACCCAATGTGGTATTCTGGAATGTGAACAGCCGGCACGACGTGTTCCACGCGGACAGGAACCGGAAGGGCGTGCAGCTGGTGAGCGGTCAGTCAGCATCCATGTTTCAGCAGGTATTGGCCTGCCTGGACAGCACACCTCTGGAGATGATGGAGAAAGTCATAGGCTCGGAGCGGTATAACTGCATCAGGGTGGAGGAAGAATAGAGAGCGCTCCGGGGCGTGCAGAGGGCGGAAACAGCTTTTCAGGCAGGCTCTGGAGTGTGTGAATCTTTTGAAAGAAGGGCCTGTGTGACAGTTCACACAGGAGGGTGTAAAATAATGTTGAAGAAAATTTCTACGGACAAAGCGCCGGCGGCCATTGGGCCTTATTCCCAGGGGATTATAGCCGGGGGTATGCTTTTTGCGTCGGGTCAGATTCCCATCAATCCTGCCACAGGGGAGATCGAAGGCGGGGATATCACGGCTCAGGCGGAGCAGGTGATGAAAAATGTGGGGGCGCTGCTGGAGGAGGCGGGCGCTGATTACGAACAGGTTGTGAAGACCACCTGTTTCCTGGCGGATATGGGGGATTTTGCCGCTTTTAACGAAGTGTATGCCAGGTATTTTACAGAGAAGCCTGCCAGAAGCTGTGTGGCAGTGAAAACTTTGCCGAAAAATGTTCTCTGTGAGGTGGAGGTTATAGCGGCTCTGTGAGAGACAGTTCCTCAGGGGCAGGATATTTTTTCACATTTGGCAGATACTATGTAAAAGAGAAAAGGAGTATGCCAAATGATGGATTATGTGAATGCCTTCTGGGTGGGAGGTCTGATCTGTGCTCTGGTGCAGATTCTGATGGAGAAGACGAAAATGATGCCCGGGCGCATTATGGTGCTTCTGGTGGTGACAGGGGCGGTCATCGGCGTGTTTGGATGGTACGAGCCCTTTGCAGAATTTGCCGGGGCGGGAGCCACCGTGCCCCTGCTGGGTTTCGGCAATGTGCTTATGAAGGGTGTGAAGGAGGCCGTGGATCAGCAGGGGCTTCTGGGACTGTTTGCAGGCGGATTTAAGGCCGGGGCAGTGGGAACTTCCGCCGCCCTGATCTTCGGCTATCTGGCCAGTCTGGTGTTCAAGCCCAAGATGAAGGGGTAAGGGTCAGAGCTCCTCATAGGGGATTTTTTTCCCGTCCAGGAATTTGCGGAGGGCTTTGTCCCAGATGGCATCGGGTTCTTTGGAGGGGACAAAGGTGTGGAAGGCGGTGCCGGAGGTGAGAATTGCTTTGGAGCCATCGTACCGGATATTCAGCACCAGGGCCTTTACCTGGGAAGGTTCCACTCCGCAGGATTCTTTCTCCAGAAGAGCGGCGGCTTTCTGGGGCATCAGGTGCAGGACAAAGCGGAAGAAAAGGGGTGTGCGTCTGCCTTTGATCAGGTCGAAGCACAGCCCTTTTAGTTCGCTCCAGGGACGGAAATCATAGTTGTTTCCGGAATCCTCCTTCTCCTGGTCTTCGTAGAAAGCCTGGTTGATCCGCCCGTCGATGGAAAAGGTGCAGGCAGTGCCCACCACCGCCTCCTCCAAAAGAAAGGGCTCAAAGGTATCCGCCACCAGCAGGTGGTGCATAAATTGTTTCATGGAAGTAATCTGCAGTGCAATCATGGACAATGACCAATCCCTTCTTATTTTATTCAAGCATTTTTCGTCAATTTCTAACATTCTGCTCCATGCTCATGGAAAGATTATACCAGAAGATTCGGAAATGGTCAATTACGCTTGCTTTTCAGTCAGGAATGTTGTATAGTTGGTAGGAAAAAGCTGTAGAAATTTATCGCTGAATGTGGAGGAAGAGGATTTATGAAGGAAAAAGTAGTTCTGGCATATTCAGGCGGACTGGATACCACCGCCATCATCCCCTGGCTGAAGGAGAATTTCGACTATGAGGTTATCTGTGTCTGTGTGGACTGCGGGCAGGAGGAAGAGCTGGACGGGCTGGAGGAGCGGGCTATATCCTGCGGGGCTTCCAAGCTCTATATTGAGGATGTCACAGACGAGTTCTGCGATGAGTATGTGGTACCCTGTGTCCAGGCAGGGGCTGTGTATGAGAATAAATATCTCCTGGGGACTTCCATGGCCAGGCCTTTGATTGCCAAAAAACTGGTAGAGATTGCCAGAAAGGAGAATGCTGCGGCCATCTGCCATGGCGCCACAGGAAAGGGAAACGATCAGATCCGCTTTGAACTGGGCATAAAGGCACTGGCCCCGGATCTGAGGATTATCGCCGCATGGCGCAGTGACAAGTGGACCATGGATTCCAGGGAGTCGGAGATCGCATACTGCAGAGAACATGGGATCACCCTTCCTTTCTCCGCGGACTCCTCTTACAGCCGTGACCGCAATATCTGGCACATCAGCCATGAGGGTCTGGAGCTGGAGGACCCTGCCAATGAGCCCAATTACGAGCATCTGCTTGTGCTGGGCACCACCCCTGAGAAGGCTCCGGAAGAAGGAGAGTATGTTACCATGACCTTTGAGAAGGGCGTGCCCACTTCTGTCAATGGAAAGAGCATGAAGGTATCCGACATTATCCGCACCCTCAACCAGATGGGGGGAAGGCACGGTATTGGCATTGTGGACATAGTGGAAAATCGGGTGGTGGGCATGAAGTCCCGGGGAGTCTATGAGACGCCGGGAGGAACCATTCTGATGGAGGCTCACCAGCAGCTGGAGGAGCTGATTCTGGACAGGGATACTTATGCCATGAAAAAGGAGATGGGCGGCCGTTTCGCAAGTCTGGTATACGAGGGAAAATGGTTTACTCCCCTGCGTCAGGCCCAGCAGGCTTTCATTGAGGAAACTCAGAAATATGTCACAGGAGAGGTAAAGTTTAAGCTGTACAAGGGGAATATTATCAAGGCGGGCACCACTTCCCCTTATACGCTCTACAATGAGAGCATCGCTTCCTTTACCACCGGCGATCTGTACGACCACCATGACGCAGAGGGCTTTATCAATCTCTTCGGCCTCTCCTGCAAGGTGCGTGCCATGAAGATGGCCCAGCAGAAGGAGACCATGTTCTAAATGGGGGTTGCAGCGGCCTATCTGGTCTTGATCAATGCCGTGGGCTTTGTGCTTATGGGAGTGGACAAAAAAAGAGCCATCCGGGGTGCCTGGCGCATCTCGGAGGCTACGCTTTTTCTCACCGCTTTCCTGGGGGGCGCCTTGGGGTGCACCCTGGGAATGCGGCATTTTCGTCATAAGACTAAGCATTGGTATTTTAAGTATGGCATGCCCGCCATTTTCGTCTTTGAGCTTTTAATCTTTCTGATTCTGATGAATATCTGAAATGTTTTGTGCCTTCTGGGTTTTAAGAGGGGGAACTGCCCTCTGGCAGGACTCAGAGGGTGACAATTACTCCGCCGTCGTTGGCATACATACTGCTGACTCCTCTGGTATTCATAATGATGCATTCGCGGAAGGAAGCCCGGGCCAGAATCAGGTCTCTGACCAGTTCCGCCCGTTGGGGAGCGTTGCAGTGGGTGATGACCAGTCTTTTTTCCGGAGTGTTCCGGGCCTCGGAGGCGGCCAGCTCCGCCAGCTTGCCCAGGGCTTTTTTGATTCCGATGGCCTGGCCTTTCTGGATGATTTCCCCCTTGTCAGCGCCCATGACGGGCTTAATGTTCAGGGTGGAGGCCACAAGGGCTTTCACACCGGTCAGCCTTCCGTTTTTGCGCAGTGTCTCCAGGTTGTCCAGAACAAAGTAGGTGTTCAGCTCGTCGCGGAACTGCTCTATCCGGGCGGTGATCTCCTCAAAGGGCAGACCTTCTTCTTCAAGTTCCGCCAGTTTCAGGGCGATCTGTGTCTCTCCGCCGCTGGCAGACTGGGAATTTATCACATGGATCTGTTTGGAGCCATATTTTTCCAGGTAAAGTTTTCTCCCCAGCTCCGCACTGTTGTAACTTCCGCTCAGGGGGGCGGAGAGGGTTACGATATAGACATGGTCCACAGGGGCCATGCAGCTTTCCATAAAGCGCTCCGGGGAAGGGCAGGAGGACTTGGGGCATGTGGGGCATTCCGCTACTTTTTGCAGGAACTCCGCCTGGTTAAAATTGTCGTCGTCCAGGATCTGATAGTCTCCCACTTCCAGGCCAAGGGGTACCCGTTCAAATCTTTCGTCTCCAAGCAGGTTTTCCGGAAGTTCCCCGCAGCTGTCCAGTATAATCTTGTAACTCATAGTGTTGGCTCCTATCCATATATTTTTCAGGAATTGTCGTAAAAACTCATACAACTATTTTGAAACCTTTGTCATATAGTTTTCATTACCACATATCATAATATCATAGCATATGTTCTGCTCGGATGTAAAGTATAATATTGGCAGAAAGTTATTTTTTTATGCTTCGGAAGTTTGTAGTGTTGCTTTGAACCTGGATTTTGCAGAAATTTCCATTTCAGAATGGTATAAGAAAAGACTATGGTCCGCAAAATAGGAGTAAAGAAGGTACGGGCAGGATACTATGGTACAATAAATTTATGGTAATGAGGTATGAAAACATGGATGGGATTAACAAGGAAAAAGCACAGCAGGAATATGAGCAGTATGTGAAGGAGGTGACTCCCACACACAATCTGTGGCTTCAGATGGCTAAAGCATTTGTCACCGGCGGGATTATCTGCTGCATCGGCCAGGGGATCTTGAACTATGGGGCCAGTCAGGGGCTGGACAAGCAGACAGCCGGAAGTTGGTGCTCACTGCTTCTGGTGCTGCTGTCGGTGCTGCTGACCGGTTTCGGGCTGTACCATAAGATTGTCAAATGGGGCGGTGCTGGGGCTCTGGTCCCCATCACCGGCTTCGCCAACAGCGTGGCGGCCCCTGCCATTGAGTATAAAGCGGAGGGACAGGTCTTTGGAATCGGGTGTAAGATTTTTACCATTGCCGGGCCGGTGATCCTGTATGGGATATTTTCCAGCTGGGTGCTGGGGATGATTTACTGGATCTTGAAACAGATGGGAATATGCTAAAGAGTGGAACTGTGTATGGCTGGAAAAGCAGCTGACAGTTTTGACTTCTGTTGATACTGGGTGGGGCTTGTCCCGGGGATATTTGCTTTACAGGTGTCCTCGGGGCTTTTCATTCAGATGGGGAAATACTCTTAAACTATGATATGTGAGCAGAGGAGGGCTTGTCCATTAGCCTGACCGCACCGTTATTCTCCAGATGGAAGAGGGAATGTGGACAGTCGTCAATGAGGAGTATCGACAAGAATATATTTGGCAGAGATGTATGCAGGGATGTATAAAGATGATTTGCCTGGGCCATAATAGGTACTGGGCCGTGTGAAAGAAGTTTCCGTGTATGCCGCCTCTGGGACGGGATACACAGTCGGATAACCAATAAGGTCGAAAGAAAAAAGGTGAATTTTCCTGTTGACATACGGAAGAAAAGGAGTTATAATGTCTTCAGTTTAAAATAATCCTCGATAGCTCAATGGTAGAGTAGCCCATGTGGTTACATACCGGAAAAAGCTATACAGGATAACCAAAAATCAATCTGCGAATTTGTGCAGGTTGCATAATATTCCTCGATAGCTCAATGGTAGAGCACTCGGCTGTTAACCGAGTTGTTGTAGGTTCGAGCCCTACTCGGGGAGTTAGGGGAAGCCCGTAAACATCAGTGTTTGCGGGCTTTTTACTATAAATGTCAAGCCTCGGAAGAGGCATAATGGATTGCATGGCTGCAAAAGCAGGATGTCGGTGTTAACCGAAAAATGAACCGGAATTGCACTGCATTTCATATTCCGGATATAACTGTCTGATAGTAAAATATCTTTACTGTCAGGCTTTTTTGTTGTCATTTTTTAGCCATGGTGTAATGCCGTGACTTTTTTGATGGAATAAACAAGGAGGGATTCTTATGGAACTTACGGAGATGGAAAATCGAAGGCTGTACCAGACAGAAGGAACTAAACGGTATGCCATCCTGCAGGAGATTTCTATGGCTTCACAGTATGCCGGTGATCCGGCACGGAGGAAAGCGGCAAAGGGCCTTATGGAAAAGCTGCGTCCCATGTCAGATGCCGGATGCATGGATCTGGTGAGGGACATCCAGAAAAATTACCGGCTTCCGCAGGAAGGGCGGACTATCGGGGAGCTGATCGCGGAGGCCAGACAGAAATCCGGAACCGAAAAATTGAAGGGGTATGACATCATGGCGCTGGAACGCTTTGACCCGGAGGTAAAGCACATGATCGTTTTTGACGTGCTATCGGGTGATTCCCCTGTGGGTGACAAGGGTGATAAGATGTGTCTGTTCCTTACCGATGCCGGCTATCAGAAATTCCTGAACAGCTTATGGTTTTCAGCGTTCCAACGGAACGCGCAGTCATTACCGCAGGATGATCTCAGGGGTTTGGGGACTTGTCACTAACAAGCATTTATATATTATAAATTTTGCCCAATCCACGACTTTTTTCTTTACATTTGGTAAGGGTTACGATACAATTATATAATGAAAATGTGAGAAATGCGTGTTACATATAGAAAGTAATATATGACAAGGCGCAGGAGGAACTATGAGTGTATCCTACAACAAGTTGTTTAAGCTGCTGATTGATCGTAAGATGAAAAAGAAAGATCTCAGAGAGAAGGCGGGTATCGGAAACAGTACGATGACAAAACTCGCTAATAACGAGAATGTTACAGTAGAAGTTATGGCAAAGATATGCACTGCGCTGAATTGTAAGATGGATGATATAATTGATATCATTCCTGATGATAAGGAATGATACGGGTTTTGATAGAATATATGTAATAGCTTCAAGGCAGTAGGGTTACTTTATTGGTTGTGTCAATAGAAAGAGAGGGAGACACTATGTTCCTTAATCAGAAAAAGGCACAGACAAAATATACAGCTTTGAATATTAATCCGAAGCTTACTATGGAGCAAAGACATGTGTTAGAACGTATATTTGATTTGATAACACAGGAATATGAAAAAGAAGCTGCAGAAAAGTTTGTTAACCTTATTGCTAGTAAATATTGAGCAGACGTAAAAATACATTTCAGTATTTTCAAGTCTAAGAGGCATAATTGGTTGGGTTATAGGATATCAATGGATCCATAAACTCATCGTAGATTGAGCTGAGTTTTTTATCCGCAGAGGTTTTTGGGTTTGGACATGATCTGAGCAGTGTCTATGATGTCATATTCATGACCAGGCAGTTCTAAGAACTCCATGTATTCCGTATTTTCGAAAGCGTTCTTTTATGAAGTGATAAGCTTATAGAGCAAATCGAAATACAAGTTTGCTTTGGAGATGTGTGCCCGACCGTCCAGTTCATAGGTTTCTATGTTTTTGTGGTCATTTTTTTGTCAAGTGTGGAGAAGAACATCTTTAAGTAGATATCTGCATGAACGGAGTTATTAACGACAGTGGGGATGATGAGGAAGTATTTCATCATGAAGAATTTAGCTTTGAATGTGGCAACCCACAGGGAGCGCAAAGGCTATATCATAGATGTGGTGATTATTGAATGATTTGAGGATAGTAATGAGGGGGACGGTTTCAAGCTTTGCGCAAACTGAAAATCCATAAGAGGTAGATTTGTTTAAGGCTTACTGCTTTGAACAAGAATTTAAGAAATTGATTGATAGTGGGCAGTTCGCTTTCGTGGACCGACATCTTATTCTAAACGATGAAAGGTATGTCATACGTGATCAGGCTGGAAATGCCATGCTTTCAGAATACGCACGCTCTCACGTGGATGAGTGCGGTGTTGTTTTTACGAAAGGATATTGTTACCAATCGAAATATAAAGGGTCAGGATATTACTCTCAGTTCATGCGAAGTTCAGTTCCGGTTGAAAATCAGGTTAAGTATTCCTTTGAGTTGAATGCGCATAATACAACACTGCTTGAACAGATAAAAAATGAAAAGCCTAAGTCGGAAGCATTGCGTAAATATTCTGGTCCTTTTGCAGAGACGCTGGTTGTATTGCAGAAGGACAGAAAGCTCTCTAATAAGCAATTGGCAGACCGTTCACTTGTTGGATAAAGACCATTTAGCGGTTAAGAAACGATGAGCTAAATCCTACATCAATACAGACAGTTCTGGAATTGTGCGTCGGCTTATGGCTGCCATTGTCAGAAGCTAAGATGTTTTTTGGCAAAACAGACTTTAAATTGAATTCGATGAAAGGCGAAGGGTATGTTTACCAATATGTTTTAGCAGTCTGTGCAGAGAATTCGATATATGAAATCGACAAAATACTTAAGGAAAATGAAATCATACTACTTTGGATCGACTTATCGTTGCTATAATGAAAAACCGCTTTGTAATCTGGTGCAAAAAAGAATTATGCTATATTCCATGAAGTTATGGCAAAAATAAAGAAAGAGTAACAGCTATTGCTGTCATGATGAAAGCGAGGTGTATCTATGACCATAGAAGAAATTCTTGCCGGTGAATCCAAGAATGTGGAGTTCAAAGAAAATTTGCCGGATAAAAGTATCAAATACATGAAATCGGTAGTTGCCTTTGCCAATGGCAGCGGCGGCAGAATCATTTTTGGAATTAACGATAAGACCAAGGAAGTGACTGGCTTTGATAAAGAAGAGGTATTTAAGACCATGGATGCCATTGCAAACGCTGTGTCGGATAGCTGTGAACCGGCAATTATTCCCGATATAACGCTGCAGACGATTAATAGTAAGACTATTATTGTAGTTGAAGTGCCAGAGGGCAGACAGCGGCCCTACTATATCAAATCGCAGGGCAGGGACAATGGTGTATATGTTCGTGTAGCCGGGACAACCCGCCCGGCAGATGAATACATGATTAAGGAGCTGATGTTCGAAGGCAGCAACCGTTATTTTGATCAAGGTCTATGTACTGGTTGGGATATTTCGGAGGAGGATATCGACTCTCTTTGCCAATCCATGAGAGAACAAGCTGTTAAAAACGCTCATAATGAGGAACAGAGAGCAGCTATTAAAGATGTTGGGCGAAGACAACTGTGTTCCTGGGGCATTTTAATTGAGCGGGAGGGGAAATATTATCCCTCTAATGCCTATGCTATTTTAACCGGCTGCGGCGCAATCCATGTGGCAACCCAGTGCGGAGTATTTAAGGGAACAACAAAAGAGATTTTTGTGGATCGCCGGGAATATACAGGATCGATTTGGGAACAGATTGAACAGGCATATCAATTTGTTCTGCGGAATATTCACATGGGCGCAACCTTTGAAGGTATTTATCGGCAGGATGTTTATGAGATTCCGCCGGATGCCATTCGTGAACTGATTATCAATGCTGCGGTGCACCGTAGCTATCTGGATCACGGCAATACGCAGATTGCAGTCTATGATAATCGTCTGGAAATTACTTCTCCCGGCAAGATTCCCATGGGACAGACACTGGAGCGTATGAAGGAAGGGTATTCTCAGATTCGTAACGAGGCGCTTGCCTATGCATTTTCCTACATGAATTTGATTGAACATTGGGGTAGCGGCATTCCGCGTATTATTGGAAAAGTAAAGGCTGCCGGTCTGCGGGAGCCAGAATTTATCGGCGGTGAAGTAGATTTACGAATCAATATTTATCGGGGGCAGATTAGCGGCACAAATATTCTTCAGCATGGTATTTCTGATAGTATGAATGCCGAGAAACTGCCGAGAAACTGCCGGGAAACCGCCGATAAAACGCCGATAAGTGAACAGGAAAAGCTAATTTTTCAATATGCACTTGAAAATGGAGGTATCACGACTGCACAGGTGACCGAACTACTGGGCATCAAACAGCGCAGGGCAAGAGAAATTCTTGTCAAAATGGTCGAAAAGAAGTGGTTGAAAAAGGAAGGCGCTTCTCGAAGCACTGTTTATGTGATTAACACGGAAAGAAAGTAATAACTATGGGTGCATTGGCAAAGCAGACCTATACAGGAAGAAACGAGTGTTTCTGCCTTGAATTTCCCGGTTGCATATCATACAATGGTAGAGCACTCGGCTGTTAACCGAGTTGTTGTAGGTTCGAGCCCTACTCGGGGAGTTTGAAAAAGTCCGTAAACATCAAGGTTTACGGTGATAAGGAAGTAATTTCAGAATAGGCGGTATATCCCCATTACAAGGGCTGTACCGTCTTTTCTTGCATTTTCTTTTTTACATAGAGAAGTTTTCTAAGTCTATGCCATTCCCCTCTTATTGATTTTTACTAAAAAAGTGTCATTATATTTCAGATGATTGCCGATATAAAGGGGTTTGTCAACAGCTCGTGTTTGTCCCGAAGTGGAGCCGACAAGAAACGACAACGCCCGCACAGAGTTGTACTGTGCGGGTGCATGAAATGACGCAGTTCTTTATGTACTTACAAATTTCGTGTTGCTGGCCAGAGTAACCCGGTGGAGGGGCTAAACTTTTTTTACCAAGTTAGGTGGAACAAAAATTAAAAAACACATAGCGATACCTCCCAAATACCGCCATATCTACATGAAAATAAAAGAACGGCGGCCTTGATTTCTCAAAGCCGCCGCGTGATGGGACGTGACAATGCTTTGCTGTACGACGGCTTTTTTTCTTTTGCCGTCGTGCGGTAGGTTTAGTTTGGATTATTGCTGTTGAGTTGTGTCCGTTGCAGTTTCATCACTATAAGCGATAGCCACATGCTCCGTGGGGGGAACCATAGAACAAGTATCTCCGTCATCAGTTGTCTTGGAATAATAAAACAGCACTCCGCTTTTTGAATTTCTAATACTATATTTTGCGTGATGTATTTCCATGATTTTGCAAACTATATACAGTCCTAAACCTGTTCCTCCTGTGTTGCGATCGCGCGAAGTATCTATACGATAAAATGGCTCGAAAAAGTGTTTGATGGCATTTTCATCTATATGAACTCCGGTATTTTCAATTTCACAACAGATTATATTATCTGCCTTTGATAAAGATATGCGAATCAATTCACCTTTAGGGGAATACCGAACAGCGTTTACCAATATGTTTTGGATAGTCCTTTCCATCTGTAGTGGCTCCAACTCACACAAAAATTTATCTGAAATATTGACATCAAGATGCTGTTCTTTTGCTGTCAGCAAATCTGTCACAGCGGCTATTTGAACTCGAACAAGCTCCGAAAAGTCAACAATGCGAAATTCAAATTTCTTAATTCCTTTACCAGAGTTTCCATTTTATGCACGACAGAGAGGGATACTTTCCATGTCCGTTCTAAGCTGCTGATTTGCCATTTGCAGATCCGTCAATGCAGTTGATAAGGCCGTTGACAAAGAATTGAGGTTTTGCGCCAGACACCCTAATTCATCTTTGCGTCCCTCGTTGCATTTTCCAGAGAAATTCAATTCAGCCATTTGCTTTGAAATTTGGCTTAATTGCACAATAGGGTGAGTGATATATCTTGCATAAAGCAACGAGCATAAAAGTGACAAGAAAAAATCATCAGAATCACATAAGGAAAAATAGACCACAAGACCTTGGTCGTCTGCTGAACTACAAACAAGCTCGCTTGAACGGCTAATGTATAGGTATCTCCTTTTCTCAAAATAACAGGGTTAAATCTTGTTGACGTTTCGATGAGGGTACTGGGCAAAACATTTTCATCAAACGTGACTACCGTATCACCAGAGAGCGTCCCTTTTCCCGCAGATTTTTCCGTGGAATAAAAGATGTCTCCATCTTTGTTTTCTACCCAAAATACAGCATCAGTTTATTTTTTGAAACTATATAATGATTCTCCACAATCAGAAATATTTTTGTAAGTCATAAGCTGCTCCACGAGCTGAACAGCCATTCTTTCAGCATTATTTTTTATTAAATTGGAATATGTTGTAGGCAACAGTTTAGAAATGCAGAAAAACGTCCCGCTACAAGCCACTCCTAACAGGAGACATCAAAAAGATTTCCTTGCTTCTTAATATGGGGAAGTTTTGGAGATGCCAATGCATCAGAGGAAAATGGCTAAAATCTTTCTTATCGGGGTAGATTGTTGTATACTGGTAAATACTTGCCCTTAAAACCACAAGATATATGAAAAGCTGAATGAAATATCCTGTTATAATGCAAAGAGAAAGGAGGAAGCAGCAATGCAGGGGAATATCAAAAATGTAATGGTGGCAATCGACTATATCGAAAGCCATCTGCACGAAAAACTGGACTTGGAAACAGTTGCGGGGGCTGTACATTATTCAAAATATCATTTACACCGAATGTTCACAGGTACGGTAGGGTTGACAATCCATGATTATGTACAACGCCGCCAGTTGACCGAAGCCGCAAAACTGCTTGTTCTTTCCGACAGACCAATCCTTGAAATTGCGCTTTCTGCCGGATATGAGAGCCAGCAGTCTTTTACGGATATTTTCAAAGCCATGTATAAAAAATCCCCTAACAGGTACAGGGAGGAGGAAGAATTTTATCCATTGCAGCTAAGATATGTCTTGAATGAAAATCCTACAGATTTAGAGGAAAAAGAATGGCAGGATAAAATCGTCTTTGCAACACAGGAAGATATACCCAAATGGATAGAACTGGTTCACCTTGTCATTGACGGTTTCCCGCACTTGGACGAAAAACAATACCTTGCACAGTTACAGGAGTATATCAAAAATAAGCGGGCATTGATTTTGAAAGACGCTGATACGGCAATCGGGATTATGGCATTTAACGAGGTGACGGGGAGCATTGATTTCTTTGGGGTACACCCACAATATCGGAAAAGAGGGATAGCGAAAGCATTTTGTGAAAAAGCATTGTATGAACTTGCACGTTCCGCACAAATTAGTGTGACGACTTTTCGGGAGGGTGACAAGGCAGACACAGGCTATCGGGAGATATGGGGAAGCCTTGGCTTTGCCGAAGCGGAATTGTTAATTGAGTTTGGCTATCCGACACAGCGGTTTATACTTCACAGAGAAAAATCGGAGGGCGAGGACAATGAGTGACCTAAATCCATTATCACAGAACTTTACACTAAAATCGTTGCTGAAATTTTCATTTCCGACAATTTTGATGATGATATTCATGGGGCTGTATACAGTCGTTGACACAATTTTTGTAGCACGATTTGTAGATACAAATGCACTTTCGGCATTGAATATTGTCTGCCCTGTTATCAATCTGATTGTCGGTCTTGGAACTATGCTTGCAACAGGAGGAAGCGCGATAGTAGCACGCAAAATGGGAGCAGGAGAACAAAGTAGGGCGGCACAGGATTTTACGCTGATTATCTCAGCAGGTATCTTGCTTGGTGTATTGATTGCAGTCTTGGGGACGGTTTTTATTGACAGGATTGTCTGGGGGCTTGGAGCGAACAGTATTCTATTTCCATACTGTAAAGAATACCTTTTTATCCTGCTGTTATTCACGCCCGCAAGTATCCTGCAAGTGCTTTTTCAAAATCTAATCGTAACGGCGGGACGCCCCGGAATGGGTATGGTGCTTGGCGTAAGCGCAGGAATCGTAAATATTTTACTGGACTATGTTTTTATGGTGCCGTTTCACATGGGCATTAAGGGGGCGGCATTTGGTACGGGCATTGGCTATATGATACCGGCGGTGATTGGATTATGGTTCTTTTCCGCAAAGAGAGGCAGTCTGCATTTTAGGAAGCCAGTCATAGATTTTTCCGTATTGGCTGAAAGCTGTACCAATGGCTTTTCGGAAATGATAAGTCAGGCGGCAACAGCGGTTACAACATTCCTTTTTAACTGGATTATGATGAAACTGCTTGGAGAAAATGGAGTTGCGGCAATCACAATCATTATCTATACACAGTTTTTATTAAGTGTCCTTTACATAGGCTTTTCTATGGGAGTAGCTCCTGTTATCAGCTATAACTATGGGAAGCAGGACGAAAAACAGCTAAAGAATGTATTTTCTATTTGTATGCGGTTCATTGTCTTTGTTTCGGTCACTGTTTTTGCAATAGCTTATATTTTTGGTTCGCCATTGGTTGGTATTTTTGCAGAAAAGGGAGCGCCTGTTTATGGAATTGCACGAAACGGATTTTTGATTTTTCCATTTAGCTTTTTGTTTTGCGGGCTGAACATTTTTACCTCTGCCACATTTACAGCATTATCAAACGGGAAGCTGTCAGCAATTTTGTCGTTCCTGCGGACTTTTGGATTGATTACAGTGCTGTTGCTTACATTGCCGAATATTTGGGGTGTAACGGGGGTATGGCTTGCAGTACCGATAGCAGAGCTAATCACTATGGTTGTAGCATTGGTTTTTCTTCATCAGAACAGAGAGAAGTATCATTACGCATAAAAGAAGATGTTCATGCCGTCCGGCGGTTAATAAAAAAACCGTTGTGTGGCGGCAAAATCATCATGCGCCAAAACAGAATATGAGCGGCTGAACGGCGGTTTTGAAATAACAATCAAAGCCGCCGTTCTTATGTGGCAGGAAAGTTTTCATAGATATGGCGGTATTGTGAGGTACTGCTATGCCTGTTTTTTATTTCATGGGTAGTTTTGGCTATGGTGAACTATCAAAAAAATCCTGTCTTGTGGAACGGGATTTTCTGCCTATGAGTATGAACACACATATCATTTAGTATGTCTTAATAACTCGCATTACTCAAAAACTTATGCGCTTTCTGCTGTATGGGTTTTTGTTGTAATAGCCCCCTACTGGGAAGAAAGGGGGTGAGAGAAAATGAGATATTCTGAACAGTTCATGGAACATATCGAATATGCGTTTCATGCGTTCTGCAAGGTTGTCCTGCGCCATGAAGCAATAAACGCATGGCGGGATTTGAAGCGGAAAATGGAACGGGAAATATCCCTTGACTATCTGATGTCAGAACGATATTTTGAACCGTCTGCTATGGACAGCTACTTTGAAAAGCAGGACAAACCGACTGTGTTTCTTGTGTTGGGAAAGGAAGTAATAGTTGACGATGAACGGTTGGCGACAGCATTGTCAAGATTGCCGCAATTAAGGCGGGAAGTTCTGTTGCTTTATTACTTCATTGGCTATCGTGATGAAGCAATCGGCAGATTGTACAGACGTTGCAGAAGTACAATAAACCACAGGAGAAATGTTGCGCTGAAACAGTTACGGAAAGAATGGGAGAGATTGAAACATGAGGAATAAAAAACTGATACCTTTTGAGGTAATCGAAAAAGCCGTTGCCGGAGAGCCGGAAGCGGTAGACACAGTATTGCGGCATTACACCGCACACATTAAGTACCTGTCTATGTACAAGGGGCATATCAATGACGATACACAGGACAGGCTAAAGGCGAAACTGGTTGAAGCCATATTGAAATTCCGCTTCGACAGATAGGTAGCAAAGACAGGAAACTGCTTTCGCCCTCAATTTATTATGGGGATTGTTACGCAGTAGAGGGTATTTTGTCCTTGATTTATGTGGCTTTGCGGGCGTTGAAGTGATGGGGCAAGGGTTTTATACGTCTATCCTCAAAATGGCGTTCTATTACGTAACAATACAAAAAAGAGTTGTTAATTTCGTCAATCTTGCTATAATAAAGATATGGTTACCCGATGTGAAAAATTGTAGACAGAGAGGGAAAGTATGGCAATAGAAAATTTAATTGAAAATGTGGATAGTCAAATTATAAAAATTAGAACCAAAAGTTTAGATGTTTCATTCAATGAATTATACGATATGTATAAAAATAGGGAATTGACAATTTCACCAGATTATCAAAGACTCTTTAGATGGGAAGAAGAAAAGCAATCACGTTTTGTAGAATCATTAATCTTAGAAATGCCTGTTCCACCGATTTTTGTTATAGAGACAGATGATGGAGTTTATGAGCTAATTGATGGATTGCAAAGAATATCTAGTTATTTGCATTTTAGGGGGGAACGGCTAGGTGAAACCGATGATGATTTTTTAGAATTGCAAGGATGTGATATAGTAAAGGATTTAAATGGACTAACATTTGATAATTTGCCAAAAGCTTTACAGATAAAAATAAAAAGAAGTTTTGTTCGTATGGAAGTTATTAAGAAAGAGAGCGAGATTTCTTTAAAGTACCACATGTTTAAACGATTGAATACAGGCGGCGAAATCTTATCTGCACAAGAAATACGTAATTGTACAATTAGGTTATTGGGCTCAAAGGGAATTGATTTTTTAGAAGAGTGTAGCAAAAATGAAGACTTTAAGTCTGTAATTAATAGGGTTGCATCAGATAAAAGAAAAACGAAATATGACCAAGAACTCGTTTTAAGATTTTTCGCCATTAAAAATGATATAGAAAATTATAGATATCCTGTAACAGAATACTTAACAAGATATTTAGAAAAAATCACAACTGAGGAAATTCACTTTGAATACCAAAAAGAGAAAAATATTTTTGAACAAACCTTCAAGTTTATAAATGAAAATTGGGGTGAGGAAGTTTTTTCGGGAAGAACAGCTAATGGAACTATAAAAAATGAATTTGTACTATATTATTTTGACGGAATTGCAATTTCGATTGCGTCTTTGATAGAACAAATAATATCGTATGATTGTGCTAGTACAATTATTCAAGCTATTAATCAAATTAAATATGGAGCAGAACTTCAATCATATAAGACGGGAAGTGTCAATGGAGTAAAAACAAGAATAAAGTTGTTTACGGAAGGAGTGAGTAGGATTCTTGACGGCAGATGAATTGAGGGCGGCTCTTGAAGTAGAGTTAGCTTGGAGACAAGAGGAACTTGCCTTTTTCAAGAATCAATTAAGCGAGATTGCAGAAGAAAACAAAAATAAGTATAGAAAAAGTTTAGTATTAATACTGTATTCACATCTGGAAGGATATATTAAAATTTGTTTGCAGACGTATGTACAGTATATAAACTCGCAAGGATTAAATCGCAAGGATGTAAATACGGGCTTGATGGTAGCAAGTATGCATAAAGAATTTATCGCTTACGAAAATTTGGATAGAAAATGCGAAATTTTTCGTAAGGAGTTACCAGATGATGCCCGCTTACATCGTTTATATCGTCGCGTTGATTTTATGGAGAAGGTTGAGGATTTTAAAGAACAGGAATTAAATATTGATGATCAAATAATAGACACGGAATCTAATTTATGGTACATAGTGTTGCAGAAAAATTTGTATAAAGTAGGATTACCCATAGATTTATTTGATGACTGTCAAAGCGATATTGATGCATTGGTAAATCGGAGAAACTCTATAGCCCATGGGAATTTTCGTTCAGGGGTGACAGCAGAGGAATTTTCTAATTGGGAAATTAAAGTTTCTGAAATTTTGTCAGCAGTAACAAGATTGCTTTATGACTATGCTAATAATGAGAAATATTTAGCTTAAGCAATGTTCTAAGGATGAGAACAGGTGCAAGATTGGATTTTTTCAAAAGTCGCACTGCAAATTTAATCGGTGCGCAGTATATTTTACTAACGAAGCAGAGAATTGATTACTGATAGTGTGATGTATTCTCTGCTTTGTTTGTATGACGGGTTTATGTTTTGGACGTTTTTTTGCGCGGAATGATGATAAGTCTGCAGGAAAGTGGCATCTCGATTCCTTTCCGGCTGCGGATTATGTAGCTGCACAATGCCCAGAAGTTCTTCTGTTCATAGTAGCTGACCTCGATGTTCCATTGGGGATCATAGCACAGCATGGTGAGAGGACTTTGACACGTCCTTGAGCGAGGGGCTTTCTAAAAAATGAATTGACAATTTTATATTTTGTTAGAGATGATTTTACGGTATGTAACCGTATCAATGGGAGACCACGGAACAATGGGGCTCCATTTCGTGTGTCGTGTTTGTTCAGAGTAAGAGGGATTGGAGGAGGAATACAGGATGGAACTGGCAAAAATCACAATAGACCCCACGCTGCTTACTTATGTGGCGCAGGCTCTCGGCAGGGTGCCGGAGAGCCTTTATGACTTACAGAAGATCAAGAACCTGTCCTGCGGCGGCAGGCCGGTGTACCAGAAGGTGACAGATCCCCTCAAAGACGCCCTGCCTGAGCGGATTGAGCTTGCGGAGGGCGATTTCAGCGTGATTGGAAAGATGGCAAGGCTGAAGAAACTGGCGATCTCCGCGATGCCTGTGAAGGATTTTTCCTTTTTGGCCGCCTGTACCGCCCTGGAGAGCCTGGAGATTTCGGCCTGCGGCGTGGTGGACTGCGCTTTCCTGGGGAACCTGTATAGTTTGAGGAGCCTGAGCCTGCTTGGCTGCTCCGGGCTGGAGCATATGGAGGAGATCCTGAAGCTCTTCCGCCTGGAAATGCTTTCCCTGGAGGGCAGCCAGATTTCCAATGCGGACTGCTTCCTGAATTGCCGAATCAAAGAAGTCCGCCTGCCCGAACATATCCTGAAGGAAAAGCAGGCAGAGCGGGAGAAAGAGGCAGAGCTGAAAAAGCAGGCGGAGCGGGCAAGGAAGGCAGAGCCCTGCCCTGCTGTACCCTTTCAACTGGCGGAACGGGGGCAGAACCAGCATCCTTACGAGCTGCATGACTTCAACTCGCCCTTGTGGGAAAGCTACAGGGGCGCATACGGGAACATAGAAGACTATCTTGTCATCTTGATGGGTGAGAGGGACAAGGCGCCCGAAACCTTCAAGCTGCGCCGCCTGGAAAGCATCCCGAAGACGAACTATGAACTTGCCTTTGACAATCTCTGCGAGAACCTGTGGCACCAGATGAGCTTTTATCCGGCCACCTGGCTGGCGCTGCCCTATCTGGCCAGGCTCATGGAGGGCTGGGAAAGGGAGAAGGAGCTGGAATGGATGTTCCGGGGCATCCTGGCGGCAGGCAGCATCCTCGCCACGGACGTATTTGGGGACAGGCCGGGCGAGGAGGACATCTGTGAGAGCTACCGGAATGCCGGACTGCAGATCCGCGCCATGACCATTGATGTCCTGGCGGGGAACCTGGAGGACATCCGGCAGAAGGGCATCCAGTGGAGACGGGAATTTTCCATTGCCGTCACGGCGATTCTGGGGGAGCGGAAGCTGGCGTATATGCTTTATCTTTCTGGCTTTCAATCGTACTATATCGTCTGCCCTGCATGCGAAAACTGCGATGAAGAGATGGAAGTGGGCTATTTTGAGCTTTCGGAGCGGATGAAGAAGATGAGAATGTCTTCCGGCAAATGGGACGGCAAAAGCCTGGAGGATGTCAAGCTGTGGCTGCCCAACCTGCTCCACCTGCTGGAGGACGAAGAGGGGGAGGAGCTCCTTTCCTATTATTTCGGAACCTATGTATGCCCGGAATGCGGGGAGGAGATGCCGGTGCTTGCGGGGATGGAGGAGTATTATTTGGCAGAGTAGGATGTAGGCTGGGGGCTTATAGGACAGAAAGCTGGCAGGGAAGAGAGCGGGCAGGGCAGAAAGCCTGCGGCTGTCGGAGCAGCCTTTTCAGCCGAATGGGGTGTGTGGAAAAAGGGAGAAGACGGACAGAGCGGGAATGGGCATGGAAAAGCGAAGGGAACCGGGCGACAGCGGGAAATCTCCCGGCCGGATGATGGGCAGGGCTGCGGTGGTATTGCTGGCCCTGGCTCTGCTGACCGGGTGCAGCAGGGAACGGATGGAGACCCGCAGGGAGATTGCGCGCATAAAGAAAGCGGCAGAGAGCGTGGCGGAGGACAGGGCTGCGGCGCATATTCTGGAAAAATACGGCATAGAAGCCCTTGCGGAGGGGTACTGGGTTCAGGCGTACGATGACTTTTTTGCCCCCAATGTGAATTCCAACGTGGTGGTCTTCCTGGAACATGGGGACAGGAAATTCTCTGTACTTAAATCTTAAGGAGATAGAGTACAAGGGAATGCTTGTACTTTGGGTATATGTTCCGGTCAGTTCGCAGATTGAAATCTGTTGTGGAAAGATATATGACCGTAACGGAGATGCAGACCAGGATGTGACTACATCTGCGGATTTAGTAGCAAATATTTCTAATAGGAAATCGGCAGCATATATTGAGCGTAAGATATTTCCATATGCCGCAGAAGAAGATTTGTGTATGGATTTAGTCAGGAAAGCCCGGCAGATGGCAGTCAATAAATTTAAAGACCATCCTTGGGGCAATATGACGGACATGGAGCTGTTACGAAGTGCCGGGCTTTATGAAAAAGACATGGAAAGCGGAAAAGAAGGCTTTAACATGGCGTGTATTCTCTTATTTGGAAAGCCGGAAACCATTCAGTCCTGTGTGCCGGGATACAAAACAGATGCCATTTACCGTGTAGAGAACTTAGACCGTTATGATGACCGCTTGATTGTGGAAAACAATTTGATGGAGAGCTATGACCTGTTAATTGACTTTATTAAGAAACACACCGATGATAAGTTTTTCCTGATTGACGGTGTCAATGTAAGCTTAAGAACTGCCATAGCCAGAGAGATTGTCAGCAATCTGCTTGTGCATAGGGAATTTAAGAGTGCGTTTCCGGCAAAGCTGATTATTGAAAAAGACAGGATATGGACGGAGAACTGGAGCAGGACACAGTGGAAGGGGAGAATCAGTCTTGAGAATTTCACTCCTTATCCGAAAAATCCCATAATAGCGAAATTTTTTGTAAACATTGGATATGCGGATTCACTTGGTTCTGGTGTTCGGAATTTGTACAAATACACGAAAATCTATTCCAATGCGGAACCGGATTTTGAAGAAAATGATGTTTTCAAGTTGATCGTGCCTATGCGGCCAGCGGGGGCAACGTTGACAAACAATGGAAAAAGCAGCGAGGTTACAAAAGTTACAGAAAAAGTTACAGATGTTACAGAAAAAAGGATTCTTGAATTATTAAAAGATAACGCAAAATATAAAACTGTAGAACTTGCTGAAATGCTTGATATAAGCAGAAAAACGGTATCTGTTAAGCTTAAAAACTTAAGGGAAAAGGGCATTATAGAAAGAGTGGGGTCTGATAGAAAGGGATATTGGAATATTTATCTGTAACTCTTAGGTTACAGAAATTGAAGAAAAAGGCCCCCCGCAGGGACTATCAGATCTATCCCAACGGGACATGCGGTATGAGCGCGGGCTATCAGTACGCAGTGGCGGTAAGGCAGGGAAAACAGTAAGGCAGGGAAAACAGTGAGCATAAGGATGGGCTTTCAGCATCTGAAAGTGCATCCGGAGACACAGAACGCCCCGGAGCCGCCATGGCGACAGCGCACCACAGGGCGCAAATTCCCAGTCCCTTTCCATGAAAAAGCGCGGGCGATATAGATAGGAGACCAACTGTTATGAATAAGGATTCTATGGATAATGAAAAATGGTGGAAGCAACTAAAACCTCTTCGTCTCGCACCAAACTGGAAAATGATGTGGAACAAATTGAGAGACATAGAACCAGATAATCTGAAAGAAGACGATGACGCATGGCTCTTTACCTTTGTAGAGGATATGGTCTACATGACAAACGAATACACGTATAAGAACAATAAGAAAAACGTTAAACATATTCTTGCAGTTGACCTGGGCTGGTATCCTGTAGGTGACAGGAATGGCGGCTATCACCTTGTAGCGATTTTAGATAATAACTGGAACGAACCAATCCTTGAGATGAGAACACGAAGCACACAAAAAGTCGTGGATACGATAGAATTATGGTTATTTGAAACACTGAAAAATTGGGAAAACAGGATATATAAGTCTGGATCCATAACCTGAATTTGGACGCATCTATAAACACATTTTTTCATGGCAACAGCGAGGACGCTTTTCATGAAAAGGAGCATCCTAACGGGACATGGGGCATGAGCGCGGGCTATCAGTATGCAGTGGCGGAAAAGCAAGGAGAATACGGAGAATACTGAGAAAAGGGATGGCCTTACAGCATCCTGAAGGAGCATCCGGAGCATCCGGAGCCCCATAACGCCCCGGAGCCGCCATGGCGGTGACGCCCCGCAGGGCGAAGCCTTTTGGCAGGACAGAGACAGCGGCTCAGCGAAACACAGGCCGCCGTCCGGCAGGCCGATAGAGAAGCATGCCGGTTCATACGGTACTGCCGCAGCCTGGATAAAAAGACGGGCAGGGATTCATGACAGGGGGATTTTGCGAAGATGGATGAGCGGAAAGAGCGGAATGAAATGAGAAAGATAGCATTGGAACATGAGGCCTGGAGGCTGGCGGAGGAGCCTTGCATGGAGCCTCCTACCCGAGAACTGGTAGAGCGGTTCCGGGAATGCCCGGATACCCATATGGATTCCGATGTCTTTGCGGAGCTATGCGAACGAATCTGTGAGTCGAATACCATATACCCGGCATTCTATCTGGTCTTCCCCTATCTGGTGGAGATCGCGATGGGACAGCCGCCGGCGCAGGCGGGGGAACTGTGGGAGTGGATGGGGGCATGGATTTCGGAAAGCTATCAGCCCTATGCAGCGGGGATGCCCCGGGAGGTGATGGAAGTGTACCGGGAAAGCCTTTCTGTGGCGGAGACGGCTGTACTGGATCATATCTGCCGGTGTGGTTTTTCTTCCCATGGGGGCAGCATCCATTATCTGTCAGGGGCGCCTTTCGCATTCGTGAAACCGGAATTCGGATATCTTTCAACCATGTCCGATACGGAACTTTGGGAGGAAGCGTCCTGCCCCAATGGACATACGGAAACTTATACGATTCGAAAGAAAGGAATCGCAGACAGCAGCAACAGGCGCGTTTCCATGCAGGAGACGGCATGGGAAGAAGTGGGGAGGCTGATTGGCAAAATGCCTGCCCGCCAGCCCAATCCCTGGACTGGACTACTGCCCGTAGTCGATGGGTTTGAAGACTGCCAGGAGAAGCAGATGGCGGAAGCTGCCTGCAGAAAGGGGATCAGCCGGGAGACGCCGTTTCCGGTGGCGGTATTTCTGTACCTGTATCTGCTGCAGAACATGGGCAGGGCAGAAGAGGATGCGGAGTTTTCGCAGCTCTGCCGCCGGATGTTCGACAGGATTTCCTGCCCGGCATGCGGTGCACAGTTTATCTTTATGGACGGATGGCTGCATTCCTTTGAATCAGAATAAACATACTATGGAACGGAAGACACAGCCAATACGCAAGAAACATTTCCGGAATCTGCCGGGAGAGAACATGGAAGGAGAGAAAATACGATGCTGGAATTTGCCCCCAATACCAATATGCTGGAATACCGGGACGGCGCCTATCTCTGCAATGGAACGAAGCGGGTAGAAGCGCCGCTGAATCTGGAGACCCTGGAGGAAGCTGTCAGGCAATGCCCGAAGCTCCAGGTGGTCTCCCTGTATGACGCCCCCTTTGGCGACCGGTGCTTCCCCCTTTTGGCGCAGATACCCAGGCTGAACATGCTGGCTCTGCTGCGGGGCAGGGAGATTACCGGACATGGACTGGAACTGCTAAAAGACCTTCCGCTGAAAGTCCTGTTTTTGCAGCGGACTGCCCTGGACGATGAGGGGCTGGCGCAGGCCGCCCGGATTGAAAAACTGGAGAATCTCTACATAGCCGCCTGCCATCATGTGACTCCCCAGGGGCTGCTGGCCATTGCCTGGAGGGACAGGCTGCGGGTCAGCGATACCGACAATCAGGATGAAGAGGGGCTGGCAGGGCTGTTCACAGAGACGGAGCGCAAGGCTTATGAGGATGCCCGCGCCTACAAAGCCATGAAAAACAGGATCCCGCTGGACAGTCCTGAACTGCAGGAGCCAGTCCGTGCGCTGCAGGAATTCTTTCACGACATGACCCGCTGGGAGCGGATGGCAGAAGAAAAAGACCAGGGCAATCAGGCGGATATCGATGTGCTGTTTGCCAGGCGGGTGAGCTGGACGCCCCGTCCCGGCTGGCGCCCTGTCAATCTTTTCTGGAAAAGAGGTGGGACATATACGAATTACCGTCTGGTGGCCGGGGAGCGGGTGACGAAAAGCAAATTCTGGATTTATACAGAAGCGGACATTTTCTACTACCGTTACCTGATGCGCCTGATCGACGGCAGCTGGATGATCGACAACGCCCAGTGGTGCCAGGCGGGGCGCTGGTCATTCTGCGGGCTGTGACCCGGACGGCCAGCGGAAGGGAAGGATTGTGAAAAATATGAGAAAGCCTATGGATGATATGGCAAAACCGTTCCCCTACGTTTTCCCGCAGATGCCGCCCCGTTTCCGGCGGTGCCGGGCTTTTGCGAAAGCGGTATTCCTGATGCAGTGGGGATGCTTTGCCGTTTTTTGCCTATGCACCATGGTGTTGTCCGTTCAGCTGATTGTCCTGGGCGGGGATCTGGAAGGGAGCGCCGTGACGGATGGGCATCCGTTCCTGGGGTTTTTGGTTCCGGTAGCTGCCGTATCGCTCCTGCTTTTCTTTCTGGCCGTCCCCATTGGGTTTACGCCCAGGCTCTTCTGGCGGTGCCCATGCTGCAGGCGCCCATTTCCCTATTATGTTCCGACGAGAGGGGACAAACTGAGGGAAAAGGAGTGCCTGATGGCTATCCAGGGGCTGCATATCAAATATGTGAAACCGAAATTCTGCCCGCTGGTCATTCCTTCAGTCTGCCCATGCTGCGGATGTAGGTTTTTTGAGGTGGAGGGGGATTTCCTTACCGGGCGTTGAAGGGGGCTTTCCCTGAAAAAGGAGATACTGGGCAAGTGCGATGGTTTTCGGAAAACAGAGAAGTTTATATCGATAAAACGAAAAATAAAAAGAGGAAGCTGTGGTGGTATGGCAGAAACGGATGCTGGCATACTAAAATAGCTGAGAAAGGATGGTATCCTTACGGACTGGTTTGAGGATAGAAGTTGTGCTAGCGTCTATGCGATGATATAATAGAAGCTAAGCGGGAAACAGATTCTATTATACCAATTCTATCATGGATTGGGCTGGAAAGATGTATTCATAGTGCAGCGGACTGTGCAGTGCAGCCAACAGAGATTGCTGGCAATTTTAGATTAGGAACTGTCGGAAATTAACTGCTACAACTTCTTTAGTAAAAGGCTCAGAAATACAAGGAAAACGGCTTTAAACTCGTAGCAGTTATTTGTAGACAATTCCTTACTATCAGGAAGGGATGGATAGCTTATGACATTGGTAAAAGAAAGAGCGATTGAGATGATTCAGCGTATGCCGGAAGACGATATGCTGTATGTGATCAATATTCTGCAGAACCTGGAGGCCATGTCCATAGATAAAGAAAAAGACCGGCAGAGAGCGAAACTAGCGCTTATGGATATTCTGAATATGGAGAAAAAATTGCCGGATGATTTTGACATGAAAAAAGAACTTCAGGAAGCGAGAGAAGAAAAATAGGAAAAGCATACTCCCAGAAAGAGCGGCGGAAATTCATAAAAAATCTGTGTGATATTGTCCCCATTGGGTTTGCACCCAGGCTTTTCTGGCGGTGCCCGTGCCGGGGGCGTCCGTTTCCCTATTATGTTCCGACGAGAGGGAACAAACTGAGGAAAAAGGAGTGAAGCATAGAAAATATGGAAATAAAAGTTAGAATTGCGGAAGAAAAAGACGTGGAACGAGTTGCCATGCTGTATGAGAGGCTTCATGATTATCTGGAAACTCATGATAATCATCCTAGATGGAAACGCGGAATTTATCCAACGAAGGTAAATGCACAGGAAGGATTTGGGAAAGGCTGGTTATATGTGGCTGAAATAGATGGGAAGTTAGCAGGAAGTGTAATTTATCTTCATGAGCAAGGAGAAGTTTACAGCCAAGTAAAATGGCCTAAAGAAATACCAGGAGACAATGTTTATGTGATTCATGTATTGGCAGTTCATCCAGATTTTTTTAGAATGGGAGTAGGAACGGCGCTTCTTGATTATGCGTGCAACATGGGCAGAGAATATGGAGTAGGAGCAGTGCGGCTTGATGTGTATGAGAAAAATTCTTCAGCTATACATTTATATGAAAGCTGTGGATTTTTATATCGTGGGACTATTGATTTAGGACTGGAAGAATTGTATGGCTTAAAGTGGTATCATGTCTATGAAAAAATTTTACTATAGAAAAAGTCCACCTGTTTATCTTGATATGGCAGGTGAGCTTTTTTCCCACAACAACCCCGATTTCATGTGAAACCGGGGCGGCTGCTTAGACACTATGCCTGTATTTTGGAAAGAAGTGCTTCCTGAAGTACCTGAGAGAAATTCAAGCCCATGTCCATGGCTGCTTCGTTGAGCCAGGCAGGGATGCTTAAGGTTTTCTTTACGGCGCGCGAATTTGTACGCTTTTTATAGGCAAACATATCAAATTCGATGACTACCAGGAAGGAATTGGCTTCTGGAGTGATCGCTGTCGGATCGGAAGGATCTGGAAGCGGCTGTAACTCCTTTTCACGGCAGGTCAACGCCAGCCCGAGCGCGTCCACAGCCATCTCATAGGCCTGTGCCATATCGTCGCCTTGTGTAAGACATTCCGGGATATCGGGAAAGGAAATCCAAAAGCCGCCCTCATCTGCTTTGTGAAAGAGTGCTGGATAAAATAATTTTTTCATATGATGCCTCCGTTTTCAAAGGGTTGAACTATTTCAGACCCGCTTGCTTTAAAATCGCCTGCTCAAGCCCTTTTTTTAGGCTTGTGCCATGATAAGGAACTTCCGTTTGGTGGCCGGTTGCATCATTTCCCATTTTTACATGGGAACCGCTTTGCCCAACCACTTTAAAACCATTTTTTTAAGATGCTTAATCATCTCTTTTGGGGTCATTGGCATTGTTGCGAATCTCCTTTCCTTATCACATATTTATCATAACACGTAATATTACGTATGTCAACAAAAGGATACGTAATATTACGTAAAAACACGGGAACGAAAATATGCCCAAACCATTTTTCAGAGTGATGTGGGGCGGGGCGAGTCAGACGCGTTGAATGCTGAATACAAATGTCAGACAGAGAAAGGAAACAAAAATGGTGAGAGACAAGCTAAAAGAAAAAATAGGAGAGCAGCGCAAAGTATACGAAGCCCTGAAAGCCGGGGACGCAAGCCTGGTCTGCTACAAGGAATTCCAGAACGGCCAGTGGGGGACGGACGATGCCAATTATACGAACCGTCTCCGCCTGGCCTACTTTCTTCTGTATGAAAAAATCGACGATGAAGGCGCAGTTGCATATCTGTTCCAGGAAGAGCTGAAGGACAGGGAGAACAATTCTTTCCAGGGCATAGGGAGCACCCTGTGCATCCTGACATGGCTGCTGCGGAAATATAACGGCGGCCACAAGTACGACACCCTGTTCCAGCGGGCAAAGGACGCCAACTTCGACTGCGCCTGCGGCTATGACGTGGAGGACGCAGTGGAGGAAGACTTCGGGAAGAACGACCTGCTGGACTGCATCTTCCTGTGCCAGGAGATGGAGTATAAGGACGTGATGGGGATTTTGGTGGATGCCTGGAAAGAGGGAAGGGGGAATCCGGCAGACTGGAACCCTTCAGACCGCCGTACCCTCATAGGATTCAACGCCTTTCTTGACAGAAATACGGAAAACGAAGCGCTCTACCAGAAACAATTAGACGAAATCCTGGATACAGGTTCCGGGAATCCAAGGGACATGGTGGCGGGATACCGGGATTTGATTCGCTTCTATCTGGATGAAGGTGATTACGGGAAAGGGGCTCGGTACTGTCATATCCTCCTGAAGACCAGGGATTACGGACAGGTGAGAGGGATCCGCCTGTTCGGGGACATCCTGGAGGAATGCTGCGAGATCGTCGCCCATGACCCGGCAGGGAACCAGGGGCTGTGGACGCAGATAAAGGAAGAGCTGCAAGCCCAATCCCAGTCTGCCTGGTACGGGAACCTCTACACAAAGGGCATTGCCGCCGCCAGGGCCGCGGATGACCCATATGCCGAAAAGCTGGAGCGGGCATACCGGAAATGGCGGAAGGAGCGGGGGCTGTCGGACTAGTCCCCCAGGGCTGGGGGCAGCATGGGCTGGAAGTGCAATTCTACTGCCGTTCTACCCCGAAAACAGGGCATTCTCCTGGGATTCGGTTGCAGGATGGAGGGCAGGGAGCTAAAATAGGCTTAGAAACAGCGCCCGCCCCGTCCAGCGCCCCAGAGAATTTGCGACGCATCCCTTCGCGGCCGAAAATCCTCTGCCCATGCCCGGGTGCTGGCGGGGCTGACGCGGGACTATTAATCAGGAGGAAAAACAGATGACCCATATCGACAAACAAGCGTTCGGTGCCTTCGTAGCCACGCTGCGGAAAGAGAAAGGCATCACCCAGAAGGAGCTGGCAGAGCGGCTCTTCCTGTCGGATAAGGCGGTGAGCAAATGGGAGACTGCCGCCAGCGTCCCCAGCATAGACCTGCTGATACCGCTGGCAGACCTGCTGGGAGTCACAGTGACCGAACTGCTGATGTGCAGGCGCATGGAGCAGGACAACGCCTTGAGCGCCGCCCAGGTGGAGCAAGTGGTGAAAACGGCTGTCTCCTACTCGGACAAACAGCCCCGAGCCTACCAGAAAAACAGGAAATGGGGACTGATCTACCTCCTCTCCCTGCTGATTGCCTGCCTGGAATTATGGCTTTCCTACAGAGCCGGGAGCATCACGGTGGGACTGAGCGTATCCATGGGACTGGGCGCCACATTCGGGCTCTATTTCTGCTTTTTCGTAAAGGAAAAACTGCCTGCCTTTTATGATGAAACCGAAGTCTGCGTCTACACCGACGGAATCTTTGAGATGAACCTGCCCGGCCTTTCCCTCCACAACGGAAACTGGGGAAAAATCTTGCAGGCAGGCCGTATCTGGTCTGTGACGATGATGCTGGCGTATCCAATCATCAGCTACATAGAGACGCTGCTTTTTCCGGGAATCCTGCGGGATATCATCGACCTGTTTTTCGCCCTGCTCTTTGTTTTAGGCGGGTTCTTCCTCCCGGTTTATATCCTTGGCAACCGATATAAAAAAAGGAAATCATAGCTGGCCCCAGGGGCAGGCAGCACCCCCGTCACAGGGAGAAACAGGAGGAGGTTACAGGAGGAGGTACAGGACGAAAAATGAGCTTTCAGGATGAAATGAAACAAATGTTCCTACAGGTGGCAGCAGGGAAAGTGGAGCCCCAGGAATGGAAAAAATGGTGGGACAGCAACAAGGAAAAGCTGGAAAAAATCCTCACCCGGGGAGACAGGATGCGCATCATGCCCGCCCAGTGGCGCGCCGATTACGCCTGGATGACCAAGACCCAGAGCGGCGTCGCCTACTATTTCCACGCCCAGGGGCGGCCTGTGAAGACTTCGCCATCTTACGAAGAAAAAGCCAGGCAAGAGGAAGCCCGCCGCATACAGAGAGCCATGGAACAATACCATATGGACACGGCATCCGCCAGGCGGAAGTGGGAGGAATACCTGGCCAAACGCCCCGCGGATTCCAGCCTTCTCCCATGGAAAAATTTCCACTGGAAAAGCCTGCTGGGAACGCCCCCCGGACAGGAACCAGCGAAGGCTTTTGGCTATCAGAAAGCAAGGACAACAGAACAGTGGAAGGCGTGCAAAGAAGAACTGAAATTCCGCCTGAAAGAGAACCTGCAGGCCAAAATCGCGCCTGCCGCAAAGGCATACGGCATGAAAAAAGCCGGCTCCCAGACCTTTGTGCGGGAGAAGAACGACCTGGTATCCCGCATCCAGTTCATGGGCTACTTCCGGGGCGGCGGATACGAAGCCATAATCTGTTGCCTCTGCCCCATATACGCCTTAGAGTACGGCTCTCCCGGCCTGCCTGGCCACGTCTCCCAGGGGGAGAGCTTTCAAAAGATGCAGGAAGACTGGGACGTAATCGAATATGCCGGGGAAGCGGTGGACGCTGCCAGAGTGGCGCGCATCAACAGGAAATTCGATGACATCCTCACGTACCTGGCGGGGGACGTGCTGCCGGAGTGGCAGAAGATAGACAGCCTGGAGACCTATTTTGCCAGGGAGCGCCTGGATTATCTGAAAGCCGCGGAAAAAGCCCCCCTGCATCCCAAGACCGGCAGACCCATGTGGAATCCGGAAGACAAGCCCGACCCCTGGCGGGCGGATGACTATCTGTTCGGCGTATGGAATCTGCTGTCGGGAGAGGAGAGGGAGGGATATAAGCGGCTGGAAGACTGCGCGCGCCATAACGCGGCCTGGGCGGAGAACCGCCTGAAAGAGCGTCCGGCAGCATACAATGACCCCAGAGAGCCCATCGCCGTGATGTACCACAACGCCCGGCTTTTCCTCAGGACAAAGGAGATAATGGATGGACAGAGCCGCCGGGAGGCCATACGGGAGACCTACGAGGAGGTGTGCCGCTTCATGCGGTATTACCACGGCCTGGCGAAAAAGACAGAAAGAGCCTAATCTTCACAGAAATCACACAATAAGATGCTATGCTGATACCGGAGGTGGTATCATGGAAAAGATTTTGATCGTGGAGGACGATTTCGATATCCAGGAGCTCCTGCAGAACTTCCTGCAGGAAGCGGGCTATCAGACAGCCGTGGCAAAGGACGGCCTGGAAGCGGTGAGCATGTTCTCAAAGGAGGGCTTCCATCTGATCTTATTGGACATCATGCTCCCCAAAATCGACGGCTTCACGGTCTGCGAACTGATACGCAGACAATCCCAGATTCCCATCATCATGCTGACCGCACTCAGCGGCGAGGAGGAGCAGATACGGGGACTGGATCTGCAGGTGGACGACTATATCACGAAACCCTTCTCCATGCCCGTGCTGGTGCGGAAGATTGGGGCTGTCCTTAGGCGCAGCCGCCGGGGGCAGGAAGAGGGGCATCAGACATTGGTGTACCGGAACCTTGTCCTGGATCTGGACAGCTATCTGGCCGCGGTGGACGGCAGGGAGTACGAGCTGACCCAGCGGGAGTTCGAGATCCTGCGGGAACTGCTGACCCATCAGGGGCGGGTCATGACCCGGCAGAACCTGCTGGACAGGCTGTGGCGGTATGACTTTTACGGGGACGAGCGGGTGGTGGACACCCATATCAAAAATCTGCGGAAGAAGCTGGGGATCGACTTTATCCAGACGATCAGAGGGGTGGGATATAAAATTGAAAGAGAAAATTAGGAGCAGCCTGTTGGCGAAAGTCTTCCTCCTCACCGCCCTGCTGCTGTTCGGCCTGTCCCTGGTGGTATATGGCCTGCTGGCCTGGCTGATGCCCCAGACCTATTCCCATAAATTGAACGCTTCCCTGGACGAACAGACCGTAAGCTTCCTGGCCGGGCTGGAGGAAGTGGCCTTCTCAGACAGCGGCGGCCTCTTCGACCAGTTTGCCCGGAACAGGGAGATCTATTCCATGGAACTGTATGACGACAATGGCGTCTTAATTCCTCTGCCCTCCGCCCAGGCTCCTGCTGCTTATGGGGAAGCTGCTTATGGGGAAACAAGTCTGGCCGGATATGGGGAAGGGAACGTGGCACTATCGGCGGAAGAGGAGACCGGAGAGGACGCCCCCGTCCTGGCCGGCCATTACTATTTTTCCTTTGGGGACAGCCAGGAGCGCTACCTGCTCCTTGTGTATGGAAAGGCCGGACAGATCGCCGAGCTCCAGCAGGCTTTTCTGCGCCTGTTCCCCTTCCTGTCGGCAGTGGTCTTGCTGGTCTCCCTCCTGGTCTCCTGGATTTACTCCCGGATGATCACAAAGCCGGTATTGGAGATCAGCCGCGTATCGGAGCGGATGTCCCGCCTGGACTTGGAATGGCAGGTGGACGGGCAGCGGACGGACGAGCTTGGGACATTGGGGAAAAGCCTGAACAGACTGTCCCGGAACCTGCGGGCGGCGCTGGCGGATCTCCAGAAGGCCAATGAGGAGCTGGAAGCCGACATCCGGCGGGAAAAGGCGCTGGAGCAGGCGCAGATAGAATTCTTCGCCGCCGCGTCCCACGAACTGAAGACCCCCATTACGGTGATCAAGGGGCAGCTGGAGGGCATGCTTTTGGGCATAGGGGCGTACAAAGACAGGGAAAAATACCTTCTCCGGTCATTGCGGGTCACCCAGACCCTGGAATCCATGGTCTATGACTTGCTGACCATTTCAAGGTTACAGGCCGGGGATCCGGGCTTTCAGACCGGAAAGCTTGACTGCGCTTCCGTAATACGGAAGTATCTGGCCGATACGGAAGACCTGGTTGTTGGCAAGGACTTACAGATAGAATGCCGTTTTCCGGATTCCGTCCCCGTCCATGCCAACGAAAGCCTCATGGAAAAGGTGTTCTCCAATCTGATTGGGAATGCCGTGAAATACGCCCCGCCGGAAGCGGTAGTCAAAATCACCGTCCGGGAAGGGCAGGGCAGCTGGCAGTTTTCCATAGAGAACACCGGCACCCATATCCCGGAGGAAGCCATCCCGAAGTTGTTCGAAGCCTTCTACCGGGTGGACACGTCCCGCAGCCGCCAGACAGGAGGGAGCGGCCTGGGGCTCTATATCGTACAGAAAATCCTGCAGCAGCATCACAGCCGCTGCCATGTCCGCAACACCCAGGAGGGCGTGGCCTTCTTTTTTGAGCTTCCCCAGAGGCAGCTCTGAAATTTTTGGAATCAGATGAGCGGTTTTATGACAATTGGACTGAAATGTATGAAAACAGTACCAACTCACCGGCTTCTGATGACGATATATCGCGGGCGGAATCACGATTGAACGAAATGAATGAGCGCGTACATATCCTGTATGAACCAGTCATCCATGCTGTACATGTGATTCTGCCTAAATATGTTCATCGTAAAAATCTAAAAAATCCTCGAACAACTCCAAATCCAATGAATTACACCATTTTTCCCTGTCAAGGTTTTGATATATATAATTAGCTTTATCCTCCGAAAACCGTTCCCTGTTTTCCTCTGTGTTATAGTCATAGTCAAGCGTTTTGAGCCATTCATCAAATTTCGCATTAAACTCATTGCGATATGTGTCGTCATTGAAATAGTTATGTCCTTTATTCTCAAGAGGAATAAAGCTAAATCGGGAATCGTCCTTGTATTTTTCGTAATAAATTTCGTAACCGTATTCGGCTGGAACAACTTCATCATCAAAGCTATGCACAATCATAACAGCGGCATTGCTTTTTGAGAAGCCGTCCAACGCAGTATTTGAGGCATAACCGCCATATTGAATCCTCTCATGCAGTTTCACAAATGGTAACATCAAATAAATACCATTTCCTACCTGTTTTTTCCCCTCGGCTTCAAACAGATTCGGTGAAGCGTTAAAACCCGAACACGCTATAACGGCTTTTACTTCGGGGTGGTATGTAAGCACACTGCAAACACTGTAGCCGCCCCAGCTATGCCCGAATAAAACGATTGGCAGACTTGGGAATTTCCCGCTTTCCTCCACAAATGTAATTGCATAGTCAAGGTCAATTACTCCCTGTGGAAGCCCTCCGACTCCCTCACCCTCGCTTTCATCATTTCCCGTAGCGTCATAGGAGAAAACATAATATCCATGACAGGCAAAATAATTCACACAATCCATATAAGAATTATGTCCACCTCCACCAAAGCCATGTGCCATTACAACGATACCACGCTGGTTTTCTCCCGAACTATACATATATCCCGCCAGTTTCTGCCCCTCGTTGGAACTAAACTCATATTTCGTGCGGTGCAATCCGTCAAAGTCATCAACATAGAGCATAAGCGGCTCATAGCTCTCAAATCGCTGGTTAAAATTCTCGTTATACACCATTACAGACAATACCCAATCGCCAGCAATTATTAGTACAGCCACGATAGCTAATACAATAAAGAGAATCTTTTTCTTTTTAGATTTCGGTTTCATTTTTTTCATATCCTTTTCGACTTATTGTTTTGTCGGAAAATTCCGATTTACTGTTATTATACACTTATTTCGCCTAAATGAAATAAATATTTATACATAGGCAGAAGTATTGATATAAACAAAGATAGCACAAGATAAAACAACGCGAACAAAAGTTCGTAAAGAAAAAATACTTGACACCCTGTATTTTCTGTAGTAAAATACACGAGGTTGGTAAGGTTATGGATAAGATATATGAACAGACAATGTTATTTGATTTTTACGGGGAACTGCTGACAGAACATCAGCGCCGCGTTTATGAGGACGCGCTGTACAATGACCTGTCGCTGGGAGAGATTGCCCAGGAACAGGGAATCAGCCGGCAGGGAGTGCATGACCTGATCAGGCGCTGTGACCGGATTCTTCAGGAATATGAGAGCAAGCTTCATCTGGTGGAGCGTTTTGCCAAGGCGAGAAAAACCATCGCCGAGATTGAGAGGCTGACGCTTGCAGCGGGGGAGGCTGCGGATTTGCAGGAGCCGCTGCAGGAGATCCGGAAGCTGTCCCGTAAACTTCTGGAGGAACTGTAAGCCCCGGAAGGGGCAGGCAGGACAGCGGCGGTTTTGACGGCAGTGTTGGCAGAATAACGGTATCATAAGGAGTCACAGGTGGCATTTGAAAGTTTAACAGAAAAACTGCAGAATGTATTTAAAAATTTGAGAAGCAAGGGCCGTCTGACCGAAGAGGATGTGAAAACCGCGCTGAAAGAAGTGCGGATGGCGCTTCTGGAGGCCGATGTAAACTTCAAGGTGGTCAAACAGTTTGTAAAGACGGTGGAGGAACGCGCCATTGGCCAGGATGTGATGAATGGCCTGAATCCGGGGCAGATGGTCATCAAAATTGTCAACGAGGAAATGATCGCCCTTATGGGGAGCGAGACCACGGAGATCGCCATGCAGCCCGGCAAGTCCATCACGGTGATTATGATGGCAGGCCTTCAGGGTGCAGGTAAGACCACCGCCACGGCCAAGATTGCAGGCAGGCTGAAATTAAAAGGAAAGAAGTCCCTCCTCGTCGCCTGCGACATTTACCGTCCCGCCGCCATTGAACAGCTGCAGATCAACGGGAAGAAGCAGGAAGTGGATGTATTTTCCATGGGGACGGACCACAGACCCACGGAAATTGCGGCAGAAGCCATCCACCACGCGGAGAAAAACGGGCATAATGTGGTGATCCTGGATACGGCAGGCCGTCTGCACATAGACGAAGACATGATGACGGAGCTGCAGGAGATCAAAGACAGTGTCACGGTACACCAGACCTTGCTGGTAGTGGATGCCATGACCGGCCAGGATGCCGTAAATGTGGCCAAGGAATTTGACGAAAAAGTGGGAATTGACGGAGTGGTGCTCTCCAAGATGGACGGCGATACCAGGGGCGGCGCGGCCCTTTCCGTCAAGGCGGTTACGGGTAAGCCCATTCTCTATGTGAGCATGGGAGAGAAGCTTTCCGACATGGAGCAGTTCTATCCCGACCGTATGGCAAACAGAATCCTGGGCATGGGGGATGTGCTTTCCCTGATTGAAAAAGCCCAGGAGAGCATTGACATAGACGAAGACAAGAGCCGTGAGATGGCAGGCCGCATGAAGAAAGGAAAGTTCGATTTCGAGGACTATCTGGAAAGCATGAGGCAGATGCGCAATATGGGCGGCTTGTCCAGCATTTTGGGCATGCTGCCCGGAATGGGGCTGAAGGGGGCTGACCTGGAATCCATGGTGGACGAAAAACAGCTGAAGCACATGGAAGCCATAGTCCTTTCCATGACAAAGGAAGAACGGAAGAATCCGAAAATTTTAAATCCCCGTAGAAAACACCGGATCGCAAAGGGCGCAGGTGTGGACATTGCTGTTGTAAACCGGTTTATCAAACAGTTTGAACAGAGCCAGAAGCTGATGAAGCAATTCGGAGGCGGCAAAAAGGGCAGGGGAAAATTCGGAGGTTTCCCGGGAATGGGAGGCGGCAGATTCCCGTTCTGAGCAGACAAGGGAGCGGGGTGTGTGCCCGGTTATGATGAAAGCCTGAAACAGGAAGGATAACTCTTTCCTGTTCATATAAAACAAAATTACACAAAGAGCCGGTACGGCAGAAAGAGGTAAAAAAATGGCAGTAAAGATCAGATTGAGAAGAATGGGACAGAAGAAAGCGCCTTTTTATAGAATCATTGTAGCTGATTCCCGTTCCCCCAGAGATGGAAAGTTTATCGAGGAGATCGGCACCTATGATCCCAGCACGGAGCCCAGCACTTTCAAGATCAATGAGGAACTGGCCAAGAAGTGGCTGGCGAACGGGGCACAGCCCACAGATGTGGTAAATAAGCTTTTCAAGGCCGCAGGTATTGAGAAATAATTCTGACCCTGGGAGGTGGCTTATGAAAGAATTGGTGGAGGTTATCGCAAAATCCCTGGTGGACAATCCGGATGAGGTTGTGGTGACGGAAAAAGAAGAAAGCAGGAGTACGGTTCTTGAACTCCATGTAGCTGCGTCCGACATGGGTAAAGTGATCGGAAAACAGGGCAGGATTGCCAAGGCAATCCGTTCTGTGGTGAAGGCAGCGGCATCCAGGGAAAAGAAAAACGTGGATGTGGAAATTATAGGGTAAAACGAATGGGGAGGGACTTTTGGCAGATGCGGTTTCCTTCCCTGTTTTGTTCTTTGGGACATGGGCCTGCCGACGCGGGAAATGGCAGCATTTTGACGCTATTTTACCTTTGGTGCAGGGACAGATTTGTGCCGGAAGCAAGGGACTTGGGAGAACGATATGGAAGATTTTTTTCAGGTGGGCATCATCACTTCCGCCCACGGTCTGGGCGGGGAAGTAAAGGTATATCCCACGACGGATGACGTCAGGCGTTTCAAACGTCTGAAAAAAGTGCTGACGGAAACCGGTACAGCGCTGGAAATAGAAAATGTGAAGTTTGTAAAACAATTTCCGGTATTGAAGTTTAAGGGCATTGACAGCGTAGAAGAAGCCCAGAAGTACCGCAAATGTTCCCTTATGGTGCCCAGGAGCGAGGCGGTGCGTCTGGGACGGGACGAATATTTTATAGCTGACCTGGTGGGACTGTCTGTACAGGACGAAGACGGAACACCTCTGGGGACACTGAAAAGTGTACTGGAAACCGGGGCAAATGACGTGTATGTCATCGGACTGAACGATGGGAGGGAATTTCTTCTGCCTGCCATCAAACAGTGCGTCCTGGAGGTGAATGTGGAAGGCGGCTTTATCAGAATACACATTCTGGAAGGATTGTTGGACGAGTCATGACCACGGAGATGAAATTCCATGTGCTGACACTGTTTCCCCACATGGTTACAGGAGGACTGCTGACCGGTGTCACCGGCAGGGCGGCAGAAAAGAAAATTATTTCCCTGAATGCCGTCAATATCAGGGATTACACCGCGGATAAACACGGAAAGGTGGATGATTATCCCTATGGGGGCGGCGCCGGGATGCTGATGCAGGCACAGCCTGTTTTTGATGCCTGGAAAAGTGTCACCGGCGGACGAAACATCCGAACCATCTACGTGACGCCCCAGGGGGTGCCTTTTACCCAGAAGACAGCACGGGAACTGTCCCGGGAAAGGGAACTGGTCTTTCTGTGCGGCCATTATGAAGGCATTGACGAGAGGGTGCTGGAAAAGGTGGTCACGGATTCCTTTTCCATAGGGGACTATATTCTTACAGGAGGGGAGCTGCCGGCCATGGTCATGATAGATGCCATTGCCAGGCTGATTCCCGGGGTGCTTGGAAATCAGGCATCCCCGGAGGAGGAAAGCTTTCACAATGACCTGCTGGAGTATCCGCAGTACTCCCGGCCGGAGGTCTGGGAGGGCGTGCCGGTGCCCGGAGTGCTTCTTTCCGGGGACCACAGAAAAGTGGAAGAATGGCGGCTGGAACAGTCGGAAGCCAGGACTGCCGCAAGGCGCCCTGACCTTTACGGAAAATACCGGGAAAAACAACAGGTCATTAAAATGCTGTCAAAAGAAAAACGAAATAACATACACATTATGGAGAGCCTTTCCAGCGGAAAAGGTGAAATTCTTTATGCAAAAGAAGACCGGCTGCTTGTATATGACAGGGCCAGCCGCTTGTGCATGATCAATGCCCGGGACCTTGTTTCCGGTGAAAAACTTGCGGACATGATTCCGGAAGAAACCGGGCTGGCAGTGGTTTCGGAAGAATTTCTGACGGAAATCCTGCAGGAAAGGGGATACCGGATCTCCAGCCGGTGCAGACAGCTGCTTTATACCCGGAAAGAGACGCTCCCCGTAAAATACAAGGATATCAGGTCCGTGTCCATGGAGTATTTTCCGTATATCTGTGCACATTATCACGGTGAGGACGCCGAGTGGGCAGAATATGTGAGAGAACGGATTCTGGCAGGGGACATGTACGGCGCTTTTGCGGAAGGCAGGCCGGCAGGCTTTATCGGCATTCACAGTGAGGGAAGCCTGGGAATGCTTTTTGTGGAGGAGGCTTACCGGGGCAGGGGAATCGGGGCATCCCTGGAGGCCTTCGGGGTAAACCGGATTCTGGAAAAGGGCAGGACTCCTTTTGTGTACGTGGAAGACCGGAACGAACTTTCCCTGAGGCTGCAGGAAAAGCTGGGATTCATCCAGGCGAAAAAAACATTTTTCTGGCTGGAAAAAAGTGCTTGCAAATGATACGTGAATATGCTAAACTTTTCATGTTGTGAAGAAGAGATGGTCCTCTGTTGTCAGGAAATCAGGACGATTCCTACGGACATTAAGAACATCTAGTGAAAAAGGAGGCTCATTATGAGTGACATCATCAGAGAAATCGAGGCTGAGCAGTTAAAAAGCCAAGTCGATGAGTTCAATGTCGGCGATACCGTAAGGGTATACGGTAAGATTAAGGAAGGAAACAGAGAGAGAGTCCAGGTGTTCGAGGGCATCGTCCTGAAGAGGCAGGGCGGAAGCAGCCGCGAGACATTTACCGTCAGGAAGTCATCCAATGGCATTGGCGTTGAGAAGACCTGGCCTGTACATTCCCCCAATGTGGAGCGAATCGAGGTCATCAGGAGAGGTAAGGTCAGACGTGCTAAGCTGAACTACTTGAGAGGCCGCGTCGGTAAGAAGGCAAAGGTAAAAGAAGCCGTAAGGTAAGCGGACAAAAGGGCAATTACTCACGTAGTTGTCCTTTTCTTTCATCAGGAATGATCATATGGCGAAAAACAGAGGTCTCAGCTTTTACAGACGCAAAAAGAAAATAAGCTCGGCCCATGTTCGGGAGGCTTTCAGCTGGCTGTTCGGCATCTTTACGGCAATCTTCATAGCGGTGGTGCTGAATGTCTTCCTGGGAGTGACTACCAATGTGGTGGGCGTGTCCATGGAGCCCGCGCTGTACAATGGACAGCGGATATTCATCAATTCCTTCGTGTATCTGATCTCCTCCCCGAAAGCCGGGGACGTGGTGGTGTTCCTGCCCAATGGGAATGAGAATACCCATTATTATGTGAAGCGTGTGGTGGCAGGGCCGGGAGACAGCGTGGCGATTCGTGACGGCATCCTGTACGTGAACGGGGAGGAGAGCCCGTGGGTGGAGGAGAAGCTGGCGGAGGCCGGAATCGCCGCCGAGGAGTTCACCGTGGAGAATGGAGAGTATTTCTGCATCGGGGACAACCCGGGCAACAGCGAGGACAGCCGCTCGGCCAATATCGGGCCGGTGCGGGAGGAAGACATCATAGGAAAGGTATGGTTCCGTGCAGCGTATGGGGATACGGGCATGGGATTCGTTAAATAGAATGAATTATCAATGGTATCCTGGTCATATGACGAAAGCCAGGCGTATGATGCAGGAAAACATAAAACTGATTGATTTGATCATAGAGCTGGTGGATGCCAGGGTGCCGTTGGCCAGCCGCAACCCGGACATCGACGAGCTGGGGAAGGGCAAGTCCAGGATCGTGCTCCTGAACAAGTCCGACCTGGCCGATGAGGGCTGCAACAAAGCGTGGATGCGGTATTTTGAAGACAGAGGAGTCTTTGCCCTGGAGGTGAACTCCAAGTCCGGCGCGGGCATCAAGGCCATCAACAGCCTGGTGCAGAAGGCCTGTGCCGAAAAAATCGCAAGGGACAGGAAGCGTGGTATCCTCAACCGTCCGGTGAGGGCCATGGTGGTGGGCATCCCCAATGTGGGCAAGTCCACTTTCATCAATGCCTTTGCGGGCAGGGCCTGCACCAAGACAGGGAATAAACCGGGGGTCACCAAGGGAAAGCAGTGGATCCGGCTGAACAAGAGCCTGGAGCTGCTGGACACGCCGGGCATCCTGTGGCCCAAATTCGAGGACAATGAGGTGGGGATGCATCTTGCCTTTATCGGTTCCATGAATGACGAGATCATCGTCATGGAAGAGTTGGCCTGCGACCTGCTGGAACTGCTGCGGGAGCTGTACCCGGAGGCCGTCACAGGGCGGTACGGAATCTCGTGGGAGAGCGATGCGGGAGAGGCCAACAGCATGGCGGTCATGCTGGAGGGCATCGCGCGATGCAGGAGATGCTTCCTGAAAGGGGAGAATCTTGACCTGAAGAAAGCGGCAGATCTGCTGCTGGATGATTTCAGGAGCGGCCGCCTGGGGAGGCTGACGCTGGAGCGCCCCGAAAGGCAGCCCGTGCCGGAACAGGAGAACAGAGGATGAGCAAAGTAATGAAAGAGATGATAAGCACGCTTGCTTATCTATTAGGGGTATTGTGCCTGACATGGCTGGTGATCACGTTCGTGGGGCAGAGGACAGAGGTGGACGGCTCTTCCATGGAGCCCATGCTGACCGATGGGGATAACCTGATCGTGGATAAGATCACCTATCGTTTCAGCGACCCAAAAAGGTTCGATATCATTGTATTCCCATTCAAGCAGGAGAAGAATACATACTATATCAAGAGGATCATCGGGCTTCCCGGAGAGACGGTGCAGATCGATCTGCAGGGAAATATCTATATCAACGGAGAGCTGCTCCCGGAGAACTACGGCAGAGAGGTCATCGCGCCGGAGCATGTGGGCATAGCGGTGGAGCCGATCGTCCTGGGGGAGGATGAATACTTCGTCATGGGGGACAACCGCAACAACAGCACGGACAGCCGCACGGAAAGCGTGGGGAACATCCATGGCGACGACATTGTAGGCAGGGCGTGGGTCCGGATCTGGCCCCTGTCCAAGCTGGGCATACTGAAGCATCAGTAGCATGGGCCCCGTGGCAATACAAGAGAGACGAAAGGAACCGGAATGAAAAGCACCACTGAGATAAAGAGGATTCTTCAGGCAGCGACCATTGAGGAGCTGCCTGAATTTGTAAAGGAATATTCCCGGGACGAGCGGGCGGGCGTGCGGAAGCTGGCGGAGACGGCGGCAAGGCGGCTTGACGCGCTGGAGAGGGAGAGGCAGCGGATAGAGACGATAAGGGTGTACGAGGAACAGTACGGGGCCTGCGACTTTATCTGCGGGATAGACGAGGTGGGGAGAGGGCCGCTGGCAGGCCCTGTGGTGGCCGGAGCGGTGATCCTCCCCAGAGGCTGCCGCATTTTATATATAAATGATTCGAAGCAACTGTCCGAAAAAAAGAGAGAGGAGCTTTATGACATCATCATGGAGCAGGCCGTCTCCTGCGGGCTGGGATATGCCTCGCCGGAGCGGATCGACGAGATCAACATCCTGCAGGCCACCTATGAGGCCATGCGGGAGGCGATCGGCCGACTGGCCTGTAAGCCGGATATCCTGCTGAACGACGCAGTGACCATTCCCAGGGTGTCCATTCCCCAGGTGCCCATTGTCAAGGGGGACGCCAAGAGCATCTCCATCGGCGCCGCCAGCATCATCGCCAAGGTCACCAGGGACAGGATGATGCGGGATTACGATAAGATTTTCCCGGAATACGGATTTGCGGGAAATAAGGGCTACGGCAGCGCGGAGCATATGGAGGCGCTGCGGAAATACGGCCCTGCGCCCATACACAGAAGGAGCTTCATCAGGAACATTGTCTGAGCATGTTGTCTGATGCAGAGATTTCAGGGATATGAGATTCCAGAGATAAGAAAGGAGAGCGCGGATGAAGCTGTCACAACTGTTTTCGGGAGAGGTACGGACGGACAATACGGCGCATGCCCCCCAGCCCACCCCGGCCCAGGCGGAGCTGATGAACCGCCAGATCCGTTCTCTGGTGCCAGGACAGACCATCAGCGGCGAGATCATCGCCAGGAACGGCAATGAGGTGCAGATCAGGCTGTCCGAGGACATGGTGCTGAACGCCCGGATCGACCGGAACATGAATATCGAAATCGGGAAGAACATGACCTTCGAGGTGAAGAACAACGGAAGCGCGCTTACGCTGAGCCCTCTTTTCACCAATGTGGCCACGGACGTGAACGTGATGAAGGCGCTGGACATGGCGGGGCTCCCCCTGAACCGCACCACCGTGGACATGACGGAGCAGCTTATGGCTGCCGGGCTTCCCGTGAACAAGGGCAGCCTGCAGCAGATTTTCCGGGAGATCAACAGCTTCCCCCAGGCCACGGTGGAAGATATCATCAATCTCCACAAGCTGCAGATGCCTGTGAACGAGGCCAATGTGAACCAGATGGCCTCCTACAGGAACCTGACCCATCAGCTGACCGGGGGCATGGAGGACATCCTGGGAGCGCTGCCGGAGGTATTCGATTCCATGATGGCAGAGGGGGATGTCGCCGGTGCGGTGAGGCTGTACCAGGAGGTGCTCTCCCTGATTCGGGAAGCGGGACAGGAAGACGGGAATGTGGTCGGAGCGGGAGGCGCCCAGGAAGGGGGAGCCGCCCAGGGGACGGAGAATGCCGGGACAGTGGTGCCGGGAGAGGAAGCTGTCCCGGGAACAGGCGATGTACTGGAAGGCGGGCAGACCGGACAGCCTCTGGCTGAGGGCGCGTCTCCGGGGGAGGCAGCGGCGCAGGCAGGCAGGGCCTTGGCCGCGGACACGCTCCTGGCCATGGCGGCAGAAGTCGCGGAAGCCGAGGCCGGGACGGCCGGGGCAGGGCAGACGGCGGGGCAGGGTGAAGCGGCCGTTCTGCAGGCCGGGAATACGGCCGACGCGGTACAGGCCGGGCTGCGGGCGGCTGTGGCCCAGGAGGCCATGGCCCTGGTAGACCAGCTGGACCTGACGCCCCAGGAGGCTTCCGACCTGCGGAGCCAGATCCTGCAGTTCGCGGGGGGCCAGGCGGACGCGCTGCAGCTCTTTACGAAGCTGGGAAGCCTGGCGGAGGGCGCAAGGACCTCCGCCGGTGCCATGCAGGCCCTGGAGCGGCTGTTTCTCCAGCGGGGCCATACCCTGGTCCCCTTTGAAGGGGAGGCCGACGTGTACATTATCAA
>OFFE01000269.1_pt1 | contig 45463 bp, 38 predicted proteins | sample 1521371 | NCBI WGS metagenome assembly OFFE01 (sample SAMEA3504131, study PRJEB24116) | mouse gut metagenome | biome: mouse gut; feature: mouse-associated habitat; material: faeces | place: Denmark | collected 2011 | reverse complement strand
CTCGGCAGATTGAGCGGCTGGGGCTTATTTCTTGATTTAAATAAGACAGAATACATAAATTGTATTAAAACAGAAGCAAAAGAAACTCCCTTTCACCGGGATTCCATATCGATTGGTGGTATCATATCACAAGCCGAAGGGAATTGCAAGTGAACGGTCTGCTTTTTGCGTATTTTTTCGCACAACAAATAACGGCCAGAGCGGAATATCCTTCCGCATGGCCGTCTTTTTTTACCCAGACGATCTCAGCTGCTGCAATATAGGACTTTTTTCCGGGATGTTTTGGGCTATTTATGTATTCTGAGATGAACTGGAGAGGGGAGGAACTATGCCGCAGACCAGACAGCATATTGAGGGGGAACGGCCGCTTCGGCAGCGGCGCTTGACAGAGGGCGTCGTGATGACCGAGGAAGACATGCAGCGGTTCCTTTCTGACTATGCGAAAATGAACCGGTCGGAGGGAACTGTGAAGTTCTACCACCGGAAGCTGAAACGGTTTTATGACGACCTGCCGGCAGATAAAACAATTCGGTATGGCACCTTGCAGAACTGGCGGGAGTCGCTGCTGCAAGACGGCTATACGCCGGGGTCGGTGAATGCGTTTCTCTCAGCGGCAAATTCCTATCTGGACTACATCGGGCACCGGGAATATCAGCTGGCGGGGCAGCTCAAGGATGAAAAATTGCCCCAGCCAGAGCTGAGCCGGGCAGAGTACCTGCATCTCCTAAGGACGGCGAAAGCGCTGGACAAGGAAAAGGTCTACCTTCTGGTCAAGCTGTTTGCAGCGACGGGGCTGTTTGCTCAGGAGCTGCCGGAGGTAACGGTGGAGGCGGTCCGGGAAGGGAAGATCGTCTGCGACCAGAACAAGTACAAGCAGATCGTGGCGGTTCCGGGGTGTCTGCAAAAGGAGCTTTTGGATTTTGCGCAGAGAGAAGGTATCGGTTCTGGTCCAATCTTTCAGACGCGGGATGGCAGGCCGATGCACCGGACGTACGTGTCTGCGGTGATCCGGAACCTCTGCGAGGAGGCGAAGGTGCCGAGGGAGAAGGGAAACCCGAAGTGCCTGCGGAAGTTATACCTGTCCACCAGGGCTGGGGTGGAGAGCAATATTTCCCTGCTGGTGGAGCAGGCCATGGAGCGCATGATGGAGCAGGAGCAGTTTTCTGTCGGCTGGGATTAGTGATGGGGGGAGTAAGTAGGTTTGCAGGTTTCTGTTTTAATGAGCGTATACAACGGGGAAGCAACACTCCGGACTGCGATGGACTCTATCCTTGCCCAGACCTTTTCTGATTTTGAATTTATCATCTGCGATGACGGTTCAACGGACAGCTCGTGGGATATCCTTTGCGGGTACCAGAAGGAGGATGACCGTGTCCGTGTGTTTCAAAATCTGCAAAATCTCGGTTTAGCCGCATCTTTGAATAGCTGTCTTGCCTTGGCCAAAGGGCGGTATATTGCCCGGCAGGACGCGGATGATATTTCTGATCCTGAGAGATTGAAAAAAACCCTGCTCTATTTGCAAAAAGAAAATGCTCCTTATGCAGGCTGCGGAGTCCATGTATTTGATGATGACGGCATTTGGAGCCGCCGTATTTTTCCAGAGCAGATTACAAAACACATCATTGCCCGAAACAATCCTTTTTTTCATCCTACGATGGTCTTCAAAAAGGAGACTTTGGAATTGGCGGGCGGATACCGTGTTTCCCCTGAGACAAGGCGCACAGAAGACTATGATCTGGTTATGCGTCTTGCCGGTCTGGGTGTGATCGGGAAAAATCTTCAGGAGTATCTCTATTATGTCTATGAACCGCCGGAAGCTTACCGGCGGCATACTTTGCGGACGCGCTGGTATGAGGTCCTGGTCCGGTTACATGGCCTTCGCCGGATGGCGGCGCCGCTGTGGGATTATGTTTATCTGTGCAAGCCCATAGTAATGTGCATGATCCCCCATAGCCTGCTAAAACAGGTGAAACGCCTGCAATGGCGGAAACAGGAAGAAGGATATACGCATGGCAGTACAGAGAGGAACAGTTTACATACATGAAAAAATTGACGCGTTCAGGCGTTTTACACCACTCCTGAGGGAGCTGGTGGTCCGGGACATCAAGGTCCGCTACCGGCACTCCGTTCTGGGGCTGGTATGGACGGTGCTCAACCCCCTGCTGATGATGGTGGTCATCACCATCGTCTTTTCAACGTTGTTTAAGCAGAATATTCCCAATTTCCCGATTTACTACCTGTCCGGGTCGCTGCTGTTCTCTTTTAACTCCGAATCTACGACGACGGCTCTGAATTCTATTATTTCCAACGCGTCCCTCATTAAAAAGGTCTATATTCCCAAGTATCTGTTTCCTTTTTCCAATATTCTCTCCGGGCTGGTCAATCTTGGCTTCTCCCTGATTGCCATGTTCATCGTGATGATTATCACAGGTGCGCCGTTCCACGTCACGCTCCTTTTGATCCCCATCCCTATTTTCTACACATTTTTATTTTCAACGGGCGTGGGGATTCTGCTGTCGGCGCTGACGGTGTATTTTCGGGACATTGCGCATTTCTATGGTGTGTTTATCCTGGCGTGGACCTATTTCACACCGATTTTCTACCCCGTAGAAATCTTGAATGAAACCGCCATGCGGATCATGCAGTTCAACCCCATGTATCACTATGTCACATTTATGCGGGAGCTGGTGCTGAACGGGCAGTTTCCCAGCATGAAAGAGAACCTGCTGTGTATACTGATTGGTCTGTTTGCGCTGGCGATCGGGCTGCTGGTGTTCTATCGGAAACAGGATAAGTTTGTTCTGTTCGTTTGAAAAGGGGGTCTCGTTATGGATACGGCGATAAAAGTGGACGGTGCTTCCATGCTGTTCAACCTGAGCTCCGAGAAGATCGACAGTATCAAAGAATACTTTATCAAGATCGCCCGCCGGGAACTGCATTATCAGGAGTTCTGGGCACTAAAAGATATTTCCTTCTCCCTGGGCGAGGGGGAATCGTTGGGGATCATCGGGCTGAATGGGTCGGGAAAGAGCACGCTGCTGAAAATCATCTCCGGCATACTGAAACCCACAAAGGGCAGCGTGGAGACAATAGGGAGCATTGCGCCGCTGATTGAATTAGGAGCGGGTTTTGATGCAGATTTGTCAGCCCGGGAAAATATTTATCTCAACGGCGCAATTTTAGGGTACAACCGGGAGTACATGGAAGAGCGGTTTGATGACATCATAGCTTTTTCCGAATTGCAGGATTTTGTGGATACCGCTATCAAGAATTACTCCTCCGGTATGGTGGCGAGGCTTGGTTTTGCCATTGCTACGATGAATATACCCGACATTTTGATTATTGACGAAATACTGGCAGTAGGCGATTACAAATTTCAGGAAAAAAGCTTCCAGCGGATGCAGGAGATGATCCAGTCCGGCGCGACAGTGGTGTTTGTATCCCATTCGATCGAACAGGTGAAACAGATCTGTGGAAAAGCGCTGTGGCTGGAACGCGGGGAGATGAAGGCGTTTGGCGCGGCGGAGGAGATATGCGCCGCCTATGTGAGCGGATAATGGAAAAGAAACGGCTGCTGTTTGTCATCAATCAGTTTTTCAAGGGTGGCGCGGAGACGGCGCTGTTGAATTTATTCCGCACGCTTTCTCCAGAACAATATGAGATCGATTTTCTGGTGTTTGACCAGATCGATATTCCGGGTACAATCTCCCTGCTCCCGGACATCCCAGCGTGGATACGGGTTGTTGACGTGTCGGAGGGAGAGGGATGGACTGCGTTTGTGAAAAAAGCGTGGTTCCGTCTTTGCAGGAATGTGACGCACCGTCAGATGTTTCGCGGGGCGGCGGCGGCATATCTGCGGAACAAAGCGTATGACGCGGCTTTTTCCTATGGGGAGTGGTTTTCCAGCCGTCTTGTGGCGGAATATGTAAGAGCGAGGCGGAAATATGTCTGGGTGCATGCAGATATAGATAAGGCATCTTTCCTGCATCCGGATATCATTTCATATCAGCAATGCTTTGACCGGTTTATCTTTGTATCAAAACGCTCTATGGAAGGCGCAACAGAACAGTTTCCCGTACTGAAAGGCAGATGTATTGTGGTTCACAATCTGCTGGACGAGGAGAAACTGCGGAGCATGGGGGAGAAGGCTGCACCGGAGTGGTTTCCGATGGATGGTCTGCCTGTCCTGCTCACTGTGGCAAATGTCCGTACGGAGAAAAATCATCTGCGGCAGGTTCAGGTCATGCGCCGCCTTTTTCAGAAGGGAAAGCGGTTCTACTGGCTGAATGTTGGCACATTGGCTAACTGGGAGCTGGCGGGACGTGTCAAAGCTGCGGTGCATGAGGCCGGACTGGAGGATTACTTCCTGCTGCCGGGGGCAATTGGAAACCCATATGCTCTTATGAAAAGGGCAGATGCGGTATGTGTGCTGTCGGACCATGAATCATGGTCTATGGTGATTACGGAGGCAAAAGCGCTGGGGGTTCCGGTTATTGCAACCCGTACTTCCGGTGCGCTGGAGCAGGTGGAAGCTGGAAAGAGCGGGATGCTGTGCGACTTCTCGGAGGAGGACATTGCGGAAAGAATCGGGATGTTTCTGGAACAACCGGAATACAGGGAGAAGATACGTGCAAATCTGCAAAGCTTCTCAGCCAAAGCAAGTACATGGAAGCAGTTGGAGCCGCTGCTTCTGGAAGGCAGAAAAAAGATCGTTTATCTTTTTGACAACATCAACTATCTGAGTGGAGCAAGGAATGCGGCGCTGGCGCAAATGAAGTATTTGCAGGAACATGCGGAAGTATCGCTTTTTTCTATTGAGTCGTGTTCAGATGAAGAACTGCGCCGACAATACCGAACACTGGATCTGGGAAACAGCAAAGGGCTGTGGGTCTTGTCTACACCTTGCGGCGAGGTTCTTAAGGGGGCGGAGTACTCCTGGAAATGGAAAGTACTGCGGCTGGCATACGCGCTTTTGGCACGCTTGGGACTGGAGCAGGTTTTGCCGCAGATGCTGCTGAAAAGAGTGCTGCCGCCGTTGCTGAACAGTTACGATGCGGTGTGCGTGGTGAGCGAGGCATCCAGGCTGCGCGGGGCGGTATCCGGGTTGGATGGTCCAAGGAAAATCCAATGGATTCATACCGACTATGCCGCCTGGAGAGAGCAGTCGTCATGGACGAGGCATATCACGCAGCGAGACAGTGTGATATATGGCCGGTTTGACACCGTTGTCTGCCTGTCCGAAGGGTTACGGGATAAATTTGTCCGTCTTTTCCCACAGCTGGAAGAAAGAACGGTGGCAATTCCCAACTTTATCCAGTACGACCGCATCCAAGTGCTGGGTGAGCAGCCGTTCGCAATAGAGGTGGATCATGCGAAGCGCAATCTGATTACGGTTGGACGGATGGAGAAGGAGAAGCGCTATGATCTGGTTTTGCTGGCTGCGCAGGAGATGAAACTTCGCGGAGTAGAATTTCACTGGTATTTAGTAGGAGATGGCCCGCTGCTGGGTGAGATGCAGGCAATGAGCAGGCGACTGAGAGTGGAACGGGAGGTTACATTTACGGGAAGGTTGGAGAACCCGTGTCCGCTGATGAAACAGTGCGATGCGTTTGTGCTGCTGTCAGACTATGAAGGAACGCCGGTGACCATCGACGAGGCCAAGGTGCTGGGGGTGCCGGTCCTTGCACGAGGTGTAGGGGGAATAAGGGATCAACTAGATGGGAAGTATGGACGGATTGTGCAGGGGCTGGCTTTCTGTCAGGATGTACCGCCAAAGACGGACTTTACACGGGAAAAGTGCATGGAATATCAGAGCGTGCTTGAAAAGCAGTTGGAAGGGCTGTTTGAAATATAAATTTCTAAGTGTGTGGAGGGAGAGCTGGATGAAACTGCTATTTGTTATTGATCAATTTTATAAAGGTGGCGCAGAAACTTCTTTGCTCAATTTGCTGAAGCGAATAAATGTGGATGGCGCTCATGAAATTGATTTCATAGTCCTGAATCAATGCCCAATCGAAAACGCAGTATCCCTGATAGAGAAGGTACCAAGTGAGATTCACGTGCTGGATATTTATAAGATGCAGCAGCGTATTTCCATTTTTAACAGAATCCGTGCGTATTTCCTCTTAACAGACGAAGAAAAGCGGTATGATCCCTCCATGGCTCTGCTTTATGTGAGAGAAAAAGAATATGATTGGGCTTTTCATATTGGTGAGTGGTGGCCGCCTGCTTTTGTTGCCCTGAAAGTACGCGCCAAGAGAAAAGCGTTATGGATACATAGCGATTTGACGAAAGCTGTTACATTTAATCCAGATGTTTTCTTTGCATATGATGAAAAAATTGCAAATTATGTCTTCGTTTCAAAAACTTCTATGAATTCATGCATGGAAAAGTTTCCCTTCATAAAGAAAAAAGCAGCATGTATTTATAATATTTCAGATGTCCCGCAAATAAAGAAACTTGCGGAAGAAGCGGTTACAGAAAACTATTTTAATAGTGGGCTTCCAGTTGTGGTAACCTGCGCAAACATAAGAAAAGAGAAGAGCCACCAAAGGCAACTGCGGGCGATGTCAATTTTAAAGGATAGGGGAATTGACTTTATCTGGCTAAATATTGGCAATACAAGCGATAAAACCCGATGTGACGAATTATCAGCCGAGGCAGACACCTTGGGGCTAAAGGACCGCTTTATTTTAACGGGAGCAAAGGATAATCCATATAAGTATATGGCACAAGCAGATGCGGTTACAGTTTTGTCGGATTATGAATCCTGGTCAATGGTGATAACGGAAGCCAAGATATTGGGAGTTCCGGTCATTGCCACAAAGACATCGGGGGCGTTGGAACAGATTGTAGATGGGGAGACTGGTATTTTAACAAATTTTAGCACGTCAGCAATTGCAGACCAAATTGAGAAATTTTTATGCGATAGAAGGTTTAGCAAGCATATCCGGAAAAGTATTCCCAATTTTGATAACACAGATGAAATTTTGGCATCGTTTGATTCCTTTATTAATGGCTCCCTACTACAGAATTTCGAAGCAAGAAAAGAAATCCTCTATATTATTGACGACATTAACTATTCAGGCGGGGCACATATTGCCACAAAGCTCCAGATACGTGAGCTCTCAAAAAAGGGTTACGACATTTCTATTTTCTCATCGTCCGTTCCGGCAGTACAAGTCAGGAGCGAACTCACCGGGATAACATTTCTGGGATGGAAGGATTTTCCGGAGGACAGGCTTTATAATCGCCGTTTGTTAGATTGCCTTTTAGATCCGTTGCTTTTAAGGGAAGAAAAGAAATATAAGCTAAAATTAACTTGGGAGAGCAAATTTCGAAGGAATCAAAAAGTTTTTCAAAATATGGTGCTCCCCCATCTTACACAGGTATTTTCCCAGTATAAAACAATTTGTGTCATGTCAGAAGGGTCTGGATTCCGTGAACTAGTTGCGGCAAGTAAAGCTGAGAGAAAGGTTCAATGGATACATACGGACTATTGTGAATGGAAAACTATAAATTCATGGACAAAAGAGATTACGGCAAATGATGCAGAGTTATACAAAAACTTTGATAAGATTATTGTTTTAACTTCATTAATTCGTGATAAATTCCTCAAACTTTATCCGCACTTGGCACAAAAGGTAGTTGTGGATAAGAATCTTTTGGCGGTGGATGAAATTAGAAAAAAAGCAGGAGAAAATGATATTGAGCCCAATATTCTTAAATTTGTCTCTGTTGGGCGGATAGATACTTGGAAAGCATACGACCGCCTATTTGAAATTTTGCAACGTCTATTTCAGGAAGGATATAGGTCTTATTGGACAATCGTCGGGGGAGGAGAAGACTTTGAACAAATCAGAGCATTATTCTCTGATAGCAAATTACGGGGTTATGTTAAGATGACTGGGCAACTCTCCAATCCGTATCCCTATATAAAAGATGCCGATGTGTTTGCACTTTTATCGAAATACGAAGGACTACCAAATACTATATTTGAAGCACTTGTACTTGGAACGCCTGTGGTTGCTACAAATGTGGGCAGTATTTCGACACAAATTATAGAAGGACAAAATGGATGGTTGGTTGAAAATAATGAGGAGAGTATTTATCAAGGTTTGAAATATATCTTGGATCATCCGGAAGAAATTAAGCGGTTCCGCGAGGATCTCAAATCTTACCAATATGACAATGCCAGCGTTCTTAAGACGGCAGAAATGGTGCTGTTTGGAGAGTAACAATCGAATGTTTGATGGCAGTAGTGTTTAGAGAGGCGATCAGCATGATCTGGGAATTGATTAAACATTTTATCAAGAAACTCCCTGGGATTCGCTATGTAGTGGAGGGCCGTGACCGGTATATTCAGCTCTATACCGATCTGCTAAACGATAAAAACAGGCTAGAAAGGCAGTTACTGGTGTTAGAGGATAGTATAGCGAAACGGGAACAGGCGTTAGCAAGCTTAAACGAGGAGAATGGAGGCCTTAAAGAAGAAAACCGAAATTATAAAGATAAGGTTATACAATTACATGCCGAAAACCAACGGCAGCTGGATGCTATTTCAAAATTGCAGGAGAGAAATCAACAATATGAAGATCGACATATTTGTGAAGCGAAAGCAATTGCAAAATTGGAAGAGGAGGGGGAGCGCCTTAAAGGCGAAATCCAAAATCTGAAAAATGAAATATTAAAAAAACAAGAAGAACTCCGGCGTTTCAATTTCCGGGCAATCACGGAATCCGTGGACTCTGGCACATTTTGGAATGCGCACTATGCTCAGGATGGTAATTCCGGAACGGGCTCCTACAATCATCTTGCGCATTTTAAAAGTGATACAGTCAATGCTTTTCTTATAGAGAATAGCGTTGTTACGGTCCTGGAAATTGGCTGTGGGGATGGGAATCAACTCCAACAAATACAGTATATAGAATATGTTGGTGTGGATGTATCACCTATCATTGTAGAGAAAGACCGGGAAACGTTTAAAGAAGACAGCGGGAAGCAATTTTACTGCACATTAACAGAACGCGATCAATATGCCAACAGGACTTATGATCTGACAATATCAATGGACGTGATATTTCATTTGCTGGAGGATGATGTTTTTCACCAATACCTGGACGACCTTTTTACCTTATCCGAAAAGTTTGTCGTCATCTATTCCAGTAATCACGAGGAATATACTTGCTGGCCTGAATACCGGCACCGCAATTTTACCGGGTATATTCAGGGGCACTATCCCGATTGGGAGCTAATCAAATATATTCCCAACAAATATCCGTACCAAATTGGAAAGGAAAGCGAAACATCAGCCTCAGATTTCTATTTTTTCAGAAAAATGCAACAAATTGGTGTTTCATAAGACGAAATTATGAACTTAGACAAGAAAAAGTCTATTAAGTGTTTGGCAAAAATTATAGCCGCAATATTAGCGAGCGTTTACTTAACCTTTATTGTTGATGTATACACACTGAACACAACGCTAAAACGCATATTTGTGTTTGGATACTTCCTTATAATTTGCGCCATATTCGTATATTTGAAAGAGCGCTTTATAAAAAGGCGCAGTTCCATGAGCGTGACAGTATTGGCCACTGTTATTGCTGCGGTGATTCTGACGGTGTTCCAGAACGTATTCCTGCCGACTGCCCGTAATAACACAATAATTCTGCAGGCTGGGGAAACGGGAGAGGTGTGGCTCACTAACTTAGAGGTAGATGGGGAAAGCATTCCGCTCTCTCAGCTTAACATTTCAAAAAATTATAACTGGGAATACAGTGCGGTCAATGATGACTTTGTCTTTTATCCCAATGAAAATTGGGAAGAAAATACCTTAATTTTTGATATAGTTGGAAATAAAATGACATTAAGCTTTGCCGCAAACACCTGGTCAGGATCTGTAAATATAATTGAATCTGCAGGAGAACTGACAACGCTTGCCTTGTATAGTGAGAATACGGAATATGACAGAGCCTCCTTTTTGGTAGATGCTTCACGAACCTATAATTTGAGAGAGCGATGTATTTATAATGTTGGAGCGATGCTGCTCCTAAGTTTTCTTTTTTCCTTGTTGTTCCATGTGGTCACCCCGAAGTTTAAAAACAGTAGGAGATATAAAGAAAATATAAAGCAAAAAGAACCTGATACTGGAAAAAGAGAAGCCGCCCTGGATATAGTGCGTATTGTTGCACTATTCTATGTGATATCTATCCATTTCTTTTTAAATTGCGAATATTATTCCTATCCCATATTGGGAAATAAGATGTTTGTTTTAACCACCATGAGAACTGCATTTATGAGTTGTGTTCCGCTATTTTGTGTATTATCAGGGTATCTAACAGGGGAAAAGGCACTGTCCATGAGCTACTACTGTAAGATATGGAAGATTTTGAAGATATACGTATTAGCATGCTTGGCAAATATTCTGTGGAGGCATTTCTTCTTTTCAATGGAAGTGTCTTTTAGAGGATGTATTGAAGGAATATTAAACTTTTCGGCAGCTCCTTATGGATGGTATGTCGAAATGTATATAGGGTTATTTTTATTAACACCATTTCTAAATATTTTGTATGATAATCTTTCATCTAAAGCACATAAAAATGCACTGGTCCTGACACTGGTTTTTTTGACTGCTCTCCCGCAAATAGTAGATATCTTTAATTTTAATATTTCGGGATGGTGGCTTAATCCTGCAATATCATCTGACTATCTGCAAATATTGCCAGCCTGGTGGAATGGAATTTGGCCAATGACATACTTTTTTCTGGGGCGCTACATAAAGGAATATTGTATACGTGCACAGCCTGTGCAAATGTTGGGTTTATATATGGGAAGTGTGCTCACATTTGGTGTTTTCAATTACTATCGTAGTTATGGACACACTTTTGTAAGTGGGCCATGGCAAGAGTGGGGGTCATTGCCAAATACAATTATGACTGCCTTCTTATTTGTGCTCCTAGTGAGTGGTTTCAGCAGAATTGAGAGTCAGAAGATAAAGAAAATTTTGAACAAGTTATCCGATCTTTGCTTTGGAGGATATCTGGTCTCATATATTTTTGATACCGCATTTTATCCCATTTTAAATAAAAATATATCCAATATAGAGGATAGAATATATTTTTATCCAATTATTTCTGTGCTTGTGTTTTTCTGCTCTTTAGCACTTTCATATCTTTTGCAGAAGATATCGCAATTTTCTGATATCATCAAAAAATATATGTGTTGAATGCAGAAAATATGTGTTCTGGTAGCGAGGAGAAGCTGTGGCTGAACCCTTAAGCAATTACAGGCGTTAATAGAACTCTTTGATGTGTAGACTTAAAACGCTCCAATTGGGCTTAAAGAGATGATTCCGCCTCAGATTAATATATTATCTAGACCCTGAAAATAATTCGAGATTCCTCCTACCGTGTAAGCATTATGCTTCCATCTTAAAACAATTTTGCAAGAAAGGCGATTATTTGTCGGCACTCTTTCATTCCTAATTTGTGCATACCGGAAAGTAGTCGGCATGGTGATTAATGTGAGCATTGGAAAAGTAAAAAATATAAATTGGCTTTTTATCTTAGGAATTTGTGGAACAACGGCTTTATGGTTAAATCGCTTAAATTTAGGGGCAGCTAATTATGATGAGATATTCTACTTGACTCTTCCGTACCGCCTTACATTAGGTGATACGCTCATTTTTGATGAATGGAGTACTCCTCAATTAACTGGATTTATATTGTGGCCTATAATGAGCATATATAAATTTTTCTTTTCATCAAACTGGAATGGGGTTGCCTTAAATTTTAGATATATTTGGCTGCTTTTTCACCAAGTGACGTCCCTTGTGGCGTATCTCTTTCTGAAAAAGCACTATCACGGATGGTCAGCAGCATGCGCTGCTATATTATATAGTGCATTTGTTCCCTTTGGAATAATGGCATTAAGCTATAACTCTATTGGTCTTGCAACTGCATTCTTGCTATCAATCTTATTTTCTGAGGAATATACTTCGACCCCTTTTGATGTTCTTAAAGGATTCTTGCTCTCCATACTTGTGCTGTGTAACCCATATTGTATATTTTTCTATTTCCTCTTTTGGCTACTCGCCATCACGGAGAAGGCGAAGTGTATTAACCGTCAATTCTCCGGACGGCATATGTTGGGGATTCATATAGGGATCGCGATCATGTTAATTCCTTTCATTATTCATATTTTTACAAATATGAATAATATTGGTCAGCTAGGGCAATGCCTTGCAAATATTTTACGCGATCCTGCTCATCCGCCAAAATCCATGCTTGTGAGTATTATAGGGCAGATGAATTGGTTTGTTTCGAATTATCTGCTTTTCGTATTAGCATACCTTTTTTTCTTTATCATAGGATACTTGAAGCCCGAAAAAAGAAATTTCTGCCTTGGGATTTTGCTTTTTCTATGCGGTTTAACTTCCCTTTATGATGCGCTTTATCATAACACAGAGTATGGGATGAACACCTGTGTCCTGTTTCTTTCTTTTTCCACTTGGGCCGCTTTTTGTTTTAAGAATATTCACTGCAGCAGATGTCTGCTTTGGAGATGTTTTTTACCTCTGATATATTCTGTATGTATGACTGCGTCAAGTAATGTAGGGTTCTACGTAATAGCAGATGCCTGTTTTATCGGCACTTGCTGGGCACCAATTATGATAAAGGACTATCTTGTAGAAACGCAGATCTCTTTCGCGTGGAAAAATATTTCTAGTTATCGATTTGGATTACCTACTGCCATTATCCTTTCTATTTTAATACAATTATCAAGCTCGGCATATGTACAAATGCACCACATTTTTTGGGAAGAAAACGTTTCAGAATTAAATGCAAAAATATCTAAAGGCCCGCTGACAGGCATTCAAACTACATATGCAAAAAAAGAAAAATATGAGCGTCTTTTTGAAAATATGGATAGTCTAGATATCTCTTCTGAATCGTCGGTATTAATCTATCCGATGCTTCCGATAGGGTATTTTGAATTGGGATGTGAAGTTGCGGCACCATCCACTTGGTTCACAACTTCTGGATTGGAGGATGATCGCCTTTTGTCTTATTTTGAACTCAACCCTTCAAAGGTACCACAGTGGATTCTTATTTTCTATGAGGATCCGATAAGCGGTAGTTCATGGATTATAGATGATTCTCAAATCTCGAGATTGCAAAACAACAACTATTCATATGAAATTGCAACAAAAAGTGATCAATATGTGCTGCTACAGTTAAGCGACTAAGAAAAAGGACTGCATTGTACATAACTTATATCATTGTGAGGAGGGGCTAAATAAATTGAAGACAGTTTTATTAGCCGGCGGCTACGGCACGCGGATATCAGAAGAATCCCAATTCAAGCCCAAGCCCATGATCGAGCTAGGTGGCAAGCCCATTCTTTGGCACATCATGAAGCTGTATAGCCATTACGGATACAATGACTTTATCATCTGTGCTGGATACAAGCAGCACGTCATCAAGGAATACTTCGCGGATTACTTCCTGCATACCTCTGACATTACATACGATTTCACCCATGGCCGCAATGAGATGACCATCCACCATAATACCTCCGAACCCTGGCGGGTCACGGCAGTAGATACTGGCCTGAATACCATGACCGGTGGGCGGATCAAGCGTGTGCAGGAGTATGTCGGCAATGAGCCTTTCATGCTTACCTATGGCGACGGCGTGTGCGATGTCAATATCTCTGACCTTGTGGATTTTCACCGCTCTCATGGGAAAATTGCCACGCTGACCGCAGTGATGCAGGAGCAGCAGAAAGGGGTATTGGATATCGGAGGAGACAACGCGGTCAAATCCTTTCGGGAGAAGAAGCAGGCGGATTGTGCGCCCATCAATGCAGGATTTATGGTGCTGGAGCCGCAGATATTCGACTATCTCCAGGATGATACCACTGTATTCGAGCGAGGGCCGCTAGAAAAGCTGGCGGATGCGGGAGAGTTGATGTCATTTACCCATCACGGCTTCTGGCAGTGCATGGATAACGTTCGTGAGAAGGAAATGTTGGAAAAGCTATGGGCCAGCGGACAAGCCCCTTGGAAGGTGTGGAACGGCTGATGAAATACATAGATTTCAACTTTTTCCGTGGGAAACGAGTCTTCGTCACGGGACACACCGGTTTCAAGGGTTCCTGGCTATGTCAGGTGCTGGTCAATGCAGGAGCAGAGGTAACAGGCTACTCGCTGCCTGCACCGACAGAACCAAGCTTATTCGCGCTGACAGGGTTGGAGAGCAGAATGAAATCCATTACAGGGGACATTCGGGACCTCTCCAAGCTGCGGGAAGTCTATGATCGGTCAAATTCGGAGGTTGTTCTGCACTTGGCGGCGCAGCCCATCGTGCGGACAAGCTATGAGCAACCTGTGTATACTTATGAGACAAACGTCATGGGAACAGTAAATTTGTTAGAGTGCATTCGTACCGCGGGGGCACCCCCGCGGTCGGTGGTGATAATCACCACCGATAAGGTCTATGAGAACAAAGAATGGGCGTGGGGGTATCGTGAGAACGATCCGCTGGACGGCTATGATCCCTACTCTAATTCCAAATCCTGCGCAGAGCTGGCAGTACATAGTTATGTGAACAGCTTTTTCAAAAACAGCTCCACAGCGGTCAGCACCGCCCGGGCGGGTAATGTCATCGGCGGCGGAGATTTTGCCAGAGATCGCATCATTCCGGACTGCATTCGTGCCGCACAGGCTGGGGAGCCGGTGATCGTACGCAATCCGTACTCCACCCGGCCTTATCAGCATGTGCTGGAGCCAGTAATCGCCTATCTGATGATTGCCCAGCGGCAGTGCGAGAATCCAGGCTTGGCGGGCTGGTACAATGTGGGGCCGGATGACAGCGACTGTGTGGCGACGGGTGAGTTGGTGGAGACATTTTGCCGCGCGTGGGGCGAAGGTATGACCTGGGAGAACCGCGCGGAGGTTAACGCACCCCATGAGGCGGGCTTTCTGAAACTGGACTGCTCAAAATTGAAGTCCACTTTTGGCTGGCGGCCCCGGTGGAATATTCAGGAGGCAGTGGAACAGACCGTGATATGGACAAAAACGTGGATGGCAAGAAAATCCATCCCAGAGGTAATGGATGAGCAGATAAATGCTTTTCTACAGGAGGGATATCATGGCAAAGTGGAACAGTGAGCAGGAAGCGCGGCAAGAAATTTTGGATCTGATTGCGCGCTACTATCATGAATATAAGGAACCAGAGTCCCGCTACCAGCCGGGAGGTCGTATCTGTTACGCGGGCCGGGTGTACGACGAGAAAGAGATGTGTAGCTTGGTAGATGCGTCATTGGACTTCTGGCTGACGGCAGGCCGGTTTGCGGAGAAATTTGAGCGGGAGTTTGCCAAGTGGCTGGGGGTGCGTTTTGCAAGCTTGGTCAACAGCGGCTCCTCTGCAAATCTGATTGCTTTCTCCGCACTGACAGCTCCCGAACTGGGAGAACGGCAGATTCAGCGAGGGGACGAAGTTATCACGGTGGCAGCGGGGTTCCCTACGACAGTGACGCCCATTATCCAGTATGGCGCGGTGCCGGTATTTGTGGATGTGACCATCCCGCAGTACAACATTGATGTCACAAAGCTGGAAGAGGCGTTGAGCGAGAAGACTAAGGCGGTTATGATCGCGCATACCTTGGGGAATCCATTTAACCTTGCCGCTGTGAAATCTTTTTGCGACAAGCATAATCTTTGGTTGGTGGAGGACAACTGCGACGCTCTCGGAAGCACGTACAAGCTGAGCGGTGAGGTCCGGCTGACCGGAACCATCGGGGATATCGGGACCTCCAGCTTCTACCCGCCCCACCATATGACAATGGGCGAAGGTGGTTGCGTGTATACGAATAATCCACAGCTGTACCGGCTGATCAATTCTTACCGGGACTGGGGCAGGGACTGCATGTGTCCTTCGGGCCGGGACAATCTGTGCGGACACCGGTTTGACGGGCAATATGGACAGCTCCCCAAGGGGTATGACCACAAATATGTCTACAGTCATTTCGGCTATAACCTGAAAGTAACGGATATGCAGGCGGCAATTGGCTGTGAACAGTTGAAGAAATTTTCGGATTTTGTGGAGCGCAGGCGGCACAACTGGAAACGGCTGCGGGAGGAACTGCTGCCGGTGGAGGACCGGCTGATCCTGCCTGAGCCCGAGCCTAGCAGCGATCCCTGCTGGTTTGGCTTTCTGATGACGGCTCGGGAGGGCGTTGACCGCGAGAAGATTGTGCGGTACGTGGAAAGCAAGGGCGTGCAGACCAGGATGCTGTTCTCCGGAAATCTGATCCGGCACCCCTGCTTTGACCAGATGCGCGAGAGCGGTCGGGGCTACCGGGTGGCAGGCGGTCTGGAGAATACAGACCGGATTATGCGTGATTCTTTCTGGATTGGTGTTTACCCGGGGATGACGGATGAGATAGTGGATGTGATGGCCAGGCATATCTTAGATGCAGCCACAAAAGTAAATATATGAAAGCATCTGACTATATTGTTGAGTTCCTTATTCAACATAAAATTACAGATGTGTTTGGATATCCGGGTGGGATGGTTACGCATCTGATGGATTCCTTGGACAAATACGGCGAGGCAATAAACGCACACATCAATTATCATGAGCAGGCTTGCGCAATGGCGGCCTGCGGTTGGGCGGAAGTGACAGGACTCCCGGGCGTGGCGTATGCAACCAGCGGGCCAGGAGCGACAAACCTTCTGACAGGTATTGCCTGTGCATTTTTTGAGTCGCTGCCATGTGTTTTCCTTACTGGTCAGGTGAATACATATGAGCAAAGAGGAGATTTGCCTGTCCGGCAAAGGGGATTTCAGGAAACTGACATCGTGTCGATGGCGGCACCAATAACAAAAATGGCTGCTATGGTTACAAAAGCGTCGGAACTGCCCGAAATGTTGGAAAAAGCCTTTTTCATGGCAATGGAGGGACGGCGTGGGCCTGTACTGTTGGATGTTCCGATGGACGTATTCCGGGGAGATATTGATAAAAAGAATGCATGCAAAGGAACTTGTTTTGCACAGGATTACTTTGATAGCAAAGCAATAGAACCGATAGCGAGTGAAATACTCTGCGAAATACAAAAAGCAGAACGCCCTGTTATTTTAGCGGGGCATGGTGTTTCACTTTCTGGTATGACAGCTCAGTTCCGTCGCTTTGTTGCACTGACCGGCATTCCTGTTGTAACAAGCATGATTGCTGTGGATACAATTCCATCGGATTCCGAGTATTGCTTTGGAATGATCGGTGCGTACGGCCTGCGGTGGGCTAATTATCTGATAAACAACAGCGACTGCATTTTGGCACTGGGTAGCCGGCTGGACTGCCGTCAAACTGGTGTCAATAGAAATTTGTTTGCGCCCAAGGCAAGGATACTTCGGGTGGACATTGACCCAGGGGAAATGGAGAATCGTATCAATGCAGCAGAAAGACAGTACTGTGTTCCTTTACAGCGCTTATTTCCTGCGCTTTTATGTGAAGCAGAAAAGCTGGATTGGAACTTCTGCAGTTGGTTGGACTGCTGCACCAGCATTCGGAACAAGTTAGCGGGGGTGGATTTGAAAGAACCGGGCAATTTATTCTTGAGTGAATTGGGTAAATTGTTCCCAGGAAATACAGTCATTACAACAGATGTTGGGCAAAATCAGGTGTGGGCCGCACAGAGCTTGCCAGTCAAAGAGGGACAGCGGGTCCTTTTCTCTGGAGGGCACGGTGCAATGGGGTATAGTTTGCCCGCAGCAATCGGAGTTGCGATTGCTGCGAAAAGGCCGGTGATCGCTATTGTGGGCGACGGAGGATTACAGATGAACCTGCAGGAGCTTCAATTTGTTGTGAGGGAGAATCTTCCAATAAAAATTGTCCTGCTAAATAATCGTGCGCTGGGGATGATTCATCATTTTCAGGAGATGTATTTTGACGGTAACTTTGCGCAGACGGATGGCAGGAAGGGATTTACCGTTCCGGATTTTATTGAGATAGCAAAAGCATATGGGATTCGTTCGTACCGCTACTCGGATGAAATGGATATGGTGGAAATTCTATCTGATAGGGAGCCTGCATTTATCGAGGTCACTTTGCCGGAAAGTACCTATGTTTTCCCGAAACTGAGCGTGAATGAGCCAATACACATGCAGGAGCCGCCGCTGGATGAAAAGCTAGTGGCCGAAGTTGAAAATATTTTCTGTGATTTTAGCGGGTCAAGTGGAAGAGAATGAAAATTGTAATAACAGGCGCAAACAGCTTTATCGGGAATGAGCTTGCGAAAAGAGCTGTGGAACTGGGTTGGGATGTTGTCCTTGTTGTACGGAAAGGCCGCAGTATGAATATTAGCAGGTGCTCTCGTACGGTAGAATTGCCTATGGAAGAGTATGATCACTTAGGCCAGTTGACAGGGCCCTGTGACTGCTTTGTACATCTTGCATGGAATGGCACCCGGGGGGAATCCCGCATAGATGCCGCCCGGCAGCGGAAGAATGTGGAGTATTCTCTGCGTGGGGTGCGTTCCATGCTTTCTTCCGGATGCGGCAGAATTATTTCAGCGGGTTCGCAGGCGGAATATGGGCCACATAGTGAGCAAATATCGGAAGAAAGCGGTTGTAGGCCCAATACTGAATACGGAAAAGCCAAGCTTTCCTTCTATGAGAGATTGGCCGCATTATGTACACAGAATAGTATTGCGTACAAAGAGCCGCGCTTTTTCAGCCTGTACGGCCCCGGCGATTTTTCTGGAACGATGATCCTCAGCGTTTTACGGGATATGCTGGCGAACCGTCCATGCCGCCTGTCAGAATGTAAGCAGATGTGGGATTATTTGTTTGTTGACGACGCGGTTGATGGGTTGATCCGTCTCTGCAAGGACCCGTGTCCTGATGGCGTATACAATTTTGGCAGCGGAGATGCCAGACCGTTGCGAGAATATGTAGAAGATATGGCCAGGTTGACGCAAACAAAGAGTGAGTTGTTATATGGCGCAATACCATATCCCCCAACAGGAATGGTATCCATTTGGCCGGATGTATCAAAGCTGAAGCGGGAACTCCATTGGGAGCCTAAAGTGTCCTTTGAGGAAGGAATCCAATCGATTTTGAGATCTATTACCGAGGAAAGCAACCCATGAAATTGCCGGAGAAACAATCGCTGATTCAATTTGTTAAATTTGGAATTGTAGGTGTAAGCAATACGGGCATTTCGCTGTTGATTTATTACATATTTATATGGATTAACCCGAAATATTATTTGCTGGGGAATATTGCGGGATGGATCGTAAGTGTTGCGAATGCTTTCATCTGGAATAACCGCTTTGTTTTTCAAAAGGCAACAGAAAATACGCGTAGCTTGTTGCAAAGGATAGGCAAGACGTATCTGAGCTATGGAGCGACATTTTTGCTGTCCACGCTGTTGCTTTATATAGAGGTTGACGTTTTAAACTGGTCTGAGATCGTTTGTCCGATCGTTAACCTTTTGATAACAATACCGCTCAACTTTGCATTCAACAAGTTCTGGACTTTTCGCTAGAGAGATGGGATAACGATGAAGAAAATTTCCATTATGGTGCCCTGCTACAATGAGCAGGAAAACGTGCAGCCATTGTATCAGGCGGTACGGGATATTTTACAGAAAGAGCTCAGCAAATATGACTGGGAAATGGTCTGGATCGATAATAAATCAGAGGATCGGACCAGAGAAATTCTTCGAGCGCTATGCGAAGAAGATGCTCGCGTAAAAGCTATATTTAATATGAAGAATTTTGGGCAGTTCAACAGTCCCTACTATGGTTTGTGTCAGACAACCGGGGATTGTACAATTCTGCTCTGTGCGGATTTTCAAGACCCGGTGGAGTTGATTCCAGTGATGGTACAAGAATGGGAAAAAGGTCACAAGGTTGTCAGTATGATGAAAACAGCCAGCCGGGAAAGTAAGATCATGTATTTTTTCCGCTCCATCTATTACAAGGCCATTCGAGCCATGAGCGATATCCCACAGATTGAGCATTTTACTGGATTTGGTCTGTATGACAAAAGCTTTATTGACGTGCTGAGAAGCTTACATGATCCCACGCCATTTCTGCGCGGCATCGTAGCAGAGTACGCGCCGGATCATCTGGAGATCCCCTACGAACAGCAGAAACGCCGGGCGGGGAAGACGCACAACAATTTTTTCTCGCTTTTTGATGCGGCTATGCTGAGCTTTACGAGCTACACAAAAGGCGGGCTGCGTGTGGCGACACTTAGTGGTTTTGTGATCTCTGCTGTCAGCTTTTTGATTGCTATTTTCTATCTGGTTCAGAAATTACTCTATTGGGATCAATTTGTTGCAGGTAACGCCCCTATTCTGATTGGTGTGTTTTTCTTAAGTGGAGTGCAGATGTTTTTTATTGGCCTGCTGGGTGAGTACATTATAAGCATGAATACCCGAGTGATAAACCGCCCGTTGGTGATTGAAGAGGAACGAATTAATTTTTGATACATGCTGTGATTCAAAAATATTTACTGCATGATTCATTTGAAAATAGAGCTATTCTTTGTTTACTGCATAGCAGATTTTAAGAGGGCACTGTGATCGAGTTTGTGGTATAGTTTGCATTGAATGTCGTGGTCTGAACGGCGAAGTTAGAAATACGGCCAGATGGTTTAGAAGTGTTACAATAAAAAATTAAGAATTTTCTCTATACCTCGGTTTGATTAGGAAGGATCTGAGAGCTTTCTTTGTAGACACAGGTGCAATTCACCGCGGGAAAATCTGGACGATTTTCCCGCGGTAAGGGGTTGGAGCAGAAGGTCTGACCACATAACCAGCCACCGACAGATGTGGACACGCTGGAAAGCCTGTTGCTATAAAGTGCCGGAAGTGATTTGTGCTGGAGCAGAAACGATTATAAGCACTAAAAATTGTTAGAAAAAATCAAATTCGGTTGTTGATAAGGATGAGGTCACCAGTTCAAATCTGGTCAGCAGTTTCAAGAATCCTCTGAAGTCGGTTGATTTCGGAGGATGTTGCTTTATTTGGAGAATATTTTGGGCAGGTTTATCTTTGTGGTTTTTTTGATCCACACACTGACTCACTATAGGATGACCCACGATGGAGGGAGAGGTCCGGATAGGAACCTCTCCCTTGCTTTTGTTTATTTTTGCCCACATGACCTGCGCCATGAAACTTCCCTTGGTTTCCGCTGCTTGATTTTGGACTTGACGGGTGGCATGAGTATAGGTATGGAGGGTGAAGCCTGCATCGTAATGGCCCAGCATGCTGTTGACGGTTTTGGCATCAATGCCATTCCAGAAGACTACTGTGGCGAAAGTGTGCCCTTATGGCATAGTAAGTGTACTTTGCGGGCAGAATGGCCGGGGTCTGATGGAGGCCGCCTTGTCAACTAAAATAGAGCAACCCCAGTGGACCATGGCCATATCGTGCAAAAACCGTCCTGTTTTCAAGGACAATTTTCTGCATAATGTGGTAACTTCAGCATATTATCTTGCGTTTTTGTGCTTCCAATAAGAACTAATCAATGCTTCCAACTGCCACAATGCTGATCACTTCCGATATACTGCAAAAGTATCCCTTATATTTCCGCCACACTTCTGCTTCTTCGAAATGTTCTTTTATTTCAGCTCTTTTTGCAAAATTGATTCCCGTGACCCATCCCCGTCTGCCCTTCTATACGAATTTAATTTCCGCATATTGTTCTGCGCTGAGTTTGCACTTCATTTTTATCACTGCTTATAATAACGAAGTAATCTGCAAAATACGATTTTTATTGCGTCTTAATATTGAAAGGAACCTTCCACCTCTGCCAAGACTGGAATAGATGGTGCAGCTCCAGGACGGGAGACTGCAATGGACGCGGCCATGGATGCTAGACGCATGGCCTCCCGGCGGCTACAACCTTGAGCCAGCATCCCAGTAAAATATCCGACGAAAGTGTCACCTGCGCCTGTGGTATCCACTGCCTTTGCAGGATAGGCTGCCTGACGAATCTCCTCACCATCTTTCCAGCTGACGGAGCCGCCGGCGCCTAGTGTCAGCAGAATACCAATCGAGGGGAATCGCTTCTTCAACTGCTCATAGGCCTGCCCCACATCGCTGCAGCGGGCCATAGCGGAACATTCCAGCTCGTTGACCACTAACCACTCCAGTCGGGAGATATCCAGCTTCAACAGGGCGTTATTGATAGGTGAGGCATTGAGGACAACACGCATTCCCCGCCGGCAGGCGGTCTCCAGGGCGTATTCTAGGTTGGATATCTCATTCTGAATCATCAGATAATCGCCAGGACCAAAGTGGGAGAGAATCTCGCCGACATATGTAGTTGACACCGCATGGTTAGATCCGCTGAAAACAATAATAGAGTTCTGACCGCTGGGGTCGATTTGGATTACGGTATGGCCTTGGGGGACGTCACAGGTGCAGAGCAGGGACGTATCCACGCCGCTGCCGTCCAGGCAGCACTTCAGAGGATTTCCTCCAATCCCTAACATTCCGGCGTGAAAAATCTTTGCACCGCTTCTGGCTACGGCAATGGATTGATTCAGCCCCTTTCCTCCCAGGGATTCCCTCAGCCCTTCGGCAAGGAGCGTCTCTGACCCTTGGATAAAATGTGGAACCATATAGATATGGTCAAGATTCATTGAGCCAAGATTTACGATTGCCATATACCAAACCATCCTCTCTGTTAATTGTTTTTTAGGAAAATACCGTGTGTCCGAGAACCTGCCGGAGAATACCCTGCGGTGTCTCAGCTGAGCCGCCGCCAAAGCGTGCTGCGGCCAATGTTGAGACGTTTTGCCGCGCGGCTCTGGTTCATGCCCTCCTCCGCTAGGACAAGGCGGATGATGTCCTTTTCAATCTCGTCCAGAGACTTGCTCAGATCCAACTGTCCCCTCGCCTCCGGCTGCCCGGTCTGGACGCGGCTGAGAACCGTGTCCATCTCTGCGCCAGTAATATAGCAGTTTGCTGCGTTTTCAACCAACTGATGGATGGCCTTTTGAAACTGATCCAGATTGAGACTCCAGTGAAAGGCCTGAAGTGCCTCCAGAGCTTCCGGTTCCAGGCCAACGACCTGCCGACCCAGAAGCTCATTGAACTGTGCAATATAGATGCTTGCCAGCGCCTCCAAGTCTTCACCGCGGCTGTCCAAAGAGGGCATCTGAATAACCAACTGATAGAGATTCCGGTACAGGGTGCGGATTAGACGTGCCTCCTGGAGCAGCTGGTTGGGATTTCCAACACAGGTGGAGAGCAGCAGATGCCGCTTGGAGAGTTGAGTATCCTCCAAATAGCTGCCGACCGCTGCCTGCGCGGCCAGAGGCATAAGGTGGATGTTCTCAAAAAGGAGCGTACATCCAGTATCAGCGAGGGGGGATTTGTGGCTCTCGGTTAGATGATTCCACTGGGCCTCTGTGATGGTCTGACAGTCGATACAGAGCAGGGGACGGGTTCGGTAGGCGCTGTTGCGGTGGATATACCGAGCAACAGATGCCTTCTCTGTTCCAATTGCCCCACAGATCATTACCGGCACTTTGCCTTGAAACGCCCGGTTCACAGCAGCCAGAACAGGCTTGATATAGGTACTGTCGGAGAAAAGAAAGTGGGACGGCCCCAGGGGATCATCATAGTTTTCAATGCGGATGGCGCTATTGTGGGATAGGATGCGATTAGATTTATAGATGCAAAAAAGGTAGTAATTGTGCTCCGCGACCTGTAGAGTTGCGGCCGTAATATCATAAATGCAGCCCGCGCCTCTGCGGATAAAGCGATACTCTCGGTCTGGCTTAATACCTGGGATTTCTCCTTGAAGCAATGTCCGAAAAACCGCGAGATCCAGGGATTTGGCAGCACTGTTGGCGAACACCAGATGCTGCTGGCTGTCAAAGACAACCATCGCCTCGCCGCAAAGGTCTGCGGCGGAGCGGAAGATTGCATACTCCTCTTTTTGCTGCCGGCAGGTTTTAGAAAACAGCAGCGCCATCCGGAATGCCTTCCGGATGCTGTCTGCAGACGAGGTTACAAGAATGCTCGGGAAGCCCAACTGCCCAGTGGTCTCAATGGTCACCACATCCCCAATAATCAGCTGGATGCCACTCTCCACAAGCTGCTGCACACAGCTGTCCACGGTTTCCTGAGTAACTTCACAAATTTTTACTTGGGTATAGTTCAAGATCTGGCACAGGGTTCTGGCAGTCTCAATGATATTCTGGTAGCCGACGACTGCAAAGCGCTTTCGGGAGGCATCTGCGATCTTCAGGGAACGAAGCATATCGTAAACAGAAACCTCCGCCTCGATAATCGGGATCTGGAGAACCTGCCGCAGCTCGCTGGCGGTGCCGCCTCGGGATACTACCGCGTCATATTCGCTTAGAGGAATATTTTGCAGATAGTCCAATGCGCTGTCCAGATTTCCAATAAACGATTCCACCTTCACGCCGGGGAACTCACGGGCAATCTGTAACGCCAAAGCCTGAAATTCTTCATAAGGTGCGATCAATAGTATCCGAGTGCATTTCATGGATCTCTCCTGCCGTGGGAAAGTCTGTCCACCCACCTGTTGTATGTTTTAGAAACAAATCTTTTAATCATTTTTTTCTATTATAAACCAGTCTGAAAGATTGTCAAGCCTTGGAATGTTTCATAATAAGACATATTCTCTTGCAAGCTCTCTTGTAAATCGTAAAAAAGCCAGTATACTTATTACTAAAGCGGAAGTATCTGCTCAAAACGGCGGAGGAGTGTTTTAATATGAATCAAAAGTTGGCAATTACCATGGGAGATGCTGCTGGAATTGGCGCAGAAATTACGATCAAGGCACTGGCCAATCCCCAAATTTACAAAACAGCGACCCCCGTTGTCTATGGCGACCTTGCACCCCTGGAGGATGCACTGCGCTTTACCGGCAGTACCTTAAAACTGCGTACCATCCACTCCTGGGAGGAGGCCCGGGGGCAGTACGGGGAGATTGAAGTAATGGATATGAATTTGCTCCATGTGGGCGACTGGGAGTACAAGAAGAATCAGAAACGCTCTGGAGACGCATCCTTTCAATATGTGGTGCGCGCAATTCGCGACGCCATGGCCGGACAGTGTGATGCCGTTGTGACAGGTCCGATCAGTAAAGAGGCGATTCACATGGCAGGCCACAATTACTCGGGGCATACGGAGATTTTTGCGGATTATACACAGACAAAAAACTATGCTATGCTGCTATCCAGCAACAACCTAAAGGTCATCCATGTGACGACTCATGTGTCCATGCAGGAGGCCTGCAGCCGCATCACAAAGGAGCGCGTGCTCAATGTGATTCGCTTGGCCCGAACAGGTATGGAGCTTCTGGGTTATGAGAATCCGCGGATTGGCGTGGCGGGTTTCAATGCTCACTGCTCGGAAAACGGACTTTTCGGCGACCAGGAGAGGCTGGCTGTCGAGCCTGCTGTAGTGGAGGCGAAAGCTATGGGAATTGATGTGACCGGGCCGGTGCCGCCGGATACGGTATTTTGTAAGGCCCTTGGCGGTATGTTCGATGTAGTGGTAGCCATGTACCACGATCAGGGGCACATCCCTATCAAGCTGATGGGATTCCAGATGGATGCCAAAACCGGAACTTACGCGGCCATGAGCGGAATCAACTGCACCATCGGCCTCCCGATTATCCGCACGTCTGTGGATCACGGCACCGCTTACGGCAAGGCAGGTGAGGGTAGAGCCAACGAGCAGAGCATGGTGGAGGCCATTGAGGCTGCCCAGATTATGGCCTGGAATCTTAAAAAGCGGAACGCTTGCCAGGAAGCGTGATGCTGAAACTGCTGATTATTGCGGACGATTCCACCGGGGCGTTGGATTCCTCCATTCAATTTGCCTCCAGAGGTGCACCTGTCAGGGCGTACCTGCACCCTCCGAATGAATGGGACGGGGCAGCGGAGGTCTTGGTGATCAACACGGACAGCCGTCATCTCCCGGCGGAAAAGGCATGGGAGCTGGTTCACCGGGAGGTGGAGCATGGACGCCGGGAGGGGGCGAGGATCTTGTTCAAAAAGATCGATTCTGCTCTGAGGGGGAATCTGGGCAGCGAATTGGCCGCGATGCTGTCTTCGGACGGCGGAGAGCAATTGTACCTGATGCCGGCTTATCCGGCCGGGGGTCGAACGACGTACAACGGAGTGCAGCTCTGGAATGGCGTACCTGTTGCGGAAACGGTCTATGGACAAGATCCCTTCGAGCCGGCGCGTCACTCCAGAGTGGCGGGGGCTGTGGCGCTCCAGACAGACCTTCCGATAGCGGAGATTCCGGCCGGCCGGCCAATGCCTCGAAAGGGAACAGGGATCGTTGTCCTGGACGCCTCCAGTGACGGGGAGCTGCGTGACCGGTGCCGGGAGCTGCTGGACAATCCCGCGCCGCTGCTGCTGGGGGGGTGCGCAGGGGCGGCCTCGGCTCTGGCCGAATGCCTCTATCCTGAGGAGCCTTGCAGTCCATCCCTTCCGCCGGCGGAGAAGCTGCTGGTGGTTTCCGGCAGCCTGCATACCGTGTCCCGCGGCCAGATGGCCGAGGGGCGGGCAGAGGGGATCCCCTGCCATACGCTCCGGATAGACTTCGAGCTTGCGCGGGGTTTCGCAGAGAGCGAAGCGGGGCTGCGCCTAGCTCAGGAGACTGCGGCGGAACTGGAGCGGCACCGGGTGGTGCTGCTGGAGACGGAGCAGTTTTCCTTCTCCCCTGGCTGCGAAGCCGGCCGGCGGACAGCGGAAGCGGTGGATCGTATCTGCCGCGAAGCAGGGCCGGTGGCACTGGCTGTTTTTGGGGGAGATACCTTGCTGGAGATTGCGGGGCTGCTGCGGCCGGGAATACGTCCTTGTTGGGAAGTGGTGCCAGGAGTTCCGGTATCTATCGCAGAGAATCGGGAGGGAAATCCGATCCCCCTTATATCAAAGTCCGGTGGATTTGGTCCGAAGGATGTAATCAGCCGGATTGCCTCTTTTTTGAATATAAACTTCCGAACACAAAAATAAGGAGTGTGCAAAATGAAGGAAACAATGAGCGGGATTATGAAAGTCCAGGCTGCGCCGGGAGCAAGCTACCGGACGGATATTCCCATCCCGGAGACCGGCAGCGGCGATTTGCTGGTTCGGGTCTGCACAGCGGCTATCTGCGGCACAGATCAGCACATCTACCATTGGAATGAGTGGGCGCAGGCGCGCATTCCCATTCCAATGGTATTTGGGCATGAATTTTCTGGAGACGTGGTCAAGGTGGGAGAAAATGTGCAGGGCTTTCAGGTAGGAGACCGGGTGGCGGCAGAGACACACATCCCATGCGGACACTGCTACCAGTGCCGCACCGGGGATCAGCACAACTGCCAGGATATGAAAATCATCGGCGTTCATGTGCCGGGAGGCTTTGCTGACTATGCAGTAATTCCACAGGCATGCGCATGGAAGCTGTCGGATCAGCTCAGCTACCGCCATGCCGCAATGCTGGAACCGATGGGCGTTGCTGTCCACGGGGTCTATTCCGGGGAGATATCCATGAAGAAGGTAGTCGTTCTGGGGTGCGGCCCCATCGGAGTTATGGCAGTGGCGGCAGCCCATGCGGGCGGCGCAGCCGGAGTTATGGCGGTGGATGTTTTTGACAACAAGCTGGAGATGGCCCGCCGGATGGGCGCTTCCGTGACCGTCAACACCCGCAGTCAGGATCTGGTATCGGAGGTAATGGCATGGACGGAGGGCCGCGGCGCGGATGTGATCGTGGACTACACCGGACACACCGGCCTTATTGAGACGGCCTTTGACGCGCTGCGCAAAGGAGGGCGGTTTACATTTGCCGGCCTGCCCAGCAAGAAACTGTCCCTGGATCTGACAAACGCGGTGATCTATAAGGAGGCTAACTTGAACGGGATTACTGGGCGTTTGATGTACAAAACGTGGTATCAGTGCGAAGCGATTCTTGCCGTGGGAGGTGTCAACCTGGATGATGCAACCGGGGGCATATACGACATGTGCGACTATGAGCAAGCGTTTGCCGATATTGCGTCGGGCAAGCCGGGCAAGATGCTGCTGCTGACACCCTATGGCCGCCAACGGGAACAGGAGACGGGAAAATGATTCGTAAAAAAGGTTCTTATAAAGTGGATATTCGGGAACCTATGATGGGCGGGATAGGGCGCTTTGTGGTGGAGAACATTCTCAACCCGGAGGAAATGTATGGAAAGGGCCGGCTTTTTGCTCGGGGTACCCTGGCTCCCGGACATTCTGTGGGATACCATACCCATGAAAAGGACATGGAAATATGTTTTTTTCTTTCTGGAACCGGCATGGTTACAGATGAAAACGGAACAAAGACCCAGGTAGGGACCGGCGACTGCAATATTGTGGATATCGGACAGGGACATGAAATCATCAATACCGGAACGGAGGACTTGGTGTATATTGCGCTGATCCTGTTTACCTAATGCCGCTGGGATCTCTGATCCCATAAAAAGCGTCTCGGGGCCATACCGCCTCGAGACGCTTTTCCTTTTTAATTCCATCACAAGAGAGACTTGTTCTCAAGCGGATGGCTCTGCTCCAGAACCGTCAGATAAAAATTGTTGATTTCGTCCAGATAGAGATCCATCTGCTGCTTGCAGGGAAAGGATGAGTAAGAGCCCTGCTGGGAGATACTGATGCCCGCGGCGTAAGTTGCATAAGAGAGGGCGTAGAGCAGGTCATTCTTTCGGGAGAGGGACATGGCCAGGGCGGCAATGAAACAGTTGGCCGCACTAGTGGACTCCACAGGCTTGAAATCCGCTGCGGGGATCATTACGGCATATTGCCCGTTTTTCAGGTAGCAGCCGTTATTGGCCAAGGTAACGATGACGTTCTTGCAGCCTTGCTGGTATAAGTAAGCGGCCTTTTCCTCCAAGCTCTCTTGTCCCGGCAGAAGCTGATCCAGTTCGTTTTCATTGGGAATGAGGTAGTCGATATGTTCGAGAAGAGAGGGGGTAAGCGCGATGGGGACGGACGGCTTGAGATAAATCTTCATCTGGTGTGGAATGCACCGGCGAATCATTTGCTTGACAACGCCGGCAGGTACCTCGGTGGTAATGAGGCACGCGATCGCGGATGGGAACAGATGCAGCAAATTTTTGATGGGCTGGGTGTCCAGGAAGCGGTTGGCGCCGGAGTAGGATACGACGGAGTATTCTCCGTTGCTGGCGGCAGTTAGATAAGAGTGGCCGGTTGAGGCGGCAGAATCTGTGACTACACCGTTAGTATGCACGCCGCTCTCTACCAGGAGATTGAGGATGCTCCGTCCCTCCGGGTCATTGCCGATGCGCCCGATGGCGTAGGCGCAGCCACCCAGTCGTGTGATGGCGATAGACTGGGCCAGACATTTTCCTCCGGGGGCGCTTACGATCCTGGTGGAATCCAGGAGCTGGGTGTTTCCCGGCAATTTGGATACGGAGAGAATTGTATCATAAGCAAAGTTGCCCAACACCAGGATCGGCGCTTCGGAGCCGCTGGGAGCAGAGACACTGGAGCCTCTGAAAAAATTCATGGGCAGGCAAATGTCTTGAACTGGCAGCGGTTCGCGGATTGATGCGGCTTTTGTCACCGTATGGACGGCGGATTGTGCGAGCTGGCCGTAGGGCATGGTATACGCTGTCAGCCAGTCAGGAGAGCTGCCGGAGTCGCCCATACCGCAGAGCAGGGACATGCCCTGTGGAACGGAGATGCCGTTTTTGGTTAGATAATCGTATGCCTGCATGGTAAGTTTCTTGGTCTGGCAGTAAATTGCAGTAGGATTGCTGCTGAGAACTTCCTGTAGATCCGAGTCGCACAGGACTTGGCCGGACTGGCAGGTAATGATGTTGCGGTTGCCCGGCAGGGCGCAGCTGTGCAGGCCGGAGATGATCCCGCTGTAAATCTGCTCGTAGATGGTGTGAATGCTGTCATCCAGCAGGAATCCGATGCGCTGGTGTCCCCGCTCTGCCAAAAATTCTACCGCCTCCTTTGCCGCCGTTTCAAAGCTGCACCGCATGGTTGAGCACTCCATGGAGTGGAAAGAGGTAACCGCGGCGAGAGGAAACTGGCTATCTGCCAGCTTGATAGCGGCGGCCAGATTTTCCGCGCTGTGGAGGCATAGGATCTGCCCGTCCACCCGCTTTGTCAGTAGAATTTTCATGTGTCGCTCCAGTCCGCCTTCGCAGGCATCGCACAGCAAGAGGCTGTACCCGTTTTCCGAGGCGGTTCGCTCCGCTGCCTGTAGGAATTCCGGCGCATAGAATTCTTCGCTGAGGATGACCAGCGCAATCACATTGGAGCCTGGAGGTGTGGACTGCTTTTTGATGTTGGAGTAAGGGGTGTACTGGTACTCGCGGGCGAGCTTGAGAACCTTCTGGCGAGTCGCTTCGCTGATGTCGCTGTCTTTCCGGTTGAGAACCTTGGAAACGGTTGAAACGGAAACCTGAGCTGCGGCGGCAATGTCACGAATATTCATAGGCCTCTGCATCCCTTCAAATAAAGTCCGGATTCCCTGGCGGGCTATTTTATAATACAAACTATAATACGAATTCAAACGGTTGTCAATGTACCAGCAAAACATTTCGTAAAATATTATCGAAAATAGTTTCGCAGCTGGATTATTGTATAATGTGACAGAAAGGTGAGAATAATTTTAGCCAAAACAAGTATTGCGAATCTGAATTATTTCCCGTATACTATACGAAAAGAAATAAATTTAGGAAAATATTTTCGTTAAGAAAGGACGGTGACAGTTTTGAGAAACATCCTTCGGGTGGACAGCAGGTTCATGGAGAAAATGCGGCACGCCATGTTCTTTGCCCTGGTCAATATCCTGTGGCTTGTTGGGTGCATTCCGATTGTGTCTATCGGCTTGAGCACTACAGCGCTGTACGACTGCCTGCTGGCCTACAGACGCACGAAAGACCCTGGCGAGTGGAAACGTTTTTTCCGCTCTATCCGCCGCAACTGGAAGCAGGCTGTTCCCGCCGGCATTCTCTTGGAGCTGGCTGGAGGGCTGATCGCGTTGAGTATCTGGTCTACCGGGGTCACGGATCTGCCCGCCAAGCTGTTTTTCATATCCGGTGCAGGCGTTGCGGCAGTGCTCTGGGTCTGTGCGGCGCTCTATTTTTTCCCGTTGCTAGCCCAATTTGATAATAGTGGCCCCGCATTGCTGCGCACCGCTCTGGTGATCGGGCTCTGTCATTTCCCAAGCACGCTGGCGCTGCTGACCATGTGGATGGGAGCGTTCTTTCTGTGCTCAGCCTCCTGGTATCTGCTTCCGCTGTGGTCTTTCGGGGGCTTTGCGCTGACCGCCTACCTGACAGTTTTCATTTACCGGCGGGTCTTCGTTCGTTATGGAGCAACAGTCGATGACGCGGGTGGACAATGCGGAGAAATTCATCCAAAAGGAGCAGGTGTAAACAATGTATGAGGCAGGAAGACTGCACCGGATATTTCAGGCAAAGGAGCTGGTCCTCGGATCCCATATCCGATCACAGGATCCCTGTATGAGCGAACTGCTGGCCCATGTGGGTTTTGATGTCCTTTGGATAGAGAACGAGCACTCCAACCTGGACAAGTATCAGACGACGCTGCATATCATGGCTGCCCAGTCCGCGGGGGCGGCGGCAGTGGTTCGGATGCCGTGGAATGATCCTGTGCTCATTAAGCCCATCTTGGAGTTGGGGCCGGACGGCGTTGTGATCCCTATGATCTGTACTGCCGAGGAGGCCCGGGCTGCGGTGGCGGCTTGTACATACCCGCCAAGTGGCATTCGGGGAATGGGCCCCATCCGCTCAAATAAGTATGGGCTGATGGAAACCAAAGAATATCTGACAAATGCGGATCACCAGATTTTCAAGATCCTTCAGATTGAACATATCAAAGGTGTAAAAAATATGGAGTCTATTCTGGATGTGGATGGTATAGATGCCATAGTAGTAGGACAATTTGATCTTTCCGGCTCTCTGGGCATTCTAGGGCAGGTCTATGATCCCGAAAACATGCGGCAGATCCAAACGGTCTTTGAGGCCTGTGTCCGGCGAGGGATCCCTTGCGGTATCTCATCTGAGCCCACCGTGGAGGCGATGAAGCGCTGGTTAAATATGGGGGCCAGATTCCTGTTTCTGTGCTATGAGTACGACTGGGTTCGCATAGCGTCCCAAGCAGCGCTGCAAACAGCCTGGAATATAAAAGAAAGGTGATGGTACAAGTTGGAAGGAAAAAAGAAGCTGCTGATTACCGGGTGGATTCCGGAGGATATTCTGGCCCCGTTCCGTGAGAAATTCTCTGTTACGGTGCCGGATGCGGAGAAGGTCAACTTCAGTTTGAATGAAGTCTCAGAAATGATCGATGAATATGACGGGATGTTCACAATTTCTGCGTTTCCCTTTCGCCGGGAGCTGGTTGACCAGGCCCTTAAAATGAAAGCGGTGGCCAACTTCGGCGTGGGGTATGACAACATTGACATTCCCGCTTGTACGGAACGGGGCATCTTTGTGATAAATACGCCTACTACCGTGACGGAGCCTACGGCAGAACTGGCTTTTGCGATCATGCTCGCCATTACGAAGGGCATCGTAATGTATGACAAGGAGCTGCGCAAGACCAGAATATGTGCGCCCGCCATGTTTTTCGACCGAGATATCTTCCTGCAAGGAAAGACCTTGGGGGTTTTGGGCTTTGGACGAATTGGACAGGCCGTCGCGAGACGGGCCTTGGGAATCGGGATGAAGGTCATGTACTATGATCCCTTCCGCAAATCTCCGGAGGAGGAGCAGGCGCTTAACGCGACCTACGAAACCTTTGAAGAGGTTCTGCGCCAAGCAGATGTTATTAGCTGCCACATGCCCTATACCAAGGAAAATCATCATATCATTAACCTGAATGCATTCCGGATGATGAAAAAAACCGCCTATTTTGTAAACGCCGCCCGGGGGCCGATCATGAGTGAGGCGGACCTTGTAATTGCGCTGAAAACCGGAGAGATCCGCGGTGCTGCCACGGACGTGTTCGAGCATGAGCCGGAGGTTTCCAAGGAACTGGCCGAAATTGAGAATGTAGTAATCACACCGCATATCGGCAGCAACGTGCTGGAGGCTCGGCGGAACATGGTAGAGGAAGCGCTGAATGGTGTGTTCGCAGTGCTCAACGGCTTACCGTGTCACAATGTTGTCAATCGCAAGCTGCTGGGGACTCAACAATAAAAACATAAAAAGGAGATTAAAAAATGAGAAAGTTTTTGTCACTGCTGCTGGCAGTAATGCTGCTGGCTACCTTAGCCGCCTGCGGCGGAAACAACAATGCGACCCCCTCGGACACTGCTTCGCCAGGCAACACTACGCCTGAGGATAGCTCCAGCACCTCCGGTGCCAATAACACCAACGATAAGCCTTACGCCGGGACAACCCTCAGCGTTGTGGTCTGCACGTCCGCCTTCATAGATCATCTGGCCTCCTCCCTCCCCGAATTTGAAGCGGAGACAGGTATCAAGGTTGAGATGGAGCAGATGCAGGATTCCCAAGTCACCAACAAGGTGTCTGTCACCTGTGCGGCGGAAAGCGGAGATGTAGATGTGTTCGGCTACCGTCCTCTTCAGGAATCCACTCTCTACTCCAACAACGGCTGGCTGGAGCCTCTGGATTCTTACGTTGCGGATTCCCCGGAGTTTGACTATGTGGACTTCTTCCAGGCGTCCCGTGATGCTACCAGTGAAAAGGGCGTGGCGTACGGGATCCCCTATATGACCGAGCGTGAGATTCTGTACCTGAACAACAATCTTCTTGCCTCTGCCGGATTTACTGAGGCGCCCAAGACAATGGACGAGCTTCTGGAGATCTGCCAGGCGGTCAACGATCCGGCCAAGGGCGTCTATGCACTGGCGCTTCGCGGCGAGGGTAATGCTGCCGTTACACAGTTTGCCGGCTTCCTGTACGGCTTTGGTGGGGATTTTTATGACGAAAACGGCAACGCCACCATCAATACGCCGGAGTTCCTGGAGGCGGTGAAGTACTACGGCATGTTGGTCAAAGATTACTGCGCACCCGGCAGTCTGAACTACGGCTGGACGGAGACTTCCAACCTGTTCTGCCAAGGCTCTGCGGCAATCCGTATCGACTGCGACAGTCAGTATGCGTATGCGATTGATCCCGACAGCTCGATCATTGCGGACTCTGTGGGCTACGCTATGTTCCCGGAGAACGGCAGCAACGGATCCACTCCCTTCAATATTACCGCTTGGGCGCTGGGTATCAATCCCTATTCCCAGAATAAGGGCGCTGCTTGGGAATTTATCAAGTGGGCCACGAATAAGGAGAACGACGTGCAGGGTATGATCGCCGGAAACTCGAGCGCTCGTACCTCTACTTGGGAGAATCCCAAAGCCACCGGCGCTTATCCCGAAGAGCTGTTGGATGTCATTATTGCGACTAATGCAAATCCAAACAGCGTTTCCTATGATAGGCCGGTTATGGAGGAGGGAACGGCCGCCCGCACATACATCGGCGAGCTGATCACTGCGGCGATTGAAGGCGCCTCTGACGAGGAGCTCCAGACGATGGCGGATGACGTGAACGCCAGGGTACAGGCTCTGTTGGACGCTGAAGGCTGATAGGAAGAACCTGAACGGGCGGGGGGATGTCTGTGCGCTATCGCGGACATACCCCCTGCATCCGTTCTCTCGCTGTGCAAAACTGATTTAGAAAGGCAGAATCTGAGAATATGGGGCATTTGTATGACAAAAAGGCGAAGTATGTCCTGACGATTCCAACGCTGGTTTTCGTCGTTGTCTGCGTATCGTATCCCATGCTGTATACGATTAATCTTTCATTTTATGATTGGAAGATGTCCGCCAATGTGGCAAAGGAATTCATTGGGTTGCAGAATTTTATGGGCTTTTTTCAGACCAGCCGCTTCTGGGATGCCTTCTGGCGGACGATTTGGTTTACCTTTGCCGCCGTATGTATTGAGTCAATGCTGGGTGTGACCTTTGCATTGATTCTGGGAAAGATCCGGAAGGCCAGCAATGTGATCCGCACAGTATTTCTGATGCCTATGGTGGCTACACCTGTTGCAGTCGGTATCCTCTGGAAACTGATCTTTGACCCGACAATCGGTCTTGCCAACCAGATCCTGAAATTTCTGGGCCTGCCAATATCTACTTGGCTGGGGAGTTCGGCGACGGTCATGTCTTCCCTCATTATCATTGACGTCTGGCAGTGGACGCCCAGCATTATGCTGATGGTGCTGGCCGGTCTCAGTGGAATGGACGACCAGGTTCTGGAATCTGCCCGGGTTGATGGCGCCAACGAGTGGCAGACGATCTGGAAAATTACGCTGCCGCTCCTGATGCCGACGATCATGATGGCGATACTGCTGCGCCTGATCGACTGCCTCAAAACATTTGACATCATTTATTCCACAACCACAGGCGGGCCTGGCTATTCTTCTGAAAATCTGAATATTCTATCCTACCGCTATGCCTTTGAGTACTTCCAGATGGGGAACGCATCCGCTCTGCTGCTGATATTCTTTGTGGTGGTCTGCGGCTTTGCGTTGCTGTTCAGCTTCTTCAGAAAGAGACTGGAAAGGCGGTTTGAATGATGAAAAGCAAGAAAAAAGTAAAAGTCAAAAAAGTTGCGCTCAAGGTGCTCTTCTGGGCTTGTGTTGCGGCAATTATACTGATTACACTGATTCCGCTTCTCTACCTGGTCTCATCCTCTTTCAAGAGAATCGTGGATATCATGAATCCGGACAAACTCTTCTTTTTTGTGCCGACGTTGAAGAACTACATAGACGTATTCGTAAAATATGATTTTATCAAGCCGATCTACAACAGCCTGATTGTCAGTGTTGGGGCAACCTTGCTGGCCTGTATCTTCGGCCTGCCGGCGGCGTACTCCATTGCGCGCTACAACCAGAACAAATTGTCCTTCATTATTCTGGCGGTTCGAATCATTCCGGCGATTACGTTCCTGGTGCCGTGGTATATTATCCTCTCCAGAGTTCACTTAACCGGGACCTATCTCGCGTTGATTCTGGCGAATTTGCTGGTATCGCTACCGCTGATCATCTGGATTGTTACACCCTATTTCAAGTCGATACCGGCCTCTATTGAAGAGTCCGCTTTCCTGGATGGGTGCAGTGTCTATGGATCTTTTCTCCGGATCATGCTCCCTCTTTCCGGACCTGGCATATTTACCGCTGCGATACTCTCCTTTATTTATAGCTGGAACAACTTCCTTTTTGCGCTGATTCTGGGCAGCGCCCGAATCAAGACTCTGCCAATGGCGGTGTTTAGCTTCATCTCCTATACGGATGTAAATTGGGGCGGTCTGATGGCAGCGGCAGTGGTTATCACATTCCCGGTCATTTTGATTTCCCTGGTCCTGCAAAAGTACGTGGTAAGCGGTTTGACCGCTGGAGCGGTGAAGGGCTAAGCGGTATTTGCAAAAGCGGAATCCCATTCTGCTTCTCGGCAGGAAACAGCAGAAAAACAACATCAGGGAGGAATTATTATGCAGGAACAACCCTTATCCCATGCGCAGCTGCTGGAGCTGCGCAGATGGAATACTCCGACAATTTATAATGGCTGGGAGGCCGTCACCAGGAAAGAGCGACTGGATGTGATTATGAGCAACGGAGCGGTGCATGACTACGTTCCGCAGATGGGGCCTATGGTGGGCTATGCGGTCACAGTAGAATACATCTGCACCGATGCAAAAATCAAGCAGGAGAATCCGGATTGTTATATCAACTTCTACCGCTATCTTGCTTCCATCCCAGGACCTAAAATCATTATTGCCAAGGATTTGGATGCACCCAACTGTAAGGGCTCCATCTTTGGCGAGGTCACAGCAAACGCCTACCATTCCCTGGGCTGCGTTGGTGCAATCACGGACGGCTATGTCCGCGACTGCGACGAGGGCTCCTGCGCCGGCTTCAAAATGATGGGGAGCCGTTTGGGGGTGGGGCATGCTTACTCCTGCCCGCTGCGGTTTGGTACAGAGGTGGAAATTTTCGGCGCGAAGGTCAAGCCCGGGATGCTGGTTCATGCGGATAAGTACGGCTTTATTGCCATAGCACCGGAGGACACCAAATATCTGCTGGAAGGTGTCCGGTTTATGGATAGCAATGAGTGTCAGACAACGATCCCTGCGGGCCGCGACACCACGGAACTGAACCCAGATGAGATAGTAGAACAGCTGCGGAGGGCGAACCAGGAATTTGCCGAACGGGCGGAGGCGTTCCGGCGGGATGTGCTGTCAAAAGATTAGAGTAGGGGGAGTAGCAATGGAAGCGAGAAGCAAGGCTGTGCTGACGCGCCCGGAATGGTCCAGTGTTCGTTCCCTTTACAAGGGAATGGGATACAGCGACTATGATCTGGAGCGTCCGCTGATCGGCATTGCCAATGCCTGGAATACAGCGAACCCGGGCCACGCGAATCTGCGGCAGGTGTCTGAGTTCGTAAAGCAGGGGATCTTTCAGGCGGGCGGAACGCCGGTGGAATTTGGCATTATTGGCCCATGCGACGGTATGGGGTGCGGTAACGGTGGAATGCGGTTTATTCTGCCTGCCCGAAGCTTGATTGCAGACGAAGTGGAGACTATGGCGCAATTGAATCGATTTGACGCGATTGTGCTACTGGGCTCCTGTGACAAGGTTGTCCCCGGCCTTCTGATGGCGGCAGCTAGACTGGATATCCCTGCGCTGCTGGTAAATGGAGGCCCCATGCTGGGCGGCGTTCCCTTTGACGGACGTGCCTCCGACAACTCCAGTACGGTTGAGGCGTTGGGGATGCTCCAGAGCGGAAAAATTTCGGAGGAAGAGTACATTGCGTTGGAGGACGGATGCTGTCCCGGATGTGGCTCCTGCTCATTTCTTGGCACAGCAAACACCATGTGTGCTGTTGCGGAAGCAATGGGCATGTGCCTGCCCGGCAGCTCTATGGTTCCTGCCGTCATGGCGCAGCGACTCCGTGTGGCCCAGGCCTCCGGCCGGCGTATCGTAGAGATGGTGCGGGAGGGACTTAACTCCCGGCGTGTCATCAGCGGTGCCGGACTGCGCAATGCGCTGCGCTTAGGGATGGCTATCGGTGGATCGACGAACATGGCGCTGCATTTTCCCGCCATTGCCTATGAAGCGGAATGTAGCCTAACAATGGATGAGATTGACCGCATTGCCCGCAACACGCCGCATCTGGCGCAGATTTACCCAAACGGGCCTTTGAATGTACCAGATTTTTACGCGGCAGGCGGCGTCCCGGCAGTTATGAAGCACCTGCTGCCTATGTTGGAAGACGGCGCTGTCACCTGTATGGGAAAGAGCTGGGCAGAGCTCCTGGCGGATACGCCGGCGATCGAGAATGATATCATCCATTCACCGGAGCATTCCTGGCATAAATGGGGAAGTCTCGCGGTGCTACGGGGAAATCTTGCGCCGAATACTGCGGTCACAAAGCCGACAGCCATTGATCCCAATATGCTGGCCTTCCGGGGGCCGGCGGCTTGCTTTGATTCTGAGGAAGAGGCGACCTCGGCAATTGCGGAGGGGTGGATCTGCGATGGCACAGTGCTGGTAATCCGCTACGAGGGGCCGAAAGGCGGCCCTGGTATGCGGGAGATGGTGCGCATCACGAAGACACTGTACGGGCGCGGCTTGGCGCTGAGTACGGCGGTAGTAACCGACGGACGCTTCTCTGGTACGAACAACGGTTGCTTTGTGGGACATGTCTCTCCAGAGGCGTTTGAAGGAGGGCCGATTGCCCTAGTAAAGGATGGGGACATCATCTCAATTGATATTCCGGCGGGACACATCACAGTGGAGGTTTCTGACGAAGAATTGGAGGCCCGGCAGAGCGCCTGGAGAAAGCCGGTTCATGTCTGCCGGGGCTATCTGCGCCGTTTTGCGGAGCAGGCTGAGTCTGCCGACAAGGGAGCAATTCTGCGTAATCAAGGGGAGGAGGAAACAGAGCGTTGAAAGGGAAAGAGAAGCTGCGTCCCGGCTTTTTAGCTTCTGAGAGCTTTTTCCCACTGCTTTCGGATGAGAAGAGGCTTTTTGCGGCCCTGGGACAGGTTTTTGAGGATGGGTTCTATTCCCGCCTGGAAATCAGCGCGCAAAAGACGCCGGAAGGGCGCAGGGAGTTGCGCCGGTTGGCAGAGCAAGTTCCTGTGACCCAGTGGATCACCAACGACCTCAACAGCCTTGGCTTAAACCCGTCCACAGTGGACCCGGGTCTGCGAAAAAAAACGACAGAAAAGATGCGAGAGCTGGTGGATATTGCTGCGGAGAGCGGAGCAGATCGGATCGCATTCATCAGTTGCCAGGATCCAGGGGAAGCGCTGCGCGCCGAGGCCACCAAGGGGCTGGCAGAGGTGATTTGCACCGTGGCGCAGGATGCGCGACGGTCTGGAATTACTTTGCTGCTGGAGCCGCTGGATCGGGGGGCGCACAAGAACAATCTGATTGGCCCCACCAATGAGGCAGTCGCTCTGCTGGAGCAGGTGCACCGGTCTGCAAAAAATGTGCTGCTTTCCTGGGACAGCGCCCATGTTGCTCTGAACGGGGAGAATGTGACTCGGTCATTGTCGGACGCCTTCCCGTATGTGGGACAGATCCATCTGGCCAACGCGATTCTGGATCGCCAGTCGCCGGATTTTGGCGATTGGCATATGGCCATGGGCACACCCGGATTTTTGACGGCAGAAGCCGCCGCCAGCATTGCTGCCTGTGCGATTCACCGTCTGCCGGGGGAGGAGATTATGGGAATTACAGTTGAGTGCCGCAGCGCCTCAGAGGATGTCATGTGGAAAAATATTGAAAACAATCGCGCTTTTATCAGCGCAGTTCTGGAACAGGAGGTATCTTGAGATGCAGATCCAAAAAACGCAGCTTGCCAGTCTGCCCTGGATCTATGCGGTATCTGCGTTTTTAATTGGCGGACAGCAGTTTTTCCTGGCCGCCTCCGAGCTGGAGGGCGAGGGCGGAAGCTGTCTGCTGATTGATCCGGTCAGCGGTCGCATAGAGACACTTTGGAACGCGCCGGGAGGCGTCATGTCCCTGGTGCCGGTACCTGAGGAGGAAGGTACATTTCTCTCGATCGAAGAGTTTTATCCGGTGTTCAAGTCAGAGCGCGCGGCTATCTACAAGACGTCTGTCCATCTTACGGAGAAGGGTTGGGAAATCCATAAGCGGGAAATCTGCCGCCTTCCGTTTGCACACCGGATCACACTGCTGCAGGAACCGGATGGTTCCTATCTGGCGGCGGCAAACCTTTGCCGTTCAAAAAAATTTGTGGAGGACTGGTCAGACCCCGGCGGAATCTATATCGGCGCTTACAGCGGCGGCACAGTGACTCTGGAGCAGATTCTGGGCGGCTTGTCCAAGAACCACGGCATGTATACGCAGACCACCCCTGCCGGCGATGTGCTCTGGATCGGGGCTCATGAAGGCCTGGTGCGCTGCTGGCGGGAAGACGGACAGTGGAAGACAGCATTTGTTTTGCGGGAAGAGATTAGCGACATCTGCATTGCTGACATTGACGGCGACGGGGAGGATGAACTCGCCGTTATAGAGGGCTTCCACGGGGATAAGGCCAGTGTACTGAAGTGGTGCGGAAGCCAGTACGAGAAGTTGGCAACCCTTCCCCTTCAGTTTGGCCATGTTGTCTGGGCGGGCCGACTGTTGGGGCAGAGCTTCCTCATTACCTCCAGCCGCGCTGGAGAGATGGAGCTGGCGGCCCACCGCGCTGTCTCTGGCCCCGAAGGGCTGTTTTTTGAGACAACTGTACTGGATCAAGGAACAGGCGCTACGCAAATCGCTGTCGTGGAGAAGGAGAATGCCGCGTGGGTATTTGCGGCTGACCATGAGACCGGAAGCGCGGATCTTTATACACTTCGGCTCTGATTCTAAAGGAAAAGCTGTTCCAGGTGTAGGGAAAAATAATACGAAAGAGGTATGTTCTGTGAAAGAGTTATATGGAATTACCGTGGCGATGGTTACGCCCTTTGACAGTAACGGACAGGTGGATTATGTGGGTGTTGCACAGCTGACCCGGATGCTGGTGGATAAAGGAGTCAACTGCCTTTATCCCTGCGGAACAACTGGAGAAATGCTCCGGCTGAGCCTTGCGGAGAGGAAGGAGGTTGCCAGAACAGTCGTGAAAGCGGCGGATCATCAAGTCTCCGTTTTTATCCACTGCGGTTGCATGAACCAGAAGGATACCATGGAATTGCTACGCTCTGCCCGAGAGGACGGCGCGGACGGCGCGGGAGTAGTCACGCCTGTATTTTTCCACGCCAACGACCGGGAGCTGGAGGAGTACTATGCAGCTGTGGCAACTGCAGTTCCCGACTTCCCGATTTATCTCTATGGCATTCCGCAGTGTGCGTCCAACGACCTCAGTGCGAATGTGGCACAGCGCATTGCCAACCGCTGTAAGAATGTGATTGGAATCAAGTACAGTTTTGCGGACATCAACCGCACAATTGATTATACATACATCAACCAAGGGAATTTTTCTGTGCTCCACGGGTGCGACCGGGCACTGATTGGAATGCTTGCCTTGGGGTGCAAAGGTACGGTCTCGGGGATTGCCGGTGTATTTCCCGAACCCTTTGTAGCAGCATATAAGGCCTATTTGGAGGGCGACCTTGGACGTGCGCAGCAGATCCAGAAGACCTGCGTCAAGCTGGTGGACGCGCTGCGAGGAGGGTCCAATATGTCCTACTTCAAGGAAGCGCTGAAGATGCGGGGAATTCCCGGAGGAATGATGCGCCGGCCCCAACTGGATCTTCCCGCCGCGGAGGTCGAGGAGCTGCGGGAGATTTTGACCACGATTTGCGCAGAGGCCGGAATTCAGATGGAATTACAGAGGTGATAACATGGGAAGGATACTTGTCTCTGCTTCGCACTTTGACACGCTTTGCCAGGAGGCATGGAAGCTGTTGGAGGAAAATGGACACGAGGTCGTTTTTGATAAGACCCGGGCTTTTCCCTCTTACAGCTTTGAAGAACTGAGGGATATCATAGGGAATATAGATGGGGCAATCATCGGTATGGATGAGTATACCGACGAGGTGTTTCAAATGGCACACAAGCTGAAGGCTGTGGCGAAATTTGGTGTCGGCGTGGATAATATTGATTTGGAGGCGGCCAAACGCCGGGGTGTGAAGGTACTCAATGCCCCCGGACAGAACGCGAATGCGGTGGCTGAGCTGACAGTATCTTGCATTCTTAACTTGCTGCGACGGATCATTCCTACGCACCAGGCATTGGAGCGGGGGGAGTGGCCCCGCTGGCTGGGCTCTGAGCTGAAGGGAAAGACGGTGGGTCTGGTAGGATTCGGCGCGACCGCAAAGCTGGTAGCGAAGAAACTGTCCGGCTTTGACGTGAAGGTTCTGGCGTTTGACCTGTATATGAATAAAGAAGCGGCCGACGCACTGGGGGTACAGGCGTGCGCTCTGAGTGAGCTGATCGCAGCCAGCGATATTGTCAGCCTGCATATTCCCGCTTCAGAAAACACCTACCATATGTTTAACGCGGAAATGTTCCTGCGGATGAAGAAAGGGGCGTATCTCATCAATGCGGCGCGGGGCGGACTGGTGGATATAGACGCACTGTGTGCGGCACTGCAGAAGGGGCAGCTTGCCGGGACGGCGCTGGACGCCTTTGAGGTGGAGCCTTTGCCTGCTGATTCGGAGATTTTCCGGAGTGGAAACGTAATTTGTACGCCCCATATCGGTGCGGAAACCAGGGAGGCTTATACCAACGTCAGTCTGTGCGTCTCACAGGGGATCATAGATGTTCTGGCAGGCAGAAATCCCGCTTATTGGGTCAACCGCTGGGAATAAAAAAGAGGCGGAAAGAGCTCAGGTTCTGGGCGCGGGAGGCAAGGACCGAGGTTGATCCGGCTGGTGCATTTCCGCGAGCTCTATCTGCTTGTTTTCTCGGAAATATTCTTATTACGGCTGTCTGCGTGAGCGGCACCGGCGCTTGATTTCACTTTGTCGCCGGGGAGCGCAGAGGAAAGGAATGGTCATTATTATGAAAAAGATTATCAATTTACCGGAAAACTATACAGACGACATGTTGCGGGGAATCTATGCCGCACATAGGGGGCAGGTGAAGTATGTAGCGGACGATTTGCGGTGTTATTGTACTGCGAAAAAGGTGCCTGGCAAAGTGGCGATCGTCACCGGCGGGGGTACAGGCCATTTGCCCCTGTTCCTGGGGTATGTGGGTCAGGGACTGCTGGATGGCTGCGGAGTAGGCGGCGTATTCCAATCTCCCTCGGCGGAGCAGATTTTTGCTGTCAGTAAAGAGGTGGAATCCGGGGCCGGAATCCTCTACCTGTACGGCAACTATACAGGGGATATCATGAATTTTGACATGTCCGCTGAGCTCTGTGAAATGGAGGATATTCAGACCAAGTCCATCGTAGGCGCGGATGATGTCAACTCCGGCGCTCCGGAGGTTCGGCGCGGAGTGGCGGGCATTTTCTTCATGTACAAAGCCGCCGGAGCAAAGGCCGCGCAGATGGGGACGCTGGATGAGGTGCTGGCTGCCGCACAGAAGGCCAAGGATGCGACCCGTACGGTGGGCTTTGCGCTGACACCGTGTATTATTCCGGAAGTGGGCCACCCCAACTTTATGCTGGAAGAAGGAGAAATGGGGATGGGCATGGGTATCCACGGCGAGCCCGGGATTTGGAATGGCCCTTTAAAGCCCTCTGCCGAGATTGCGGAAGATGCACTGAAAACGCTGCTTACGGATATGCCGGTGGCCTCTGGAGAGGAAGTGGCTCTGCTGATTAACGGGCTGGGGGCCACATCGCTGGAGGAGTTGTATATTCTGAGCGGGGATATTACATCCCAGCTTGCGGAGAGGGGCATCCGTGTATACCGGACCTTTGTAGGTGAATATGCTACCTCGATGGAGATGGCGGGCGCATCGATCTCTATTTGCAGGATGGACGGGGAACTGAAGGAATGGCTGGATTACCCGGTGGATACCCCATTCTATACACAGAAATAAGGGGGACGACGTGATGATGCCTTTGAAGATCCATATGCTTCCAGATTGGTTTGAAAGTGTTGCGGCGGTGATGGCCGACAAGGCGGACAAACTCTGTGAAATGGACTCCAAAATGGGAGATGGCGATCTTGGACTGACCATGCGGAAAGGTTTCGGGGCGCTTCCCCAGATTTTGCGGGAACTGGATGAACCCAATATGGGGAAAAAGCTAATAAAGGCAGGAATGAAGATGGCGACTGTGGTTCCCTCAACGATGGGGACGCTTATGGCCTCTGGTATCATGAACGGAGGGAAAGCGCTTGCCGATGCTCAGACGCTGGATGCGGCTGCCTATCTGACGTATCTGAAGGGCTTTGCGGATGGGATCGCCAAGCGGGGCAAATGCAGTCGAGGTGACCGAACGGTCCTGGATGCTGTGGCAGCCGCAGCGGATCAGCTGGAAGCCGCATTGAAGGAAAATCCGGATATGACGCTGAAGACGGCGGGTGAGCTAGCTGCGGCCGGCGCCGCCATCGGCGTGGAGGCGACGAAAACCATGGAGCCCAAATATGGGAAGGCTGCTGTACACAAAGCCGCTGCCGCTGGTGTAGCCGATCAAGGTGCCTGTGCAGGGCTATACATGGTCCAGGGAAATCGGGACTACTTCCAGACACTAGAATAATAGTATAATGCTTCCCATAGAGCAGTGGTAGTTGCGAACAACAGTTCCGAAAGCTGCGCTATGGGGGCATTTGTGTTATTTGCGATGCGTGAAAGCAAAGTAGTACTGCCTTGTATCTGACTATAGATATGAATGCCCAACGGGAATAAGAAACTATAACGAAGTAATTTTACAGAGAGCCTCTAATCAAGTAAAATGGAACATGCTATAAACGTAATTGGAGGCATCAACAATGGAAAATCACATCTTGACAAGGGAGCAATTAAACTTATTCCGGCAGCATCTGAAACAGGAAGATCGGGAGCAGAGCACGATTGAAAAGTATTTGCGGGATTTGCGGCTCTTCGCTATATGGTTGACAGGTCGGACAGTAACGGCAGAGATCGCAGCTGACTGGAAGAATCATTTGCGTACAGAAGGTTATAAATCAGAAACGATTAACTCTAAATTATCGTCTCTCAACAAATTTTTCACATTCATGCAGTGGCCGGAATGCCGTATGAAGTATTTGAAAATCCAGAGGAAAACATTTCGTAGTCTGAGAAGGGAACTGACGAAAGAGGAGTATCTGCGGCTTTTGGAGACGGCGAATGCGCAGGGAAAAGCACGTCTGGGCCTGCTCATCGAGACCATCTGTGCCACTGGGATTCGTGTCTCCGAAGTCAAATACATCACGATGGAAGCTATTCGGGCGGGGTGTACGGATATTGCGCTGAAAGGAAAAATCCGAACCATTCTGCTGCCAAGGAAGC